>Ga0209021_1001632_pt1 | contig 21713 bp, 17 predicted proteins | sample PinacodermFT_FD_187299 | JGI IMG/M metagenome (GOLD analysis project Ga0209021, IMG submission 187299) | Host-associated microbial community of the marine sponge Aplysina aerophoba from Gulf of Piran - sponge pinacoderm, lysed by freeze-thaw... | ecosystem: Host-associated > Porifera > Sponge >... | reverse complement strand
TGATTATAAAGGTGATATAGTGGCCCTTGATTGATGCGCAGATCAGCCAAGAATAGCAAGATTAGGGCGAGTAAGGAAATGAAAATCCGTGATGAGGGTCTGGAACATCCTGCCGGTGAGGTCGTGATATGTCGTCGCACCCAGCAGCGTCAATTCGGAAATGGACTTTGCGATGCGGTACATGACCCGCGGCACGGCCCGGAGCGGCAACTCCGTCACCACGTCACGGGCGATGCTGAAGATCGGCCAGTAGTTCACGGCGAGGATTTCATTCCATGTGCTCAGCAGCGTCCCCTTGTCGAACGAGCCTGCCTGCGGTACTGGAGGGATGTGATCCTGTTCTTCAATCGCAGCGTGAAAGACGAAGGCCGAAACGCAGATGGCCGCGGCCATGCGCTCGGTCTGTTCGCCCGCTGTCTGGTGCAAGTCTCTCGCGATCCGTGACAGAGGATATTCTCCAGCGTGCTCGGCCAGCAGTGCCGCTGCGTTCCGCACCACCCGCTCGAGCGCTCTGGTGCCCCGTGCCAGTTGCCGCTCTGACAGAGACAGGTACTCGACAGCATCCGCTAGATCTTCGACGGTTCCTTCCAGCCATCCCCGTTGCGGCCAACGAGTGCTTTCTCCGGTAGAGCTCAGGTAGTGCGTCGCGTAGCGGAACGCGGCTTTATCGACGGTCTCGAGGTCACCTGTCTTGAGACTCTCTGGCAGCACAACCGACAGGACGCCTTCAATTTCCTGTCCCGTACTGCGCACGCTCGTCCCCAGTCGGGCCGTCGCGTCTTGCTCGACTGTGTGGGCGGGGGCGAACTCGGTCTCCACAATCACTGGCTGACGGCGGGGAGACGCGATGAGAATGTCCGGCCTCTTGCTCGTGCCGATACCCGGCCCAGCTTGATCAATCACCCGAGTACGCTCGGCATGGACGGTGCTGTCGTTCCAGTCGGGATTCCGTCGCATCAGCGCGCGGGCCAGCGCTCCGTTCGCTTGTGGTTCAGTGTTGCGCGGGCGGCTCATTTGACTTCTGTTTCTAATCTATTCTCATTTTAGGGGTTGGTTCTAGAATCGAAGTCTAGGTCCCGACACACCGGCTTGAAGTTGAGCAGCCGCCCTCGGGCCTGATCTGCACCGAGCGCCAGCAATCAGGTCGGAATCGCCTAGGGGCTTGTCGCTCAGGCCGGAAACCAAGCTCGCCACATATGGCTCCCAATCCAGAACCCGCCCGCACACAAGATCAGCACCAGCCTACGGCACCTCTACGCCATCCAGCACTCGCTGGACAATGTCTTCGGAAGTCAGCTCTTCCGCCTCAGCCTCGTAAGTCACCATGACCCGATGCCTGAGCACATCGGGCGCGACCGACTTCACGTCTTGGGGGATGACGTAGCCCCGGCCTTGCAGCATGGCGCGCGCACGGGCGGCCATTGCGAGATAGATCGTTGCGCGCGGCGAACCGCCGTGCCGGATCCATTCCCCGATGTCGAGGTTGCTCGCAGCCGGATTGCGCGTGGCCTCGATCAGATCGACGATGTACTCCTCGATCTTCGCATCCATGTAGACGGCGTCGGCGAGCTGTCGCAGGCGCACCACGTCGGTCGGTGACAGCACCGCCGCAACCTCGTGCTCCACTGTCGAGCGAGCCATTCGACGCAGGATCTCCAGTTCGTGCTTGCGCTCCGGGTAGGTCACTCGCAGCTTGAGCATGAAGCGGTCCACTTGGGCCTCCGGCAGGGGGTAGGTGCCTTCCTGCTCGATCGGGTTCTGCGTGGCCAGGACCAGGAACGGATCCTCGAGCGGGTATGTCTGGGGGCCGATCGTCACCTGGCGCTCCTGCATGGCTTCCAGCAGGGCGCTTTGCACCTTGGCCGGGGCGCGGTTGATCTCGTCGGCCAGCACGATGTTGGCGAAGATGGGGCCCTTCTTGGTGCTGAATCCGCCGTCGCTCGGCGAGTAGATCATCGTACCGATGAGGTCGGCCGGCAACAGGTCGGGCGTGAACTGGATGCGCTGGAACGACGCCTGCAGTGTCTTGGCCAAGGTCGTAACCGAGAGCGTCTTGGCCAAGCCGGGCACCCCTTCGATCAAGACGTGGTTGTTGCAAAGCAGGGCGAGGAGCAGGCCATCGATCAGTTCCTCTTGCCCCACGATGACGCGGGCCAGCTCGTGGCGGACGGCGGCGAAGACGGGCGCCTCGGCCTCCACACGGCGGCCAATCTCCCTGACATCGGCGGACTGCAGCGAGTGATCTCGCGCGGATTCGCGAGCGATGGAATCTACCCCTTCCATATGGACCAATCTAGCAATTTGAGCGCGCTACGGAACGCTGCCGGAAGTCTCCGCATGTGTGTCTTGCGATAACACTTCCGCCAGATAGCCCTGAGCCAGCACCGAGGCGCCGCCCACCTGTTCGGTCACGAACACGAAACCCTGCGCGTGCTGGAATCCGCACTGCGCCACGAGGTAGCCCTGAAAGTCGGGAAGAGGCTCCACGCCGAGCGCCGGATTGCCGCTCGAGAGCCTGAACGCAACCTGCTCGCCCGGATCGACGTCGACCGCGCGCCGGAACGTCGGAAGCTGCTGGCCTTCCAAGCCGGCTCCGTGGAATGTCAGGCTGCAACTGCCGGGCTGGTGCCGCGTCCCTAGCGGGTCAGAAGAGGTGTTCACAAGCACCACGGCGGTGTCGAACGTGGTCTGGTTCGTCACGAATGGGAAGAACAAAGTGGTTCCGCAAGCACTGACTCGCAGGGATGGCTGCGGCGTGCGCTTGGGGTAGACAAAGCGCGGCCCCTCACCAACAGACCCACCGCTCGCCGCCACACCCAGCGGGGCGAGGCTAGCATCCACCGCCACCCGCCCCCCGCGTATGCTGGGACCGTCCGGGTCGGACGGGGTCATCCGAAGCTGAATCCTGCATTCCTCTCGCATCATGGGATCCGCCGAGAGCACTTGATAGACCGCGGTGGCCTGGGCAGCTTCTGTGACTGTCAATGGCAAATCACCGCCCTGCCCGCCCGAGACCACGGTTCCGCCCGCGCCACTCGCCGACGCACCGACGACCAAGCCGAGGCGCAATCTGGCATCCCCTCCGTCCGCCGCGCACACGGGAGCGACGGGCGCCGCGACAGATATGCCCTCGGGTACCGACGAGAGGCCGATCATCACTCGCGTTGGCATGGGCTGGGCCGGGGTGCCGGCGGCAGATGGGTAGTAGTCGTCAGCCCAGCCGGGTTGGCCTGGCCGGAACGATTGACGGCCGGCCGCTTTGAAGGCGGAGGCGAATCCTTCAAAGATCCGAACTTCGCCCAAGGCTTCGCCCACCGAGCACAGGCGCCCGCCTTCGGGGGAATCTGCGGAGGCAGAGATCCCCGGAGCCGCGTGCGCGACCGCCATAGTCCCTCCTCCCAGGACAACGCTTCCCTCCCGCGATGACAAGGACACGGTTGCCTCTATTGGGATCGCCCCGGATCTGGCATCGCTGCCGACGCCTGCTTCGGCAGCGTTTACCCGGATATTGGTCAGGCGGACACTCGTGGTGGTGGGATGGCACCCGCCCGGCACTCCGAAACGACCGGTGCAGTCCTCTACCGGAGCCGCACGAACGGACTCGCCCCCGATGGCCGCCCCCGGTATGGGGAGAGCCACGCCGGACCAGAGCAACTGACCGGACCTCGTAGCGCTGCGCCGCCCGAGCAGCGGATCTTGCACGGTGCGTCCAGCGGCACCGCAATCGCTGAACAAACGTCTGGCGGCCGAGGCCAAGCAGGTTTTTTCGTTGACCACGAGCACCGCATCGGTAATGTCCGCGCCGAGGCCGAAGCCGCTTTGATTCGCGATCCCGACGTTGAGCAACAGCGCGAGATCGATCTCAACAAAGCCGCTGGGTTCGAAACGCTGACCCTGGCCGCTGTTCTCGCAGGTGATCGCAATGTCGCCGACGAGTTCGCGAGTCCCCTCGATCCTGACTAAGGGTGCCACCGCCGAAGCCGAACAGCGAATCTGGCCAAGCTCGGCACTAGGAATTGGCGGGCCGAGTTGGGCCGACGCGAGAGTCGAGAAGGCACTGCCAAGGACTGTGACGCAGATTCCCGCGCGCCGGGAAGGAGCTGGTATACTACTCGGGCGGCCCCGCCGGGAGGCTGGCCCCAACGGGAAATATCCCGGCACTTCGCAGATCCGCGCGCGCCGGGAAGGAGCCGCAGCCATCGAACTCATCACAGGCCTATCCGAGCATGCGGTGCTAGCGAGCATCTGCGCCCATGGGGACACGTTTGCCCCCGGCGTCGATAGGAATCACGGGGGCCAAATAGCCCATGGCCAGATCGGCGATGCCGCCGAAGCCGTCCGACATGAACACGTAGCCTCGAGCGCCCGGATAGCCACAGTCGGCGATCAGGTAGCCCTGGAACTGATCCATGCTGATGATGTTGCGGGCGGGGTTTCCACCCGAAAACGTAAATACGAGTTGTTCGCCGGGAGCGATCACGGTACTGTGCTGGACCAATAATTCGTCCTCGCCGTCGCCACCCACTCCGTAGAAGTGCAGGTCACAGGATCCGGACTGTTCGGCAACAGCGCCGGTCAGGGCCTGCAGCGAGCCGTGTGTGATCACCAATCCCGTGTCGAATCCGGCTTGGTTGGTAACGAACGGGAACAGCAGCCGCGTGCCACACGCACCGAAGCTGACTTCGGCACCCGCCGACGCCAGGGCTGGTGCGAAACGCGGCGAGGGTGCGTTGGAGCTAGCCGTAGGGACCGCACTTCGCGGTGCGAAGCTCGCCGCGAGCGTCGCGCGCGCGCTTCCGACGCGCTCGTTCTGCGCTTCGAACAGCGCGGGAATGTGGCAATCCTCCACCTGGCCAGGATCATCGGCCACAACCTCGTAGACCGCGCTGCCAGCGCCCTCTGTCAGTGGGATAGCAACATCCTGCCCCGTTCCTCCGGCAGCAAACGAGCCGCCCGCGCCGGCCGCATCGTGACCGCTGACCAAGGCCAGAGCCAAGGCATCCCGCTTAGCCGCAGACTCCCCGTCATAGTCGGGTTGATAACAGGCCACCGTCGACGGTAGGCTTAGCTCGATCCCATCGGGCACGTCTCGGAAGTCCAGCATCAGGCGGGTCGGCCCGCCCGCCGCAGGCGTTCGGGAGCGAACCTGAAGGGCACTTGCGAAGCCTTCCTTCAGGATCAGCATAGCGGTCCCGCGAGAATCCCCGCCGCAGGCTGCTGCCGGCTCTGTCTCGGCCAATGCGAGGCGTACGCCGGTGAGAGAATTCGCCAGGCGCAGGTTGGCGTTGCGCAACGCAACGCCGGAAATCGATCTCAGCTGCAGGGCCGCGGCGACCGGGGCACCGGAAGTCGATCCGCTGGCGAGCCGAAGTTGAGATACATTGGCCCGAACGCCCCGGATCCTGAGGGTCGAAGCCGTGGGATTCGCCTGGCTGGAGCCACCCGCCGGCAGACTGCCGGGAAACGGCACGCTCACATCGGTCCATGTGAGCGAGGTCACTCCCGTCAGGCGTCCCAACTGAGGGTCCTGCACCGCAACCAGCGGCGCGCCGCAAGACCCATAGGTGGAGCCGTTCGAACTCGGCCTGGCACAGTCATTGCCGTTCACGACCAACACTGCATCGGTCATGTCACCGGATGCGTCGGAACTGATTGTGTTGGTAACGCTAGCATTGAGCGTCACTGAAATTGAGAGCTTCAGGTCGGGCCTCGGAACCGGCAGCAGTGGCCTGTCCGGGGCACACCTCAGCACAATATCGGGCAGTGTCTCGGCCACGCCAGCCGCGCGCACTGGCGCGGCTGCTGCCGACGCAGTGCAGGAAACCGTTGCGTCAGCCTGCGCCCACGCCGGGCTGGACAAAAGGAGCACCAACGTGCCCGCTAGAGCACATGACCGGGCCATTCCCACCCTATCCCTGCAACTGCTATCTTGCCATATGGGTCCGACTTCGCCGGCGCAAGCCAGCCGTGCAGGAGATCCGGGCACGCGGACACGACCGTCAAACGGCTCCTAGCCCACGAGAGCAAAGGCCTTGTTGAGCGCCCCGACCGAGAGACGGCAGGCATCAGCGTCGTCTCTTTCGTTGAGCACCTTGTTGAAGGGCTCCGCGCGGACCGGCCCGTCGTAGCCTATATCGACCAGAGCCTGCAAGAAATCGCGGACATTGATCACACCCGTGGCCAGCGGCAACTCGCGCTGGTTGTCGTACTGGGCCTCGATTGCAATGCCGCTTGGCGCGTCATTGAGGTCGGCTGAGATGACATCGCTGCCAGCGAGGGTGCGGATGTCGTCAGCAGTTTCGCGCGATGTCCACCAGTGCCACGAGTCTAGAACCAAGCCGATGTTCGGCATCCCCGTTTCTGCGATCAGGTCCTTCGTGCCAGCCATCGTGTGGACGGCGGAATGCCGCCCAGCGGTCCAATTCCGCTTTGTGCCGACATACTCCAGACCCAAGCGCAAGCCCTGCTCCTGCAAGACCTGGGCCACGCGCCGGAGCCGCGTCGCCGTGCGCTTGAAGTTCTGCAGATAGGTCAGATCGTCGCTCGACGGCCGCAACCACGTGCCGACGCGATCCGCACCTGCCTGCCGCAATACAGCCGCGACCCGGGGCAGCGCACTCATACCCTCTTCAAATGCATTGTCGTCCTTGCGAAATTCCACTGGCAGGCCCGCCGCAGCCCACCGCAAACCTCGCTGCTGCAGGGCATCGACATGCGGCTGGTGCCCGTCGCGCAAGAGATCAGATGGAAACGGCTGGACCGCTTCAAACCCATGCTCGGAAGCCAGCGATATCGATTTCGCTTGGTCGGCCTCGATGCCCAAGCTTCCAGGCACGAAGGCCGTGAAGAAGCGTCGCTCGGCAGCGGCGCATGTCAGGCTCACACTACCGGCGGCTGTCGCGGCTGCACGCAGGAATGTCCTGCGAGCCAAGGTGGGGGGGGCGGATCGCACTCGCATTGCGCAGCAACTATAGCAGCCAGTTCGCCGTGGCGCGTCCGCAGCACGGCCCGCTGGTGCCTTAAGCCAAGCAGATCGCCCTCGCTCGCAGCCAACTGCCCCAAGTCCGACGGATGGAGAGCCCACCGGATGTCCGGATCTCTCGCAAACACGCCGAATCCCCAACCATGTTCAAGATTCGCCTGACGACGCCGGCCCGGCCCTGCCACACCACCGAATCACGACCGAAGACCCACCAACAAGCAGCCTCGCCCGATTCGGACCACCTTGCTAGTGCGGAAAAGCCATACTTTGGGACAAATCGCCGACAGAGCAGCTTTGAGCGGGCCTGCAACGATCTCGCGCTCAAAACATCCTGATTCCCTATTACGCGCATCCAAGGCCGGGCGAGATGGGATCTGAGCGGTTCGTCAGTGGGCGACGGGTCTCGGCGCGCTAGGGCGCTACTGCGTTGGGGCACGAGCCGTGGAGCCGTGAGCTATAACCCGCGCTAGCCGACTGCAAACTCTCGCGTCCAGCCGCGATCTGGTTCTTCGATGCGTGCTGGTGCTCCCAACAGGCACCAGAACGCCAGCACATGCTGCGCTCCGGGAAGACGCCAGCCGACCTCCAAGCCGCGCAACCGCAACTGCGAACGCCTGGCCACGCCGAGGCAGAGAGCCGCCGGCACCGGATGCTGTACGCTACAAGGGCAGCGTGTGCCAGCACCTGCCCATCCGCCATGGCCTTGCCTCCCGACACCGCAACAGAAACCGCCGCGCTGACTGCAACCCTAGCCGAGCCGTCAGCAGAGCCCGCCGAGGTCGAGTACCCGGAAGGCCATTGGATCGCACAGAGCACGGCGCACGGCGTGGCGGTGCTGCAGGCCACGGCGGCCTTGGGCCTGCACTTCCGACAGCGCGCCGACGTGCTGGTGGCGATGGAACTGATGGTGTACTTCGAGCGCGACAACAACCAGGCCAAGCTGCAGCCGGATGTGCAGGTGGTGTTGGGAGTGCCCGGCGAGCTGCCGCGCAGTTCGTACAGGGTGTGGGAGGAAGGCAAGGCCCCGGATTTCGTGCTGGAGGTGGCGTCGCCGTCGACGGAGCGCCGCGATGCGCTGCTGAAGGCGCACGAGTACGCGCGGATCGGCGTGCGCGAATACTGGCGGCTGGACCCGGAGGGAAGCTTGATGAGCAGCCCTTTGGAGCGCTATGAGGCGAGCGGGGGCGTGAGTGGGCGGCCGGCGACAGAGCTGCGCGGCGGTCGGCGGCGGGCCTTGCGGAGCGCGGTGCTGGAGCTGGAGTTGCGCAGTGCGAGGCAGTCTGGGGCGACGGTGCTGGTGTTCCGGGACCCGGCCACGGGCCACGAGTTCGACGGTGCGCTAGCACAAGCCGAGGAGCGCGCCAATGCAGCGGAGCGGCGCGCCAATGCCGAGGCGCAGCGCAGGCGGGCGGCCGAAGAGAGGGTGCGGGCCTTGGAGCAGCAACTGCGGAAGTTCGTGGCCCCCAACCCGCCACCCGATCCCAAGCCCTAGCAGTTGGCGGCTAGGATCCTGAGCGCAGAACTGGTGTACAGAGTCACATTATTCCGGCAGTAGATTCTCAAATTCCTCCGCCGACACGAAGAGGCTTTTTCTCACATTGCTCCGCTCCTGCCGGAAGGAATTTGGAGCCGCAGTGGCCCGAGAGAGCCTGTAGGTGCGGGCTTGCCCCTGCTGGGAGCCCGAGGTCTTTCTCAGATTGTTCTGATTTCCAACCCTTCTGACGTCAATCTAATTCGAGAAAGAATGGCCGTTTTCTGCCGGAATAATGTGAATCTATACAACTGGAGCCACAGCCACGCTAGCCCCGGTCGCCGTCGGCTGTGGAGCCCTGCGTAGATCGGCGGCTTGCAACACTGGCGGAAGGGTAAGCCTCGCAGCACAACTCTCCGCATCCAGCGACCCGCACGGCACCGCCACACTCCGGCTACGCTCCGGCGAACACTGCTCAGGGGCCTGCGGTGGCATTGACAGTGCGACGAGGACCGTGCGACTCGTGCATCCAGCTGCCAGCGGCGCATCGGTCTCACTTTCGGGCCGCAGCTCAGGATGACACAGATAGGGAATCAGGCAAAACATCGTAAAGCCCGGCTGTTTCCCAGAAGTGCTACAATACTCAGGCATTTTGTAGTAATCTGTACTGCGAAAGTGGACATGTCCAACCATCCCCCACGCAATCGGTGGCCGCGTCGCACCCAAGCGACGGAACCGTCGCGCTCCGGTATCTCGCCATGGGCGATCTGGCTACTGGGCGTGCCCTTTGTGATGCTGCCGCTGTTCTTCGGGCTGTACTTGCTCGGGCACAACCCGATCGAGCCCCTGATGCAGGGGCTTGAAAACGAAGAGATGCTAGAGAGCGAGATCGAGGACCTCAAGCAGCAGAACACCGACCTGCAGCGGGAGGTAGACGCCCTTGGACCTGGTCAGTTCGGCATCGAAAAGCGCGCAAGGGAACGCCTCGGCTGGTCCAAGCCGGGCGAAGTCGTGATCCACGTTCCCGACAAGAAGTAGGCCCCCTCGCAACGGCTCGTCGGGCTCGTGGTGACGGTACGCGCATCGTGCCCTCCGGATGTTCAGATAAGATGTAGGCGGTTTGTGCGGAATACGCATCGTCACGCGATGGGCGGGCCACGGCGCCGCAACACGGATCTTGGCTTGCGTGGCAATGCCCCTGCAGCTTGCGGCTGCGCCCTCCGATAGTCCAGATTTCGCCTCCAGCATCCAGCCACTGCTGACAGCTCGCTGCATCGCTTGCCATCCGGCCAGCGGAGGGCAGGCGGGTCTTTCCTTGGCTAGTCATGCGGATATGCTGCGCGGGGGCAAGAGCGGCGCGGCTATCGTTCCGGGGAACTCCACTGCAAGCCTACTGCTGCGCAAGGTATCAGGCGAGCGGCCCGCGATGCCACCAGTTGGTGACCCGCTGACGGCATCTGAAGTCGATCTGCTGAAACGCTGGATTGCTGCGGGCGCACCACCGGGCGCGACGGATGGCGGAGCTTCGGGTCAGACGTGGTGGTCGTTCCGTGATCTGACTCGTCCCTCTGTTCCCCGGCCTGTGTCACCTTGGGGCGAGAACGAAATCGATCGCTTCGTCTCCGCACAACTCTCAAAAAAGGGTCTCAGCCCTTCAGCCAGTGCGGATCGCGGCACGCTCATCCGCAGGCTCAGTTTCAACCTCCGCGGCCTGCCGCCATCACCGGCAGAAGTGGATGAATTCATCAACGACCGCTCTCCCGATGCCTACGAACGCTTGGTCGACCGCCTGCTCGCGTCGCCGCGCTATGGAGAGCGCTGGGGACGCCACTGGTTGGACGTGGTGCACTACGGCGAGTCGCACGGCTACGACAAGGACAAGGCACGCCGCAACTCGTGGCCATATCGCGACTACGTGATCGAGAGCTTCAACCGGGACAAGCCCTACGCCCGCTTCATTGGCGAGCAGATCGCCGGTGACGTGCTCTGGCCTGACGACCCAGAGGGTCTGATCGCGACGGGATTCGTCGCGGCTGGCCCTTGGGACTATGTCGGGCACGCCGAACTGCGCGAGGGCACGAAGGACAAGAAATTGGCGCGACTGCTGGACCGCGACGACATGGTCGCGGCAACCATGTCGTCGTTCACGAGCCTGACAGTCCATTGCGCCCGCTGCCACGACCACAAGTTCGACCCGATCCAACAGGCAGATTACTACGCGTTGCAGGCGGTGTTCGCGGGGGTCGACCGAGCCGAGCAACCGTACTTTCAAGACCCCGCAACGCATGCCCGCGGGCGCCGCCTCTGGCTCGCCATCGGCAGAGCTGAGAACGCGCTACGGCCGTTCCGCCGCAAGCTTGAAGAGGCCACTGGTGAGGAGATCGAGCGCATTGACGAGCAGAAGTCTGTGCTGAGCCAAGAGAGCACAGACCTGCTGCCGAAAGTGGGCGAGGTCGAGACGGCTGGCGCCGTCGCCCGGAGGAAAGAAATCTCGGCCCTGATCAAGCAATTGGACGCTAGGCGCGAAGCACTCGCGTTGGCATCAATGCCCGCAAGTGATCGAGCACGACACTCCGAGTTGAGCGAGCAATTCGAGGCTTTGAACGCGGAGTTCGAGGCCTTGCCCGAACCTAACTATGTCTACAGCGCGGCAAGCTATTTCGAGACGCACGGCCGCTTCACACCCGCTTGGGAACCGCGACCTGTCAACCTGTTGGCCAAGGGGAGTGTCGATGCTCCCCGGGAACTCGCGCAACCGGGCGCGGTCACAGCGGTATCCGGCCTGGCAGCGCGCTTCGAACTAGACTCCGCGCGAGACGAAGGGGCGGCGCGCGTCGCGCTTGCAAACTGGCTGGCGGACCCCGGCAATCCACTCACCTGGCGCTCAATCGCCAACCGAGTGTGGCATTACCACTTCGGCCGCGGGTTGGTCGAAACGCCAAACGATTTCGGACGCATGGGAGCATTGCCCACACATCCTGCGCTTCTGGACTGGCTCGCGGTCGAGGTCCGCGACAGCGGCGGCTCGCTCAAGCACCTGCACCGATTGATAGTGCTCAGCGCAACCTACCAGCAATCCTCGGCCGAGCGTCTTGACCAAGCCAAGATCGACACCGGCAATCAGTTTCTGTGGCGCATGAACCGCACTCGGCTTGATGCCGAGGCCGTGCGCGACAGCGTGCTCGCGGTGGCCGACCAGATTGACCTGCAGATGGGTGGCCCCTCGGCAGAGCACTTCTTCTTCAAGGATGATCACTCGCCGATCTATGACTACGCCCGCTTCGACGTCACCAGCGCCGCAGCCCGTCGGCGGAGCGTGTACCGCTTCTTGGTGAGGAGCGTGCAGGATCCGTTCATGGAGAGTTTGGACTGTGCGGATCCGTCGCTGCTGGTGCCTAAGCGCAGCAGCACGCTGACTGCCATTCAAGCATTGGCCCTGCTCAACGATCCGTTGATGATTGAACAGGCCCGGCACTTTGCCGACCGCATTAGAGCCACCGCCGCCGGGCCCGTAGAGCAGATCCGCCAAGGTTTTCGGCTGGCTTTCGGGCGCAGTGCCTCCAGCGCGGAGGTCTCGGCCTTGGCAGAGTATGCCGGCCAGCACGGATTGGAAAGCGCCGCCCGCCTGCTCTTCAACAGCAACGAGTTCATCTTCGTGGACTAAGCCCGTGGCCGAACGAAACGAATCAACGCCGACCGACCGCCGCCAGTTTCTCGAGAACTGGGGTGGCGGGCTGGGATGGATAGCGCTGGCCCAACTGCTCGGCAACGAGGCAGGCTCAGCCCAAGCGTCTGCCAGCGATGGCCTGCACCATCCGGCCAAGGCCAAACGCGTGGTCCAGCTGTTCATGTCTGGCGCTGCCAGCCAGTGCGACATGTTCGACTACAAACCGCTGCTGATCGAGCGCAACGGGCAACCATTCGACCCGGGCGGCGAGGTGGAACTCTTCCAGAGCAGTCCCGGGCCGGTAATGCAGAGCCCGTGGGACTGGAAACAGCATGGCGAATCGGGCAAATGGATGAGCAGCTTGGTTCCGCACCTCGGCGGGTGTGTGGACCAGATGGCATTCTTTCCGTCCATGGTGTCGAAGTCCAACGTCCACGGACCGGCAACATTCATGCAAAACAGCGGGTTCGTGCTACCAGGCTTTCCCAGCATGGGCGCATGGATCTCTTACGGCTTGGGCACGCTGACCGAGGAACTGCCTTCGTTCGTGGTGCTTCCGGATGCGAGGGGCTTCGCGCCGAACGGTCCCGGGAATCATTCCGCGGGATTCTTGCCCGCGCAGCACCAAGGCACCATGATTCGAGCGGGCCGCCAGAATCCAATCCACGACCTGTTTCCGCCAGCGTCGGCAGACTTTGTCACTCCGGAGAGCGAGAAGGAAGGGCTAGCCCTGCTCGAGCGGTTGAATCGCCAACATCTGGCGTCGCGCAGCGGAGACAGCCGCTTGGAAGCCCGCATCCAAGCCTACGAGATGGCGGCACGGCTGCAAGTGACGGCACCGCAGGTGCTGGACATCTCGGGAGAGTCAGAGGCGACCAAGAAGTTATACGGACTCGACGAGTCAATCACGCAAGATTTCGGACTGCGCTGCCTGACGGCGCGCCGCCTTCTGGAGCGCGGAGTGCGCTTCGTACAGGTCTGGAGCGGTGCCGACAACGGCTTCCCTCGCCGCAACTGGGACAGCCACGAGGATCTCCGCAAAGACCACGGCGCGATGGGCACCGAGATGGACAAGCCGACCGCCGCACTCATCCGCGACTTGGAAGCGCGCGGACTATTGGAGGACACGATCGTCTACTGGACGACCGAATTTGGCCGGATGCCCTGCAGCCAGGGATCCCTCGGCCGCGACCACAACCCGTTCACATTTACCTCGTGGCTAGCCGGCGGCGGAATCCGCGGAGGCACAGTGTATGGCTCTAGCGACGAGTGGTCGTACAAGGCGGCCGACAACCCGATATACTGCTACGACCTACACGCCACGGTGCTGCACTTGCTCGGCATCGATCACACCCGGCTGACGTTTCGGCACAACGGCATCGACCGTCGCCTGACGGATGTTCACGGTCAAGTCATCCAAGACGTTCTGACCTAGCGCTGCCGCCTCTGGGCAATTCGGTCGCCGACCCGGTCATAGGAGCGGTCGAGGCCTGCCCGGCAGCGGGCGTGACGCGCCTGCGCTGAACCTCTCTGTGGTATGGACGCACAATGATTAGGAGATCAGGTGGCCGCAGAGTTAGCTCGCCCACCAGCCAGTATGTCGGGTTCTGAGCATCAGCCTTCTAAGGTCGCCTCGCGCCTCGCGACTGTACGGGCACGGATCGCAGCCGTTGCTGAGCGCGTCGGCCGAGACCGAGAATCCATCGCCCTCATCGCGGTCTCCAAGCGCAAGCCAGTCGAAGACATCGTGGCCGCCTACGAGGCGGGCCAGCGGGACTTTGGCGAGAACTATGTGCAAGAGTTCGCTTCCAAACATGAAAGGCTTCTCACGCTTGACGATGCGCGGTTTCACTTCATCGGCAAGCTGCAGAGCAACAAGGCAGCCAAGGCAGCGCAGCTCTTCTCTGCCGTCCACACGGTCGATAGCGCCAAGCTCGCTCGGCGCTTGGACCGGTTTGGCAAGCCCCTGGAAGTCTTCTTGGAAGTTAAGTTGAGCCCAGAGGACTCCAAGAGCGGCATGGACGCGGCCCTGCTGGAATCCGTGATCGAAGACGTGGCCGCAGCTCCCAACTTGCGGCTCGCAGGTCTAATGACGATGCCGCCGTGGAACAGCGATCCAGAACACGCTAGACCGTACTTCCGGCGCCTACGCGAACTAGCACAGCGGCACGGAGTCAACGGACTCTCGATGGGCATGAGCCACGATCTTGAAGTGGCGATCGAAGAAGGGGCAACCCACGTTCGCATCGGCACGGCGATCTTCGGCCCGCGAGATCCTCTCCCCGGCTGAGCAGGGCGTGCCGCAATGGCGACCGTTGCGGAGGACTGAGCCTTGCACCTATGGGAACCGTGCCAGCCTATCGAACGAAGGCGACATCGCTGGAATCTAGCCAGCAGACGCGCCCGTCCGGCAATTCGACGTGACACCAACCCGGACGCTCTTCTAGCACGCTGAACTCCGTTCCCGCGTGCAGTGGCTCCCGGAACGCCGGCTCGTAACTCGGACCGTCGCCTTGGCGAGCCACGGTGTCGGGCGACACGATCACTCCGTCAACGCTGCCGGCCTCATCCCAGCTCTCATACGCCATCGATCCGGCCAGAAGCAGTGCGGCCACTGCCATTCCTGCCGCGATCTCGCGGGGCGCCCAGTACTGCCCGAAACGCCTTAGCGCCAGTACGGCCCACATCAGTATCCAAGCGCCGGCGAAGAGGCGCATCCGAGTGCCCTTAGACCACTCGAAATGCCAGAATAGCAGCGTCTCGATGACTTGCCCTCCCGAAGCGGGATCGAGTTTGTCGAAGCGCTTGGTCCGGGCAAACGCCAAGTTCCGCTGCACGTTTGGGTCCCCGGGATCGAGGCGCTCGGCTTTGCGGTAGTTAAGGATCGCCCGTCCGATGTCGCCCGCTTGAAAATAGGCGTTGGCCAAATTGCAGTACAGCTTGCTGTTGCTGATTTTCCGTTCGCCCAGCAGCCGGTCGTAGCGCAGCGCAGCCCGGCGGTACAGTTCCGCTGCTTGGTCCGGATTGGTCGGCCGAAGCTCATTCGCCTGGCGGAAGGCATCATTGGCCTCGGCGAACAACTCGGCGTCGCTCTGGGCGAGCAAAGACGCTCCCAGCGCGACCAGACAGACGGCAGCCAGCCGTGCGGCCGATCTCATCGCAGAGCCTCCTCGATGCGGAGGACGGCCCTGTTCGCATCGTTCACCAAATGCCGGACCCATTCTTTGTCCTGCGCCCCGCCGCCAGCGTAACTGCTGGCCTCACAGCGTTCGAAGACGCTGCGGAGCAGCGCCAGTGCGTCAGCGTCCACGCCAGCGTCGTTGCCATCGCCCCGGCTGAACCGCTCAGCCAATTGAGCTTCGATGTCGGAGTACGTCCACGCGGCTGCGCTGCTACCGCGCCCGGCTAGTCTGGCTCCAAAGTACTGGCGGAGGGCGGCGAGCACCGCTTGGGTCGCTTCGGCCTCGCTCCACCGCTCAGCGGCAGACGCTCCGACCGCATTGCGCCAGCGTGCGTGCGGAGACTTCGAGCGCCATCCGAAGACGCGCCTTGACTGCCCTTGCAGGCGCCCGGCGAGCAGGCCGCCGTAGGCCAGCGGCGGAAGGCCCAAGAGCAAGACTGCCAGCCATGTCGGGCCGAGGGGCCGCAACCACGCCCCCAAACCGTCCTGCATCGGGACCAAGGCGGTTGCATCTGTATAGTTGTGCCCGATACCTCGCTCGCTGGATTCGACCTCAATCTGGCGGGGCACGCTGGGGCCGAGGCCTTCGGCATCATCGGCGGTGACAATACGCGACGGTTCCACCGAGAGCGGTATCGGTTCGCTGCGAGCAATCGCGTATTCGCCCAAGTCCGGATCGAAGTATGGCAGCTCGATAGGCGGAATTGAGGCGACGCCGTCATGCCGTGCCCGCAGCGTCTGGGTAAAGTGCAGGGCTCCGTCGCGGCTCTGCCCGGCGCCGATTTCGCGGGGAACCTTGAAATCCCTGGCCAAGGCCGCCTGTTGATCCAGCGCGGGCAGCGGAAGCGTGGACGATATGAGCGAGCCATTCACGCGCAGGCTGAGGGTGATGGGCTCTCCGACCATCACACTGTCAGGCTTTGCCTCGGCTCGCAGGTCGAACTTTCCGATCCAACCATTGAACCCTGCCGGTCGACCCGCGGACGGCAAATCCAATACCTCCAAGTTAGGTCGGCCCGACGGGATCGCCAAAGTTTCCAACACCGGCCCGCCGCCGAACGCCCCGGAGAAGAGGCCGCCGCCAAAGAAATCGTCGAACAAATCCCGGCGGCGCGACTGCCCGGGCTTCGGGGAGGTGAAGGTGACGGTCGCCGCAGCCAGCCTCATGCTGCCGGCTTCGCGCGGTATGAGCAACTTCTGAAAGCGCAGTACCGTGTACTTGCGGCCGTTCAGCTGTCCCGCCGAAGTGCGGCCCTTCGCTCGACGATCGCCCAGTTGGACCTCGATTTCGTCTCCGGGCCGCTGGCCGGAGCTCGTGGCCGGAGGTTCGATGATCTCGAATCGCCGGTCCTCCAACAGCGGAATTGTGAATGAGTACTCCCTGACCTCACGCGCCAGGTACCACTCCACCGTAAGCGTCACAGGCTGGCCGACATAGGCGCGCGATTCGGACAAGCTCAGCCGAAGCTTGAAGTCGTCGTTTTCTTGGGGCGGCATGACCCGGATGGCGATAGGCGCTGTCCGTGCCGATCGCCCGCCCGCGCTGATCACTAACGCCGGGATCTGAGCGTTGCCAGCTCTTCGGGCGGACAGCCTGTAGTTGAAGTTGTAGCCCCGCTGCACCTGCCGCGTCATGCGCCCGTTCACGATGCTGACCGAAGTGCTGTTGCTTGCACCTCCGCCCGCTTCGCTCACGACGAAATCGTCCTCAACCGCGCTAATGTCTACCGGATCGGGCTGATCCGTGCCCTCGACTAGGATCTGCAGAAGGAAATGCTGACCCACATAAACCTGCTGGCTCTGCACGGCGGCCTTGGCCTGCAACGGCTCGTCTTGGGCGTGGGCCTGAACAGACACCACGAGCACGGCCGCCAGTAGCACTCCGCCTAGATAGCGCCAGCTCATCTACCAATCCTTTTCCACTGCAACGACGCCTACTCGCTGCAACTGCCGGTTGCGCCGATCCTGCTGCTCTTTGGCCAAGATCTGCTCTACAGTCATTTGCTCCGCCGGATCGGCTTGGCCTTCTGTCGCGCCGCTTGCCTGTTCGATCGGCTGGTCTTCCGGTCGCGGCTGGGAGGCATGCTCATTGCCGCTACCGTCTTCTGATTGCGCGGCTTGGCGCAGCGCGTCGGCCGCCTGACGCTGATCATCCTCAGCGGCTCCCGGGCGGTTCTCGTCAAGTTTGCTCTGTGCCGCTTGCTGGTGGCGCGAGGCGTCCTCGATCTGTTCTTGGGATTCAGGATCCAAATTCTCTCCCAGCTGGTCGGTGCGCTCGCGGAGCGCCTGTTGCTGGTCGGCTAGATCTTGGGCGCGTTGCTGTTGTTGTTCGCGGGAAGCGGCGTCCTTGTGTTCTTGGCGATCCCTTGCGAGCTGTTCGCTCTCATCAGCCAGACGCTCCTGATCGTCCGCAGCCTGCCGCAGGGCATCGGCATGATCCTGATCGTCTTGCTGGGAATCGCCCTGCTGGTCGCCCTCGCTTTGTCGGGGCTGCTGGCTGGCTTGGTCACGCAGTTCCTTGATCAAGCGGCGCGTCAACTCCAAGTTGTGAGCCGAATCGGTCCGGCCGCTATCCGCTCGTAAGGCATCTGAATAGGCGCGCGAGGCCCGCACCAAGTGATCCATCGCCTGCCGGGGGTTCGACTGTGCCACCTCTTCGGCTTGGCGGTAGAGTGCATTGCCCAAGCTGTGCAACCCCGCCGATTCGATGTGCGGCAAGTTGCGTTGCAGGCTCTGTCGCACCGCCGACAAATAGGCTTCGGAGGCATCGGCGAACTGGCCGCTGCGGTACAGAGCCGCTGCCCGGTTCAGCGACGCGTAAGGTGAGCCGGGATCCTGCTCGAGAGCTTGGTCGTAGGCCTCCAGCGCATCGTCGTAGACCTCTGAGCGATAGGACTCGTTCCCGTCATTGACCAAGCCGCGCACCGATGCCGCCGAGCCAATTGCGGGCAGGGACAAGACGGCTAGCAGGTACGGCGCAAGGCTTGGCGCTCGGCGCGCGCCGCGCTCGCGCAGCGCTATCTCGAGCGCTAGTAGCAGAACGCACACGAACAGGAAGATCTGGAACTTTTCCTCCACCCTCTCCAAGACTTGGGAGCCGACCTCTTGGCCCTCTGCGGAAGCAATCAGCCGTTGGTACACCTCGCCCAGATCGATAGCTCCGGTAGCGACATTGAGATAGACGCCCCCAGGGGTAGCATCGGCCATCTTGCGCAGAGTGGCGGCGTCCAGCCGGGACCACACCTCTTGGCCCTCGTGCTGCAGAAATGACCTAGAGACGGCGACGCTTGACCCGCCGCTCGCTTGGTCTTGCGCCACCGGGATACGCTGGCCCACCCGCTCGTCGCCGAGCCCGATGGCGATCAAACGCACGCCCTGCTCGGCGGCCTGTGCCGCGGCTTCAACGGCGAAGCTTTCGTGATCCTCCCCGTCCGTGATCAGCACAATGTCACGGTAGTTGCTGCGCTGCTCGTCGAAAACGTCGCTGAGGACCTTGCGAATGCCGTCGCCGATCAGCGTGCCTCCCCGCGAGACGCTGAAAGGAGAGACATCAGCCAAGGCCATGCGGAAAAATCCATAATCCAGTGTGAGCGGGCACTTGACCACCGTTGAGCCCGCGAATACGGCCAAGGCCACGCGATCCCCCTCCAGTTCCTCGACCGTGTCGCGAATGGCCAACTTAGCCCGTTCCAAGCGATTTGGCGGCAGATCCTGCGCGAGCATGCTCCGAGACACGTCCAGCAGGAAGACGACATCCCTGCCCCGCTGGACGACCTCCTCCTGCATCTGGTCCCAAGCTGGGCGCGCCAGCGCGAGAACCAGGCATCCGAGCGCCGCCAGCAGCAACGCGGCCTTGAGCACTCGTCGGGCTGGGTCGGCCAGCGCGGCGCCACCGGAGCGCAATAGCAGACCGGCCTCGACAAAACGCAGCAAGGCCTCCCTGCGGCGGCGGGCCGCGTAGAGCATCAGTGCCAACAGGGCCGGCAGCAACCAAAGCCCGTGCAGCATGACCACGTCGCCAAAGCGAAAGTCGCTCACGGATTCGTCCTCAACCATGTTTGACGTAGCAACGTCTCGATGGATAGCAAAACGAGACCGGCTAGCGCCCATGGCACGAAAGCTTCCCGGTACTCTAAGTAGCGCACCGTCTCGATGTCGCTCTTTTCCAAGGCATCGATCTCCGCATGGACGGCCTGCAGAGCCTCGGAACTGGTGGCAAGCCAGTACTCGCCACCTGTCAACTCCGCGATCCCGCGCAAGGCACGGTCATCAAACCCGGGGCGCAGCGGTGCGCTGAGCCGGCCGAACGGCGTCTGCAAGCCTCGTTCGTCGCCGACGCCGACCGCATAGACCTTAATGCCCCACTGCTTGCACAGCTCTCCCGCATCGCGCACGCTGCGGTCCCCGGCGTTGTTCTCACCATCGGTCAGCAAGATGATGATCTTGCTCTTGATCTCGTAATCGTGCGCAGCCTCGCCGATTTGCTCGAGGGACTCCTCGGCACGCTGAAGCCTGGCTGCCGCGAGCGCGACGGCATCCCCGATCGCCGTACCGTCCTCACGGCGGTCGACTACCAGTTGCACACTGTCCAAGAGTTGAATCAGGGTTGTGTGCGATAGCGTTAGCGGGCAAACCGAATCCGCGTACTGCGCGAAGGCCGTCATGCCTATCAGGTCGTTCGGCCGACCGCCCATCTCGCCTAAGTTAGGGTCGATGAATTCCCTGAAGACCTGCTTGACTGCTTCTAGGCGCGTCACGTTGCGACCGGCATAGCGAATCCGCTCGCCCATGCTGGACGAGCGGTCCACCACCATCGCTATCGCGATGCCTTGCGAAATGTCGCGCACACGCTCGGTGCCGTGCTGCGGCCGCGCAAGCGCCACGACCAAAGCTGCGAGCGCGAGCGCCCGCAGCAACAGCGGCAGGCGACCCAGCTTGGAGCGCCACGTGGCCGCTATCGCCCCAGCCGTAGCCGTCGACGAGAAACGTAAGCGGACGCGCTCCCGGAATCGCCAGGCGACCAAGGCCGCCAAGGGCAAGAGCAGGAGCAACATCCAAGGCGACTCGAACCTAAACATGGCCCGGCTTAAACCTCCATTCTCGCATTCTTGGCAGGCTCTGCGCGTTCGGGGCGTACCATCCCGGCCCTAAAAGGGAAGGAGGGGATCGAAGCTCTTGCACCTCAAGTTCGAGATCGACGGCTCGGGGCACTCGGCCCGCACGGCTCGCGGCACCACTAGAGCCTTCGCGGGATAGCAGGCAGGACTTCGGCTTCAAGATTTCTTGGAAATCAGCACTTGACATTGCTCCGGCAACAAGGCTACACTGTCAGAGACACGAACTTGATAGCAGCAGCATCAAGTTTCATGAGCAGCGGGTCTTACTGATCCGCACGCCATCCCAACGTACACACTGAATCGGTAGGAGGATTCAATCAGTATGAGCTTGAGACCCTTGCACGACCGCATCCTCGTCGAGCGGCTTGACGAGGCGGAACAGCAGTCGAGTGGCGGGATCATCATCCCGGACTCGGCCAAGGAAAAGCCGCAGCAGGGGAAGGTCGTCGCAGTCGGCAACGGCAAGAAGAAAGACGACGGCACGGTGGTGGCGCTCGACGTCAAGGTCGGCGACACGATTTTGTTCGGCAAGTACTCCGGAAGCGAGGTCAGTGTCGAGGACAACGAGTATCTGATCATGCGCGAGGACGAAGCCCTCGCCATCATCAGCTAGCACGGAATCGAAAAGGAGCTAAAGCAACATGGCTGGAAAGAACATCGCCTACGGCGAAGATTGCCGCCAGGCAATCCTAAGCGGCGTGAACAAACTCGCCGACACCGTTCGAGTGACGCTGGGCCCGAAGGGCCGCAACGTGGTCCTAGAGAAGAAGTTCGGCGGGCCGAACGTCACGAAGGACGGCGTGACAGTCGCCAAGGAGATCGAGCTGCAGGACAAGCTCGAGAACCTCGGTGCGCAAATGGTGCGTGAAGTCGCGTCGAAGACTTCAGATGTCGCAGGTGACGGCACGACCACCGCGACGATCCTAGCCCAATCAATCTACCGCGACGGCCTCAAGAGCGTGGCTGCCGGGGCCAACCCGATGGCCATCAAGCGCGGCATCGAACAGGCCACCAAGGCCCTGTGCGACAAGCTGCACAGCATTGCCAAGCCCGTCGAAGGCGACGCAGTTGCGCAAGTCGCCGCGATCTCCGCCAACAGCGACATGGCCATTGGCGAGATCATCGCCATGGCCATGGAAAAGGTCGGCAAGGACGGCGTAATCACCGTCGAGGAAGGCAAGACTATCGACACCGAGCTGGACGTCGTCGAGGGCATGCAGTTCGACCGCGGCTACGCCTCGCCCTATTTCGTCACCGACCAGGACTCGATGGAGTGCGTGCTGGAAAACGCCCTG
>Ga0209021_1001631_pt1 | contig 21718 bp, 18 predicted proteins | sample PinacodermFT_FD_187299 | JGI IMG/M metagenome (GOLD analysis project Ga0209021, IMG submission 187299) | Host-associated microbial community of the marine sponge Aplysina aerophoba from Gulf of Piran - sponge pinacoderm, lysed by freeze-thaw... | ecosystem: Host-associated > Porifera > Sponge >... | reverse complement strand
GGTCCTGTTGGCCGTGCTGTCCAGCAACACGGTCTGGTCGAAAGTCGAGCAAGTTCAGGATGATCTCTCAGCACTCTTCTGCGGCTTCAGCTTGGAGTCGTACGCAAGCCTCTCGGACGCTGAAATAGACAAGCGGTTCGTGCCTTGGTTCATAGAGCGAAGGGCGGGGTCGATGACCCTCAGGCGTAATCTAAAGCACCTTATTCGCGCTGCCCGAAAGCTCTCACAATACAGCAAGCGCAATGGCGGGGCGGACCAATACTTCACCTCTCTCTTGGCGCAGTGTGACGGCGACCCGAAACAGGTCGCATTGCTGCTCGGCGACCAAGGCGAACACAAGCTTCCCTCGTTCGGCATTCCTATCGCCGCGGAAGCATTAAAGAATCTAGGCTTCGACGTGGCGCAGCCCGAAAGGCACCTTACGCGGGCGCTGGGCTCGTTCGGGCTTGTCCGGTTCAACCGCTGGGAACGGACGCCAGGGGGGAGAGAGTCTCCGGGGTCGACATCGCAAGAGAAGTTGGAAGTCATGACCGTCGCCGAAGAAATCGCGGCAGCGGCGGACCAGTCCGTGGTGTTCGTCGACAATGCGATCTGGCTGCTATGCGCGAGGGACGAAGGGTGGTACCTCACCAATTCGGAGTTGGAGGAAATCGCAAGCAACTCGCGGCGATCGCGAACAAGGATTGAGGCCCCTCAATGACGCTGCCCTGCGCATTCAGCAAGGCTACACCCGTGCGACGCAACCCTCGCGGACCCGTTCCAGCCTAGCCATGGAGGTACCATCGCCGATGCTTGAATACCGCTGCCGAGCCTGCGGGGCGCAACTCTTGGTCCGCGTCCCGTTCAAGGGCCGACTTGTCTGGACGATCTCCGAGAGTGACCCCGACTTCAGCTCTTCGTTTCCCGAGCCACGCGGCGAATACGGCCCAGCCAAGCTGGTGTGCTCAGCCGACCCCTTGCACGACACGGGGTTTCACCTCGTCGATGGCAGCGTAGAGCGGAACCTCTCGTCCAAGGCGTGGGACTGAGATCGCCCGGTCAGTCACCCGCAGCCATGCTGCCGATAACGGCCGAGTCCTTTCGGAAGCGCAGGACCGCCTCTACCAGCAGCCACGCGCTTAGCAGGAATATCGAGACCGCCACGCCCCACAAGAGCAGTTGCTGGTTGGCCCAGTACTTGCGAATGTCGATCACCATGGCAACGATGGTCACCGCCAGCATGAACGCCATCGGGGCGAGCGTGTAAACGTAGTTGCGCCCCTTCTGCCGCAAGTAGATCGTGACCGCCAGCAGGGTCAGCGCTCCCAGCACTTGGTTGGTGCTGCCGAACAAGCTCCACAGCGCCAGCCCGACAGGTTGGCCCTCCACTTCGTAGAAGGCGAAGAATCCGATAAAGACCACGGCGAGGGTGGACGCGACGTAGCGCTGCCCCAAGGCGGGCACCTTGATCGAGTGCGAGATTTCCTCGATGTTGTAGCGCAGCAGGCGGGTGCCGGAATCCAGCGATGTCAGCGCGAACGAAACCGCTACCAAGGCGACGAAGGCCTGGGCGAGTTCGACCGGAAGGCCGAGGGAGCTCAAGAACATGGCCGTTCCGTCGATGAACGCCTGCATTTTTTCGGCCAATCCGCTGGCCGTGCTCCAACTCGAGTAATGCTCGGCCCAGCTCTCCGCAGAGCGGAACCCGGCCGTGCAGGCAAGTACTGCCAGCAGGCCGAGCAGCGATTCGCCGACCATTCCGCCGTATCCGATTGGCAGCGCATCGGTCTCCTTGTCGATCTGCTTGGAAGTCGTCCCGGACGAAACCAAGCCGTGGAAGCCGGATATTGCACCGCACGCGATCACGATGAACACGAACGGAAAGATGGGCGGCGCGTCGGCCGGCTGCGTGTCGAGCACGGGTGCCGCAAATTCCGGCCGCAGCACGAACAGTCCGACATACGAAGCGCCCAGGCCAAGATACAGCAGCCACGAGTTGAGGTAGTCGCGCGGCTGCAGCAGCGACCACACAGGCAGGGTGGAGGCCGCAAACGCGTACACCAGCAGGATCAGGACCCAGATCTCGCTGCTCAGGTCCGGCCGCCCGATAGCCAAGCCTACGCCGATCGAGACCAGCATCAGCACGAAGCCGACCACCGTCAGGCGCACGACGGACACACCGCGCTTGTACACCAGCCAGCCGATCACCATGGCGATGGCGATCAAAGCAAAGCTGGGAAAGACCGACTCGGGATAGAACTCCGCCGTGAACAGGCCCGAAACGGTGCGCACGAACACGCCCATGACCAAGCAGATCAAGAACAGGATGATCAACAAGAAAATTCCCTTGGCACGGCGTCCGATTAGGTCCTCGGCCACCTTGCCAATACTCATTCCCCGGTGGCGCATCGAAATGACAAGCGCTCCGAAGTCATGCACAGCACCGATGAAGAGCGTGCCCAGGACAACCCAGAGCATGCCCGGCAGCCAGCCCCAAATCACCGCGATAGCTGGGCCCAGCATCGGGGCCAAGCCGGCAATCGAAGCATAGTGGTGGCCGAACAACACCATGCGGCGACAGGGCACGTAGTCCACGCCGTCATTCATGGCGTGCGCCGGGGTCGGGACGCTCGGGTCGAGTTGGAAGATCCGCGAGCCCAGATGGCGAGCGTAGAAGCGGTAGACCACCGCATAGACAATGAAGCAGCAAATGGCCGCAAGTGCAGGTTGCATGGGATCCCTTATTGCCTGAAGAGGCTCAGAGTATGATACCGCCACAGGGCAGGCAGTGCGGGTGCGGAATCGTGAATCACACTGCCGAAGGCGGCTATCGGGATGGCAGTGACTGAACGGGACGGTGGTCCGATGCGTCTGAATAGGTAGAGATGGGCGGCCGAGTCCCTAGAATGGAAGTTGGAGAGCCAAGCATGAAGCGGCATCGCCGAAATCGCGGATTTTCTCTGATCGAACTTCTGATCGTTATCTCGATCATCCTGATCATCAGCGCCATTGCGATCCCGCGCATCACCAGCACCAAGCGGATGGCGAACGAACTCGCTGCAATCCGCTCGTGCCAGACCATCAACACAGCACAGATCCAGTACTTTGCGCAGTACGGCCGCTATGCCGCCACGCTGACCGAACTCGGCCCCGCGCCGGGCGGAGGGCAGCCGACGCCGGATGCGGCGAGCCTGATGGACGAGAACCTAGTGGATGGCATCCACCTGGGGTACGCCTTCTCGATGATCGGAACGCCCGCCGGCTACTCGCTCAACGCCGATCCCCAGTCGCCGGACTCGGGCAGCCGCACCTTCTACACCGATCACAGCACGACCGTCCGCTACCGCTTCGGTGCGGAACCGGCCACCGAGAGCGATCCCCCCATCGAGTGACGGTGCGCCGTGCTGTCGGCCGCCAGCAGCGGCCGGCGATCGAGCTGTGCCCCGGTTACCGAGACGCATGGCGATAGCAAGCAGACTGGAGGCGCGGCTCGCCGATGGGAGCGCGCGCGTCGGCGTTGTGGGTCTGGGCTATGCCGGCCTGCCCCTAGCCGTGGAAGTGGCTTCGGCCGGATTCTCCGTCATCGGCGTAGACACTGCTTCCGGTTCCGTCACAGAGATCAATTCCGGTTGCTGCCGCGTGCCCGATGTCGACGCGCGCGTGCTCGCCGAGCTCGTGCGTTCCTCCCGCCTGCGGGCCAGTTCTGAATACTCGGATCTCGCCGACTGCGATGCAGTCTCGATCTGCGTGCCGACTCCCTTGCGCAAGACCAAGGACCCCGATCTCACCCACGTGCTAGAGGCGTGTCGCGCGCTAGCGGCGCACTTACGCCCGGGCATGCTCGTGGTCCTGGAGTCGACGACCTACCCCGGGACCACGGAAGAGGCGGTGCTTCCTATCCTTGAGGGGCGGGGTTTGCGGGTCGGGACCGATTTTTTCCTGTGCTACTCCCCCGAGCGTGTGGACCCCGCCAATCCTGACTACCACACAAGAAATATCCCCAAGATTATCGGAGGCGTGACACCGGAATGCCTGCGGATGGGGCAGGCGTTCTATGGCAAGGTCATGGACGAAGTCGTGCCGGTCTCGTCCACCTTGGCCGCCGAGACGGCCAAGCTGCTCGAGAACACGTTCCGCATGGTGAACATCGGCCTAGCCAACGAGACAGCCGTCCTGTGCAGCCGAATGGGCATCGACGTGTGGGAAGTTATCGAGGCGGCGGCGACGAAGCCATTCGGCTTCATGCCGTTCTATCCCGGCCCCGGCCTCGGCGGACACTGCGTCCCGGTCGACCCGCACTTCCTGTCCTGGAAATCGAGACAGGCAGGATACGAGCCAAGGCTGATCCGCTTGGCATCCGAGATCAACGGCGAAATGCCGCGCCACATCGTGGACAGGGTCCAGTCGGCTCTCAACGATGCGGGCAAGGCTGTCAAGGGCAGTCGAGTTCACTTGGTCGGAGTGGCCTACAAGCGCAATGTAGGCGACACCCGCGAATCGCCCGCGATCGACATTGCAGCCTTGCTTGCAAGCAAAGGAGCCTCAATCACCTTCAGTGACCCTCACGTCGCCGAGATGCACGTTGGTTCTTCGACTCTCGGCCACAGCGACTTGATCCGAGCGGCCAGCGAGGCTGACATAGCGGTGATTCTCACCGATCACGACGGCGTGGACTACCATCGGCTGCTGGCGGCGGCGGCGTTGGTGCTAGATACCCGCAACGCACTGAGCGGCACATCAGCTCCGCATCTGATGCGCCTCTGAGGGTGGGGGACTCGGACTTGCCGACATACCTTGTGACCGGTGTCGCTGGCTTTATCGGCCACTGGCTCGCCGCACGCCTGCTCGACGACGGTGCCCAGGTCGTGGGCTTGGACATCTTGAACGACGCCTACGACCCGCTCATCAAGCATTGGCGTCTGTCTCAGCTCACGGGCCGCGCCGGGTTCCGCTTCGCTCATTCGGACGTCACCGACCGCGATTCCCTCAAGGACGAGTTCAAGCGCACAGGCTTTGCCGCGGTATTCCACCTGGCTGCCCGCGCCGGGGCGGCCCAGAGCGTGAAGCGGCCCGACGACTACATCCGGGCAAACGCCATCGGCACGCAGTGCGTGCTGGACGCATGCAGCGCCCACGGCGTGGAAAAGCTCGTGCTGGCATCCACGTCAAGCGTCTACGGGGTCGGCGAGCGCCTGCCGCTGCACGAAGGCGCCGATACCGGGCGTCCTCGCTCGCCCTATGCGGCATCGAAGAAAGCAGCCGAAGCGCTTGCGCATGCGCACCACCATCTCCACGGCCTCGACGTGGCTGTGTTGCGCTATTTCACGGTCTACGGCCCAGCTGGGCGACCTGACATGAGCCTGTTCCGGTTCGTTCGCTGGATTCGCGAGGGCCAGCCGATCACCCTGCACGGCACTGGCAGCCAGTCGCGCGATTTCACGTATGTCTCGGATATCGCACGCGGCACTGCGGCAGCCGCCGCCGCGACTGGCTTTGAAGTCATCAACCTGGGTTCGGACGCCCCCGTAGCCTTGCTCGATGCTGTGCGCATGATTGAGGAGTGCCTGGGCCGCGAAGCCCTGATCCAGCAGGCGGAAGTACCCCGCGTAGACGTGCCAGCCACGTGGGCAGACATCAGCAAGGCTCGGCGGCTGCTCGCTTGGCAGCCCGAGATATCGCTGCGCGCCGGTATCGAAGAGATGGTCCGCTGGTACGAGGACAATCGCGCTTGGGCCCGCAAGCTCGTGCTGCCTTGAACCGCTCTTGACGGGCGATGCGAGAGCCGGGAAAGGCACGATGATCGGCGCAAAATCGCGTCTCGATGCCCGGCTGGGCGACGCCAGCGCATCGGGAGCGGTGAAGAGTCTAAGGCCAAGGTGCTGATAAACTGGGAGTTCAGGGTGTCGCGGGTATGGTGGCGTGTTGCGCGCCGTAGCCGTCAAGAATAGTGAATTCTAACGGTGGGACGCAATTTTCTCACGGTAGTTGTTGCGGCCTCGGTAGCGTTGTGTGCCGGTCCGGTACCGGCGCAGGACAGGTCTTGGGACGAGTCCATCAACTCGGCCCGGCAAGCCCTTGCGACCAAGCAGTTTGACCAGGCGGCCCGCCTCCTGCGGCAGGCCCGCAGAGAGTCGCACGGCTTCCCGCAAAACGACCCTCGACGGGTAGTCCCATTGATGGAACTGGCCAAGCTGCACTTGGGCCGGGGAGACTACGCCTTGCCCGAGCAGCTGTATCGGGAGGCTGACGAGATCGGACGCCGAGCCTGGGGCGCCGAGAGCCGCGAGTACGCGACCTTGCTCAATGAAATCGGGCGTTACTATCACTTGCGCGTTAAGCACAGGGAGACGGAGAGCTTCTACAAGCTGGCGTTCGCGACCCGCACGCGCCTGCTAGGCCGGGATCACCCCGACGTAGCGGCAGTGGTGAACAATCTCGCAGTGCTGTACGAGAACCAAGTTCTTTACGCAAGGGCCGAAGCTTACTACCGCACGGCGCTGGAGATCCGCCAAGAGAGCCTTGGCCAAGGCCATCCGGACACAATCATGACGCTGGATCACCTAGCCCGGCTGCTGCACAAGCTGTCGCGGCCAGCCGATGCGGCAGAGTTCGAGGAGCGCGCACGCGCCCATCGCCGGGAGCAGTCGACTCCGGTGAACCCAGCCGACCTAGGCCAATTGGCAGCGGGCAGCGGCGTGCAACCGGCCGTATTGATCGAGCGCACAGAGCCTGACTACACAGACGAAGCGCGGATCGCAAATCACGAAGGCAGCGTGCTGCTGCAGGTCGATGTCGACGTGGACGGAACGCCAGTCAATATCCTCGTGTTGCGCCATCTCGGTCTCGGCCTCGATGGCAAGGCTGTCGAGGCCGTTCAGCAGTGGCGCTTCCGCCCAGCTCGCAGCGGTGGGCGCAAGGTGCCGTCCCGCCTGCGGCTGGAGATCGCCTTCCGCCTGATCTAGGCGGTGCGCTCGATTCAGCCGTCGCGCGAATCGCACGAACCAGCGCCGGGGCGTTGCCCGGCACCCCTAGGTTGCCTACCGGAGCGTGCGACCGCGCAAGTCCTGAACAGCAAGGTCCAGCAGCTCTGGCCCTCAACTGCGATGGGTCCGTCTCTGTGGCGGGTCAAACCCCTTGACTGCCACACCGCGCGCTGGATCTCCCGGACTGCGTCGTGGGCGCTGCCCAAAGCGAGAATGCGGCACCGCAGTGCCACGACACGCCTGCGCACCCAGCGTGAACGATGCCTTGCACCGTTGCGATGCGCTCCGGTGCCGAACTCCCGGAAGAGGCGCTGTCCCCGGCCGCAGGGAAGGGCCTCAAAAAGGGGAAGCCACCGGTCGAAGCAGTCCGCCGGTGGCTTCCGATCGCGTTGACGATCTATTCGACGTCGTAGTCTATTTCGTCGCCGAAGAAAGTCCACTCTTCGAGCCAGTTCTCGTCGCCGAAGGCACCGATGAACTGCGCACTCGTGTCGAGCGAGTCTGTGCTGGGGGGCGTGGCAGCGTTGCCAACCAGAAGGGCCGGCGAGCCGAGCATCGGGCGCGGGTCAGGGTTTGCCTCGTAGCGCACGTTGACCAGCATCGGAGCTACGTCCATGTAGCCGACGGAACTCTCGACGCCACCAACGATCTGAGCGGCGCCCGTATTGCCTCCATTAGCGTGGATGATCGCGTTCTTGATGCTGCTCGTGCCGTCAGTGAACAGCGATGGCGAGTTGTCGCGCACATCAAGCGCGTCACCGCCAAAGCCAGTCAGCAGCACGTTGCGCGCCGTGATCGCCGTGCCAACGCGAATCCGCATGCCGTCACCCGAACTCGAGTTCGTGTCTTGTTCCAACCCGCCCACGAGCGTGACGTTGTAGAGCTTAGGGTGGGAGCGCGGCGTGCGGTCGAACCCTTGGCTGTCGTTGTCGGCCTCAATACCGTTGTCACCCTGCGGATCCTGATGGATGAATACATACTGTGCAGTGCCCTGCCAGCCGAACGCCCAGTCGAGCGAGTCGTCCTTGGAGCCGCTAGACACGCAATACATGCAATTGGCATTGCCGCCGAAGAACTCGATGCCATCATCCTCGCCTTCGTGCGCTTGGATGTGGTCAATCACAGTGCCGGCGCCCACGCCGTGGAAACCGAAAGCGTTCGGCTGCGTCTCGGGGTTGAAGTCAACGCCGGCGAACTCAACGCGCACGTAGCGCAGCACGCCGCTGGAGTCCATCGGATCGTCGCCGCCATAGGTCGGCCGCGTCTCCGGGATCACGCCCTCGGCAAGGCCCGTGCCGCGAGTCATCGGGGCATTGCCCAAGATGATCAGGCCCGCCCAACAACCCGACTCGCGCTGCCCGACCGGTTGGTCGCAGGTCATTACGATGGGAGCCTCGCGACGACCCTCGGCCATGATCTTGCCACCCTTTTCCACTACGATTACAGCGTTCTGGCCGCTCGCTTGGATGAGCGTGCCGGCCTCGATGGTCAACGTGGCGCCAGAGTTGACAAACACTTGGTACCGGATCCGATAGATGGTGTCATTGGCCCATGTGGTGTCGGTCGAGATCTCGGTGTCCGTGCCATCAAAGCCGAGTTGCACGGGGGTCTGCTGCGAGACCAGGAACTTGCCGTAGATCTTCTTCACCACCTGCGTGGCGTCGGCATTGCGCAGCTCGCCAACCCACTGCCACAGGCCGGGCGACGGCACGCCGCCGCCCCAGATGCGAGTCTGATCCCTGGCACTCACTTCAGCGGCCGTGGCATTTTCGGTGGTCATTCCCGCCGAATCCACCACGTCGTCGGTCAGCACTCCGCCGGTCGTCAGCGGCAGGTACTTGCGCTCGCCGGTGTCGATGTTCTCGCGGTAGACAAAGAACGTGTAGTCGTTTGTGTCACCCATCGGATCCAGGGTCAGATACACGCTCATCTGCTCGCCCGTCGAATAGCCGAGCTTGTCGGTCCAGATCATCGCCTTCATGGCCGTCGGCGATAGCGGTCCGCTCATCGCGGAAGCGTCCGTCATTGCAGCATCGTCCGAGGTTTGGGCTGCCGCGACAAACGGCATGGCACACAGTGCGATGCCCAGCAGGCGCCCAATCCAATTGCGTTTCATTCAGTGTTCTCCTTATGGTGCATTGTGTTCAGCTCGCCGACCCCAACCCTGTCAGAGCAAGAACCGCCGATCCGTCCAAAGACTGCAGCGCACACTCTCGCCGAGATTCAAATTCAAGAAATCGTGCGAAATCATGAGCTGCGACGCGAGGCCTCGCGCCGGTGTTCCGGCCACTCAGCCAAGATTTCAAGGCTATCCAGGCCGTGTTACCCGCATGCAACGAGTCGATTAAAAGTTCGTGAAGGCGGACGCTCGGCGGAGGGCCATCCAGCCGGCCAAGCGCGGTGCGTGACAATAGGAGATTCGGACACTCGCATGCTCTCACCACGCGATCTGCTACAACGCAACGACCCCGATATCTTCGCGGCACTGATCGGCGAGGAGGCACGCCAGGCATCAGGCGTGGAGATGATCCCGTCGGAGAACTACACCTACCCGGAGGTGCTGGCCACACTCGGCTCGGTCTTCACCAACAAGTACTCCGAGGGCTACCCCGGCCGACGCTACTACGGCGGACAGGGGTTCACCGACGCCATCGAGCGCCTGGCTCGCGAGCGCGCCAAGCAACTGTTCCGCTGCGACCACGTCAACGTGCAGCCGCTTTCCGGCGCTCCCATGAACGCCGCCGCCTACCTAGCCCTGCTGCAACCGAGCGACACCGTGATGGGGATGGACCTGTCTCACGGCGGCCACCTAACTCACGGCGCTCCGGTTTCTCACATGGGGCGTATCTTCAACTGGATCCGCTACAAGACCGACCCCGGTGCCGAGGGCCGCATCGATTTCGACGAACTGCGCCGGATGGCAGTCGAGCACCGGCCCAAGATGATCGTCTGCGGCTACTCCTCGTACCCGCGGGACTACGACTACAGGCCATTCAAGGACATCGCCGACGAAGTCGGCGCTCTGACCCTGGCCGACGTGTCCCACATCGGCGGGCTGATCGCTGGCGGAGCCCTCGCCAATCCGTTCGACGCGGACTTCGACATCGTCACCACGACCACGCACAAGTCGATGCGCGGGCCGCGCGGGGGGATGATCATGTGCCGCGCAGAGTTTCGCAAGGCCATCGACCAGTCCGTCTTTCCCGGCCTGCAGGGCGGACCCCACATGAACCAAGTGGCCGCCACGGCGGTCGCACTCGCCAAGGCCCAACAGCCTGAATTCAAGCAGTACTGCCGGCAGGTGCTCGCGAACGCACAAGCGCTGGCCCGCGCACTGCTCGGCGGCGGAGCCGAACTAGTCACCGGCGGCACAGCGAACCACATGATGGTCGTGGACTGCGTGCGCAGCTTCGGCATTGACGGCCGAGCGGCCGAGCACGCACTAGACGAGATCGCCATCACCTGCAACAAGCAGGTCATTCCCGACGACCCCAACCCGCCGCTGCGGCCCAGCGGAATCCGCCTCGGCACGCCCGCCGCGACGAGCCGGGGAATGCTGGAATCGGAGATGGAGGCCTTGGGCGGCTTCATGCTGGAAGCATTGCGCAATCCCGACGACGTGGCCGGGCTCGGGAAGCTGAAGGCCGACGTGCATGCGCTGTGCGCGAGATTTCCCGCCCCCGGCATCCCGAGCTAGGGAGCAGCTGATCGGTTACGCTTGAAGCGCAGCCCGCCACGACTTGCCGGAGCGGCAGCCTTGACTCCCGGAAGCAGTGCGATGGATTCCGAGCAACCAGCCACACCAAGCGCTTCGCGCTGGGCGTGGATCGTACCGATCGCTACGGTCTTCCTGTCCAGCCTCTGCATCATGGTGCTCGAACTCGTGGCCGGCCGACTCATCGCCCGCCACGTCGGAAGCTCGCTTTACACCTGGACCTCGGTCATTGGCATTGTCCTGGCTGGCATCGCCGCCGGCAACTACATCGGCGGACGGCTGGCGGACCGGTTCCCGCCCAAGGAGACGCTCAGCCTCATCTTCTTGGTTGCCTCGGCCAACTGCCTGCTGATCCCGGTGCTCAACAACCGTATCGGCAGCATGGAAGTCCTGCGCGAGCTGGACTGGCCGGTGCGCATCGCGCTGCACGTGTTCTTCGTCTTCTTCGCGCCATCCTGCCTGCTGGGCATGATCAGCCCGTCAGCCGCCAAGATGGCCATCGTGCTGGGACAGCAACTCGGCCGCACGATCGGCAATGTCTACTCCTGGGGGGCCATCGGCAGCATTCTCGGCACGTTTCTGACCGGCTATGTGCTGATCGCCCAAATGGGCACCACGGCGGTGCTGCTGTCGGTCGCGGCGGTGCTGCTGCTGATCGCCCTCTTGTACGGCGGGGCCAGCCTCCTGCCCTACCTGTGGACCGGCGTTCTGATCGCGGTCATGTTTGCCGCCTGGGCACCGCTGCCGTGGGCGCGCGTGATCGGCGAGAGGCTCGGCTACCGGGAGCCGCGCACACAGGCCATGCTGTACCACGACGAGTCGCAGTATTCGGTGATCCGCGTGGAAGAGGTCATCGAAACGGCGGGCTTGCGCTCGATGACGCTGGACCACCTCGTCCACGCCTACGTCGACCTCAACGACCCCGACAATTTGCACTACGACTACGAGCGCATCTACGCGGGAGTCACCAACGAGGCGGTGCAGGCATACCATGCCGACAAGCCGGTGCGCGCGCTGTTCCTCGGCGGCGGGGGCTATGTCTTCCCTCGCTGGTTCTTGCGGCACTATCCGCAAGGCGTCGGCGAAGTCGTCGAGATCGATCCGCAAGTGACGCGGGCCGCCTTTGATTCATTCGACCTCGAACCCGACACTCCGCTCCAGATCGTGCATCTCGACGCTCGCAACCGGGTCGACGAACTCTTCGCCATGGCGCAGCGCGGCGAACTGGAAGACAAGTTCGATCTTATCTACAACGATGCGTTCAACCACTACTCGCCACCATTCCACCTCACAACTCTGGAATACGTCCGCAAGCTTCGCGCCGTGATGAGCGACGAGTCCGTGTTCATGGCCAACACGATCGATGTCTTCCGCTCGGGCCGCTTCTTGGGCGCCATGATCAACACCGTCGAGGAGGCATTCCCCTATGTGTATACCTTCGGCACTTCGCCGGGGGGGCCTTCCGACGAAGACGAGCGGGACACGTTCGTGGTGGTCGGATCGACGCGCCTGCTGCCGATCCAAGACCTCGACTACCTCAAGTACGCGGCGGACCTGCTCGCGCCGCGGGACACGGCGCTGCTGCGCCAACGCTCGCGGGGATTGGTGCTGACCGATGACTACGCGCCGGTCGACAACCTGCTCGCGCCCGTGATCCGCACGATCGAGCGCCAATAGCGGCGCGCGGTCGACCTTCACCGGCTCCGGCCGACCTCGCGAACTCGCGTCTCGCTGATCAAGTCGTAGGTGCGGCCCCGCCAGTGGATGCGGCGTGTGAGCCCGGATCGCAGGAAGGCGTAGAGCCACACCCAGGTCGCCAGCGGGGTTAGCCAGAAGTAGGCCCAGCCGTACCGCTCCAGCCATGCCTCTCGCTCGGGGAACACCAGAGAGCACACGTAGGCTCGCGTGCCGCCCTTAGCCATGCCGGGCAGAACGATCAGCACGAGCGGAAACAACCCCACCAGATTACCCTGCAGCACTTGGAGGATGCAGAGCAATTGTGCCGCGCAGTAAGCGATGTGGCTCACGCAGCCGCCCAGCCATGTATTGAACCGGTAGACCCGCGTGATCGTGGCCTGCCGCACGGCCCATGCCAGAAAGTCCACGCCCCGGCACTGGCCGGTTGTCGCCACCATCGCCTCGGGCAGGAAGCGGATGCCCAGACCGGCAGCGTCCAATGCCCGGGTGAGCCGCAGGTCGTCGCTGACAGACCCCTGCCAGTACTCGAGCACGCGAGCAGTCTGAAACGCCTCGCGCAACACCGCGGTCCCCCCGCCCCACGCGAAACTGCGGTCGCGGCTGTCCATGACGGTCGGGATCACAGAATCCCACACGCTGCGCAACAGCGGCCAGAACCCGCCGTCCTCCGGGAAATGCCAGCGGAAAGCTGTGGCAGCCCCGATCCCCTCGTCGGCCAGCGGCGCGACGAGCTTGCGGATCCAATCGGGCCGTGCCTGGCCGTCCGAATCGGCGAAGATCAGCACCTCCCGATCCGCGGCGACCGCCTGCACGGCAGCCTGCAAGTTGTGGATCTTCTCTCCGATGTCGGGCGGCGGTTCGCCGGCCGCCACGAAGCGGCACTCCGGTCCCAACGTGGCCCGGGCGACCGCAACAGCCGGATCGCTCGCATCGGCGAAGCACACCGTCAGTTCGAAGTCGGGATAATCCTGGCACCGCAACGAGCGCAGATTCTCGGCCAAGCCAGGCTCGGCCCCCTTGACGGGCACGATCAACGCGACTGTCGGCCAGCCTCCGGCAGGTTCGGACAAGGTCTGCTTGGAGCGCGATTCGGCATACTCCATGAACCGCTGACCGCGCTTGACAGACACCAGCGTCGCCAAGACGGCGGCGACAGCGAAGAGCCAGAAAAGAGTATCAACCAAGTGGGAGCATATCACGAACCGCACAGGCCCCAAAGAGTCTCTCCCGTGATCGATCGTGGCAACGTGTTCGGAACATCACAGGGACCCGCACCTAGACATTGCTTCTGCATACACTAGGCAGACCTACCCCTGCACGCTTCTCGGTTTCTCGTTCCCAATTTGCGCTAGGCCCCGCGAAGCGCCTCGGTTGCACGGCTCCATGGCCAAACAGTTCCGCATCCTGCCCTCCTCTTCGCTTGCGCAGGCTTCCCAAGCTTGCCCGCTGCTCGATACCCAGTCTGGGCGGGAGGCTTGGGTGGCGTGCTGCTCCCGCCGGTTCTTTCCCGTGGCTCGGCGCATCGCGGGCGACGACGACCTCGCCCAAGACATTCTCCAAGAAAGCTGGATCCGAGTCCTTGAGCATGTCTGCACCTACCGCGGCGGGTCGCCGGCCTGCGCTTGGGTCCGCACGATCGTCCACAATTGCGCCCTGAATTTCCAGCGCGACAGGCTAAAGAAAGCCGAGGAGCCCAGCGTCAACTCCGAAGACCCCTCCTTAACGCCTGAGGCGCAAGCCCATCAAGAGCAGTTAAGGCGCTTGTTTCGCGAGATGCTTGCGGAACTGCCCGCTATGTACCGAGATGTCTGCGAACTCCGCTACGGCCTAGACCTTTCCACAGATGAAACCGCTCGCCAACTCGGCATCTCGCGTTCCAGCGTGTCCACGCGCCTCAACCGCGCCGTCCAGATGCTAAGGAGGCGTCTCGAGGCTCGCCTTGGCCCGGACCCGAAAAAATTCTTGTGACCGTTGATCGCTTCAGGTGTCTTAGTAGGTAGATGCCGAGATTGACGCAGAAGATCGCGCAACCGTGTCAGCTTGGGTCACAAGAACCGACAGGTGGGCCTTGCAGGGTGAGTGTCGTAGACACCCAGCTCATTGCCCTGTTCCTAGTTGCAGGTTCGCTCGCAACGGCGCCTCCCAGCAGGGTTGTGGACAAGTCCGCCGCACCGCTTGAAGCGGTAGAAGTCAGGCCCGTTGTGGATGGCACCGCGTTACCAGCAGAAAACGACTCATGACGCTTGATGCAGAAACCCTGAACATGGTCCGGGCAACGCTGCTCGCCAGCGCCGCCGTTCTAGCGATTGCCAAGATCTCCAGGCTGTGCAGCGCTGAGGGCTTGCGCCGCCGACTCCGCTGCATGGAATCGGAGCTGTTCGAATTCGCCCGTCTCGGCCACGTCGGATTCGGTGAGCCGGCCTACTTGCTGCTGCGGGACCGCCTTCGCAGCATTGCGTGGGCCTCGCAGGAGTTCAGCTTTACGCGCGCCGGGCTGGCGCTGCTGCAAGGACGCGACATCTGGAGGTCCGCGAAGCTCCAGCGGCACACGCGAGTCTGGGAGGAGGCGCTCAACCAAGTCGCAGACAAGCACTCCAAGACAACGCTCGCCTCCATGCATCAGAAGCTGCTGATGACAGTTTGGACCTGTTTGGCTTTTGGCGCCATTCCGTTCGCCGCCTGGTTCTGTCACGGCGTCGTTCCTGCCTTGGCTCAACTCAAGGGACACCGGGCAACGCTGCGCAAGACGCGTCTGCTCGAAGCCTACGCCTGCACGCTGACCAATCTGCCGGTCCGCTAGCCAAGGCCCCAGTCGCTTGGGCCAGCTACTGCGAAGTGACTGCTCTGCCAAGGGGCCAAGATGGCTTGGCCGTCAATTGTTCTCGCGATGGCCTCAATCGGCGACAGGTTGTTGAGGCCGCCGGTGCCGATCGCCAAGCGCGCCGTCGCGAAGAACTCTGCGCCGTGATGCGAACGCGGCCCTTTGGCTAGCTTGCAGAGGACCACGCCCGGCCGCAGCGCCCGTTCCGACTTGCGGGCTATTTCGTAGCGGGAGTCGTCGTCTGCGGGACTTACGTGCAGGCCGAGGCGGTGCGGGGCCGACCGCTGGACATCGAGCCCCTGGCAGCCGCCGTGATAACTTGTGGAAACTCATGGACCTAGCCAAGAAACGCGCCGAACTCGAGCGGCGCAACGCAGAAGCGCTCGCAGGCGGCGGCCCCGAACGGGTCAAAAGGCACAAAGAATCCGGCAAGCTGGCAGCCCGCGAGCGGCTCGAACTGCTGCTGGACGAAGGCACCTTCCAAGAATTGGACCGCTTGGTCGCTCATGACTGCACCGACTTCGGGATGGCCCAGCAGCGGATTCCCGGCGATGGCTTCGTGACGGGTTACGGCAAGATCGATGGCCGGCCCGCCTATGCGTTTGCGCACGACTTCACCGTCTTCGGCGGCTCGCTGTCACTCCAAAACGCCAAGAAAATCTGCAAGATCATGGACCTGGCCATGAAAACCGGCGCACCCGTGATCGGACTGAACGATTCTGGCGGGGCGCGGATTCACGAGGGCGTGGCCTCGCTGGCCGGCTATGCCGACATTTTCCTGCGCAACACCCTAGCCAGCGGCGTGGTTCCGCAGATCTCGGCCGTGATGGGTCCTTGCGCCGGCGGCGCGGTGTATTCGCCCGCAATCACAGATTTCGTGGTCATGGTGGACCGGACCAGCCATATGTTCGTCACCGGCCCGGATGTGATCCGTTCCGTGACGCACGAGCAGGTCGGCAAGGAGCAGCTCGGAGGCGCGCGCACCCACAACGAGACCAGTGGCGTGGCGCACTTCTTGGCGGCCGACGACACGCACTGCCTGCAACTGATCCGGGAGTTGCTCTCGTTCCTGCCGTCGAACAACCTGGACGACCCACCCTGGCGGGCCACGAACGACCCGCCGGACAGGGCCGATGCCGAGCTAGACGAGGTCGTGCCGGCCGAACCCGACCGTCCCTACGATATCCGCGACATCGTCCAGCGAGTGGTCGATGACGGCTATTTCTTCGAAGTGCAGGCTCACTTCGCCCAGAACATCGTGATCGGCTTCGCTCGCCTCGCCGGGCGGCCGGTGGGCATCGTCGCCAACCAGCCCGCCGTGCTGGCGGGCTGCCTCGACATCAATGCCTCGCTCAAGGGCGCCCGCTTCGTGCGCTTCTGCGACGCCTTCAACATTCCCATCGTGACGTTCGAGGACGTGCCGGGATTCCTGCCCGGCACCGATCAAGAGTACGGCGGCATTATCAAGCACGGGGCGAAGCTGCTCTACGCCTACTGCGAAGCAACCGTGCCTAAGATCACGGTGATAACGCGCAAGGCTTATGGCGGAGCGTATTGCGTGATGGGCTCGAAGCATATCCGCACGGACATGAACTTTGCCTACCCGACTGCCGAGATCGCCGTGATGGGCCCGGAGGGCGCCGTGAATATCCTCTACCGGCGCGAACTCGCCAAGGCGGACGACCCAGCGCGCTTCCGCCGCAATCGCATCGAGGAATTCACGGCAAGCTTTGCGAACCCCTACCGAGCCGCGGAGAAGGGCTGGATCGATGAGGTGATCGCACCCTGCCAGACGCGCGCCAAGCTCTGCCGTGCACTGGAGATGCTAGACAACAAGTCGGAGCAGTCACCGCGCAAGAAGCACGGCAACATACCCCTCTGAAGGCACTGCCGAGGACGCGCTAGCCCTGCTCGAGGGCGCTGAAGAAGAAGGCCCTTTCGACAGCCGCCGTTTCGGGCGAGTCGGAGCCGTGGATCGCATTCTGCTCGATGTTGGATGCGTACAGCTTGCGCACCGTGCCCTCTGCGGCGTCGCGGGGATTGGTGGCGCCCATGACCTCGCGCAGCCCGGCGATGGCGTCGTCGCGCTCCAAGACCATCGGAATGGTCGGGCCGGATGTCATGAAATCGACCAAGCTGCCGTAGAAGGGTCGCTCGCGATGTACCGCATAGAACTCGCGCGCCTGGGCCGGTGTCAGTGAAATCTTCTTCATGGAGACGATCTCAAAGCCTTCGCGCTCCAAGTGGGCGATGATGTTCCCCGCGTTGCCAGCCGCGACGGCGTCCGGCTTGATGATGGTAAGCGTGCGTTCTATTGCCATGGGTTCAATTCCTCCACGATGCTTTCGGCGACGGTGGGTCAGCGGCGGGCGTTAGATCAGCGCGGCCAGGGTTGAGCCAAGTTCGGCGGGCGTGGGCGCGACTGCGATGCCGGCGGCTTCCATCGCGGCCTGCTTTTCGGCCGCGGTGCCCTTGCCTCCGGAGATGATCGCCCCAGCGTGACCCATGCGGCGGCCCGGCGGGGCCGTGGCCCCGGCAATGAATCCGACGATTGGCTTCTTGATGCGGCCCTTGACGAACTCGGCTGCCTGCTCCTCGGCCGTGCCGCCGATCTCGCCGATCATGATGATCCCGGTCGTGTCAGGATCGTTGTTGAACATCTCCAGCACATCAATGAAATTGGTTCCGATGACCGGATCGCCACCGATCCCGATACAGGTCGATTGGCCAATGCCGAGACTCGACAATTGCCCGACTGCCTCGTAGGTTAGCGTGCCTGAGCGCGATACGACTCCGATCGATCCTTGCTGGTGGATGTGGCCGGGCATGATCCCCAGCTTGCACTTCCCGGGCGAGATCACGCCCGGACAATTGGGTCCGATCAAGCGCGTCGCGCTGCCCCGCAAGGCGTCCGCTACCCGCACCATGTCCCGCGCCGGTATACCCTCCGTGATGCAGGCCACGAGGGCAATCTCCGCTTCGATGGCTTCCAACACCGCGTCCGCCGCCCCGGCGGCGGGCACGAAAGCCAGTGACGCGGTGGGGCGGGCGTGGGCGACAGCATCGCGCATGGTGTCGAAGACCGGGAAGCCAAGCGCCTCGCTGCCGCCCCGGCCGGGATGCACGCCGGCCACGATGTTGGCACCAAACTTGACGCACTGCTCCGCATGGAAGCGGCCCGCACGGCCTAGGCCCTGCACCACTACACGGGTTGTCTCGTCGACCAGGATGCTCATGTCCGGTACCCCCCTAGACAGCCCGGGCGACAGCCTGCTGGGCGGCCTCCTTCATGTCTGCCGCGACGATGAAATCCAGTCCTGAACTGGCGAGGATCTCGCGCCCCTGTTCCACATTTGTGCCTTCCAAGCGCAGCACCATCGGCACGCCGATCTTGAGTTCCTGTGCCGCTAAGACGATACCCTCGGCAAGCACGTCAACTTTGAGGATGCCGCCGAAGATGTTGATCAAGATCGACTTGACATTGGGGTCGGACAGGATGATCCGGAAGCCGTTCTTGATCTGGTCCTTGTTGGCGCCGCCGCCCACGTCCAAAAAGTTCGCGGGCATCCCTCCCGCGTACTGGATGATGTCCATGGTGGCCATCGCCAAGCCAGCGCCGTTAACCATGCAGCCCACGTTGCCATCGAGCTTGATGTAGTTCAGGCCGTGGTTGATGGCATCGGTCTCGAGCGGCTCTTCCTCATCGAGATCCCTCAATTCCGCCAGATCGGCGTGACGGAACATAGCGTTGTCGTCAATGTCCATCTTTGCGTCGAGCGCGACCGCCCGGCCGTCCGTTGTCAGCACGAACGGATTGATCTCGACCAGCGAGGCGTCGGATTCGTCGTAAGCCTTGGCCAGCGCTTGCATAGCTTCCACCGCGGCTGCCAGCGCGCCTGTCTCGATGCCCAGCGCGAAAGCGAGGCGACGCGCTTGGTACGCCTCGAGTCGGGCACCGGAGATCACTTCCCGGAGAATGGCGGAGGGATCCTTCGAGGCCACCTCCTCGATCTCCATCCCGCCTTGGGCCGATGCCATGAAGACTGGCTTGCTGAGCGCCCTGTCCAAGGTGATGCCCAAGTAAAGCTCGCGCTCGATTGGCAGTTGCTCCTCGATCAGCAGTCGCTGCACCAACCGTCCCTGCGGGCCGGTCTGATGAGTGACCAAGGTCATTCCCAAGATGGCGCCGGCGTGGCGCTCGGCCTCGTCAACGCCATGCGCCAGCTTCACGCCTCCGCCCTTGCCGCGCCCGCCGGCATGGATTTGGGCCTTGACCACCACCTTGCCGCCCAGATCGGCCGCCGCCGCCCGCGCCTCCGCGACCGTCTTGGCGACGGTGCCGCGCGGCGTGGGCACGCCGTACGCACGCAGAACTTCCTTGGCCTGATACTCGTGGAGCTTCATGGGAACGCGGCCGTGGGGTACGATCAGAAAATCGCTCGGGCCGCCCGAAACTCCAATATATCCGGGATGCCGGGTGCAGCGCAAATTCCATGCCAGCAGTCCAAGAAGCATTGCGCCTCGCCGCGGCGCGCCATGACCTCTCCGAGCGACAAGCCGCTGCAGCATTGCAGGAGATCCTCGACGGCCGGTCGTCTCCGGCGCTGATCGCGGCTCTGCTCGTCGCCCTGCGCATGAAGGGAGAAACCGCCGACGAGGTCACGGGCTTCGCCCGTGCCATGCGGTCAAGCGCCACTAGCGTCCGGCCGGCGCACACGCCTCGCGAGCAGCTCGTCGACACCTGCGGTACCGGGGGAGACGGGGGGGCGACTTTCAATGTCTCCACGGCTGCGGCGCTGGTGGCCGCTGGGGCAGGCGTCGCGATCGCCAAGCACGGCAACCGAGCGATTTCCAGCAAGTGCGGTTCGGCCGACGTGCTGGAAGCGCTCGGCGTCAGCGTCAGCCTGGACGCCGAGCGGGTGGCCCGCTGCATCGATGAGGTCGGGATCGGATTCCTGTTCGCGCAAGCGATGCATCCCGCCATGCGCCACGCCGGTCCGGTCCGCCGCGAACTGGGCATGCGCACCGTGTTCAACATGCTCGGCCCGCTGACCAACCCCGCCGATGCGGCGGTGCAAGTCGTCGGCGTTTACGACGACCGGATCGTGCCGCTTGCGGCCGCCGCGCTGGCGCGCTTGGGCGCTCGGCGCGCGTTGGTGGTGCATGGCAGCGATGGCATGGACGAAATCACGACCACCGGGCCGACTCGCTTCAACGAAGTGGTCCGCGGCAAGGTTGCCAGAGTGGGCTCGCTCGAGCCTGCCGCGTTTGACGTAGCGCTGGCCAGCGCGGACTCGCTCTCCGGCGGCGATGCCGCTTGCAACGCCGCGATCATCCGATCCGTGCTGGCAGGCGAGCGCGGCCCGGCACGAGACATCGTCGTGGTGAACGCCGCGGCTGCCATTCACATGGCGGAACGGGCTACCAGTTGGCGCGCAGCCGCCGAAATCGCCCGTGACGCGATCGACTCGGGTGCCGCCGTCGACAAGCTCTCGCAGCTTGCTGTGTTGTCTTCGCGGTTAGCCGAGAAGGGCGAGACCCCGCACTTCTAGTGCCCGTCCAGTCCGTTCACTCCACAGATGAGCACCTCATTCACAGGCAGCAAGGGTTCCAGCAAGTGAACCGTATACTCACGAGCCTATCTGCGAGCGCCATAGTGTTCCTCGGACATAAGACGGCCTACTGGTAGGATCGATGGCACCGCTATTCGCTAGGAAGTGCAGCTGTACGCTGTCAGGGGATTCTCGCGACACGCTCGTGAGGACGAGCCGGAACGGTTCGCTAGATTCCGTTAGGGGTTTATAACTCTTACTTGACATAGCCTGCCTGAGCTGCGATCAGCGTTCGCTTTCAGAAATAACCAAGGTGTCCCGCTTAACGTATTCCTGCATCTCCTTCAACTGTGCGAGTGATCGCTCGCTGAATTCAACAGGAATCGACCAGTTTGTGCAGTGCTCAAGTATGGAAGCCTGAAGGTCCAATAGTATGTCGGCGGCATACACCTTCAGTTCTTTCTCTTGATGCTCGTCTTGAACGGCGAGGACATAATCCAAGACCGCGAGATAACTGCTCAAGGCAGCTTCCCCACTCACTTCTGGAGCATTCCTGAGCGCATCCCCTCCTCTGCCTAGACTCACGGCCTTGGTGATCTTCTCAGCCATTCCATGACTGCTGCTCTCAAGTGCTATCTTCCCCAGCTTGATCCGTTTGAGGCTCTTCTCTGTTGCAGACGCAGATCGTTCAAGGTAGTCTTGAGCACCGGCAAGGTACTTGTCCTTGACTCGCTGATCCAAGACGCACTCCGCAAGTGCTCCAAGCGGACACACGAGCGTGTCTAATACGGTGATACCCTGTAGTTACCGGGTGTCATTGCGATAGGAGGGAATCACATTGACAAAGGCCAAAATCAGGAATTTCGTCAAAAAGCTGGATCATGCGGAAAAGCACGCTGCTCAGATAGAGTCTCAAGTGGACGACCTGAAGCAATCCGTGTTGAACCTCAAGATGGAAATTCATGAGATG
>Ga0209021_1001630_pt1 | contig 21719 bp, 20 predicted proteins | sample PinacodermFT_FD_187299 | JGI IMG/M metagenome (GOLD analysis project Ga0209021, IMG submission 187299) | Host-associated microbial community of the marine sponge Aplysina aerophoba from Gulf of Piran - sponge pinacoderm, lysed by freeze-thaw... | ecosystem: Host-associated > Porifera > Sponge >... | reverse complement strand
CTCCGGACGATTGGCTATAGCGAAGGTCTCAAGAAAATTTGGCAGGATGAGGGCTTCAGCGATACAGAGCGGGAGTTGTTTGGACGCGCTCAAAATTTGCGGAACGCGCTCGTTCATTTCACCGCAGACATTGATGTCGATGAAGTACGAATGGAACTAGCGTGGGTCCTGATCGGGGCACTAGGGATATTCGGGGCGGGCCAAGACAGGGATCAAGGCGAGATGCAAACCCATGACCGATTCCTGGACCAGGACGTCTTCGAACGCCTGACTAACTTCAGGCCGTATCGCGATCAGTCCGTCGACTCCGCGCTCGAAAGCCTTGATGGCGAAAACGTGTACCGTTGTTGGGTATGCGGCGTCGACGCGCTCAGCGCACGGGCGTCCGATACCTATTTCTGCCACTGTTGTGGATTGACCGCCGATATGGACATGGCGGCGTTCGCCAATTGCACCCTATGCGGTGAAGCCGACGGCGTATGCTTCGACCCGCTCAACGAAACACAGGGTGTTCATCATGGAAGATGCCTGCACTGCGAGACGTTCGTAGGGGTGGTTGTGTGCGACGCGTGCGGCGGAACCCGTTCGCAGGCGGAAGGGCTACCGGCGCTGGAATGTCCCGTATGTGCAGATCCGTGACTATGAAGGCCCAACGGTTCACGCTGAGGCGCACCGACTCGGTCGTTGGCCGCCTAGCCGAAGGGCGCAACATGACAGAGAAGATCGCCGGGTCTTCGATGTGTGTAGTGGGTGCTGGCGAACTGCGATGATCTTGTACAAATATGCTTCGATCGGTGCAGCGCGACAGATTTTTTGTTCTGCACGAATTGGATTTTCACGGCCTGGCTTCTTCAACGACCCGTTCGATAGGCCCCATGTGCCGTCACCGGCCACGACAGACCCAATCAGCGGTGTCTTTGAAGGTATTCGAGCGACTGCCAAGAGCCATCTGTGGGAGGAACGGACTGCAATTCTGTCCCTCACCCGGTCATACTCGAACGCGTTGATGTGGGCGCACTATGCAGATAGTCACGCTGGTGCTGTGCTTGAGATCAATGTCGAAGACGCGGGATTTACGGACGTAGAGACAAATATGATTCCCGCCCAATTCGGAACCGTGATCTATTCCCGACATAGGTCGAATGGGCCATTCGTCTCAAATTTCGACGAGGGAATTGTCGTTGGCGCAACGCATCATTTCGTATTGAGCCACTACGAGAAGTGGCAGCGGTTGTTTCTGACGAAGCCATTGGAGTGGGCCTATGAAGAAGAAGTTAGGGTTGCTAAGTGTCTAAATGGCTTGGAGCCTCAAGGAAACTCAACAAATGAGAGCGGTAATTGCATCACCATAGAGATCAACAGTAGGCCATTGCACTGCTTTGGGTTTCCAAGAGAAGCGATCACGCGCCTCTTCATCGGTGCACGAGTAAGTGGCACGGAAGTCGCCGCTCTGAAGGAGGAATGTGCAGAATTGACGATAATCCAAGCGGCGCTTGATGAGGAGCGATTCGAGATGCGCTTTCAAGCGATGGAGTAGCTACGAGGATCGATTTGTCCGCTTGAATTTAGGCCAACTTGTACGAATGCTGGCGCTGCTATTCGGTGGATTCTAGCGAGTGGCGCGCAACGTGGGCGGAGCGCGTGGTGCTTTGGCGATGACCTCGCCGAGCGGTGCATGAACGACGAGGAGCTGCTCGCGCGGAACGATGCGCGAAAGCAGGATCGTCATGCACTGGCTGTCCTTGCCGCCGGAGGAATTGACCGCGACCAGCGCGCCGCGCTCGATCAGCGCGCGGCACTCGGCAGGGACGGGAAGGTCGAGACGAAGGCGGAGCGGCGAATCGCCGCTCATGCCTCGGTGCCGTCGTGGTCGGTGATCGTCATCGCCGGGGTGACGGAGACGAACAGGGGTCGAACGGCGTACTCGGGCGCCGCGCCTTCCTCGGCCGGTGGGCACGGGTTGACGGCAACGATGGCGGCGCCGGGCGCACCGTCGATGAAGCACGAGAAAAGCGCGAAGTTGTCGTACTCGCCGCTCGGCAGGGCCTGGAAGGCGTGGCGGTGCGGCTCGGTGATGTTGGTGGACATGGCGGACTCCCCCTTCGGGTGGATGGCGAGGGACGGGCGCGGCGGACTCGCTCGGCCACGCGCGCCTCGACCGGCCGCCGTCGGGCTCCGCCTCCTCGCGGCTCGACCGATGGGGGTGGCGAAGACGCCGGGGGAAGGTCGGGCGTTCGCGATGCGGTGCGCCGGCGATGCCCGCCGGGCATCACGTCAACGTGGCGCGCAACGGACCGGGGCTGGAGGCGCCGAATGCCAGGCGCCCGTGCGAAGCGAAGGCGAACCGCGCCAGCAGCGAACGGGCTTGCGGCCTGCCGCGGAGCGGGACCGCGCGCCGATATCGGCCTGCCCGGCTACAGGGCGCCGCGGAGACTGAACTCAGCGGGAGTCACGGAACGGGTCCATCCGATACCCCCCCGGTACCGGAAGGTCCGACCACTCGTCGAGGTCGTAGCGGATGCGCCTGACGAAGATCGGCTCGCCGGGCTCGACCCGCCACCGCTCGCTCACCCGCGCGCTCTCGACCGCCTTCGAGGCGACGTCGGCGAGCCGGCCGCGAAGCCCCTCCTCGACGAGCACCACAGAACGCCCGGGGGCGCACACGAGCTCGACGGTGTAGAGCGTGCGAAGCCGAAGGTCCGGCGGAATGGTCCGCTCCGCCCCGGCCTCGCGCAGGGCCCGCACGTACCGGAATACCGGACCGTCCGCGAGCGGTGTCCATCCGCTCTCGTCACCCGCGTCCACCGCCGCCTTCGCCTGGCGCACGCTTCCCGGCAGATCCACGAACGGCACCCGGCGCTCGACGTAGCGCGCCTCGGCCAGACACGCCTCGACCCGGGTCTCGGCGCCCGAGAGGGGGGATGCCGCGTTCCACGGCTGCTCGTCGTCCTCGCCGCGGATCGCGCACCCGTGCTCGCGCCAGTCGTACTCGATGGACTCGAACGGCTCGCCCGTGTCGCCACGAAGGAGCTCGTGCGCGAAGACTTCGCCGATCCGCGTAGCCGTCTCGAACCCCTGCGCGCGCCAGTCCTCGTCCACGAGCTCCCGGATGAGCGCTTCCGCGTCCGGCCCGCCGAGTACCTCCACCCAGTGCGCCTCATGGCGGAGCGCCCGGAGGACCAGGACGTCCTCGATTCGCTCAATCCAGCGGCCCTCCTCGATCGCGGCGCGCCATTCGCCGAGGATGCGCTCGACGTTCGCGCACCCGCCGTCCTCGAGCCACTCGGTTGCTTCCACGCCGTACTCGTCGATGAGGGCGTCGGCGATGGCGTGAATGAGTTTCGTGTTCGCCGTCATGTCGTACTCCCGTCGGGAAAGAACCGCTCCAGGCCGTGTCGGCGCCTCTCTCCGCGCCCCAGCCGGAGCGTCCTCCGTCCCCTCGGCTCGACTCCCGATGGCGGAACGCGGACAACGTGCAAGGAGGGCCGTGCAATGCCGACGTGCCGGACCTGGCGGCCGCGGACCGCGAGAGACGAGAGTTGAAGGAACACCACAAAGCCGCGGCCACGCGCTGGCGGAAACCCCTGCGGGCTGTACGGCGGCAACGGAACGACGGACGGAAACGAAGCGGGATGGCTGGCTGCGGGCCAGACTTGACGGCGGCGCTGCACGAACGGAGCGCCCGCGTCCACCAGGAGAGGCATCGACGACAGGAGCCACACAGCGTGCGTTGCCCTTGGAACCGGGCTGTTTCCGGTATGCTTACCGTACCGGTCACTCGGCGCGGCGCCGTGACGTAGCGAGGAGCCTCGAAAACCGCATGGAAACAACGACATCGGCGCCTCAGACACGCGACGACGCCGTTTCTTCGCTACGTACATCGCGAACAGCTGCTGGCCAGATTCGGGGGTGCGGAGCAATATCCCCAACCAGAACGACTCGCGGTGATTTTCCACATGGTGGACTACGTACCCCGCTGACTCCGATTCGAGGGAGGGCAGTCACTGTCAGTCGCGAAGCTACACACCTGGATCGACAAAATCTCAATCATTCTAGCTAATGCGTTGACAAACTCCGTCAACAACCCCACAATCATCTGACTGGAGAAGATGTCATGGGATCAGCTGGAACATACATAAAGCATCGTCGAAAGGCCCTGGGCATCTCGCAGACTGCGTTGGCCGCCACCATTGGCGTGGACAAGAGTTACTTGAGCTTGGTCGAAAGTGGAAAGCGCGCGCCGACCGAGGATCAAGTCTCCAGTCTGAGTGCGGCGTTGGGCCTGCCACCTGAGATTCTGCTACTAGAAGCGGGTCGCTTGCCGAGAGACGTCCAGGGTGCCATCGACGCGAATGCCGCTGCCGTGACCGCCGCGGTACGGGTCTGGGCTGAACAGAATGCGATCGTGTACCCGTCCCGACCCGCGGTCCGACCTTCTTCAAAGCCGCGCCGTAGGCGTTTGGCGGAGAGAAAATTTGCACTTCCACCCCACATCAATGTGAGTAAAGCGAGCACGACATATCGCGCACACAGCTACCATACCAAGGTACCGCCATCGGCGATCATCCCATTCATTGAAGCGTTCACCGATCCGGGCGATCTCATAAGTGACCCATTTTGTGGCTCTGGCATGACCGGAGTCGCCGCCCTTGATATCGGTCGCAATGCACTGTTGTCGGATCTATCTCCAGCAGCGGTACATATCGCGAAAAACTACACTACTCCATGCGACTTGGCGCAATTCGCCGACGCGCTGATGCTCATCGAACGGGCGGTGAAACCGACAATTGATTGGCTTTACACACCGATTGGTACAGGCGACAAGTGTATCGAATATACTGTCTGGAGCGATGTGTTTAACTGCGGCGGTTGCGGGACGGAACTCACTTATTGGAACGCTTTGCAAAAAGGATCTGGGAAGGAGCTGGTCTGCCCCGAATGCACTCGTATCCTCGATAAAGCGAATTTGACCTGGACTGGTGAAGTACCTGTTCGCACTCATGTAAAGGGACCTGGACGCAGGATAACGTCTCACATTCCGACTATTACCGAACGAGAGTTGATTGCCGAGGTCACATCGACCGCAATTCCCTATTGGGTTCCGGCGATTGCGTTTGGGTCTGATCGCGAAATGTGGCGCTCTTCGCACTCGGCTATGGGAATCGCAGACGCCGCCGGGTTTTATACCAAACGTAACCTGCATGCTCTGGCGGCACTCCGGCATGCAATCGTACAAGTGACTGAAGGACGTATGCGCGAGGCGCTTCTGTTCGCGTTCACCGCCTGCGTCAACCGCGCCTCGAAACGCTATCAGTGGAATGCCAAGCGGCCAACTAACGTCATGACAGGCACGATGTACGTTTCGTCATTGAGATACGAGTGGAACGTGTTGAGCCTATTCAGGCGTAAGGCGGCTGACGTGTTACGGTTCTACGAGACACGTGAGGGTATTAGAACGCAGGCTCAGGTCTTCCAATCATCGGCTACCGATCTTCAGTGTATCCCGGATCAATCGGTCGATATGGTATTTATGGATCCGCCATTTGGATCGAACATCTTCTATGCTGATAGTTCCTTCCTTTGGGACGCTTGGCTGGGCGCCCAAACCGACCAAACAAACGAGATCGTGGTCAACCAAAGGAGGCCCCGCGCGGCGGGCGGTAAGGACCTAGAATTGTACGGTGACCTCATGGCTCAAGCATTCTCTGAGGCCGCGCGCGTTATGCGACGCGGCGGTAGAGGCGTACTCGCCTTTTCCAATAACAATGACCGGGTTTGGACGGAAGTCCAGGACGCACTTTCGGATGCCGGTTTGGTGACGCAGAGCGTTCATGTCCTGAACAAGGGGCAACCGTCGATAAAGGGGGTGAAGGGCCAGCTCGGCCGGGAGCGGGTTACACGACTAGACCTCACCCTATGCCTCGCGCATCGTACACGTCCAGCGCGGAAGCGCGTTGTTGCTCCACCAGAGTTTATCGACTCCTCTATCCAGCGGGCTTTGGCGGATGGCAAATCGGACCCGGACCATCTCTATACCTCCGTGCTGAGCGACGTTCTACGGGCCGACTTGTCAGCCTCTGGCATTACCATAGACGCAATAGGAGAGAGACGCGCATTCAAGTCAGATGCAATGAGCAAATGTGAGATGGTCGACTTTGTTGCCGGATATCTCTCCAACGGTCCTTTGCCAGTCGGCGTCGGTGGGCCCTCACCCCTAGGTCCTCCGAGTCACCGGAATGTCCCAGGCTCTCGCAACACCGTATTCTACAACGCGCACAGCTATCACACAAAGGTGCCTCCGGAAGCAATCGCGCCGTTCATCGAGCACTTCACGCATCCGGGGGACGTGGTCCTGGATCCGTTTTGCGGTTCAGGAATGACTGGCGTAGCCGCAGCACTCATGGGCAGACGAGCAATACTGAACGATCTATCGACTGCGGCGGCGCATTTGGCGTGGAACCATACCCACACTTGCAACGGTGACGTTTTGGAGAGCGCCTTCAATCGAGTGGCCAGCTCAGTGGAATCTGATTTTGAGCGGTACTACGCCACCGTCGACGAAAATGGTACGCCGGCGATGATCAGATGGACCTTGTGGAGCACCCGGCATCAGTGTCCGCAGTGCAATGAGAACTTCCTTCTTTGGGATACGATAGACAGAATGTCCGGACGATTGGGGAGAAAGACAACATGCCCTAGGTGCTGTCACGAAGCCGAGCGGCGACGTTTCAAAGTGGTAGAAAATGTTCCTGCCTGGATTGCTTTCGATCGATCCGATGGTTCGCGCGGGGAGCGACCCGCTACCATTCAGGACATTGTCGATACACGGCGGTTCAGTGAAGAGATCGACGAGTTGCCGTTCCCCGATGTTTCATTGGGCTCGGACCGGGAGATGTACCAGCGTTGCGCTCTTCATCTCAGAGGCATTCGATCGGTGCGCGATATGTACACAGACCGAAATCGATTGGCCTTGGCGGTTTTGTGGAAAGCAATTCTTGAAGAGCCAGACGATAGAATTCGCTGCGCGCTGGCTTTCGCATTCACAAACACGGCTTGGCATGGAACCCGAATGCGGCGCTTTAACGCGCGTGGCGGTCATCGGCCACTCACCGGCACTCTTTATGTACCTCAACTCTCCGCAGAAGCCAATGTCCTTCGGGTGATGGGGAAAAAGATTCGTCAACTGCGCTCGTACTATGCAGCGTTCAAACCGACGGCAAATGAACCTCCGCATGTCATAACAGGGAGCGCGACAGACCTCTCACAGATAGCGGATGGCAGCATCGACTACGTTTTTACCGACCCGCCGTTCGGATCGAACATCTTTTATTCCGACTGCAACCTTATTTGGGAAGCATGGCTTGGACGCGTGACCGACCCAACGCTGGAGGCCGTCGTAAATCGGTCGTTGTCGCTTGAGGACGGCGGCAAGACGCTCGAAGACTATAGCGACCTGATGGCAGGTGCCATGACTGAAATCAGTCGCGTACTAAAGCCAGGCGGATGGGCTACGGTCGTCTTCCACAATACGGACAGCGCCATCTGGCGCTCGCTTAGCGGAGCGGCCTCGTCGGCTGGATTCGAGTTCTACGACGCATCCTCGCTGGATCGGAAACAGCAGAGCCACAAGGGTTACAAGGGGCGCGGTGGGGCGGAGAACGTTGCGCACTTCGATGTCATCATGAACCTGCGTAAACCTACTGAAGTGAATCGAAACAAGCCGGCCAAGCCAGAGAAAGCTAACCTCACGACGCTGGTCAGTGAAGCGCGCGTCACGCCTGGGGTGGAGGCTCGGGGCGTCCAAGGTGTCCACGCCGAGGTAATGAGGCGTCTAATGTCGGAAGGGAGCGAAGACCTACCTGAATTTCATGAGGTACGGTCGGCGTTAGAGTGAGATCTGGCTTGACTTAGTTGGGGGTGGACTGAGCTACAGATCACAAAGTTTCGCTGATGTCGGCATGGAGGCTGTTCACGAAACGTGAGTGGGAGTGGGGAGTGAATGAGATGCTGGCGATCCGCGAAGTTGCCTCGCGCCTGAAGCTGACCGAGAGGACCGTCACCACGATGCTTGGCGGCGGACAGTTGCCCGGCCTCAGCGTGCGAGGGCAGTGGCGTGTTCGGCGCGATCAATTGGAACGGTGGCTTGAACGGGTTTCAAGTGGTTGCGATCCGCGGGCCACTACGCGGGAGATCATTGAAAACGAACCGAGGAGTGTTGTAGGGACTGCACACGAAGCGGCCATGTCGACGGATCCTGAGAGTCTGTCGGCGAACTCCGGAGTGCAGCTTCTCACGGTGCGCGTTTCGCAGTCGGAGTTGCATCGGAGGTTCCTAGATGCTCTCGGGGGCGCCGTCTGCTCGCACGGAACGGTTGAGCGTAAGCCTCTTGAAGCTGACCTTGCGGCACCGCTGCCTTCTCGAATCCGGCTGTACATCTTTAATGCGACCCGTCCCCCTGGCGGGCGACCGCTGGGCGAGCACAAGGTCCAGCTGATCGTGCCAGGTCAAGAACGTGGCGCTCGAGGCAGCTTCGATCAAAGCGGTGGGCGGATAGTCCTACTGGCAGGGTACGCTGCCGAGGAGAACGTCTATATTCTCTGGGATGCCGGACTCTACAGTAATTTTGCTTGGTCGCGAAACGTCCAAGTGAAGTCGGAAACGCTAATCCAAGCGACCGCCGGCAAGATTGCTAGACAGGAGCGGCGGCTTCGTCCTGCCGATGGGGTGGCCGCGATGGAGACGCTACTGGCCTGCCCACCAGCCCGTTTGGCCGACGCCTTGGTACGTCGGGTGGTAATCACTCGTGATCGAATGGCCCGGGGCTGACGATGCAGCGTCTCCGCGATCACGATTTCAAACGGGCATATCACAAGCCGGAGGACGACATCGCGGCCGACTTTTACCTGCCGGCCGTGGGTGCATCAATCTCTTACGACCGGGCGGTGGGTTTCTTTTCCAGCACGATCTTCCTTCTGGCATGGCCGAGCATTAAGGCATTTGCCGCTGCCGGTGGCAAGATGCGGTTAATTTGCTCTCCCATTCTTTCGGAGGGGGATCATGAGGCGCTGCGCGAGGGCTATTCGGAGCGCGCCGAGATAGCGGCGGGTCACGCTATTGCAGAGTCCTTCCGCGAGCTCATGGAGAAAGAGCAGTTGGTCAAGCCTGCTATCGTTCTAGCTTCGCTAGTGGCAGCTGGGGTGATCGACTGTAAGGTTGCGTGGGTCGGCGAGGAGGCGGGGGGAAGGCCGAAGCGGCTCTTTCATGACAAAGTCGGGATCCTAGCAGACAGGTTTGACGATTGTGTCGCGTTCAAGGGATCCATGAACGAGACGTGGCCGGGTCTGGCTCGCGACGGCAACCTCGAGTCAGTGGATGTCTTCTTGAGCTGGCGGGATGACGGGGAGCGGGAGCGTGTCGCCGATGAAGCAGACTACTTTGAGCGCGTATGGGAGGATGACTGGCCCGGAATTTCGGTTCGGTCGCTTCCGGACACCGCACGTAGGGCCATTGTCTCTGCGGCCGACGCGGGCCGTTGGCCGGAGTTCGTAGACGAGATCTGCCTTGAACTCGAAAGGGCCGCTCGCTGGTCGGCTGATGCCGGAAAGGCTGGCGGACGGACGCCCCGCCCGCACCAGGTGTTGGCGCTGGAAACCTGGGAGGCGCGGGGGCGCCGAGGGATTCTCAAGCACGCTACGGGGTCTGGGAAGACTTACACTGCGCTTTGCGCGATTGGGGATGGTCTGGGACGCGGAGAAGTTCCGCTGGTGCTCGTCCCCAGCGAACTTCTTCTGAAGCAGTGGGAGAGTGAACTGCGTGGGACATTCGGGGACGCGGGCCTCCAGTTTATGATCTGCGGCGGGGGATACAGTCGTTGGCGCGAAGGGGGGCGTCTTCGGACTTGGACGCGGCCGAGCGATGGTGCGCCCAGGGCCGTTCTTGCCACGGTCCAAAGTGCGTCGACGGAGGAATTTTGCGGGTTGTGCGTAGGTGGTGGACATCTTTTTATGGTTGCCGATGAGGTCCATCGACTGGGTGCCCACAGTGCTCGTCGGCTATTGACCCTTGATACGGGAGCTAGGCTGGGACTTAGCGCGACTCCGGAGCGTGCAGGCGATCCGGACGGGACGGCGGCGCTGATGGAGTATTTTTGTGGTGTCGTGCCGCCTCCATTCGAGCTTGAGGACGCGATCAATGCGCGTGCGCTGACGCCGTATGCATACAATGTACATACGATTCGCCTGCAAGATGATGAGCGCGACGCGTGGGTGAAGGCGACAGATGAGTTCCGGCGCCTGTATGCACGATCGGTGGATGAGAGCGGCGGCGTTTCCGAAGGCTTGTCGATGCGGTTGAAACTGCTACTGATTCGCCGAGCGCGAATTGTAAAATCGGCGCGAGCGAAGGTAGCATTGGCGGCGCAAGTACTCGCCGGGGCGTACCAAAGGGGACACCGTTGGATAGTTTATTGTGATGACCAGTCCCAGCTCGTTGCCGTCAAGGAGTCGATATCTTCGATTGGCGTTGAGGATGTGTACGAGTATCACAGCGCCATGCTCGGCGATCGCAGTCGCACCCTAGAAGTGTTCGGCGAACGCGGAGGAGTCGTTGTGTCCATTCGCTGCCTAGACGAGGGCGTAGATATTCCTAGTGTTTCACACGCCCTGATTCTCGCCTCGTCGAGGAATCCGCGCGAGTTCATCCAGCGACGGGGACGGGTATTGCGTCGGTCGCCAGGTAAGTCATTTGCCCGGCTCCATGATGTAGTCGTTGTACCCGAAAGCGATGATGAGAATGCGATGGGCGGATCGATCCTGAAGGCTGAGTTGGCCCGGGCGATCGAGTTCGGCAGCCACGCCATCAATCCCGGCAGCGTCGCAGACCTTCGCCGTCTAGCAGTGGCCGCTGGTTTCGACTGGACTACACTTACGGGACTCGGCTTTGAGGCCGACGAAGAAGAAAACGAAGAGACGGAGACTGCTGATGCCTGACGATGTGAGCACCAATCGTGACGAGACGGTTACAGATACGATGGAACGGGTGCGGTCGGAGCGGTTTCCGGGCGTTGATCGCGATCTCGTCCTAGAGATTCTCCGCTTACACGCCGACGGGATGCCATCAGAGAACGTGGGCCGCTTGGTCGACGAGGCAATCGCCAAATGCACGACGGCGGTCGTCTGATGCTCCACCTCAAATCGCTCCATCTCAAGGACTTCGGTGCCTTCAAGGGTGAGCAGAGCTTCAGTCTGCCGGACGCTGAGGGGGTTGCGGTGTTCTACGGCGAGAACATGCGCGGCAAGACTACGCTCCTTAATGCTTTTCGGTTCGCGCTATTTGGCAAGATCCTCGGACGAGGCCGCAGGGCTGTGTCGTTCCACGACATGGTCAACTGGGAGGCGCGTATTGACGGTGCGCAGAGTTTCGAAGTACGGCTCACTATGGCCCACGCGGGCGCTGACTACCGTCTTACACGCACTTGTCGCCCCAAGACCGGTGCGGCCAACCCGGCGGGCCACGACGACTATGTAACGGACTATTTCCTGGAGCGCGGCGGGCACATCCTACCGGCGCAACAAGCAGCCTTGGAGCTCGATCGAATCCTACCCGAACAGATCGCCAGGTTTTTCCTGTTCGATGGCGAGTTACTTCAAGAGTACGAGGATCTGCTTCACGGCGACACCGACATGGGTCCCAAGATCAGCCAAGCAATTGAACGGATCCTCGGCCTTCCCACGCTCACGAAGTCGCGCGACAGCCTGAAGGCCGCTCTGGATCGCGCGGAAAAGCGGGTCGCGGTGGCTGCGCAACGCGACCAAAAAACCCGTGAATACGGCAACCAACTCCAGAGCCTTGTTGAGGAACGGGAGATTCTCGCATCGGATTTGTTCCGCCACGAGAAGGAGCTTGAGAACCTCCGCGCGCGTAAAGTCGCGACTGAGGACGACATGCGACGTCGTGAACGGATGGCATCACTATTGGACAAGAGGGATAGGCTTCTGGACGAGGTGAAGAGGCTCCGGCCGGTCATCCAAACGAAGCAAGATGCCATTTCAAATGCGATGGCACAGGCGTGGTCGGCGATACTCCGGCCTAACTTAATGGCCGCCGTGGAAAGCCACCGCGAAAACGAAACGCAGCTCCAGACGTCAGTTACTCGTGTGCAAGTATTGCACGGCCTAGTCGAAGGAAGTACTTCGGCGTGCCCGACTTGTTTGCAGGAGATATCTTCCGAAGCGCGGACGGACATTCGTGCACTGCTGTCCGAGAGTGATGCCGGCGAGCTGGATTCCAAGCAGCGTGAATTGTCGGCAGTTCGTCGTCGTCTAGATGCGCTTGAAGCGCAGCTTGCTGCTTCCAACCCAGAGGCGCTTCGCTTACTTTGGTCAAACCTTGAGGCGTCGAGGCGCGACCTGTACTCGAAGTTGGGCGAGGTTGAGGAGATTGAGAAACAAATCACTGGTAATGCTGAAGACGAGCTCCAAGGGCTAAGGCGTGAGTACGATTCAGTCGTCCGGCAGATCGCTGCCTTGGAGGACGGTGTCCGCGCCACAGCAGAGAAAATCGCCTCGAACGCAAATTACCGAGACAAGCTCCAGAAACAGCTGTATAAAATGGCGGGCGATCAGATAGGAACTGAACGGCTTCGCCGCGACGTCGCAAACGAAATGCACGAACTCTTCAAGGAAGGGGTAGAGCTCTACCGCGAGCAGCTCCGCCACAGAGTAGAGACCGATGCAAGCCGATATTTCCGAATGCTAACAACAGAACCGGACTATGCCGGATTGCGGATAAATAATAGCTACGGGCTTACAATCATCCATACGGACGGAAGCGATATTCCCATACGCTCAGCCAGTGCGGAACACGTGGTGGCTCTATCACTTGTCGCTGCGCTACAGAACAACGCCCAGCTTCGCGGTCCCATTGTGATCGACTCGCCATTTGGACGACTTGATGGGGGCCATCGGTCGCACATAGTCGAGGTGCTTCCCAAAATGGCGGATCAGGTGGTTCTCCTCGTCTATGAGGAAGAACTTCCGCCAGATCGAGCTCGCCAAGCGCTGAAGGGACGGCTCCGAGCGGAATGGGCGCTGGAACGGCGCTCAGCCCGGCACACTGAACTTGTTCAGCTTTAGGAGGGGTCAATGGCACCCGAGAAGGCGGTGGACAAGAAGACAATAGGCATAACTAGCGCTAATGAACGGGTGCTTTCTGCGCTGGCTACCGAAGGCCTGTTTGCCTCCGAGATCGAGGCTGCGAAGTTTGCGATGGCGCATGCAATCCAGGCAGGGACCGGCCGCGGAACTACAGAAGGCGCGAGCACAAAATGGAACGTTGGAAGCGTCGACTCCGATGGCGCGCTCAGAGCGGTCGTCGAGGCATTGTATCCCGACGAGAGTCGCCCCTATCGTCTTGTCGAACACCTCATGAACGAGGGGTTGCGGCGGTTAGACAAAGGCAACACCCTCCCGCCGGACGTCGCAGGAATGCTGTATGCGACCGAAGCCTGAGGTCAAGGAGAGCAGCACGTGGCTCGACTAACGAAGAAGAAACTGATCGCCCTTGTGGTCGATGCTCTCGCCGCCAACGGATGGGCGGTGACGTTCCTCACAAAGCAAGGTGAGCACCCGGTTCGTTTCACAATGGAGAGAGAAGGGGATGAATACACCGTACGGTTGTACATTTGGAACCTATCGCATGGAGGGAAATCTCGTTCCGAGGAAGAGTTTCGCATCCAAGTTACGGGCGTTGAAAGGTTCGAGGCAGAGCCAAATGGTCGTACGGTGATACTTGGATGGGGCGGGACTTTCGGAGTGTTCGCTGGCTTTGATGCGCAACGCCGTCTTGGTCCGTTTGGCGCGTCGCCATCGATCCAGATCAAGTCAGCCACGCTTCAGGCGGCCAATGACGTGGGGGCTGAACTTCAGGACAAGGGCCAAGGAGAGTATGCCATTGGACTTCGGCCGGATAGGCTCGGGCTGTATGTTCTGCATCTGGAAGACGCACATGCTGGTAACCTACGCTCGATATTGGTGCCCGATGAGTTCCGGGAAGAAAATGATTTGCCCGCCGAGGAACTTGACGAAATCCTTGAGAATGAGGAACGTCAACTTAGCGAAACAGATGAGTCAGGGGAAACACCCCCTACGGACATAGTGGCGTTCAATGAATTGAGATCTTGTGCGGACTTGCATCGATTGTACAAGGCAGATCAACTTGACATCTCCCCAGAGTACCAGCGCGACCTAGTATGGTCACCAAGTGATCAAACTAGATTTATCGATTCCTTGACAAAACAATTGCCAATTCCAAGCATGTGTATCAGTCTCGACTACAAGACCGAACGCCGACAAGTTGTGGATGGTCTTCAAAGAATGTCGTCGATAATTCGTTTCTTATCTGACCGACGATGGAGGCTATCGAATCTTTCTGATATCGACCATAGGATCGCGAACAAAACTGTTGACTATATTTTCCGGGAACACAATGAAATCTTCGTTAGGGTAGAAAACACTGCAGTTCCAGTGACAGTATTGCGTTGCGATTTGAGCAAACGCAGCCATCAAGAATACCTATTTACAATTTTTCATAGATTGAATACTGGCGGTTTGAAGCTGACGAATCAGGAAATACGGAATTGCATATACACTGGAGAATTTAATCGTCTTCTCAAGAAAATTGCTTCCTCGCAGCTTTTCTTAGACGTCTTTTCGATTGATGCGACGAGAAAATATCGTCAGGCTAATGAAGAGTTCATACTCCGCGTATTGTCGTTTTCGGAGGGTTTTGAAAGCTATAGAGGTCCGCTATCAAGACACTTAAATGGTTACATGTCACGCTATCGGAACGCCGAACACCAGGTGCTTAAGAGCTTCGAGTGTAGATTTATGGCGGCGATGACTTTGCTTTATAAACGGATTCTTGAAGAATCTCCGCTCCCAAGACTCAGTAAGGCTACAACGGAAGCTGTATTGGTAGGGATTATACATAATTTGGAAAATCTGCAGGAACTAAGTGACGCCCAGTTGCAACGGAAGTTCGCTCAACTTCTGGAAGATGATCTGTTTGGACTGGAGGCACTACGCGAAGGATTAGCTGCAAGAGATAGAGTTATTGGACGATTGGCCAGAGCGATCGAGATTTTTTGCTAATGTTGCATACTAGGAGGATCAAAAGGACTCTTGTTTTTTTGGACCGGGAATATAATAGGCATATATCAAGTTATGAGCAAGAACGGCCAGTGATTTTCTCAAAACTATCTGTGTTGGAGCTAAGTGGATGGGTTGAAGAGGGATTTGATGAGATTGCGAGGAACTGTGTTCGGCGAAAGATGAGAACTTACAGATCGCGTGATGTGCTGGAAGACAAAATCAAAGCAACTTATGGATTTACCTACTTGCCTCAGGCTCGTGAACTCCTTGCTGTGGCTATTGGTACGGTTAGGCTTCTAGAGTTCGAGAAGGCATTGGAGAGGGACGGAAGTTTGACACTATTGAAATCAGAGTTGGGTACCCTGAATAGACAACGACGCAGTGCGGCCCATACGTTCACCAAGGGTACGACTTCAACGTTCGATTCGCCATCCGTAACGTTGGCTCGTTTCTTTAGGGTTGAACCGGTACTTCAGAAACTGTGGCAAATGGGTGGTTCGGAGTGAGACGATAGGTCATTCGTAGGCAGCAGTTCTCCAGGCGATTTTGATGGTTAGCGGATTTAGCCGCTTAGATGTGCAAATGACCCGCTCGGTCGGTGTCTACGCTCTGGGGTAGTGGCCTGTCTGTGGAGGGTGGTTCCAGTGCGGTTCCGGTCGATTACAAGTGTCCGGTTTGTCGTGATCGGGACAGTCTCCCCCACGGGGGTGCAGGACGCCTGGATCATGTCGCGCGTGATGCGCGCGTTCACGAAACGCCCCTTCTGATGCGTCTTGTCGATTCCGAATGCCAGGTCCTTGAGTCCCTGAGCCAGTTCCGCGCGGTTGATCGCGGCGATCGGTATCTTGTTCCTGAACTGCCCATCATCGACAGCCGAGATAGAGCGGTGTGCCAGAGTGTGCCAGTTTCGGCTTGACGATATGGTGTATGGCCAGTAGTATGGCACACCCTGGAACATCAAATGGTTTGTCATCATGAAGACGTCGTTTACCGCTTCAGTCAGGCAGAATCCCGGTCGTCGCTCCTTCATCGTGGATTTTCGGCATCCATCGCGACCTGACCCTTCCAATCAGGGGAAACCCGGACGGAAGGTTCGAAAAGGGCTTGGGACGGACGATAAATCTGTTGCTCAGGCATTGGTCAAACAGCTCAACCGCCTTCTCGCGGATCCAGGGTTTCATTCGCCGTCCGCGCGCGCGAAGGCGGCGGCCCACTTTGACTCTCGGATCGTCGAGATCTTCTACGATGGTATCGAATCCAAAAGGCAAGACTATCGGGCACTTCGAGATGAACACTTGCCGTTTCCGCCACGCGGAGACGGCTATCCCCGCGTTCTGCTTCTCGGTGTTCCTGGTGCCGGCAAGACAACACTCGTACGTCAACTGATCGGTTCGCATCCTGTCTACGACCGTTTCCCGTCGACCTCCGTCAATCGAACGACGACCTGCGAGACTGAGGTCGTTACGGGTCGCGACGACTACTCGGCCGCGATCACCTTCATGTCTGAGGAAGAGGCTGACTTCGAGGTCCGTCAGAGCCTTTCCGGGGCGGTTTTGCGCACCGTCGACCATGCGACCGATGCCGACATCGCCAAGGTCTTTCTTGAACGCAGCGATATGCGGTTTCGCCTCAAGTACTTGCTCGGCGACTGGCCTCGTGGAGAGGTCGATATCGATCCCTACGAGACTCTGGATGACAATACTCGCGAGGTTCAGGAGGATCAGGGGGACGCTTCAACCCTCGCGGTCACACCCGCTGAGACCGAGGTCCTCTCCGGCAAGCTCCGTACCTACGTCGCGGCCATACGCGAGATTACAGCCGCCGCTCGCAATGAAGTCGAGACGTTGCTAGGTCCTCTCGACATGTTGTCGTCCGACGAACGTAACACCGCTCTCGACTGGATACAGGAGCTGGCAGAGCAATCCGACGACTACGCCACCCTAGCCGGCGAATTGCTCGATGAATTGCGTGAGAAGTCCAAGAATATTCCGTTCGGTCGCGTTCGCACGACGACGACTGGGTGGCCCCGACTTTGGCTGATGACGGCACCGCTCGATAGTCGACGAGAGTTCCTTACCGCGGTCCGCTTTTTCTCAGGAATCGATCGCGACCTGTGGGGAAAGCTGCTGACTCCGCTGGTCAACGGAATCCGGGTGGCAGGGCCATTTGTCCCGTCCTGGTCTTCCCATGCCGAAGTGCCACGCTTCGTTCTCATCGACACCGAGGGTCTTGGCCACAAGGCCAACGTGACCCCCGATGTTCCAGATCACATTGTTTCGCTGTTCGCGGAGAGCGATGCGATCCTGCTCCTGCATAAGGGCGATGCGGCGTTCTCCTTCGAGGGAGGGAAGGCTCTGGAGGCTATCGGTGGCGCCGGTCAGACCATCAAGACGATGCTGGTGTTTAGTCGTATGGACGCCGTGAAGGGAGACAATATCCAGGGTTGGCAGGCGAAGCGCGACTACACGTTTGACGGGGTTCGCAACGTAGTAGAACACCAGATTGCCAAGTCGATGACACCTGACGTTGCCCGGTTCATGCTTACCCATTTTGAGGGCAACTCCTTCTATCTCGGCTCGCTCCAGAAGGCCGATCCAAAGGCTGCCGTTCCGGAGCTTAACGCTCTGTACGACCGTCTCACTTCGATTGTGGCGCCGCCCGCTCCTGTACGGGCCTTCCCCGAATACACTGACGACCTGTTGGTACTCGCACTGCACAGGGGAGTTGAGAGTTTCCGAATGCAATGGCGCGGTCAGCTGGGCCTCGAACGACATAGCGAGTTTCGGCCTCTCCCATGGCAGAGCGTCAAGGCAGTGAGCCGTCGTTATGCAGAGGGCTTCGACGATGGCTACCACATACGTCCGGTATCGAATCTCCTCAGCGACATGACACTTGCGATTGCACGTTTCTTGGAGAGCCCGGTGCGCTGGGAAGGGAACCCAAGCGCTGAAGACAAGAGGGCGATCCTCGAACGAGTTAAGGAGCGTGTATCGGGTGAGCTTGTGCGGTTCTGCAACCGCCAACTGCGAGAGGAGCCGCAACCTCAGTGGCATGAAGCATACGCCTTCCGGGGTCGCGGCAGCACCTTCGACCGCAAGGTGAAAGTCGAAGCGCTCTACGAGCGCCAGGTTCCGATCCCTGGTGGTGGGTCTGACGATATGCTTCACGTTCAACGGTTCATCGATGCCGTCAAGCAGTTGGTCAAGGGGGCGATCGACTCGGTCCGCGACTCGCTCCCGGAGCAAGTGTTGGAGGATGCCACCGCCGAGGAACCGCCGAACAGCGATGCTCTACTCGTCCACGCATCTCAATAGGCACTATGGGAGCGAAGTCGGAGGTCGTGGATTCGTGCGTCCTTGAGGCCGGCCTTCTCGCGGACGATTTCCCAGGCCAGGTTCAGATTGCCGAGGCGCCGGCCAGGCGCGCTCCTCGGAATGACCCAGGGGTTGCCGGCGCTGCGCTGCCGGGAAACGTCCCTGCAATATGCGCATTGTTCGTCGGCGTGCGGTCGCGGGGCCGCCCGGCGGCGGAACGCCGGGGCGAGGGGGCCTGCCTATGAGGCTGTGGAGCCTTCATCCGAAGTATCTCGACCCCAAGGGTCTGGTGGCTCTGTGGCGCGAGGCGCTGCTCGCCCAGGCGGTGCTGCGCGGCGCGACCAGGGGCTATCGGCGGCACCCGCAGCTCGAGCGGTTCCGGGTGCAAGTCTCGCCCGTGGGCTTCATCTCCGAATATCTTCGCGCGGTGCATGCGGAATCGGTCGAACGGGGCTACCGGTTCGACGCCGGCAGGATCGCGCCCGATCGCGCCGTAGGATGGATTGCGGTGACCCGAGGCCAGATCGAGTTCGAGTGGGAGCACCTGCGCCGCAAGCTCGACGCCCGGGCGCCGGAACGGCGCGATGCGGCGGTGACGGCGGACACGGTGCTGCCGCACCCGCTGTTTCGGGCGGTCGCCGGCGGGGTTGCGAACTGGGAGCGGACGGCGGCGCAGCTGTCGGTCAGCGCCTCACGGGCGCGGTGACGGGTTCACCGGCGTCGGCGGGGTCTTCCGGCAGGACGAAGCCCGCCTACTCCGGAGTCCGGCCCGTCTGTGCGGGGTGGGGCTCAGGCTCCCAGGCACTTCATAAAATGTCGGCGCCGATACTGTCGGCGACCCGCGCCGAAGACGCCTTGATGGAGTCCCGCGCCAGATGCGCATAGCGCGCGGTCGTGTCGATCTTGTTGTGACCGAGCAGCTTCCCGATCATCGACAGGCTCTCGCCAAGCGCCAGAGCCCGGCTCGCAAAGGAGCGTCGAAGGCGTTGACGATGCCCGACAGCAGGCTCTCGCGCTTGTCGGCGAGCTGGAAGCTGTCGGGTGCGACTCCCTCGGCGAGGATGCGGAAGGCTTCGCTCAGCGCGGCTGTGCCTTCGTCGCGGTCCCAGATGTCGCGAGGGTCGAACTCGCCGCGCTTGGGGGGTTGCGCCGAACAGCGCCGCGTTCTCGCAAGTGATCGCGGTGTCGGAGTGGGCTTCGGTCTCGATGTGCTCGATGTCGTACATGATTGTCTCCTCGTTTGCGTTGTTGAGTCGTCCGGCCCGGTCGCCGTCGCGGGCTCGCTCCGGCGTGTGGCACACTTAGACAGACAGAGGAGAGAGCTTTCGTTGGGACTGGCACGGCCCCCTTGTGCGGTTGGGCCCGCATCGGCGCCGCGGTGGACGTGACGCCCTAGGGGCCGGCACCCGGCAAGCGCCAGCGCGCAGCACGCGCAGCGTGCGGAGACGAGAGGGATAGAAGCGGAAATCGGAGCGCAGCGGGTAGCCCGGCCGCGAAGCGGCTCGCCCAACATCCTCGTTGCGGGCCGTCCCGGTCTGCGCGGGATGGGCGACGCCGGTTCCACCAATGGACGTCAGGACGAGGGCGTACTTACAATTGCCAGGCGTGGCCGTGGAAGCAGGGAACAGAAGAAGTGAAGATCGGTGTGCTCATCGTCGGGTCGCTGTATTGGGACGACTCGCCGCCCAGAGCTGCGTGGCGTAGCGAACGTCTCGATTGCGTTCGTCGTCAGCGTGTCAGGGTATCGGTTCGCTACGGGCGTCGCTCCAGCCGTCGCGGAGACTCGTACACAATGGTCTTCTCGTCGGGTCTTCGCGAGGAGCAGTTCGGGACTGCAATCGCGATCCCGTTCAAGTCGGAGAATCTGCTTGAAGAAGGTGAGCACCTTTGGGCCGCCGAGGCTCCTTCCGCCGGTGGACCGAAGGGCCGCATTTCGGCTCGCTGGGGGTGTGTGGCACTTCTCGAACATCCCCAGGTTCCGTTACCTCGCGACATTCGCGCGCGATGGACTGAACGCGTCGTACGGGAACCACACTACGGGAAGCTGGACCATGCGCATGACGAACTCTCGGCAGTCGACGAGCGCGGCCTACTGGGCATTTGTTGGCCGAGAGCCGAGAACGGCTCGCTTCTGGAAATGGATGCGTTACTTGCAACGGCGACGTGCCCGACGCTCAATGCGGGAGACTACCCCTCGTCCCGCAAAATTGCAGATGCCTGGAGTACTCTGGGCGGCCGGAAGGAGGCCAAGTATTTCTGGTGCAACAGGAAGCATGGAATCACAACTTTTCAGGACGCCGAAATCGAGGCCCGATTGCGAGAACTGGGACTGACGCCCGGAGGATCCGGCGTGGAAGAATGCAGTTGACGGGGAAATGAGCGATGTTGAAGGCGTATCTGAACTACCCCAACTCCCGAGTGACGGTTCACGGCGATTCGACGTGCGAAGAAATCGAGAAGACGGAAAAGCAGGGGCAACGGCGTGTCTACATCGACCGGGGTTCTCTGGAAAGCGAGGTTGCAAGATTCAGAGTGGCGCACGACTTCGCGAGCACGGCTCCCCTGAATGACATGTGGGTAACCGTGGATCTGGAGGATTTGCCTGAGGAGCAACGGGTGCTGGATCGTATCGTGGCAATCCTTGCTAGCAGGTACGTGCCGTTCGGTCGTGCGGTGCCATCGAGGCACTGCTAGAAACTGACGGCGGAAACACGCTGTGGACCTGTTCGCTTCTTGAGTAGGTGAGGCTTCCCCGCATATCCGTCCATTATTCATGCACCGGTCAGGCCGTTCGCGGTGGCTCAGTTGGGGGGTAGCGTTCCCATGACCGTGCGGGGCCGGCGGTTCCGGTGCACCGGGACGTTCCGGAACGACCGCCGTCGGAAGCGCGGCAGCCATCCATTCGAGCGCTCCAGATTGACACACGGAGAAGCCGGACTGATCTTTCCCTTGGAAACTTCAAGACAGAACCGCAAACCGAATCCTGATTACGCACCAAGCTCATCCGAACTACGGACACGAAACGCAATCGAACTCGATGGCTCGCCGGAGGCCGCAAATCGGCGTCCGGGTCCTGGGAAACGTCGTCGCGTGGCCTCCTGAACCCCGGTTTCCCGCACCCGGCAGTCGCAAGATGAGCTTGGTGCGTAATCAGGAGCCGAATTGGCGAGCAATGCCGACGTCTATGAGCCGGCCGCTTGACGCACACGAAGACTCTCTCCTCCATTACTTTCGCGGTTGAGAGCCAATTTCCTTG
>Ga0209021_1001627_pt1 | contig 21744 bp, 22 predicted proteins | sample PinacodermFT_FD_187299 | JGI IMG/M metagenome (GOLD analysis project Ga0209021, IMG submission 187299) | Host-associated microbial community of the marine sponge Aplysina aerophoba from Gulf of Piran - sponge pinacoderm, lysed by freeze-thaw... | ecosystem: Host-associated > Porifera > Sponge >... | reverse complement strand
GCGTCCAGGTTGGCACCTGGTGGAGAAACCACCGCGACAGAGTGGGTTACGACCCATTGCGGTCCGCCCCGGGCCGTGAGTATGAGAAATCCGGGCTAACCCGCCCGGCCAAGTCCCAGGTTTGTCTTCCCCCGGAACGCGGTGTAGCCGTGCTCTTGCAGCATGGCTCCAAGGTCGTCCTCGCCTTCCGGGCCGCAGCGGGTGGCGGCGCCCACCGAAATGATCGTCTCCGATTCCGCGGCGGCGGCTTCCACCTCTTTCATCACTTCGGGCACCTGCTCCATGCGGACCTTGATCTCCACGATCGCCGAGAGGACGCGTTCACCCAGGAGATCCTCCCGGATCGCTCCCGTGGCGACGTCGCTCATCAGGTTGGTGACCGGGTTCTTCTTCTCGAAGTGGACGCCGAGTCGCGCCAGGCGCCGGGTAACGCGGTCCATGTCGGCGAAGCTGGCGCTCACCCCGGGCCGGCCGAACTCCACCGTCATCCCGCATTCGCCCACCGAGACCCTTCCCGTCACGTCGTTCGTCTTGACTTCCTCGGTCCCCCGGCCGTGAACGCCGGTGGCCTCGTGGGAAACGAGGGGATCGCTGAAGGCGCGGCGCACTACGCGCGGCCAGGTGAGCTCCTGTGGTTCGATCGCTGAAGTCGGGCAGATGTCGGGCTCCGGGTCGAAACGGAGCCGCATCCAGCCGAGCACTCTCCGGATCGTTCGGATGAGGGTCGGATTCAGCCGCTCGGTGCTCAGCCCGCGGTAGCAGGTGTAGCACTCGACGCATTGGTCGCTGTTCACCACCGCGCGCCCGTCGTCGCCGATGCTGATCGCCGAAACCGGGCAGACCGCGACGCAATTCCCGCAGCCGACGCAGCGGCTCTTCGAGATCTGCATCGATCAGTGAATCAGTCCGACGTCTCCCTGGTTTCGAGAGTGTATTCCCCGAGGTGGCTGATGACCTCCTCGCCCATCAGGTAGCGCAGGGTATTCGTCAGTTTCTTCCGCTGGATGAAGAGGTCGTGCTCCGGATAGACGCCCGGCGGGCTCATGGGGCTCTTGAAGAAGAACGACAGCCACTCCTGGATCCCCCGGAGACCGGCGCGCGAGGCGACGTCGAGGAAGAGGGCGAGGTCGAGCACCAGCGGGGCGGCGAGGATGGAGTCGCGGCAGAGGAAATCCACCTTGATCTGCATTTCGTAGCCGAGCCAACCGAAGATGTCGATGTTGTCCCAGCCTTCCTTGTTGTCGCGCCGCGGCGGGTAATAGTTGATCCGCACCTTGTGGTAGAGGTCGCGGTACAGGTCGGGGTACATGTCCGGCTGGAGGATGTACTCCAGCACGCTCAGCTTGCTTTCTTCCTTGGTCTTGAACGAACCGGGGTCATCGAGGACTTCTCCATCCCGGTTGCCGAGGATGTTGGTGGAGAACCACCCACTGAGGCCCAGCATCCTGGCCTTGAGGCCAGGAGCCAGGATCGTCTTCATGAGCGTCTGGCCGGTCTTGAAGTCCTTGCCGCCGACGGGGACGCCGTTCGCCGAGGCGAGTTCCAGAAGCGCCGGAATGTCGGCGCTGAGGTTGGGGGCTCCGTTGGCGTAGGGGACGCCGCACTTGAGAGCGGCGTATGCGTAGATCATGCTCGGCGCAATGTCGGGCGAGTTGTTCCGGAGGCCCTTCTCGAAGGTCTCGAGATCCCGGTGGACGGGCGCCTCGGCCAGAAAGGTCTCGGTGGAACCGCACCAGATCATCACCGCCCTGGCTGCGCCGGAGGCCTCCCGGGCCCGTTCGATGTCCTCGATGAGCTGTTTGGCGAGATCCATCTTGGTGGCGCCCGACTTGACGTAGGACCCGTCGAGCTTCTTCACGAACTCGCGATCGAAGACGGCCGGCATGGGCCGCACTTCGGCCAGTTCTTCCCGCACCGCATCCAGCAGCGCCGGTTCGAGCACCCCGGCCTTCTGTGCCGCGGTGTAGCCGTCGTCCTCGAACAGGTCCCAGGAGGCGAAGGACAACTCCTCGATCGGAACGATGGGCACGAAGTCCCGAATCAGGGGGGTGCGCCCTTCCGTGCGCTTGCCCAACCGGATCGTTCCCATCTGTGTGACGGACCCGATGGGCGCGGCCAACCCCTTGCGAATGGCGTGAATCCCGGCGATGAACGTTGTGCTGACCGCTCCCAGGCCGGGGAGCAGCACGATGAGGCCACCGTCTGCGGGCTGGACCGTAAATCCCTTTCTTGTCATGAGGGCGGCGGATTCTACGGCAACGGCGAGCCCGCCCCGTGCCGCGGGTGCGGTCTCCCGAGCGGCGAAACGCTATTCTGTCTCCTCAGGGGTTTTCCGGCTGGTTTTAATGCGTCGCGGCGCCTTCCCGTTCCGGTCGTTCTTCATCGCCTTGGGGTTCGCGGGTTTCGTATGGATTCCGGCACCTTGGGCGAGCGGTGCCGCACTGGGCGCGCAGCGGTCCCCCGAGCTGTGGATCGTCGATCAGGGTGACGCGCGGGCGCTGGCCGTGCGGAGGCTGGGCGGGGTGGAGATGGTGCGGCTCGCCGAGGTCGCCGGAGCTCTCGGCGGCAGTGTGCGGCCGGGAGACGGCGAGCGGCAAGCGGTGCTCCGGTTCGCGGACAAGTCGGTCCGTTTCGATGCCGGCCGCAGTTTCGTCAGGGTCGGGGACACCACTCGCGTGCTCCGAAACCCCAGCGTCCGGCGGGGTGGCGAGTGGTTCGTGCCTCTCGATTTCGTGGCGCTCGTGCTGCCGGACCTCCTTCCGGGACGTGCGCGCTATGACGACAACGCGAGAACTCTGGCCGTAGGCGACGGGTATCCCCGCCTCGACGTGGAAATAGCGAGCCGCCCCGGCTCGACCCGGGTGATCGTGCGCACCGACCCGCCGGTGCCCCTGGAGATTGAGGCAGGACGCCGCCGCGTCTCCGTCCTGGTGCAGACGGCCTTCGTCGAGACCGCCTTCGCGGAGGAAACGCCGCGCGACGGCGTGGTGGAGCACGTGAATCTCATCCGCCGGGGGACCGGCTACATTCTCGAGATCAACACCGGCCGCAACTACGGCCGTTTCCTGCAGGAACGAACGCCGGGCGCCCTCACGCTCAATCTGCTCCGCGGGGGGATGCGCGCCGCTTCGGGCGCCGATGTGCTGGCGGAGCGGCCGGAGGCGGAGACTCGCCGTCGCCGCGACCCGGTGGGGCCAACGGAAGTCCGCACGATCGCCATTGACCCGGGGCACGGAGGAACCAATCGCGGAGCGGCGGGCCGCGGCGGGGTCGCCGAGAAGGACCTCGCGCTCTCGGTGGCGCTCGCGCTCGGTGACGTGCTGGAACGGGAGCACGGGTTTCGGGTCGTGCTGACCCGGGACTCGGATCGCGACATCCCGCTCGACGACCGGATCGCGACCGCCAACACCGCCCGCGCCGACCTCCTCATCAGCATTCACCTGAACGCCTCTCCGAGTCCCGCTGCGTCCGGGAGTCTGGTCTACCACCTCACCCCGCAGGCCGCGGGCCGGACGCCCGCGGGAAGCGCGGTTCAATTCGTGCCCTGGAGCAGCGCCCAGGCGCCCTTCATTCCGGCGTCCCGGACGCTTGCCGAGGCAGTGGCCGGGGAACTGCAAGGACTGGACATTGCCGCGGGGGGCGTGGCAGATGCGCCCGTGAGGGTTCTGCGGGGGGCGGCGATGGCGGCGGTGCAGGTGGAACTCGGGTTCGTCACCTCGCAGCGCGACCTTTCGAGGTTGTCGGACCCGACGTTTCCCGACCGGGCGGCACGAGCGCTCGCTACCGGAATTCTTCGATACCAACGGTCCCTCAGCAGCTTCCGGCCCACGGGAGATCTGCGGTGACGCCCGCCTGGCGCCGCGAAATCCTCCCGGGCGCCCTCCTCTGGGCCGTGGGACTTTGGGGCCTCACGGCGTGTGACGTGATTCCGGTCGACAAATCCGGCGCCGTTTCGGCCGCCGGAGACACGGTGGCGACTGGCGAGGAAACCGCCGCGCCGCAGGTTCAGGAACCGGATGTCCTGGAGGCCGCGAGCCTCTTTGCTGCGGGCGCGGACGGCCTGCTGCACGCTCTGGCGGTGGAACTCCCGCGGTTTCCCACCACGCGCGGCCGCGCCGAGGCGCTCGTGCAGCGGATCGTGGCGGAGTCCGGGACCTTTCCCGAGGAAGTGCAGGTTCTGGATGTGTTTGTGAGCGGTCGCGGCGTTGCCGTCATCAACTTCACCCTCGACCTGTTGGAGGGGCACTCGGGCGGGCTGCATGCGGAGGAATTGACCGTCTACAGCCTTAGTCACACGTTGGTCGAGAGCCTTCCCGCCATCGCGGAGGTCCGGCTTCTCGTGGAGGGGCGGGAGACCGACACGCTAGCCGGGCATCTCGACCTCCGCTCGGGATTCGGACGGGCCCCGGAACGGCTGCTGGCGGATTCGGACGGCGGTCGCGGGTGAGCCGGCGCGGCGGCAGGGGGCCACGGGAAATCCGTGACCTCGGGCTTCAGACCGGCTTTCTCCGTCGCGCGCCCGGCTCGGTGCTCGTTCGACAGGGAGATACGCGCGTGGTCGCCGCGGTCAGCATCGAGGAAGGGGTGCCGGGATGGCAGCGGGGGCGCGGCCGGGGCTGGCTCACCGCCGAATACGGGATGCTCCCGCTGTCTTCGGGCGAGCGCATCCGGAGAGACCGGGGCGGGGTTCCCGGGCGCACCGCGGAGATTCAGCGGCTCATCGGGCGTTCGCTGCGGGCCGCGGTGGACCTTTCGGTACTTGGCGAGCGGACCGTCCGGGTGGACTGCGACGTTCTCGAGGCGGATGGGGGTACGCGGACCGCGTCCGTAACCGGCGCCTTCGTGGCCCTGGCGCTGGCCCTTCACCGGCTGCAGACCCGCGGCGTGCTCGAGGAGAATCCCCTGCGCCGCCAGATTGCGGCGGTGAGCGTCGGCGTGGTGGACGGGCGGGTGCTTGTGGACCTCGACTACCCCGAAGATTCCCGGGCCGCCGTGGACTTGACGGTCGTGGCGACGGCGACCGGCGAGTTGATCGAGGTCCAGGGCGCCGCCGAAGCGGCGCCCTTCCGGCGAGAGGTTCTGGATGAGTTGCTCGACGCGGCGCTCGAAGGAGTTGCCACCATCGGCGAGCGCCAGCGCTCGGTGCTCGCCGGAATCCCCCTGGCCTGACCGAAGACCGGCGCGGAATTCGGTGTCGGTGTCGCCCGGGCCGGCCGGACTCAGTGCAGCAGGCCCGACAGCCAGTGGAGGGTGTTGAGCACGAACTGGCGATTGTCGTAGCCCGGCACGTTCATGCCCATGGGCGTGATCGCCGGCGGGTCACCCCTTCTTGCGACCTGCGCCGAGAGCATGGCGGCCTCCCCCAGGACGACGACCCTTCCCCCTCCGAACGTCAGGGCAATCCCCTGAGCCCGGCCGCCGACCGGATTCGAGAGCTCTTCGACCACCTCTTCGACGGATTGCCCCTTCCCCGCCACTGCCGCGCGGATCGTCTCCAGGTCTGCCCGATCCCGGACTTCCCGGGAGGTCGGACTGAGCTTCATCAGCACGGCGGCCCCGGCCGGGCCCTCGAGGCTCTGACCCGAGAACGCCTTCAGCGCCGTCACTTCCTCCGACGCATCGCGACCACGGAGCACCGGGTGCGACCCCAGGAGGCCGTTGTCGCGCGAGGTGACGAACCGCGTCTCGATGGAGGTCTTCGATTCTCGAAAATCCCACACCCATCCCTTTCCCATCGTCACCCCGAAACGGCGGCCGAGGCTCTCGGCGGCGCTCCCGAACGGGGCGTGGTCCGCGATCAACAGGAGAGATCCGCCGTCCCGGACCCAGCTCTCGATAGCGTCCGATTCGGGTTCGGAGAGGGCGGGCGTACCGGGAGCGGACCCGGACGGAGGAAGCGCGTTCGAGATCACGAGGACATCCACGCCGTCGAGCGTCTCCCGATCAAAGGCAGTCGTGCCGGCAACCACGATGTAGCCGTCGCTTCGGAGCAATTCCGCGAAAGGCCGGTAGCGGCCGGTTGCGGTATGAAAATTGTCGTGCGCCTCGTCGACGACAACAACCGGCCCATCCGCCGGGTAGGCCGGGTTTTCCACCGAGGCGTCGAAGTCCGGGTCGGAGGTCTGGGTCTGTGCGCCCGCGGGAACGGCGTGGTGGAGCAGGAGAGCCAGCACGCACGCCTGCCCGGCGGTCCCGACTGTCCGAAGCGTGCGCACCGCTCGGCCTCCCGTTCGTGTGAAGTCAGTCATCTGCCCGCGGTTCCGGTCTGCCCGACGCCTTGACGGCGGACTCCCGGACGGCGATCGTAGAGTGTCCGCTCATGCCGCGCCACAACCTCGCTCCCGCCGAGAGGCCTTGTCTCCTCCTCGCCACCGGGAATTCGGGCAAGGTCCGCGAGATGCGCGCCGCCCTGGCCGAGGCTGGGTTGCCGCTTCTCGGTCTCGAGGATCTTCCGGGGCCGGCGCCCGTTGAGCCGGAGGAGACCGGAGAAGGATTCGTGGCAAACGCCGGCATCAAGGCGCTTCACTACCACGCCGCGACCGGCCTCGCTTCGCTCGGAGAGGACTCGGGCCTTGAGGTGGACGTCCTCGATGGCGGACCCGGCATCCGCTCTTCCCGCTGGCTGGGACGGGACACGCCCTACACGGAGAAGAATCGGCATCTCCTCGAACTGCTGGACGCAAATCCCGCCAAGGGGCGGGGGGCCCGGTACCGGTCGGCAGTGGCGATCGCCGTGGGGGGACGAATCGTTTTCCGGTCCACCGGGACCGTGGAGGGAACAATCGCCACGGCTCCGCGCGGCAGCGGAGGTTTCGGTTACGACCCGGTGTTTTTGGTGCCCGGCTACGGGAAGACCATGGCCGAACTGACCCTTGAGGACAAGGAGAGGATCAGCCACCGCGGGAGAGCGCTCGGCCCGGTGCGCCGTTTCCTGCGGGCGGCCCTCGCCGCGCGGCGCCTATAATCTGCTCGTTTCTCGGGGCGTGGCGCAGTCTGGCAGCGCGCCTGCTTTGGGAGCAGGAAGCCGGAGGTTCAAATCCTCTCGCCCCGACAACAGAAAATGTCGAGCGAGGGCGGCGCGACCGGAGGGCCGGACCCGATCACGAAGCGCGGGAGCGCCAGTAGCTCAGTCGGACAGAGCGGCGGCCTTCTAAGCCGCGGGTCGGGGGTTCGAATCCTCCCTGGCGCGCCAACCGGGCGCCGCTTCCCATGTCGGTGGTGGATGTAGCTCAACGGCAGAGCACCGGATTGTGGTTCCGGTGGTTGGGGGTTCGAGTCCCCTCATCCACCCCGTCGAGCGCTCCAAGAGGGGGGCGCAGAAGGGGAAAGCGTGTCGATGCAGGCGTAACCGACTGCGCCCCCCTCTTGAAGCGCCCGGCGCTTCGCGCCGCGCCGCTGTGATCGCATGCTAAACCGATGATTTATCTGTCGGTTGCACGCGGTCTCCAAAACCCAATATCACGTCTGGCATCACAGCCGCAACGAGCCGGCAGCCGCGAGTCGAAGGGGGTAACGGGCAGGAACGTAGAACACTCTCGATCACCCCGGCCAGCGGGCTCCGCAACCGCGAGCCGCACCTGGTGAGCAGCGGCAGGATCGTATGACACCTTCGAACGGCTTCCCGGTGCGCGGCCATGTGGAGGGCCCCCGCCACGCACGGGCGGGCCAACGCTAGAGTCCTTGACCAATGCTCCGAGTGCCGCGCGGATCCCATCCGCCCCGCGGGCTGACCGGCGCGGTCTTGTGCGTCGCGGTCCTCGGCGGGTGTGAGGCAAACCGGCCGCCGACCGCTCCGGATCCGGGGAGCCCCGCGGGGAGGGATTCATCCCCGCCCTCTCCCGTCTCCCCGCCTTCCCCGCCGCTCGGCACCGGTCCCGAGTCGTGCGCGAATGGTCATGCCGGCGACTTCCCCTGCGACGGCGTCTCGCTGCGCAGCCGGATCGCTCTCGACGTGATGGGCGGAACCTTCGGCAACGACCTCTGGGGCTGGTCCGATGGGGAGGCGGGCCCGGAATACGCCCTGATGGGTCTGAACACCGGCACCGCCTTCGTGGACGTCACCAACCCCGAAGACCCGGTGTTTCTCGGGCGGCTTCCCACCGAAACCGAGGCCTCGTTCTGGCGGGACATCAAGGTCTATCGAGACCACGCGTTCATCGTCGCGGACGGCGCCGGCGCGCACGGCATGCAGGTGTTCGATCTGGCGCGCCTCAGAGGATCGGCGGCGTCCCGGACGTTCGAGGCCGATGCCGTGTACCGCGAGTTCGAAAGTGCCCACAACCTGGCGATCAACGAGGAGACGGGCTTCGCCTACGCCGTGGGAAGCGATACCTGCGAGAGGGGTTTGCACATCGTTGACCTCCGAGTGCCCGCCAATCCGCAGTTCCGGGCCTGTCACGCGGCGGCCCCGGTCCACGACGTCCAGTGTGTTGTCTATCGGGGGGTTGACGCCGAGCACCTCGATCGGGAGATCTGTATCAGCTCCAACGAAGATCACGTTGCGGTGGTGGACGTCGCCGACAAGTCCGCGATCCGGAATCTGTCCTCGATCACATATCCGGAGCTTGGCTTCGTCCACCAGGGGTGGCTGACGCCGGACCACCGGTTCTTCCTGCTGGGGGATGAGTTCGACGAGACCGACTTCGGCGTGCCCACGCGCATGCACGTGTTCGACGTATCGGACCTCGACGCCCCGGAATACCTCTTCCCGTACGAACTGGAGACCGTGGCGACAGACCACAATCTCTACGTGCGGGGCAACCTCGTCTTCGCGGCGAACTACAGCTCCGGCCTCAGGGTCCTGGAGATTGGCGAGTTGGTGAACCGGGAGTTACGCCAGGTCGCTTTCTTCGACACGTTCCCCCAAAACGACGACGTCCATCTCGAGGGCGCCTGGAGCGTGTATCCCTATCTGCCGTCCGGGACGGTGATCGTCAGCGACATCCACAACGGGCTGTTCGTCCTTTCGCTGCCTTGACACCCAATGGCAGTCCGCCGACGTCCAAGGTTGTGCGATACAGGCCATAAACCACTGACTAGCAGATCGATTCCAAACTACCGTAACATTCACTACGGAGCCAGTGCGTCCATCTGGTAGGTCCAGCGATGGACGGTGGGTTCGGCGTTGAGCCGTTCGAGGTAAGCCTCGATCCGCTCTTTGAGGTCCTGTTTGGAATCGACGCGGATTCCGCGCAGGAGGGTGCGTGCCACTTTGCTGAAGAAGGTCTCGATCAGGTTCAGCCAGGAGCCGTGGGTGGGGGTGAAGGTGAACTCGAACCGGTTGGGGATGGTGGCCAGAAAGGCGCGGGTCTCTCGGGAGGTGTGCGCCGAGTGATTGTCCAGGATCACCACGATCCGGGTCGGCGCCGGGTAGGCGGCGTCCAACTGCTTCAGGAAGGCGATGAACTCGCGACTGCGGTGACGGTCGACGACGGCGCTGTGGACGTGGCCGGTGCGGAGGTCGAGGCCCGCCATCAGGGTGAGCGTCCCGTGACGCCGGTATTCGTAGTCGCGGCTGATGGCAGGGTGATGCCCGGGCTCCGGCGGCAGATCGGGCGCCACGGAGCCGATCGCCTGGATGCCCGGCTTCTCATCGTAGGAGACGAAGGCGCACAGGCGGCCCGCCGACCCGTCGGCCTGTTGGCGCAGAACCTCCACCAGCTTGTAGACGAACAGCACCTCGGCCATCTTCTGATCGAACTCCGGGTCCCGGCGTTCCAGGTAGTAGGTGATCTTGTGCGGTCGGAGCTTCGCCCGCGACAACACCTTGGAGACGGTACCGCGCGCCAGGCGTTGGAGACTCGGATGTCCCGCCGTGGCGGCGTGCTGGCGCGCGTGCCGGGACAGCAGGCGGGTCGTCCACAGCTCCTCGGGGTAGCCCAGTTCGGTGGGCTTGCGGCACGCCAGCGACATCAGCCAGGCGCGCGCCTCGGGAGTGATCGTTGGCGGGCGCCCCGCGCGTTGCAGATCGTCGAGCGCCGCCAGCGGTCCGAACTGCAGCGCCTTGTCGAGGCAGCGCTCCACCTTCGGCCGATTGGTCCGCAACGCTCGGGCGATGGCCGACACGGTTTCGCCCGACGCGTACGCCAGCAGGATCCGCGCGCGTTCCACGCGATGCGCCGGGGCGGTCCGCGCCCCCCGGATCGCCTTCAGTTTCGCGGTTACCTCCGGGCTCAGGCTCAGGGGCGCGCGGCGACTCGGGAACGGCATGGCGACCCTTTCCGGAAGGGTCGCCCGCAGGATACGCGCTCCGATATTGATATGTCAATATGGAATCAAGTCTACTAGTAGTCGTTTATGATTCATCGTCGCGGATATCGGCCTCCGGATAACTGGTGATGCGCCGGATTCGCCGCGTGAGGGCGAACCGGACGAACCGGACGAACCGAATACAACTCACGAGACGGGCCGTTGGCCGGCTACGACACCGCCGCGGCGCTGCGCGCTGGCAATCGCAACTCCCTTGCGCGCCTGCGGCGCGGAATCGGCGGCCTACGCGCGCCGGAGGTGCAGCATCCGGAACAGCGGCGCCACCCGGGGCAGGTCCGTCCGGTCTCCCAGGTACCGGGCCGGGTCGGCGGCCGGAAACTCGTGCTCAAGGAGATCCCATCCCTTCGTGAGTCCCATCCGGTCCACCACCGAGTCCGGATCGAACCGGGTGATCATCGGTTCGCCGTGTTTTTCGACGAAACGCAGCATGCTGTCGAAGAGCGCGAGTTCCTCCGCGGGAACAAAGTCGCGTTCGTTCAGGTAGTCGAGAGTCAGCTCGGACCCGGGGGCGGAGAGGGCGCTGACCTGAGCCAGCGTTCCTGGCACCGCCTCCGGTGCGAGGTAATACGTCACGCCCATCCAACTGAAGAAAGAGGGAACGCTCCGGTCAAAGCCCGCCGCGAGCAGGCGTTCGTCCAGTGAATCGCGCTCGAAATCGACCTCCACAAAGTGGAGGTGTTCCGGAACCGGGATCTCGGCCGCGGCCATCCGCTCCCGCTTCAGCGTTCCGCTCGCCGGAAGGTCTACTTCGAACACCTGAATGCCCCGATCCGGATAGCGCAGCGCGAACGTATCGAAGCCCGCGCCCAGGATCACGAGCTGCCGAACCCCGCGATCGGCGGCCGCCAGAACCCGGTCGTCGGTGAATCGGGCCCTGACAAGCACGTACGTGTTCGTGGGCATGACCTTGCGAAGCAGTACCTTCGTGATCAGCCAGTGCCGGAAATTCGACCCGATCACCCGCTGCCAGCGCTCGCCGGCGAGGTGGATCGCGTAGGGGTCCGCGACGACGAGCGGCGGCTTCGCCCGTGCGAAGTGGCCGGCGCGCGCCGCGGCCACCAGTTCGGCGGTACGGCTGCCGCGGACCCGCGCGAGGTTTTCCGTCTTGTCCTGGTGCAATGCTTCGGCCATCAAGTGTCTCCCACCCGAGGGACCGGCGGCCCCCTGGGACGATGGTACGCCGCCGGCCCCTCCGGGAGGCTGCCTTGACGATCGACCTGGATGCACCGTTCCTGGTCTGGTTGAAGTCGTGACCAACCCGCGCGAGATCTTCACGGTCGGGCACTCGAACCATCCCTTCGGGGACCTTGCCGCGCTCCTCCGCCGGCATGAGGTCGCCGTCGTTGCCGACGTGCGGTCCGTCCCCTACAGCCGCAGGTACCCGCAGTTCAACCGCCGCGCCCTTGAGGGTTCGCTCGGGGAGCGCGGCATCCGCTATCTCTTCCTTGGCGCCGAGCTCGGCGCCCGAAGCCCGGACCCGCACTGCTACGACGAGGAAGGCAGGGTGTCTTTTTCCCGGTTGGCAGAGACCGAGGCGTTTCGTCGCGGGATCGACCGAGTCCTCGAAACGGCGGTGAGCGCCCGGGTGGCCCTGCTCTGCGCGGAGCGCGACCCGGCGAACTGCCACCGCACGATGCTGGTGGCTCCGGCGCTTGCCGGGCGCGGCGCCTCGGTCCTCCACATCCTGGCGGACGGCCGCCTCGAAACGCACGAACAGCTCCTGGATCGTCTCTGCGCGGCGGCCGGGATGCCGCCGCGGGACATGTTCCGGACCCGAGAACGGCAGCGGCAGGAAGCGCTGGCCCGGCGCGCCTGTGAAATCGCCTACTTCGACCCGGAGCGGGTGCGAAGTCCGAATGTGCCGGACCGCCCGGATCCGGTCAGGGAACGATGATGGCCTTCGTCACTCGCAGCGCTTCGACGTCGTCGAGCGCCTGGTTCGCCTCCTCGAGTCGGTAGCGCCTGCCGATCACTTCCGCGAACGGGATGCGCTTCCGGTAGCGGACCAGGGTGTCGAGAGCGCGGGTCCAGTGGTGGAACTCGCTACCCCACTGGCCGCGCACCTCCGCGTGCTTCCGGTTGATGTCGACGTGCGGGTTGACGGGGACGGTCCCGGCGTCGGTGTAGTGGCCGACGATGACGTAGCGGCCGCCGTCCCGGAGCATTCCGAAGCCTTCCGGCACCGCGTGCGGGTTGCCGCTCGCCTCGATGACCAGATCGGCGCCGCGCCCGCCGGTTGCCGCCCGCACCCGCTCCGTTCGCGCTTCGCAATCGCTGTCCGAGAGGGCGAGGGCCTCGTCGGCGCCCATGCGCAGCGCAAGGCCGCGTCGCGCGTCCGGTTCGCCGACCGCCACGATCGTTCCGGCGCCGGAAGTCCGGGCGAACGCGATGGCTGCCAGACCTACGGGGCCCACACCCTGCACCACCACGCTGTCGCCGAGACGGATCTCCGCGCGATCCACGGCGGCAAACCCGGTGAAGAGGCCGCAGCCCCCGCCGATGAGGTCCTCTACAGAGAGTTCCCCGGGCAGCACGACCGTCCGGACCCCCGGCAGGAGCAGGATGTTGTCGGCCCAACCTCCCAGCAGCCCGTCGTCCGCGGAATAGGTGATGCCGTACACCCGGCGCGCGGGACACCGGTTCGGCTGGCGCGCCACCAGGCACTGGTAGCAGGAGTGACAGGTCGCGTGGACGTCGAAGAAAGACACGACGCTGCCGGCGGCGAGGGGGTTGCCGACGGCGTCTTCCGCGACATCGTTCGCCTCCACGACGCGCCCGACACTCACGTGGCCGGGGACGATCGGATAGGGGACCCCGGCAAGGCGGCCATCGCGGAGGTGCACATCGGTCCCGCACACCTCCGAAGCCAATGTCTCCAGGAGAACTTCGCCGGACGCGATCTCCGGGACGGGGAGGTTCCGGATTTCTACAGGTCGGCCAGGCGCAGGCAGCACCGCCGCCCGCGCCGTCTCACTCAAGCCGTCGTCCCGCCGCAGCTGGAGCCGGCGCCAGCGGTACACCCATAGCAGTGGAGTCCGGTCACGATCCGGCGACTCTCGAGCAGTTCCGGGGAAAAGTCCCGGATGTGGGCAGGAGCGCCGAAACTCACGGTCTCGTCCAGCATCTGGTTGAAATCGCAGTCGTAGAGCTGGCCGTCCCAACCGACCGACAGCGTGTTGCGGCACATCACGGCCGCCGCCGCCGTCGGGTTGAAGGCGTTCACCAGACGCTCCAGGTATCGCTCGTAGTTTCCGCTTTCCACCAGGTAGTCCAGGAAACGGCTGATGGGGAGGTTGGTGATCGCGTAGAGCCGGTCGAACCGGATCCCGTAGCGCCGGTCGAGTTCGCGCTTGAACTCCCGCTCCAGGGCATCTTGGTCGTCCGGGAGGAATGCGCCGGTGGGGTTATAGACGAGGTTCAGCCGAAGGGTTCCGCCCTGCCCGTATCCCAGGCGGTTCAGCAGCTTGAGCGCCTGGATGGACTTGTCGAAGACTCCGGCCCCGCGCTGCGCGTCGGTGCGCTCCGCCAGGAAGTACGGAAGGCTGGCGATGATCTCCACCTCGCGGTCGGCGAGGAACCGGGCCAGATCGGATTGGGACCTCAGGAGCAATACGGTGAGGTTCGAACGGTCCATCACGTGCCGTCCGAGGGCCCTGGAGGCGTCGACCAGATAGCGGAAGTTCTCGTTGAGTTCGGGCGCGCCGCCGGTGATGTCCACCGTGGGCGCATCGGTCAATTCGAGCGCCCGGATACAGGCCTCCGCGGTTTCGCGGGTCATTTTCTCGGTCCGGTCCGGACCGGCATCGACGTGGCAGTGCCGGCATTTCTGGTTGCAGAGCTTGCCGACGTTGATCTGGAAGACCTCGATTCCCGTGGCGCGGAGGGGGTGCAGCCCGTGGCGCGCCAGCCGGGAGTTGAAGGACGGGAACCGCGCCTCGGACGGACGCGGTGCGAAATGCGCGTTGCGGGTCGGAAGTTCGAGCTGGGCTTCCATGGGATTGCCGCCCTACATGCTCAATTGGGCGTTCCGTTTTCGCATCTGCACCCCGTGCACCAGCGCCGCCCCACCCCGGATTGCGGCCGCTACATGGACCGCCTCGGTCATCTGGTCGAGATTCGAACCCTTCTTGAGGCACTCCTCCGACCAGGCGTCGATGCAGTACGGACACTGCAGGGCGTGGGCGACACCCAACGCGATCAGCGCTTTCTCCCGCCCGGAGAGCGAGCCCTCCTGGAATGTGGCCTGGTACCAGTCGTTGAACTTGTCCCACAGGTCCGGCGCGTTCCGGCCCATTTCCCCGAAACGAGACAAATCATGGTCGTCGTAATAGTGGCTCACCTACGCTCTCCAATCGTTTCTTTCAGTGTTCATCCGCGAGGCTAGCGCGCCGCCGGGGGGCGTGGGAACATCATCCCATCCATCGCGGAAACCCTCCGATCCGACCTGCTAGCGTCCACCCATCATGTCACTCCACACGATCGGGTTCATTGGTCTCGGGGTCATGGGCAAGCCCATGGCGAAGAATCTGCTGGCCGCGGGGTTCGACCTCACGGTCCACAGCCGCTCGCCGGGCCCGGTGGACGAGCTGGTTGCCGCCGGCGCCCGCCGCGCTGGATCAGCCGCCGAATGCGCAGCCGGCAAGGACGCCGTAATCCTGATGCTTCCCGACTCGCCGGACTCGGAACTCGTGATGCTCGGCCCGGACGGTGTCCTGTCCGCCGCCCGGCTTCCGGCGTTCGTCACCGACATGTCGTCTATCGAGCCCGGGGTGTCGCGCAAGATCGCCGCCGCGGCCGCCGAGCGCGGCGTCGCCTTCGTGGACGCGCCGGTGAGCGGCGGCGAGCCGGGCGCGATCGCGGGTGAGCTCGCGATCATGGCGGGGGGTGAAAACGCCGCTTTCGAGGCTCTCCGCCCCGTCTTCGATGTCCTCGGCAAGAGCGCGGTCCTTTGCGGGCCCGCCGGCGCCGGCAACACCGTGAAGCTCGCAAACCAGATGATCGTGGCTGCGAACATCCAGGCCGTGGGGGAGGCGCTCGTTTTCGCGGTTCGGTCCGGCCTGGACCCCGAGGTGGTGGTCTCCGCGATCCAGGGGGGTCTCGCCGGCAGCGCGGTCCTGAACGCCAAGGCGGGAAAGATGGTCGCGGGCGACTGGAAGCCCGGCTTCCGCCTCGAACTCCACCTCAAGGACCTCAACAACGCCCTCGCGGCCGCCTCGGGAAGCGCGAGCCCGATTCCGATCACCACGATCGTCCGGCAGTTCGTGAAGACGCTGGTGGAAAACGGCCACGCCCGCGAGGACCACGCGGCCATCGCCCGCTACTGCGAAGACGCGGCGGGCATCACCATCGCGGCCGGCGCGAAGTAGTGCAACTCCCGGGCGGCTGCTGGCGCTCGGATTGATTCCGTTCGGCAGGTTTCACCCGTAGTCCAAATCTGCCGCGGCAGATTTGGACATAGGGTGAAACTTGCCGTAGCATCGCCCCGATGGAAATTCGACCTCGCGCACTCCGTTCCCACATTCTGGAAGACCTGGAGCGGCGCATGGTCTTTGTTGCGGGGCCGCGTCAAGTGGGGAAGACGACCCTGGCGAAGAGCGTGCCCGGAGCTTTGCCGGGCTACCTGAACTGGGATGTTCGTTCGGACCGGGAGCGGATCTTGCGGGAGGAGTTGCCCGCGAGCGGCGTGTGGATATTCGACGAGGTCCACAAGTACCGGCAGTGGCGCAACTTCCTGAAGGGGGTCTATGACTCCCGTCCGGCCGGACAGCGGATTCTGGTCACCGGCAGCGGCCGTCTGGATCTCTATCGCTTCGGCGGAGATTCGCTCCAGGGGCGCTACTCGATGATGCGGCTACATCCCTTTTCGGTCGCGGAACTGGGGCTCCGGACCCGCGGCGACATGCTTGATCTCATCCGGCTCGGCGGCTTTCCGGAACCGTGGGTTTCGGGCAGCGAACGGCAGGCGAGGCGCTGGTCGAGAAACTATCGATCCCGCCTGATCGAAGAAGAAGTCGCCACCCTCGAGGGCGTCCGGGACCTCGGTCAACTGGAACTGATGATGCTCTCGCTGCCGGAGCGGGTAGCCTCTCCGCTCTCCATCAACGCGCTGAGCGAGGATCTCCGCATCAGCCACAAGACGGCGAGCGGCTGGCTCGATGCCGCCGAGCGCCTGTACGCCATCTTTCGGCTGGCCCCGTTCGGCGCGCCCGCGATCCGGGCGGTCAAGAAGCAGCAAAAGCATTACCACCTTGATTGGACGTTGCCACCAAACGACGGACCGCGCTTCGAGAACTTCGTGGCCTGCCACCTGCTGAAGTGGGTCCACTGGCGCCAGGACATCGAGGGTGAGGACCTCGAACTTCGCTATCTCCGGGACCGGGACGGCCATGAGGTGGACTTCGTCATCACCTGCCGGGGAGAGGCGCGGTTGCTCGTGGAGTGCAAGTGGTCGGACGCTCGGGTAGACCGCGGGCTTCGCTATTTCAAGGGGAAATTCGCCAGTGCCGAAGCGTGGCAGATCTCGGCTACGGGCACGAAGGACTATCGAACGCCAGACGGAATCCGGGTGGCGCCGGCCTTGGTGCTCCTGTCGCGACTCGCCTGACCGGAACCAGGAACGGGCAAACAGACAAGACTCAGATTCTTGAGATCTCTCTACCCCTCACCTCACCTCACCTCACCTCGTCAGCTCTTGAAGAAAGCCGGGACGCCAGCGGTTCGCTGCCGACGACCCAGAGCAGCATGGTCCGGTCGCGGTTGATCGCATAGAAACGGTCGCCCGGATTCACCCTCCGGAGGGCCGGGTCCCATTCGCGAAATCCGCGCGCCTCGGCGTAGGCGACCGTCTCCTTCACCATCGTCAGTTCAGTGCGCGCCCGGTCGATGTAGGGAATGAACCGCTGGTAGAGGGCTTCGATTTCGGCGCGTTCGGCATCGGTCGCGGACGCCTCCAGATTTCCGCGGCTTCCGTAGTCCTGCGCGCCGGCCGAGGCGGCGAAGGCGGCGAGCGCGATGGCGAAGAAAGCGGCCGGTTTCGTGATGTTTCTCATGGATCGTTCCCCCGGACTGGGCGGCGTTCGAAGGCGCGGAACGCTATCAGCGTGGGGCTCTGCGCCCGCTGGTAGCATCGGTCCATGGGACGACAAAAGCGCGGCGCGGCTGGATATCGCTCGTTCGGCTATCTGGTTCCGGACGAGGATTACCGTCCGGAAGACCTGGTGGAGGACGCCGAGCTCTTTCCGGCGCATCCGGTTTCCCTCACTCCGGAGGAGGAGGCCCGGGCGGAGCGTCTCGCTCGCGAACTGGTTCTGGTCTCGCTCCACGAACACCTCGGCAGCTTCCCGCGGGACATCTACCGGACGCCGGACTACGTGCGGGAGGGACGGGTCTTCACCCCCTTTGAGGCGCTCGCGCAGTCCGACTGGGACTGTGTGTTCGACAACCTGCTCGACGGAATCTGCCGGATCGAATCGCGGACGGGCTGGAAGTGGAACGAAGTGCTCCACGACCTCGGGATGCGCCTCGCCGACATCGCCCACCAGGACTTCCTCATTCACTGCAAGACGGTGGACGACATCCTGCGGGCCCACGCCGAGGGGCGGATCGCCTGGGTGGCGGCCATCGAGGGGGCGGCGCCCATCGAGAACGAACTCGATCGGGTGGAGGTCCTCCACGGCTTCGGCGTCCGTGAGATGGGGATCACCTACAGCGAGTCGAACGCGCTCGGTAGCGGGCTGAAGGAAGCGAACGACGGGGGACTGACTACGTTCGGACATCAGGTCGTGGACCGGATGAACAAGGTGGGAATGCTCATCGACACCGCCCATTGCGGTGACCAGACGACCCTCGACGTCATCGCCGCGAGCGAGAAACCCATCTCGATCACCCACATCGGCGCACGAGCGCTCTGGAACACCCGCCGGATGGCCCCCGACGACGTGTTGAAGGCCTGCGCCGACAAGGGAGGGATCATCGGGATCGAGGCCGCCCCGCACACGACGCTCACGAAGAACCATCCCCGGCACAACCTCGAATCCTTCATGGAGCACTTCGAATACGTGAAGGACCTGGTGGGAGTGGACCACGTCGGCTTCGGCCCCGATACGGTGTTCGGCGATCACGTGGGACTCCACGGGGTCTATGCCTCGGCGCTTTCCATCAAGAAGGCCAGCACCGGCAGCGGGGCGCCCGCCTTCGACCGCGTCCCCTACGTGGCGGGCATCGAAAACCCGGTCGAGGGCTCGAAGAACATCCTGCGGTGGCTGGTCAAGCATCGCTGTTCCGACGAAGACATCGGCAAGGTGATGGGCGGCAACGCGCTTCGGGTGCTGAGGGAAGTCTGGGCGTGACACCGCCGCCCCGGGCTCTTGCGCTCCTGGGGCTGGTCCTTTTCCTTTCGGCGGGCGCGGCCTTCGCCCAAACCGAGGCGGCGGAGATAGCAGTGGCGTTCGAGGATCCCGGACGCGCCGCGGTCCGCACGCGGATTCCGGCGAACCATCCGCTTGCCGGCGCGGCGAGCTTTCACGTCCTGGCGCCTTCTCGGGACAGGGATTGGCAGCGGTCGCCGGCGTCTTTCGAGCGGGACCCGTCGGGGGCGCTGATTTTCGGGGAGAACGTGCAGGCTGAAGTGGGGGAGTGGGTTCAGATCGCCGTCCCGCTCCCGGACACCGCGCCGGAACCGGGAGCCGATTCTGCGTTTTCGGTACGGATCACACCGCCTCCGGGATACCGGATTGCCGATGCCTTCCCGGCGGTCACGGCGGGCGGCGGCGAGGGCCGCACCCTCGAGGCGCACCTTCCGGCTCCCCCGTCGCTGCTCCGATTCCGGCTCGTGTCCGAAGAGGGGTCCACCATCGGTCTCGTTGCGGTTGTGGATGGGGCCCTGGCCCTCCTGCTGATCGGACTCGCCGCCTTCGGGGCGCGCCGCCTGCTCGCGCAGCCGAGTCCCGCCGGGACGAGCGCCCCATGACCCGGTTCTCCTTCTGGGGACTGTTTGCGGTCTTCGGCGCCATTCTGCTCGCCTACTGGTTCTGGATGCGCCGACTCGAGCGACGGGAGGACCGTGAACCCGCCGAGGACGGCCGGCCTTGACGGCAGTCGTCTTCGGCGCCTACCTCGCGGCGATCTTCGCCATCGGGGCGGTGGCGCTCCGGCGCACCCGCACCGAGGGCGACTACTGGATCGCCGGGGGCAAGCTCGGCTGGCTGCTGGGTGGCGCCACCCTCGCCGCCACCCACGCGAGCGCCGGCACCTACATCGGCACCGTCGGGGTGATTCATGCGGTGGGCTGGGAGTTCACCTGGCTCGTGCTGTTCATCCCGTTCAGCTACTGGTTCATGGCCGGATTCCTGGGGCCGCGCTTCGCCCGCACCCGGGAGCTGACCCTGCCGGCGTTCATCGAGCGGCGCTACTACAGCCGGCGGGCCCGGGCGCTCGCCGCGGTGGTGATCCTGATCGCCGCCACCGTGTACGTGCAGGCCCAGGTGATCGCCGGCGGCTTGATCGCGGAGACCGTGTTCGGGATTCCAGCCGTATGGGGAATGGTGTTCTTCACCATCATCCTGCTCGCCTACACGGCGATCGGCGGCATGGTGGCCGTGGTCTATACCGACCTCGTGCAACTGGTCGTCATGGTGATCGGCGCCCTGGTTGCGGTTCCGATGGTCTTCCGTCTGCTCGGCGGGCCGGGGCCGCTCTTCGCCGCCGTGGAGACGCTGCGGCCCGAGGCCTTCGAGTTCGGCGCTCTCCCGGGGGTGCTGCTCTTCACGATGGGCATCTCGTTCCTGCTGGGAGGGGTCGCTACCCCCGAGAAACTGGTGCGCCTCTATGCGATGCGGAACCAGCGGGAGATCCGGCGGGGTCTTTTTCTCGCCATGATCGTGGCCACCGGGGTGAACCTGCTGGTCTTCCTCATCGCGCTCGGCGCCATGGGACTGTTCCCCATTCTTCCGAGCGGGGACCTGGCGATGCCGCTGATGGCGTCCTACGCGTTGCCACCCATCCTGGGGACCGTGCTGCTCGCCGCCGTGGTTTCGGCGATCATGTCCACCGTGGATTCGCTGCTCCTGGTTGCGGGTTCGGCCCTTTCCCACGACCTGCTGGGCGTCTTCAGGCCCAAGGCCAGCCCGCGGGCCAGGATGCTGGCGGCCCGGCTTGGAATCCTGATCGTCGGCATCGCGCCGCTCGTTCTGATCCTGAGCGGGGTGGGCGAGGGAGAACTGGTGCAGTTCATCGTGCTGCTCTTCACCGCGATCATGGCGAGCGCGTTCTTCGTGCCGGTCGTCCTCGGCGTCCTCTGGCGCGGGCTCACCCGGGAGGGCGCGCTGGCCGCCATGGTCGGGGGAGTCGCGGGGGTCTTCGTCTGGCAGAGCGGCGTCTTGCCCTGGCCCGGCTGGGGTCCCGAACTGGTCCATTCGGCGGCGCCGGGCGTGGTGATTTCGCTCGTGTTGGGGGTGGTGGTCAGCCGGTTCACCGCCCCTCCTCCGGAATCGGCGCTTGCTCCGTATTTCACCCACCCGGCGGGTGACTCCCGGTGAAGCTGGCCGGCCGCCGCGTCCTGGTCACGGGAGGGGCGCAGGGCATGGGGCTGCTGATCGCACAGGGAGCTGCGGCCCGGGGCGCTCACGTCGGCATTTGGGATCTGAACGGCAAGGCGTTGCCCGATGCCGGGGCGCGGGTTGCGGCTGCCCGCGCCGGCGCCGATCAACTCGTGGTTTCCGACGTGGTGGACGTGGGCGATCCGGAGGCGGTTGTCGAAGCCGCGGCCCGCCTCGGCGGGTCCCTTGGCAGGGTGGACGTCCTGGTCAACAACGCGGGCGTGGTGTCCGGGAAACGTCTCACGGAGCTTTCACCGGAGGAAGTGCAGCGCACCCTGCGGGTCAACACCGCCGCGCTCTTCTGGACGGCCCGGGCCTTCCTGCCGCCGATGATCGAGGCGGGCGCGGGACACGTCGTCACGATGGCCTCCGCGGGCGGCCTGATCGGCGTCTCGGGCCTGTCCGACTACTGCGCTTCCAAATTCGGCGCGGTCGGGTTCCATGAATCCCTGCGGGCCGAGCTGCGCCGGACCGCGCCCGGGGTGGGCAGCAGCCTCATTTGTCCGTTCTTCGTGGGGACCGGCATGTTCGCCGGCGTGCGCACCCGCTTTCCTTTCCTGCTGCCGATCCTCGAACCGGAGAAGGTCGCCGCCGCCGTCATCCGCGCGGTCGAAGCGAACCGCGCCGTGGTCGTCCTGCCCTGGTTCGTCCACTCGCTGAAGTTGCTTCGCCTGCTCCCCGCCCGCTGGCTCGATCCCATTGCGTCCTTCTTCGGGATCCACGTCGCCATGGACACCTTTGCAGGCCGTCCGGAATCACCCTGACGGGGTGCTCGTGCGGCGACGGTTAGCCAGGACTTCTCATACTCCGCGTCACCCTGGCGTTCGCAACGTGGACGCTCTTGAACGTGATTGGCGTGATCCGTTCCGCGGCCCTCTCG
>Ga0209021_1001626_pt1 | contig 21747 bp, 15 predicted proteins | sample PinacodermFT_FD_187299 | JGI IMG/M metagenome (GOLD analysis project Ga0209021, IMG submission 187299) | Host-associated microbial community of the marine sponge Aplysina aerophoba from Gulf of Piran - sponge pinacoderm, lysed by freeze-thaw... | ecosystem: Host-associated > Porifera > Sponge >... | reverse complement strand
CAAGGATGCCTGGTGGCGGACGTTCGTCTGGGAGCGCGACGACATGGTGGGGCTGGACTCGTCCATCCTGATGAACCCTGAAGTGTGGCGCGCAAGCGGACATGTCGATAGCTTCACAGATCCTTTGGTTGACTGCCGTGAGTGCCGCCAGCGATGGCGAGAAGACCAGCTTGAAGAGCGCAAGTGCCCTGACTGTGGAGGCGAATTAACAGAAGCGCGCAACTTCAACCTGATGTTCAAGACCTTCATTGGCCCTGTTGAGGACGACACATCGGTCGCCTTTCTGCGTCCGGAGACGGCGCAGGGCATATTTGTGAACTTCGAGAATGTGCTTAACTCGTCTCGCAAGCGACTGCCCTTCGGCATCGCGCAAATCGGCAAGGCGTTTCGCAACGAGATTACAACTGGTGGCTTCATCTTTCGCACCCGCGAGTTCGAGATGATGGAGATCGAGTACTTCGTGGAACCAGGCACCGATGAGCAGGTGCATGAACAGTGGATTCAGGACTGCCTTGCCTGGTATACGGATCTGGGCGTGAACAGAGACAGACTTCGAGTGCGCGCGCACGAAGCCGAAGAGCTTTCCCACTACTCCAAGGGAACCTTTGACATCGAGTACCTGTTCCCGTGGGGCTGGGGCGAGATTCAGGGCATCGCGAACCGCACCGACTTTGACCTGAAGGCGCATTCCGAGCGAAGCGGCCACGCGCTTACGTACTTCGATCAGGCAGAGAACAAGCGCTTCACGCCGTATGTCGTCGAGCCGGCCGCAGGTGTGGATCGGGCGGTAATGACATTCCTCGTGGACGCCTACGCCGAAGAAGAAGCGCCTACCGCCAGTGGCGGTACTCAGAAGCGCATAGTAATGAAGCTTCACCCGACCATCGCGCCTGTCAAAGTGGCGATACTTCCTCTGAGTCGGAACGAGAGGCTGGTGCCACTCGCTCGCGAGGTGTACGACACGGTGAGGCGGAGCGGCGCTGTCGAAGGCTTCGTGCAGTACGACGACGCTCAGAGCATAGGCAGGCGCTACCGCCGCCAGGACGAGATCGGCACACCGCTGTGCATAACTGTCGATTTCGACTCCCTCGACGACGATGCGGTAACCATACGCGATAGGGATTCCATGGAGCAGGCCCGCATCCCAATCACTAATCTGGACTCGGAATTGGGCGCTCGACTGAGTGGATAAGCTGCATGCGTATCCTTCACTTTGCGGACCTCCACATAGGCGTGGAGAACTACGGCAGGATAGACCCGAACACCGGGCTGTCCACACGTCTCGGCGACTTTCTCCAAACCTATGACGAGCTCGTGGACTACGCAATAGACACGAGCGTGGACCTCGTGCTCTTCTGCGGAGACGCGTACAAGAGCCGCGACCCGTCACAGACGCACCAGCGCGAGTTCGCCAGGCGCGTCGCAAGGCTGTCAGGCGCGGGCATTCCAACATTCCTGCTGGTCGGCAACCACGACACTCCGCAGGTTTTTGCGCAGGCGACTGCGCTTGAAATATTCCCCACGCTGAATGTTGCGAATGTGCATATTGGAGACAGGCTGCGGACTTACATCGTCAATACCCGGGAGGGACCACTGCAAATTGTCGCCCTGCCGTGGATTAAGCGCAGCGACTTCCTGGCAAGCGACGCCGCGCGCGGCATGACGCACCAGCAGATAAACGAATCCATCCAGACGATGATTGACAATGCGATCAGGGTGCAGGTCGAAGGCCTGGACGAGAATGTCCCAGCAGTACTGGCAGGGCATGTGACCGTCAGCCAGTCCACACTGGCATCAGAGCAGTCAATGATGCTTGGGCATGACCATGTGCTGATGAACAGTAGTATCGCCCTACACCAATTCGACTATGTGGCGCTGGGCCATATCCACCGTCACCAGTTGCTGAGCCAGAACCCGCATGTCGTGTACGCGGGCAGCCTGCAACGTGTTGACTTTGGCGAGGAAAAGGATGAAAAGGGGTTCTGCATCTTAGAGCTGGATCCAACCCGCCCGCAGGGCTCACGCCTCTCAATCTTTGAGTTCGTCAAGAACGAAGCGCGCAGATTCCTGACAATCGATGTGAATCTTACGGCCGGAGACGAAGACCCAACCCCAACCGTTATCAGGGCGATTGAGGACGAAGACCTGGCGGAAACAATTGTTAGGCTGCGCCTTACGCTGCCCGCCGAGCTAGAGCCGATGCTTGTGGAAAGCAGAATTCGAGATGCGCTTCGACCGGCGCATTTCATCGCATCGATTTCTAAGGATGTATCTGACAGGGGCAGAACGCGCGTCAATGACGCGGACACACGAGGATTGACGCCCAACGAGGCGCTTCAGATGTATTTCAACACCAGAAACGTGCCCGACGACCGGGCACAGGTGCTAACTCGATACGCAGAGGAACTAATTGCCGAACACCAATGAGCGTTGGAGCTTGGCACGCGAACCGTCGACGGTGCGTAGAGCATCTTAAATTGTACAGTGATTCCAGGTGATGACAGGTGGGGAGAAAGGGATATGAAGATGAAGGTTGCCCATTTTCGACGCTATATGAGCTCTGTGTCGCAAGTTCAGTTCGCAAAGGTAGGTCTGCTATTGCTGCCCCTACTTCTGACGCTGGCTGCATGTTCTTCGCAGAGCGGACCAGTGGACCCAGCCCCCGACTTTGAGCTGACGCTGTTCGGCACAGAGACACGCCAGGCTGGAGAGACACTTCGACTGTCCGACCTCAAGGGCAAGCCCGTGGTGCTCAACTTCTGGTTTCCATCGTGCCCTCCCTGCGTCGCCGAAATGCCTGAATTCGAGCGTGTATTCCAAAACCATAAGTCCTACAATCTTGAATTTGTCGGCGTGCAGCTTCTTGGAATCGACACGGCTGAGGACGGTCAGAACTTCGTCAACGAAGTTGGCGTCTCTTACGCGCTGGGTCCGGATGAAGACGAGATCATCACGAAGTACAAGGTTAGCGGATTCCCGATGACCGTATTCATTGATAGGGATCAGAACATCGTGCGGAGGTGGCAGGGGGTCCTGAACGAAGAAAAGATGGAAGAGATTCTCAGCGAAATCATCAATTGAGGATGCCAGGCGCTTGCTCGGTGCAGTCCTGCTGCCCGGCCACTTCGCAGGCTGAGCTATGAATCTGACCGATATATTCCTTCTTGTAGTTCGATGGCTGCACCTTGTCTCGGCCGCCGCGTGGGTCGGTGGCAGCATCTTCTATCTCATAGTCTTGCGTCCAGCACTTCGTCGCTCTCCCGAAGGATCGAGGCTCATTAACCTGGCAACAGCGGCAGAGTTTCGCGCCCTCGTCGAAACCTGTGTATATGTGCTGATTGCCACCGGCGTCATATTGACGCTCAACCGGCTGACACCCGGCGTAGTTGGCGCACCGTACGTCGTAACATTAGGCGCAAAAATCGCGCTCTCCGTCTGGATGTTCGTGCTCGCGTGGTCACGGCGTAAGCGCACTTCAATCACTGAAGCATTCAGAGAGGCGGACGCACCTCCAAGCACGAAGTTGAGCAGGGCGCTCCGCACAGTTTCAGGCTACAACACAATCGTAATTCTGGGCCTGGTTGTGTTCCTGCTGTCGGACCTGCTGAAGACCCTGTATGAGGTTGCGCTGAAGTAGCGCGACGCCCTCCCAGGTCATACGTTATAAACGGTTCCTGAATTTTCTGACTGAGTAGGAGGTTGAACATGCGGCGCAAGCTAATGGACATCCTAGTATGCCCGGAGTGCAAGGGCCAGCTGGACCTAGTAGTTACATTGGAGCAGGACGATGAGATTGTTGAAGGAAGTCTAACCTGCAACAAGTGTGACGAGACCTATCCGATTCGAGACACCATCCCAAACATGTTGCCGCCTTCACTACGGTGATTGCCATTGGCGGCAGCCCTGCGGCTCACCGGAGTTGCCAATTGCGATTCCAGCCGTTCAATGACGTCCGACTGCGCTTGCAGATTTCGCAGCATTTCTCCAACACTCGCGCCGCCCAGAGGATGCCTCAAATGCGGGGCAATATCAGCAAGCGGCCGCAGAACGAAGAGTCTCTCGGACATCCGAGGGTGAGGAAGTGTCAGTGGCGGTGACTTCAGCACGAGTCGGTTGTATAGGAGAATGTCCATGTCCAGCAGACGGGGCGCGTTGCGAAATACTCGCCGTCTCCCGACTCCCGTTTCGATGCGCAGCAATCGGTCCATCAGCTCGAACGGTGTAACTTTCGTAACCACGCGGCAGACAGCGTTGTAGAACGGAGGCTGGTTGCGAAATCCTTGGGGCGCCGTCCTGTACACTGGCGACGGCAAAACATCGACGGCAAATTCTTCCATCATGCCAACTGCGGCACGGAGATTCTGGACCGAATCGCCCAGGTTCGAGCCTAGCCCAACATACGCCTCATTGAGCATCATCCTGGCTCCAGCCGCGCACAACAGCATCGCTCATGCGGGCGACGCGCACCATTTCTCTGACATCGTGAACACGCACGACATCAGCGCCAAAAGCCACCGAGAGAGCCACCGTAGCCGCAGTGCCCTCCAGTCTCTCCTCGACCGGTAGTCCGAGAACGTACCCGATTGTGGACTTCCGAGATATCCCCACCAGAATCGGCGAACCGAGAGCCTGAAATTCATCAAGCCTGCGCAATATCTCAAGATTGTGCTCGGCAGTCTTCCCGAATCCCATGCCTGGATCGACTACTATATTCCTGTGTTCCACTCCGGAGGCGACCGCCGTTTTCACCATCTTGCCCAGTTCACCAATGACATCCGGCACCAGGTCGCCATAACGAGTATGCTTCTGATTGTGCATCAGCACCACAGGCACGCCAGCGTCGGCGGCTACACGAGCAATCTCGGGGTCGCGCCGGAATCCCCAGACATCGTTGATCATCGCGGCACCCGCACGCAACGCCTCCCGTGCGACCTCCGCCTTGTATGTATCCACACTGACGGGAATTTTCAGCACGTGGGACAAAGCCTCAATCACCGGAATCACCCGCGTCAGTTCTTCCTCAGCAGTTATAGGCTCTGCCCCCGAGTATATGGAGGCCGGTCGTGTTGATTCGCCACCAACGTCGATAATATCTGCGCCTTCTGCCTGAAAACGTAGCGCCTGCTCAACTGCCGTGTCGAGATTTCTAGCCACTCCGTCTCCAGAAAAGGAGTCAGGCGTTACATTCAGCACGCCCATTACGTATGTGCGCTCACCCCACTTGAAGCAGCGACCACCGATTCTGGTCGGTGCGAGCGATGGCATGTTTATCAATTTAATCCCTAGTCGCGCATCGAACACCGTTGAGATGCTCGAGTAAAAGTCAACTGTATGGAACTTTGCCTATCTCATAGAGTATATCACCGTTCGAAACTCCCACCTCCTATTCACACGCACACCCATAATTCCTGAATTATGTTGCTACCAAAGTCGCTATCTGATACCGTTTTCTTGGTATTAAGCGTCTGGACTCATTTCACTTCGTCTCCTTCATTCGTCCGATATAGAGGCAAGAGCGGGTAGGCCAATGGCGGTTTATAAAAGGGCAGTTGATGTGCTCGACGACCTCAACGAGAGGCGTGAGCAGGCGCGTCTGGGGGGTGGCACGCGGCGTATTGAAGCGCAGCACAGGCGCGGCAAGTTCACGGCACGCGAGCGTCTTGACATGCTCTTCGACGGGGGAAGCTTCGAAGAGCTGGACGCATTCGCGCAGCACCGGGCCACAGAGTTCGGTCTAGCCGATCAGAAAACCCTGGGCGATGCCGTCGTGACCGGCTACGGCAAAGTTAGCGGTCGCCTTGCCTTCGCGTACTCTCAGGATTTCACCGTACTGGGCGGCTCTCTCTCAGAAGTCGTCGCCAAAAAGATATGCAAAGTGATGGACCTGGCGTCCAATAGTGGCGCGCCTATGGTCGGCCTCATTGACTCCGGCGGCGCGCGCATACAGGAAGGCGTCCTCAGTCTCGCGGGCTACGCGGACATCTTTCTGCGCAACGTGCGCTCATCCGGCGTCATTCCGCAGATTTCAGTAATTCTCGGACCAGCTGCCGGCGGTGCAACCTACTCCCCTGCTCTGACGGACTTCATCTTCATGGTCAAAGACACGGGGCAAATGTACATCACTGGCCCTGATGTAATCAGGGCAGTAACCGGAGAAGAAGTTACTCACGAGCAGCTTGGTGGAGCTGACAGCCACTCCACTCGCAGCGGTGTAGCGCATTTCTCCTTGCAGTCCGAAGAATCCTGCCTGAGTGAAGTACGGCGCCTATTAGGTTTTCTGCCGCAGAACAACATGGAAGACCCGCCGCGATACGACGCCTTCGATGACCCGGAACGAAGGGATGACGGACTTCTCGGAATAATTCCCGATAATTCCAACGCGCCCTACGACATGGCTCAGATTATCGAAAGCGTGGTAGATGATGGCGAGTTCATGCAGGTACACGCCGCCTACGCTCGCAATGTCATCGTTGGATTCGCCCGAATGGACGGCAGGAGCATCGGGATAGTCGCGCAGCAGCCTTCCCACCTCGCGGGAGTCCTCGACATAGACGCATCGACCAAAGCTGCGCGATTCGTGAGATTCTGCGACGCCTTTAACATCCCATTGCTCACATTGATAGACGTGCCGGGCTTTCTGCCAGGCACCGATCAGGAATTTGGCGGCATCATCCGACATGGGGCAAAACTCATATATGCTTATGCTGAAGCAAGTGTCCCAAAGGTCAGTGTGCTCACCCGCAAGGCTTACGGCGGCGCGTACATCGTGATGAGCAGCAAGGGCCTGCTGGGCGACATCAACTACGCGTGGCCAACGGCGGAGATAGCCGTGATGGGCCCGGAAGGCGCAGTCAATATCATCTACCGAAGCGAAATTGCCTCGGCAGACGACCCTGACGCCACACGCTCTCAGCTAGTACAGGACTACAGTGATCGCCTGGTCAATCCCTATGTCGCCGCTTCACACGGCCTGATCGATGATGTGATTGATCCTGCAGACACCAGGAGCAAAGTCATAAAATCCCTGGAAATGCTTGCTGACAAGCGTGAGTCACTGCCGCGACGCAAGCACGGGAGCATACCCCTATGACTTCCGCCTATGACAGTACACACCGCCATCGACAGATTGCCGCAATCACAGCAGCAGTGCAGGCTTACCTCGACAGTGAGAAGGGACATCCCGGTAGCAAAACTGTCGGCTTAAACGCGTGGCGCAGAGCAACTTTGTCTGAAACCAACGAATTCCTAACAGACCGAGTACGCTCATGGACGGGGCGAAATTAGCATCAGTCAGAAGTTAGGTTTATGGCTTCCAACCCGGTGAAAATAACCGATACAACGCTCCGGGACGGCCATCAAAGTGTGATGGCAACCCGCCTGCGCCTTGAAGACATGGTGGATATCGCACCTACCATGGACGCTGCCGGATTTGACGCAATGGAGGTCTGGGGCGGCGCAACATTCGACACCACCACGCGGTTCCTGGGTGAAGATCCTTGGGAGCGCCTCCGAACTCTTCGCGCCCTGATTCCGAACACACCCTTGTCCATGTTGCTTCGGGGTCAGTCCCTTGTAGGGTACCGCAACTACGCCGACGATGTGGTTGACGCATTTGTAGCGCAGTCAGCAGAGGCTGGTATCGACATATTCCGCGTTTTCGACGCCCTCAACGACCCAGCCAATGTACGTAGGGCGGCGCAGGCGGTAAGAGGCGCAGGAAAGCACCTCCAGCTTGCTATCTGCTATTCCGTTACCGAGGAGGGCAGACTTGGTGGACGCTTTTACAATCTCGAGTACTACCTGTCGAAGGCAAAGCAATTCGAAGAAATGGGTGCGGACAGCATCTGCGTAAAGGACATGGGCGGTCTGCTCGCTCCATATGACGCCTATGAACTGATCGCCGCGCTCAAGAAAACGGTTGCAGTGCCCTTGCAGCTACACAGCCACTACACCAGCGGCATGGCGACAATGACCGCGCTCAAAGCCATAGAAGCGGGCATTGACGGCGTTGACACTTGTTGCGCCCCGCTCGCCCTGCGCACGGCTCAGCCTGCAATCGAGCCATTAGTGTTTGCTCTTCGAGGGGGCGATCGAGAGCCACAGGTGAGCCTAGAAAAAGTCCTGGAGATTGACGACTATTTCGAGAGGGTCTTGCCTAAATACCGGCGCCACTTGGAAAGTTCTCGCCTGTCAGTTATAGACGCCCGCGTTCTGGATCACCAGATACCCGGTGGCATGATGAGCAATCTCTCCTCTCAGTTGCGCGAAGCGGACTCGATCGACAGACTTGACGAAGTACTTCAGGAGATTCCGCGCACACGCCGGGATCTAGGCTATCCTCCGCTCGTTACACCTCTCAGCCAGATGACCGGCGCGCAGGCCGTGAACAATGTTCTCTTCGGACGGTACACAATGGTCACGGGCGCAGTGCAAGACTATGTCGCAGGCAAGTTCGGCACCCCACCCGGTAAGATTGCGCCAGAACTTCGCGACAAAATCCTCGGCGATAGTGAGAATGACAGAAATTCACACGAGTTGCCGCCTGAGCTGGATGCAGCGAGAGACGCCGTCGGGCACATGACAACTGATATCGAAGATGTCCTCACCTATGCGCTCTACCCTTCTACCGGCATGAAGTTTCTACGCATCAAGCACGGTCTAGACCCGATGCCGGATGAAATGAAGGAAGTCACTTCTCCGGACAATGCAAAGTCTGCCGAAGGCTCGCCAGCTCACGAAGAGTCGTCCGACCGCCCACGCAGTCACCGTGCGAGGACCTTCAGTGTCTATGTCGATGGCGAACGGTTTGAAGTTGAGGTCGAGCCGCACTCTCTTGAGCGCGGATTGCGCATTGCTCCCGCGGCTGCGCCTCAGCCTAACGCTCCAGCCGCAACGACATCCTCCGTAACTCGTGACTCGCCTACGCCAGTTCCCCAGAGTAAGCAGAGAGATGCTCAGGGCGCGACAGTTGATTCGGCTGCAAACGAAGTTCCTATAACAGCGCCAATACCTGGTGTTGTACTCCGATACGCGGTGAAAACTGGAGAAAGCGTAAACGAAGGCGACTCTATAGTCGTGCTGGAAGCGATGAAGATGGAGAACACACTCCCTTCGCCTGCAAGCGGCACTGTCAAGGCGCTGGTTGCCGATGTCGGTGCAACTGTTGCAAAGGACGCTGTTCTCGCTGTAATCTCAATATAGTATTCATTAACTAACAATTAACGGACGGCAATAAATCCGGCGTGCCGCAAAGCGAAAGGAGTCGGCGTGGACAATTCACAATCAATTGAAGCCGCAAAACAGCATTTCGGGACCGTACTACAGCAGCAGCTTGAACGGGTCGAACGGCTGAAGGAAGAGGGCGACTGGGTTGACTATTCCCAAGTCAGCCCCATCATAATCGGCATGCTGGGCGGCGACGGAATCGGCCCCACCATCAGCTACGAGACTCAGCGAGTCCTGGAGTACCTGTTGCGAGACGAATTAGCAACAGGGAAGGTCGAGTTTAGGGTAATCGATGGTCTGACCATCGAGAACCGCGCCGAGAAGTTGCAGTCAATCCCCGAAGATGTTCTGGCTGAGATCAAACAGTGCCACGTCACGCTGAAGGGCCCGACCCATACCCCCGAACAGGGCGACGGTTGGCCCAACATTGAGAGCGCCAACGTCTCGATGCGAAAGGAACTCGACCTCTTCGCCAATGTCCGGCCGGTGCGCGTACCCAACCAGGGCATAGACTGGACATTCTTCCGAGAGAACACTGAGGACATGTACGCCGTCGGAAGCCAGGGAATCAACGTGTCTGATGACCTAGCTATCGACTTCCGTGTCATAACCAGCCAGGGCGCCGAGCGAATCATCGATGCGGCTTTCGCCCACGCACAGCGCACTGGCAGGGAGCGCGTCACCGTCGTCACCAAGGCAAATGTTGTCAAGACGACCGATGGCAAGTTCCTCGACATAGCGCGCGCGGTTAGCGAGCGGTATCCCGACATCGAATGGGACGGCTGGTATATCGACATAATGACCGCCGCGCTCATCAACCCAGCGCGCCAGAAGGACTTCCAGGTCCTCGCGCTCCCCAACCTGTACGGCGACATTCTCACTGACGAAGCCGCGCAGATACAGGGCGGCGTCGGGACGGCAGGCAGCGCGAACATCGGCAAGCGATACGGCATGTTCGAGGCGATTCATGGCAGCGCACCTCGAATGGTTGAGACAGGCAGGGCGCAATTCGCGGATCCCAGTTCGCTCGTGCGCGCAGGCGCGATGATGCTTGAGCACATCGGCTTCGAGGCGCTTGGCGGCAAGCTGCATAAGGCACTCGACATCTGCGGACAGTACGAACGCAAGATGGTCATGACAGGCCGCGACACCGGAGTAACCAGCGCGGAGTTTGGCCAGTACATCATGGAGACTGTCGAAGACCCCAATGTTGAAGCTCGCTGGGACGAGTACGTCGCTGCTGAAGGCTAAATCAATTTACTATGAAGAAGCCAGCCCCCTTGAGCACAGGTCTATTGCGCTGCAAGGGGGCATTGTTTGAGACATGCAACTCATTTCGGGAGAATATATCCAATGAGAAGTAAAGTAACGGTTGTGGGTGCGGGCAATGTCGGCGCGACCGCCGCACAGCGCATATTCGATAGAGGCTATGCCGATGTAGTATTGGTGGACATCGTTGAGGGGCTGCCGCAAGGCAAGGCGCTCGACATCCAGGAGTCAGGCCCGGTGCTCGGCTCAGACGCTACCATTGTGGGCACCAACGGCTACGAGGAAACCGCCGGCTCGGACATCGTAGTGATCACTTCAGGAATCGCGCGCAGACCCGGTATGAGCCGCGACGACCTCCTCCTGACGAATATGCGGATCGTCAGCAGTGTCGTATCAGAGGTCGCAGAGCATTCGCCGGACTGCGTTATCTTGCCGGTAACAAATCCGCTTGACGCTATGGCCCAGCGCGCATACCAAGTTAGCGGATTCCCGAAGAGCCGCGTCGTCGGTATGGCGGGCATCCTCGACACCGGGCGATTCCGTACATTCCTTGCCGAAGAACTGAGCGTGTCTGTGAATTCAATAGAGGCTTATGTGCTCGGCGGTCACGGCGATACAATGGTGCCCGTAGTCGGCAGCACCACCGTCGGAGGAATCCCTGTTGCCAACCTCATTGCGGCCGACCGCCTTGAGGAAATAGTGCAGCGCACACGCGATGGCGGAGCCGAGATCGTCAACTACCTGAAGACAGGAAGTGCCTACTACGCGCCGTCCGCATCAATTGTTCAGATGGTCGAGGCAATCCTATTCGATAAGAACGAAATTCTGCCCTGCACCGCCCTCCTACAAGGGGAATACGGCATTAATGATCTGTTTGTCGGCGTTCCCGTGAAGCTTGGCAACGGGGGAGTCGTAGAGGTTGTTGAGTTCGACCTGAACGACGATGAGATGGCTGCCCTGAAGCACTCTGCGGACGCCGTGCAGGAACTCGTCGAAGTGATGGCTTCCAACGAAAGTTAGATAGAGTCTTCTCCGCGAATTGGACAGACAGATGCCGGACATACGATAGCCACGCCGAATCCGCTCTGCACATTGAGAAGAGTGCGGCATGAAGTATCCATGGGCGAACACGCTCCTGCTCGTTCTGATAGCCGTCGAACTGGTCAGCGGCTTCTTCGGGCTTGTGTCCGGCTCACCCGACGAGGCAATATTCATACTCGCGCACAGGATCAGTGGTTGGGGCATCATCGCCGTTCTTGTCTGGAAACTGGCCAATGTTGTGCGCTCTCTGCGCTGGCCGCGAAGCGCGACTCCGCGAACCGCATCTATCGTACTGGCGATTGCATTGACCGCAACTCTGGCGCTCGGTTTCGTCTGGTCATTCGTTGGTCCCATATCTTTCTGGCTGTTCAGCGGGGTGAGCTGGCACATTTACATCGGTGGCGCGCTAGTCCCGATTCTTGTCTGGCACGCCCTATATCACACCCGCGGTTTCCCGCTGCGCTTCTGGGCGGACAGACGCACATTCCTGCGATTCGCCGGGCTGACGATAGTGGGTATCGCACTGTGGCGTGCAGGCGAAGTCGCAGCGAGCATTGGCGGACTCAGCGGAGCGTCGAGGCGATTCACAGGATCATACGAGGCAACGAGCTACTCTGGTAACGCATTTCCGCTAACATCATGGCTAAATGACAACCCCAGACCAATCAATGAGAAAGAGTGGCAACTGAATATTGGAGGTGCCGTAGCAAACCCCGTAAGCCTGAAATATGCGGACTTGTCCCCCAACAAGGAACTCACCGCAACCATAGACTGCACCGGTGGTTGGCATTCTACGCAAATTTGGAGTGGCACGCCTCTATCCGACCTCCTGGAGACGGTCAACCCCATAGGTGACGCCGCCAGCGTTACCGTACGTTCGGTGACAGGTTACTATCGAAAGTTCTCTATGAGGGAGGCCAATAGTTACATTATCGCTACACATGTAGGCGGTGAAACGCTATCACATGGACACGGATTCCCAGCTCGCCTCGTAGCTCACGACAAGCGTGGCTTCGAGTGGGTGAAGTGGATAACCGAGATAGAAGTTAACCGCACGGGCAAGTGGCTGCAACCGCCCCTGCCCTTGCAGTAGATCAATTGAGAAAAGTCTAGTAACTCGAGGATTGACCACAATCATGGCAAATGAAGAGCAAATACAGCTAGTGATGAACGCCCTTGCCAATCCACAGAATTGCCCAGAATGCGGTGTCAGAGTGCGCTTTGGCGACCTGGAATGCCCCCGCTGTGGCGAGGACATTTACGACGAACTCAAGGCGTGGGCAGAGGAGCTAATCGACGAGGTGTGCGGAACCTAAGGCGACACACCTATTGTGGAAAGCATCCTTTGCGTGGAGACGATGTGCTTGTTCAGGCGCATCGCTGCTGGATCTATGCCCAGCGCGAGACCGATCATCTGCGGCAGGTGCATGATTGGCAGATCAATCGGCTGCTGAGCCTGCTTTGCTGCTTCCGGCTGATAACCGTCGAGATTAAGGTGGCAGAGCGGGCAAGGCGTCACCATAGCATCCGCCCCCCTGTCTTTCGCGTCCAAAGTATGATTTGACACCATCTTCAGCGAATTCGTCTGGTTAATAGTCAGAATCGGGAAGCCGCAGCAGAGATTCTTGCCGGGAAAGTCAACAACTGTTGCACCCAGAGCCTCGATCACCTGCTCGAGCGCATCCGACCGTTCCGGGTTCTCCGCGAATCCCAGCGCCGAACTTGGGCGCACCAGGTAGCAGCCATAGAAGGGCGCCGCCTTGAATCCCGTCAGCGGCCGCACTACCATCGACTTCAGCTTGTCGATGCCGACATCTTCTACAATAATCCAGAGCAAGTGCTTGGGGTCAGCCGTTCCTTTGTACTCCAGACCTTCTTCTTCGAGATCTTCGTTGACTGACGACAGGTAATCTGAGTCTGACGTCAAACGCTGATTCGCCTGCGACATAACGCCCTGGCAAGTGCTGCATATCGTCAGGAGCGGCAGACCGGAACGCTCCGCGAGCGCGAAATTGCGCGCGTTCAGAGTATCTCCAAGACGCAGGTTCTTCTCCTGAAGCACACCCGCCCCTGTGCAGGATGCGCTCCGCATAGGCGCATCATCCAACTCAATGCCGAGGAGGCGGCATACTTCTATTGTCGAGCTATAGAGTTCGGGAGCAGCGCCTTGCGCTACACATCCCGGGTAGAATGCGTACTTCATTTCCTACTTTCAACCTTTTCGCGGTTTTCAACTTTTTCGAAAATGCGCTGCACGTTTTCGGCGCCCGGGCGCTTCTTGTGAATCAGCGGCGGAACCTTGCCTACTTTGAATGAGCGGGCGGCGACCGGGATGAGCTTGATCATCTCTTTGAAGTTCGTCTTGCCGAATGTATTGACAACAAGGCTCGTCTCATCCAGCCAGCCGCTATGCTCCACCGAACTGGCAAATGCTTCAGCGTGGCGAGCTCCGTAGGTGTTCGTGTATCCCGCCTCTATCGCCTTGTCCCGCAATGACATTATGCGATCCATCGGCGCAACTCCCTTGGGACAGACTTCAACACATTGCATACAACGGGTACAGTCCCAAATACCGCCATACTCGTTCAAACTGCCAAGGCGCGAGGCATCAGCGTCGTCCCGCGGGTCAGCCACAAATCTGTATGCCTTGGCGAGTGCGGCCGGCCCCACGAAGTTCTTGTCCACTTCCAGAGATGTGCAGTCTGACACACATGCTCCACACATTATGCAGCTCATCACCCCCGCCAAATGAACCATGTCCTCGTTCGGCGCGATGTGCTCCGCTTCCGGCTCAGGACCGCTGTGCTGCATCCAGGGCTGAATGGCTTTGACTTTATCCCAGTGAATGGCCATGTCGGTCACTAGATCCTTGACAACGGGCATATTGCCCATCGGCTCAACGACAATTGGTTTGCCGTCTCGCATAACATCGATGACCTTTGTGTTGCAGGCTAGACCTGCCTGACCGTTGATGCGCATTCCGCAGGAGCCGCAAATTGCGCTGCGGCAGGAACACCGAAGAGTCAGACTGCCGTCTATCTCCTCGCGAATCTGAATCAGCGCGTCAAGTACCGTGGCAGAGTCGTCCAACTCCAACTTGTATGACTGAAACCGTGCACTGTGGTTGCCATCTTCTGGGTTGAATCTCTTGACGCTAAAGGTTATTTCCATCTAATTCATCCTCTTAGGAGCCGATTGAGAAACCGCTTCGCCGGCTCAGTTCGACCGCTGAACAGCTAGTAGCTGCGAACCTGAGGCTCCCAGTCTGTAATGACCACGGGCAGGTATTCAACCTCAGGTCCGTCGTCAGTATGCTTCACCAGAATGTGTCGCAGCCAGTTCTCGTCGTCCCTGTCTGGCGCGTCAGTCCGCGTATGCGCTCCCCTGCTCTCCTTACGCTCAATCGCTGAAAGCGCAATCGCCTCAGCGCAGTCCATCATAAAGCCCAGCTCCAAGGTGAACAGCAGGTTTGTGTTGAATGTCTTACTCTTATCTGGCACAACAACGTTGTTATAGCGCTCTCTCAGACCACGCAGCTCACCGAGCGCCGTCTCCATGCCGTTCTGCTCACGGTAAACGGCTAGATGTTCGTTCATCGTGTCGCCCATTTCTCGCCGTATCTTGCCGAACATTTCTCCACTGCTGTCATTATCCAGAAGTCGCTGGATATTCAGGCGGTCGCCATCCGCGGAAGCGTCGGACACTGTAGTGCCGTGCCCCTTCGATTTCGCAACTTCTGCGGCGTGCTCACCCGAGCGCCTTCCGAATACCAGCGTATCAAGAAGTGAGTTTGCGCCAAGTCTGTTACCACCATGGACGCTTACACAAGCCGCTTCACCTGCAGCATACAGCCCCGGGACCTCGGTCTGACCATCTACATCAGTCTTGATTCCGCCCATCTGGTAGTGCATGCCAGGACGGATGGGAATCGGCTCGTGTAGCAGGTCAACATTGGCGAAGTCGCGGCCGATCTCGCGTATCTGGCTCAGTCGCTCGTTTATGACCGCCTCGCCGAGATGCCGCACGTCCAGAAGCACGCAGCCGTCAATACCCCTGCCCTCGTTGATTTCGGTCTGCTCGGCGCGCGACACCACATCCCGCGATGCAAGTTCCATCATATTCGGAGCATATCGCTCCATGAAACGGTCGCCCTTGGAGTTCAGCAGGTAAGCACCCTCACCGCGCGCGCCTTCAGTGATTAGCACGCCGCTACCCTTGAGCGTAGTGGGATGGTACTGCACCATTTCCATGTCCATCAGCAAAGCGCCTACTTGGTAAGCGGCGGACATACCGTCGCCCGTGCATATCAGAGCGTTGGTACTCGGCTCAAAAACACGACCAAGCCCACCGGAAGCAATGATGACTGTCTTCGATCGCACTACATGGATTTCACCGCTGCGAATTTCCATGATGACCGCGCCCGCACACTCGCCGTCCTCGACGATGAGCGACAACAGGAACCATTCCTCATAAATCCGAACACCGGCCTTCATTACCTGTTCAAACAATACATGAAGGAGCGCCTGCCCGGTGAAGTCCGAGACGAAGAATGTGCGCGCCTGCCTCTGACCGCCGAATGCGCGAGTGCCTAGGCGCCCTTCGTCATCACGGTTGAAAATGACGCCCATGTGTTCCATGGCAATCACTTCATCGCCTGCCTCACGGCACATGACAGCGATAGCGTCCTGGTCTCCCAGGTAGTCGCTGCCTTTAATTGTGTCGTAGGCATGCTCCCGCCAATCGTCTCCACGGTCAGTAAGAGCGGCATTGATGCCCCCCTGCGCAGCGTTGGAGTGGCTGCGCACCGGATGCACTTTGGTTACGACCGCGACATCCGCGCCTGCCTCCACAGCGGAAAGAGCAGCGCGCATGCCAGCCAGGCCCGCGCCGATTATAAGCACATCATGGTCGAACATACTCGAAACCTCATACGAAGAAATGACTGCTAAAAGTTATCACATCGCGCCTGCCTTCACAAGATTAATTCGCCCTCCATTGCATCGTAACCGCATAGAGGGGACGGCTCAATACATCTTACTTATCCTCCTGAAAAGTGGCGTCAGGTGGCTTAGGAAGTGAAGGTCATGCTGGATTTACGGCGCCGCGCATACCGGCAGCACAGGATCGGTCTCGATGATACCTCTCATACCGAAGGGAATGCATCCCGTGAGTTCGTTTCGTCTGAAATCTGAATACTCCAGATGGTTCAGTTCCGCCAGAGATTTCGGAATCTCTCCCGTCAGCAGGTTCTCCTCCAGGTCCAACTGTCTCAACTCATGCAGGTTGCCGAGGTCTGACGGTATGTTGCCTTTCAGCTCGTTGAAGCTCAGGTAGAGTATCTCAAGTTCGGTCAGTTTCCCAAGTTCCGCAGGAATATTACCAGTAAGGCGGTTCCTGTAGAGTTTGAGGTCCCTTAACTGCGAAAGATTTGCCAGTTCCCTTGGGATTTCGCCATCCAGGCTATTGCTGTATAGGTTAAGCTCCTGCAAGTTCGTCAGCCCAGCGATTTCTACGGGGATTTCGCCCGTCAGCCCATTGCAGCCTCCAAGATTCAATATTTCGAGATTGGTGAGCTTCCCCAGTTCTGGCGGTATTTCCCCTGTCAGCCTGTTGTTAGTGAGGTCAAGTACCCGCAGGCTTCGCAAATCCCCCAGCGAATTGGGAATCGAACCGTTGAGGAAATTGCCTCCTAGCAAAAGATCTTCGAGACGGCTGAGTTTCGATAGTTCCTCTGGTATCTCGCCTCGTAGCCCGTTGTGCGAAAGATCCATTCGCGCTAAATTGGCCAGCAATCCAAGGCTCGCCGGAATCTCTCCGCTCAGATTATTGACCGTAAGCGAAAATGTCGTGACATTCGTCAGCCCGTCCAGTTCCCCTGGTATCTCACCGGACAGCTCGTTGTTGCCAAGAAGAAACTGCCTGAGTTTCGTCAATTTGCCCATTTGGGCAGGTATCTCTCCCCACAGGTCATTGTCATTTAGGTGCAGTTGCTCGAGCTTTGTGAGGTAACTTAATTCTGCGGGGATCTGCCCGGTCAGATTAGTGAAACTCAGCCGCAACTCTCGCAGGTTCAGCAGCTTGCCCAGTTTTGGTGGAATCTCTCCCACCAGCACATTGTTTTCAAGATGTAGGTACCTCAATTCGGTCAACAAGCCCAGTTCAGGCGGAAGTCGGTATTTCAGGCCGTTTCCCCCGAGCCGCAGATCGACAATCCTTCCCCTGGTGTCAGCTACCACGCCATGCCATTCATTAGGCGGTCTATCGGTCAACCAGTTGTCGCTCCTGTTCCAGCCGTCTCCATCGGTTGAGAGATAAAGGGCCATCAGAGCGCTAATGTCCTTTTCGTCCCGCGACGGAACCTCTTCCATAATTCTCATCATCAGGGAAAAGTCACCGTTCTCATTCCAGGGATCGTCGGCTACTTCAATCGTATATTCGCCAGATCGCAAATTCACCACGGTATAGACTATGTCCCTGGAATCGCTCACCACCTCAACGGCGCGGCCGTCCCTTCTTTCCCCTTCACGGACGAACAAGTAGCCCCCGTGGCCTGTGGATAAACCTAGCCCAACAAGAGTTGGTGCGTCCAATGACAATGTATAGAACCTGGCAAGTAAGTCTCCACTTCCGGATCTGCAGCCACCTCCCCATGTATCTCGAATCGTGATTGCGCTAACCGCCGGCAACGGCTCAAGGCAGTCCTCCGTGAACGGCGGCGGGCAGAACGGCAGCCCCAAATCACCGAAGTCTTCCTCATGCACATCCCGTAGCCCCACCGGGATACATCCCGTGAGGTTATTCCCGGAGAGGAACAAGCCATAGAGGTTCGGAATCTCAGCTAGTTCAGATGGAATTTCCCCGACGAGCCGGTTATTCGAGAGATCCATTGTGTCCATGCTCTCAAGTCCGCCCAGTGTGTGCGGAATCTCCCCACTGAGCCTGTTCCGCTCAAGGGCAAGTCCTCTGAGATTCTTCAGATCCCCGAGTTCAGGTGGAATCTCCCCGCTCAGCTTATTGCGGTAGAGGGTCAGCCGCTCCAGTTCAGTAAGCCTGCCCAGGCTCGGATCCAATTCACCATTCAACCTATTGGCTCCGAGGTCCAGAATTTCGAGACTGGCGGAATTGCCGAAGCTGGGTATCTCACCGGTCAATGAATTGCCGCGCAGGACAAGACGCTCAAGTCGCCGCAGGTTACTCAGCGCCAACGGTACTTCACCCTTCAGATCTCGGCCCTTAAGATCGATTTCCGTCACACGCGGCGGGTTTCCGCTGATTCCTATGCCCTCCCACTCTTTTATTGGAACATCGGCTGACCAGTTCAGAACTGGCTCCGCTGCCAGTACATACTTTGCGTCCAGCAGCATCGCACAGTCGTTGAAGAGATACACATCGTCCAGGCCGGTCAATGCGTCCCCGTGCAGACACTCCTCTCCAGCTTTCGAGAAGACTCGAATCTCCATAGCGAACTCCCCGGTGATACCTGGCGCGTAAGTTGTCGCCTCGATGGTGTAAACGCCAGGCTGCAGGGATTCCTCAATCCTGGGGTTCCGCCCCACCGAATCATCGTCTTCAAACAGCACTCTGCCCCTCACATCCTCGCCCTCCAGCAGGTAAAGGTAACCGTCTTCGTCCGAATCCAACCGGACCGACACGACCGCGGGGAACTTCACTTCAAATGTAAAGTAGCTGGCATTATATTCGCTGTCCGATGGTCGGTTCACCGAACTGCAATCTGTCTCCATATGGAAGTTCAAGTCGAAATACGAAGAGGGCCAATTGCTTGGAATTGGCGTAAGGCAGGTCACCGGAGGCCGCCCGTTCAGCGCATCCGTATCCACACTTACTTTGAACTCGCCCTCGACTCCAATCTCGTAAGTCGTCGCTTCCACCGTGTAACTGCCAGGCTGTAGCGTCGTCCGTATTCGCGGATTAGTGCCATTCGTGTCATCGTCCTCGAATAGGACTGTGCCTCGCTCTCCCACGCCCTCCATTAGGTAAGCATACGCGTCATGACCAGACTCAATTGTGACAGATACATCTGCCTCCTCTTTCAGATCAAAGGTGAAGTAGCGCGCGTAGTAAGCACCGTCGTCAGGTCTGTTAACACTCTTGCACTCCACATCCCAGTGGTTATCTATGACTTCAAGCCGGGAATCGAACTCACCCATATCCACAGCGCAGGAATCCACGGTTGGCGGCGGCACCACCTCATCGTCGCAGAAGTCCAGCCCAAGTTCGTTGAAGTCGTTGGCGTTAATATCACTCAGTCCATTGGGTATGCAACCGGTGAGGTCGTTGCCGGATAGATATAGCGCTTCGAGATTGCCGAGGTTCCCCAGTGCCGCAGGAATCTCGCCGGTGAGACGGTTGGATCCGAGGTCCAAGTATTCCAAGCTCTCAAGATTACCCAATGAGGCGGGTATCTCACCAACAAGTTCGTTGTCGTAGAGGCTCAGGGTATCTAGGGCGGGAATGTTGCCCAACTCAGGAGGTATTTCACCCGAAAGTCCATAACTCTCCAGACTGAATTTGACGACACGCCCCTGCGAGTTGCTCAAAGTAATGCCTTGCCACTCCTCCATCGGAACATCAGTCGACCAGTTCAGAATAGCAGTACCCGCAAGCCTATCCCTCACCGCCAGCAGCTCCTCACAGTCTGATACAGGTCCCGGCTTGCTCTCGGGATAGGTAACCGCTACGCCCGAACTGCAATCAGCATCGGAAGACACCCCGCCTATCCCGATCACCGCCAGCGTAAACTCACCCGTCTTCTGGCTATGGTATGTCGTCGCCTCGATCGTGTATTGGCCCGCCTCCAGAGTTGCCTCGATTCGGGAATTTAGATCTTGAGTCGGGACGACGTCATCGTTCTCAAATAGCTCCAGTCCATCCCTAGCGGCCCCCTCGAGTAGGTACAGGTATGTATCCTCATCCGATGTCAGGGTGATGGTCACTTCGGAAGTCGCGCCGAGTGAAAATGTGTAAAAGCGTGCGTACCTGTCGCCGCTGCCCCCATAAGGTTCAGGCTCCCTTCCAGAGGGGCACGTCCCATCCCACATTCCCTCGATTATGCCGTCTCCGGCGAGGGGAAAGAGGCAGGCGTCAGTTGGTTCATCCTGCAGGGTATCAATCCGCTGCAGCAATGCATTTGAGGTCTCGTCTGCGTCAAACACGGTGCAGTTGCCTGCGTTGTCGCAGGCGATGAATGTCACGAAATACGTCATACCCTGCCCGAGAATCAGAGAAGTCGTGACCTCGTATCCATTATCTATCTCATCGAAGTCTCTGTCGTCGCGAATTGGGTAAATCTCCGGCACGCCATCACAGTAAATTAGACCACCCTCCAGTACGACCCCTTCCACCCCTTCAAGTGACTCCTCTGATTCCACGCTGCTGTAGCATTGGCTGTTATGCACCAGTGCCGTCACAGGCATATAGTTCTGATCCTCGTCTAAGTCCGACAGGTCCTCCGGTCGCGGCATCCCCGAATACGCGTCCGTTACATCGAATGTAAACTCAACATCCACCCGCTCGAAGTCCAGGTCCTGCTCAAACTCCAGGTCATCAAACTCTGGAGTCTCGTTCTCTACTCCAATAGCGTCACGAAGCCTGCCGAAAGTAATCTCCACCTCGTCTTCGCGCTCGACGGCGAGGAGATGTAAATCCATCACATTGCGGTCCGCTCCTGTAATTTCAACCTTGACCTCATCTTCGCCCTCAGCCGCCACCAGCATCACGCCGGCGACGTACAGGATACCGCGCTCGCCGCTCCTGATCGCTTCGAGTTCCTGCACGGCCTCGGCCTCTTCCGACTCCAGCCGGATTCGAACGCAGTCCAATCCTGTCCCGCAATCAGGATCAGGAGCCCCGCTTCTCACGACAATTCTCAGGATAGTACCCCAGTTTGCCCATTCCGTATCGACAAAATTACTTGGTACGGACTCATCTAAGGCGTGCTCAGGGTTGCCCTGATAAACGCCCGGAACTGGGTTAGCCTTGCTGACCTGCACTGTACTCACTGAGTCTTCTACATTCACGACATTTACAGTTACATTGAGACCCACCTCCACTGTCTCACTCGACGCGAATACGAAAATCGTGTCAGACACATCAGTCTCGAAGTCCAGCCATGCAGCAGTAAAGAGTTCGCCAGAGCGAGAATCTATCGTGTATTTGTAGGCGTCATCGCCCACAAGGCTAAAAGTAAACACT
>Ga0209021_1001619_pt1 | contig 21818 bp, 18 predicted proteins | sample PinacodermFT_FD_187299 | JGI IMG/M metagenome (GOLD analysis project Ga0209021, IMG submission 187299) | Host-associated microbial community of the marine sponge Aplysina aerophoba from Gulf of Piran - sponge pinacoderm, lysed by freeze-thaw... | ecosystem: Host-associated > Porifera > Sponge >... | reverse complement strand
GGCCTTCTCCAGCACAGTGCCGTCGCTGGTGAGGCTGGCCAGCGCCAGGTCCGGCAGGCCCGACTGACGGGTTCCCAATACCTGCCCTGGCCCCCGAAAACGCAAGTCCATCTCGGCAATTTCAAAGCCGTCCCGGGAGCGAGTCAACACCTCCAGCCGCTGGCGTGCAACGGCCTGTTGCGACTCGCTGACGAGAAAACACCGACTTGGGGCTTGCCCCCGTCCAATGCGGCCACGGAGTTGATGCAACTGTGCCAACCCGAAACGCTCCGCATGTTCAATGACCATCACCGTGGCATCGGGCACGTCCATGCCCACCTCCACCACAGTGGTGCTCACCAGCACCTGGGCCTTGCCACTGACAAAGGCCTCCAACACGTCCTGCTTGGATCCAGGGGTCAAGCGGCCATGGAGAAGCACCACGTTCAGGTTGGGGAACACGGTCCTGGCCAAGCGCTGGTGCTCCTGCACCGCTGAGCGCAGCTTGAGCTTGTCGGATTCGTCCACCAGGGGCAGGATGACGTAGGCCCGCTCACCATGGGAGGCCACCGTGCGAATGGCCCCGTAGGCCTGCTCCCGCTCACCAGGGGTCAGGATGGTTGTGGTCACGGGCTGACGCCCTGGTGGTAGCTCGTCAATTTGACTCACCTCCAGATCGCCGTGGATGGAGAGAGCCAGGGTACGGGGGATCGGGGTAGCGGTCATGGTGAGCAGGTGGGGGGCCTCTCCCTTGTTGAGCAAGCGACTGCGCTGATGCACCCCGAATCGATGCTGTTCATCAATCACCACCAGCCCCAGCCGGAAGAACGTCACCGGTTCTTCCAACAGGGCATGGGTTCCCACCACCAGCTTGACGGCGCCGGTTTCCAGGTCCCGCAGCACTGCTTGCCGCTGCCGCTCGGGGGTGGATCCCGTCAGCAGGGCCACGGGCACATGAAGCTGCACCATCCAGGTGCAAAGCTTGTGGTAGTGCTGTGCTGCCAACACCTCCGTCGGCGCCATCAAGGCACCCTGTCCTCCCGCCGCAATCACCTCCAGCAAGGCGATGATGGCCACAACCGTCTTGCCGCTGCCCACGTCACCCTGCACCAGACGACCCATGGGGGCGGTGACCTGCAAATCCTTGCGGACCTGTTGGAGCACCCGCTCTTGAGCACTGGTGAGCTGGAAGGGCAGGAGCGCAAGGAAGGCTGTCACCAGGTCACTGGTTCCCGCCATGGGCGCCATCGGTAGATCAGCCATGGCTTGGGCCCGTTGCCGCTGCCGGCGGCGCAGCAACCCCAGTTGGAGGTCTAGAAATTCATCGAACACCAAGCGGTGGCGGGCGGCCTGTCGCGCCGCTTCGCTTGGGGGCTGGTGAATTGTGGTGAAGGCTTCAGCCAGGGGAACCACCCCAAAGCGCTGGCGCCATGGTTCCGTCAAGTGGTCCTGCTGCCGGCAGGCCATGGGGAGCAAAGCCTGCACTGCGCGGCGCAGGCTTTGCGCGCTCAGACCTTCCGCGGGTGGATACACCGGCAGGATCCGCCGTCCCGGGCTGGCTGTTGTCGTCACGGCGCCTGAATCCAGGACCTCCAGCAGGGGATCCTTCAAGCTCGGACCGTAGGGTCCTGCCTTCACCAAACCGGAGGCAGCCACTGTGGCTCCCGGCGGAAACAGCCGCCGCTGCCGCTGCAGCCACCTGGGGCTTGTAAAGCGGCGTCCCGCATAGAATCGCGTCACCCGCAAACGACCCGTGGAATCCTGCAACTGAAGTTCCAGAATGGCCAGGTTGTGGTTGCGGCTGCTGACGAAGGCATGGCTACGACGCACGGTGCCCACCACTGTCACGGTTTCCCCAGGCCGCAGGGCACGAATGCGGAGTAGCCGGGAGTAGTCGATGTAATCCCTGGGGTAGTAGCGCAGCAGGTCTTCCACCGTCCGGAGTCCTGCGCCCATCAACTTGGCCGCCAACCTGGGACCAATGCCTTCGACCTGGGCGAGGGGTGGTTGCGCTCCTGGGGGTGACGGGTCCGGGGATGGCGCCGTGGCCTGGACCTGGCAATGGAGACGCTGATAGTGAAGCCATTGGCGGGTGCGCACTACCCATTGGCGTCGTTGCTGGAGAGGCCAGGTTGAGTAGGCGGAAAACCCGTCCCGAAGTTCTGCACAGGTGTCGGAATTCCGCAGTGTTGTCAGGGGAGCTTCAGCGAGACCTTGAGCCACAACCTCCGCAAAGTAGCCGCTGTGGCCCCGGCTGTTGACAAAATCATGCTCCGCTTCCCACTGCAGGATGCGCTGCAGTTGCCCAACCCAGTCCTGCAGAGCACGGAACTGGCTGTGGGTCAGGGGACTCAAGGCCGTGGAGATTGAATCTGCTGAAGGTCATTGTTCCAGTCGGCCGTGGCTTGTTCTGTAACCAGTCGTCTCCGCCAGTGGTGGCTCCGGGTGACAAGGTTTTGCAGACTCTTCTGGTGCTTCTGCAAGCGCTGACGGCTCTGCCGCAGGGGTAAATGGGCAAACTCCATGTCCTGCAGACGTAACAGCAGCAAGCAGGTGACCACCTGAGGGGTATTGTCTTCGTTGCCAATGGGAACAGCCATTTTGAGCAGGTTGGCTGGCGCATTCATGGCCTCCACGTCTCCAGCGAGCACTGCATCCAGCAACCTGACCGGGAGCACCGCCTGGATCAGGTGGTAGTTCAGCAGTACGACATTCAGTTGATGGGACAGGGTGCGCAGATGGTGAACCATGGCTTGGCGGAGCCATAAGCACCAGTTCTCGAGACCTTGGGGATCCCTGGGTAGCACCAGGTTCAAGGTGGCGTCTTCCTGGGGTGGCTCCTGAATGGCCAGGATCAGACCGTCTCCTGAAGAGTTGTCTTTCTCCCCACCGTTGAGGCGCTCCAGGGCCGCAAGCATCTTGCGTCGACGCTCTTGCCTGGTGCGTTGATGCTCTGCTTGAAGCTTCCGGGCCAGCAGCAACAGATGTTCCACGGTCAGCAAACAGCAGGCCTGTCGGGTCAGGGCTTGCAGGCGCCACTGCAGGGCTTGGCGCTCGTCAGGGCCCAGGTTGCTATAGCGTTCAGGGCAATCCTGGGAAACCAGCACAAAGACGGCTTGCAACGTCTGGTGGGGCACCTGCTGACGCAGGAGGGCCAGGTAGGCCTCCAGTTGACGGAGCAGGGGCAACACCAGTTGATCCGTTTCTGCTTCCAGTTGACGCAGTGCCTGGCTGGCGTCTTGATGGGGATTCAGGTCCTGCAAGGCCGACGGGTTCAACTGCTGGTGGTCATGGCTGCCACCTCGGCTGCGAAGTCCGTGGAAGCAACCTCGATACCCTGACCCAGCACGAACCGGGCAAAGCGACGCACAACGATCTTTTCCCCAAGTTTACCGGAGGTTTGCTTGACACGATCCTCCACACTGAGGGAGGTGTCCTTGATAAAAGGCTGATCCAGCAAGGCCAGCTCCCTGAGACGTTTGCCAATGCGTCCCGCCACGATCTTTTCCCGAATGGCAGGGGGTTTTCCGGCCAGATCGTCTCGCCCCATCTCAATGGTCTTTTCCCGCTCCTTAATGGCTTCAGGGATATCGTCCGTGCCGACAAACTCCACCTGGGGACATGCTGCAATCTGCATGGCCACGTCCCGCGCCAGGAGCTGGAACTCCTCGCCCCGTGCGACAAAGTCGGTCTCGCAATTGACCTCCACCAGCACGCCAACTCGGCCGCCGGTATGAATGTAACTGCTCACCAAGCCCTCGGCAGCGGTCCGTCCGACTTTCTTCTCCGCCGAGGCAATGCCTTTCTGTCGCAGCCACTCACCGGCCTTGGTCAGGTCTCCCCCGCTTGCGGCGAGGGCCTTTTTGCAATCCATCATTCCCGCGCCGGTTTGTTCGCGCAGTTGCTTGACGGTCTGGGCGGAAACGGTAGCCATGGAGACAAGTAGGGGTACGGACAACAGAAATCAGCTTAGGGCTGGACCAGGGAAGGACGTTGCGGGGCCGGAACCGGGGAGCCTTACTCCCGGGAGCCGTAGCGGCCCTCGTTGACGGCATCGGCAAGACGGCTGAGCACCAACTGCACGGAGCGCACCGCATCGTCGTTGCAGGGGATGGGCACGTCGCAGAGATCGGGATTGCAGTTGGTGTCCAGCATGGAAACCAGTTGAATGTCCAGCTTCCGGCATTCCAGAACGGCATTGGCTTCCCGCTTCTGATCCACCAGGACCACCACGTCCGGCAGCCGCCGCATGGTTTTGAGACCACCCAGATACTTCTGCAAGCGATCCAGTTCACGACGCAATATCGCGGCCTCCTTTTTTGGCCGCATGGCAATGGCGCCGGACGATTCCATCCGCTCCAGATCCTTGAGATGGTCGATTCGGGCCCGCATGGTGGTCCAGTTGGTCAGCATGCCCCCCAGCCAGCGCTGGTTCACGTAGGCCGCGCTACAGCGCCTGGCCTCTTGGGCAATCACTTCCGCGGCCTGTTTCTTGGTGCCCACAAACAGGAACCGCTTACCGGACTTGGCCGCTGAGCGGACCCATTTGTAAGCGTGGTTCAGACAGACGGCTGTCTTGACCAGATCAATGATGTGGACCCCATTGCGGGCGCAGTAGATGTAGGGCGCCATTTTGGGGTTCCATCGACGGGTCTGATGCCCGAAGTGGGCGCCAGACTCCATCATTTCCGTCAGAGTGGCAATGGCCATGGGTTTTGGGTTGAGTTCCGGGTTAAACCTCCACCCGCGTCGGAACCCCGAGCCGGAAGCCTGGGGCTCACCCGAAACACGCAGGTGTGCGGTGTGTCGACTTCCCCAGCTTATCAGGATGGCTGTGGGGCCTGCCGACGCTGATGCCGGGCTTCCGCAAAGATGGTCTGCACACAGACGCGGTTAAGGTGCAGACGTAGCAGTTCCAGTGCCCAACCAGGCCGTCCCCAGCGCACCAACACGGCCAGCAGTGGGGCCATGGTGCGGGCATTGAGCAGCCCACCCAACGTGAGCAACTCCCAGAGAAGGAGATGGAACCAGGTGAATTGAATGATCATGCGCACCCGGAGGGTGGGGTGTTTGCGGTAGAACACCAAGGCCATGCGCGCCCGTTCCTTCTCCTGCCGGATCAACCGGGGGACCTGCCGGAGTTGAAAGGGGGGATGCCAGTGGTAACCGACGGCATCCGGACAACGCACCAGTACAACGCCCAGTTGCCGCAGCCGCTCCCCCAGTTCAAGGTCTTCCCAGCCGTACTGGTAAAAGCGCGTGTCAAACAACCCGGAACGCAGCAGCAGGTGGCGGTCAATGGCCACGTTCCCTGTGGCAAAATAAGCCCGGGAAAGGTCTGTGATTTTACAGGGCTCCGTGGTGGGCTGGGTAAAGTTGCTGGTGTTGATGACTGCGCCGTAGGTGAAGCAGAGATGATTGCCACGGTGGCGCCAGTGGCGCTGAAGACCACAGGCATGGGCAGCGAGAAAGCCCTTCACCACAATCAAATCGCTATCGATAAAGACAATCACGCTCCCCCGTGCGGCCTTCACGCCACGGTTGCGGGCCATGGCTGCACCGCCGTGGTCCTGCTGGAGCAGGCGTACGTGAGGGTAGGCAGCCTGCTGCAAGGCCGTCACGGTTTCGTCCGTGGAACCGTCGTCCACCACAACCACCTCATAGTCTTCCGCCTCTGGCGCTGTGGACAGATCCTGAGCTTCCAAGGCCGCCAGGCACTGGCGCAGGATAGGAAGGCGATTGTACGTGGGAATCACCACACTGAACAACACCGTTCCACTCCGTCGCAACAGGGTGATCTCAGTCTGCGGCGCCCCCGTTGTTGGCCGTTCCGGTGACCCCGTTGCCGGCGCCTTCGCCACGGCCGTCATGGCCACTCCGCTTCTTGAAACGGCGTGCGTAGGCGCGGTTGCGGTCTTGTTTTTCTTTTTTGAGGTTGCGGCGTTTGGCCATGGTCACGAAAGGTTGATCCCGGTCATCCTACAGGGCCGGGATGAAGAGACGGTTGATGAGGACGTGCCGGGACGAGAGCATGGAGAGGAGTTTTGCAGACCTTATGGAGAAGGCGCCGAAGGAGAACACCATCCTCAATGTCTATCACCCGTTGGAAACCGTCAATGAGTATCTAGCGGGTCAGGATCTGACGGTTCAAGAGAGGGACGATACTGGATGCCAGCATCATTGCAGCGCCTTCATCCACAAAGAACCATACAGGGGAGGATAATCCCCGGATAAAGCAGAGTAGAAAGGGGAACCAGTGACACTTCGGCATAAAGCTTCATATCGGCGTAGACGATGGACGTGGGCTGGTGCATACTGAGCAAAGACATGTTCCAGCTTGGAACGGGTCCTGGATCGTTCCCGAGTTCTTTCTTTTAGCAGCATCCAGCGGATACTGGCGACTCCCTTTCTCTTGAAGGCTGTTCTCATAGCTCACTTCTTTCAGAAGACAAGAGGGCACCACGAAAAACTGGACAACCTTCCCCACGGGATACTGTCTTACCATGAGAACGTCAGTGATGGAGAGGTTTTACATGGGTCAGCAGATTTGCTGAAATAGGGAAGTGGTAATTTCAGGAATGGAATACATGACAGCCAAGCCAACAAACTTCTCAAGGCCATCACAAAAAATTACCGTTTCCCCGCCTGAAAAGCCTGCTTGTTCATGCAAGCCCAAACTCCACAACCAGCTTTTTCATAGTACTCTCAAAAAAACAACAATCATTGACTTGAGATTCCATTTTTTCATCATTCAAAAAGATTGAGGAAAATTCTTCTGCCTTGGTCATACTCTTTCACACAGTTTTGTTATAAAATAACAGCGACTCTCTTCTAGAAGTATCTTCCAAATTGTTTTTGGCTTTTCTTATTTTACGTAATGCCCTTGAGATGATATCAAGACAATTCTCTAATTATCTATCAAGATTTTATCAGTTTCTATAAAGATGAAGAAGCGTAACAGGCCACAAGAGCGGTTGCTTCCAGGAGAGAGACCCCCCACTCTCTCCCTCTCCGAGCCATCCCACCTAAGTTGCCACAGAACGCTACAGGGATAGCCTGCGTCCATGCCACACTGCGGATAAAGCAGTGTGGCATATTTAGACTTGTCAGTTTTCATAAGACTTTTAAGAGAGAGGCAATTCCAATTGGACAGGCATTGGACCCGGCAACCAGGACTCTTCCGGTTGGGCTGGCGGGTGGGGGTGGGATTGGATGTGAGGCCCCCAGGATTCCAGAAGCTGTTTGTTCATACCATATGAGTCTTGTTGTTAGACTTAATACAAGTCTTATATGATAGCAGTGAGATATTAACCGCAGTCGAAGCGTTCCATAATCCTCCTGAGCTTGTCTGGAACCGGGATTATGTCAGTCCCTAAGAGCTTGTTGAAAAAGCCCTCGAGGGGAGTGAATGTTGCCCCTGTGGGGAGACGGAGCGGCAGGAACTGGTATAACTAGCGCTGTGCAGGAGGCCAGCTAGCGTTCCCGGGATGGGATTGGTGCGGTGTGCGTATCGGCATCAATAACAACAATTAGATAGGCTTGTTTTCTTTGACGTATGGCCTTTAATTGCCTGGGATACTGTTCCCTTACCCGTTGCTCCCCCGAACCGCTACCGGCAGAAAGAGAGACAGTTCTGATGTCACGATACTTAAAGTTCCGGTGCTTCAAGAAGCGACGTACGAAAGAGTCGGTCTGCTTGTCCTCGCAGAGCAGAACGATTGTGACGCCGCTCATTTCTCCCATCCTCGCGCCACGATTTCGGAGAGAGGAAGTCCGTCGATCACCTGCTCGGGTTGTGTGCTCACTCGCACAGGATTAGCGCCGTCCCTGTAAAACCATCTGCCGCTTGCACCTGCCATGTAATCAATGGTGACTGGATGATGAGAGAGGATCACTGCCTGCGCCAATGTTTCACCACACTGCTCGTCAATCTTGGCAAGGAAAGGTTGAATTTCCCGCAGAGCAAGATAGTTATCTGGTTCGTCAAGGAATAAAGATGTTTGACTGGGTGACAAGTGAATGAGACTGTACAGAGCTACAAGCAATCTTTGCCCATCTGAAAGTTCATCCAGACGGAAAGGTATTGTCTCATGATCTTTATCACTGCCATGAAAACGAATTTTCATGGCTCTTGAATTCTCTCCAGATTCAGTTAAGTTAATTGAATCAAATTCTGGCATTACTGCCTGTAGATCCTCGAACAACGTCAGGATGCCACCCATATTCTCCTGTGAAACATGGCGATACCAACTGACGAAGTTTTCCATATGCAGATCGAGAAAGTCATCCTCGCTTCTGGCTTCAGCTTGGAAAAGTGGGGGACATGGACCCACGATAATGAACCTGGATATGGCGTGTTTGAATCCCGTCAATTTCTGGTTATCAGGTCTTGCATTCAGAGCACCAACACCCGAACAAGACCAGTTGAAGGGATAGTTTGGCCCTTGGGAATAGTCATCGTGGTAAAGCTGGGCATTACCATCTCTAAAATCAAAGATGGGGCGGTTATTATGGGTTAGTAACTCTTTGATAATTCGCATTCGGTGACGGCTACGTTCATGCTGAATGACTAATGTATAGTGGTAGATATTTTCGTTAACCGTCAAGTTGAGTTCGAAGCACTGTTCATTGCGACTGTCCCACCGGGTCAGATCTCCCGTTGACATCAACTTGTCGATTCTTGCACCGCGGATTATCAGTTGCTGAAGGAGAGACAATGCCTTCAGGACAGATGTTTTACCGCAGCCGTTGGGGCCAAGTAGAACATTTGTCTCATCCAGATTTAACTCGAAGTTGACCAAGCATAAAAAGTTGTCGATGTATAACCTTGTCAACATGATCCAACTCCGAATGCAGCCCACCACAGCCAGGAGACCATGGCGCAAACGGATCGTTGGTCTGGAATCTGCGCAGCCATAACGGCCAGGTCTGGAGCAGGAAGAAGCTTATCACATCCGGATACACTGCGGCTGGCCAACAGGGGCCCGTCAGCTTGCAGTGGTGTGAGCCGGAGGACAGGCCTCTCACAAGTCAGCGCCTCAAAGGTTCCCCTGAACCTGCTCCACAGCCCTTGGCCATGCGGCGCCCAAGGACGGCAGACGGGTAAGATCGCCACCCATCACGGCAGCCAGATCACCCACAGCCTTGAGGAGGGGCTCGTCCTGGGCGCGGGGGTGAGCATGAGCCACGCGCCGGGCCGCCCATGGCTTCCAGTCCATCAGCAGCACCGCAGCGCGATAGGTTGTTGGCCAAGGATTATCAGGCAGCACGACCTCCAGTTGGGCCAGCCAGTGATCTGCTGCTCCGGCGTCCTGGCGCAGGATAGTGAGCGCCGCCATGCTCCAGAGGGCATCCGGGGCCCGGGGGGCCTGGGAGAGACGCTGACGAGCCCAGGCTTCAACCTGTTGCTGATACAGAAAATGGCCGTCCAACTGGTGGTGCGGGCCGATCTGCTCGATGAACCGGGCCAGGCCCTGAGGACCAGCAGCCAGTCCTTGGGCCAGGACGACAAACTGCCGGGCAAAGGGTTGACCGCGTGTCGCATCAGGCCGACGCTGCCAAAGCTCCACAAAGCGTCCCTGGCTCCACGGCCACCACCGCACCCGCTGAAAACGACCGTCCTTGCGGATGCCATGGCTGAGTTGGCGGACCTGCTCCCGGTGGTGCCCCTGATCACCCGTGGCCAGCGCTACCCATTCCGCCTGCTCCAGAATCAGGTGATGATGGGCAGGACCTCTCAAGCTACGTGCCAACAGTTGACCCTGGTTCATGCGGCCGTAGGTGGTGGCGGTGTGATCGTTGAGATCAGCGCTGCCTGGCACGATGAGCAGGGTGATGGGGGCGTTGGCTGTGCGCTGCCGCAGAAATCTCACCAGGCTGATGAGAGGAGGCTCGGTCTCTGCCCTATGAACGGCTGCCATGCGACCCATGGTGGTGTGGCCGGTAGTCAACGCCAGGGCCACAGTCAGGACGGGGAAAGCCCGCCACCAGCCCAGCCGGGTCTGTAAGGCAGAGATCAGCACAACCCAACCCAGGCTGAGCCAGAGGATAAGCAGGGGCAGCAGAGGGGCGATGTAGCGGGAATCCTTGTTGGGACTCATGGTGGTGAGCAACCAGCCACTGATGGTGCAGCCCAGCAGCCAACCCCATCCCTCCGGCAGTGCAATCCTTGACGGCTGTCGCCTCAGCAGGTTGCGCCACAGGGTGAGCATCAGCCCCGCCACAGCCCCGACCCAGGGAAGAATGCCCAACTGCTGCCACCAGAGCCGCGGATAATACAACAAACTGGCCATAGAGAACACTGGCGGATCCCCTTCGTTGGCAGCGGATACCACCACCGCCCGATAGGTGCCGCCGATGGTGGTGATCCAGTTCTGATGAAGCCAGGGAAGCAAAAGGGTCAGCGCCAAAGCCGTTCCCGCCAGGAGTTGCTGCTGCCGTTGCCGTTGCCCAACTCCGGTCACCACAGCCCAGAGATAAGGAATTGCTAAATATAGAAGGGCACTTTGCTTCACCAACAGCGCCGCTGCCAAGCAAAATGCAGCAAGCATGGCCTGAACCCAAGGCCTCCATGGGGGTAGGGTCGTTGCCAGCGCCAGAGCCATCCGAGGGCCGCTGTGGTGACTGCGGTGAGGGGGAGATCCAGGGTGAAATTCACCCGTAGGAACACTAGTCCTGGGACGATGGCTGCCAGGAGGAGAGCCACCAACGCCAGGGGAGGGGAATGGAGTTGCCGTGCCCAGCCATCCAGTACCAGCAGCAATACGCCATGCCAGAGGGCCAAGGCCCAACTGGCCTGATCCGGCGATTCACCTGCCACCGCCATAACTGTGCCGTGAACCAGAGACGCCAGGGGCGGAATTTTGGGGGACAGCAGCAACAGCTCCCGCCAGCCCCGCCATTCACCACCGGGGAGCAAGCCGAGCGCGCGGCCATGATCCACCGCACTATTCAGATAGTCAGCTTGATCCCAAGCAGGAATGGCCTGATCCGCCGCTAACCAGGCACGATCCGCAACCGTGGCCAACAACCAGACCAGCAGTAAGGGCAACCAACGCCATGAACACCGGATGAGCCAGTGTTGGCTGGTCTGCAGTGGTTGTGGCCTGGAGTGAATCAAGGTCGTCTCAAAACACGGAAAATCGACAATATTCTTTTGTGAGTGTCTTCTCACCATGGGACAGTCGGTTGTGAGGAGGAGTTGAACGGGCCGACCGGCTCTTGAGGGAACCTCGAAAAAGTCAAGGGGCGAAGGTTTCCCCCTCCATGAAGAGAAAGCCCGAGCTGGAGAGTGCTGTTGTGCTCCTGCAGACTTCTCAGCCCAGATAAACCTCCACCACTCCGGGATCCGCTTGTACCTGCTCCATGGAGCCCTCACAAAGCACCTGGCCTTGATGAAGCACGGTCACCCGGGTTTGCAGGTACCGAATGAACTCCATATCGTGCTCAATGACCAGCACCGTGTGATCTCCCGCCAGGGATTTGAGCAGATCCGCCGTGCGTTCGGTTTCCGCGTCACCGAGACCGGCAACGGGCTCATCCACCAGCAACAACTGGGGATCCTGAACCACCAACATGCCAATCTCCAGCCACTGTTTTTGTCCGTGGGAGAGGGACCCGGCCCGATGCCGGGCGCGGGGCGCCAGATTGATGACCTCCAGCAGACGCTGGATGCGTTGCCGTTGGGCACTGGTGAGACGGCGTCGCAACATACCCAGGGGAGTTTTTGGCGTACTCACCGCCAAGGCCAGGTTCTCCTGCACACTCAACTGTTCAAACACCCGTGGGCTTTGAAACTTGCGCCCAACGCCCAGACGGGCAATCTGGTGTTCGTTGCGCCCCAGCAGGGAGCGACCCTGAAAGCGCACGTCACCTGCCTGGGGACGCACCTTGCCGGTGATCACGTCCAGAAAGGTGGTCTTCCCTGCTCCGTTCGGGCCGATCACAGCCCGCAGTTCCCCGGCAGCAAGCTGCAAATTCAAATTCTTCAAGGCCAGAAAACCATCAAAGCCGACGCTGATTCCGTGCAACTCCAGGAGAGGTGGTCCAGGGTTGGGCATGGTTTAATCCTCTGCCTCTTGCCGGGCTTCCAACTCCAGGGCAGGGTAGGTGCCGAGCCGTGGTCGCCAACCGAGACGCGCCAGCAGGTGGCGGGGACCCCCCTCCTGCCACCAGCCCACTACCCCGCCTTGCAAGGTGGTCACCACCAGAAGGAACAACCCCCCCTGGATAAACAGCCAGGTCTGGGGCCAGACCTCACTGACAAGGCTCTTGGCCATGTTGATGACCAGGGCGCCTGCCATGGCTCCCCAGAGAGTGCCACGACCCCCCACCGCTACCCAGACGACCATCTCGATGGAAAAGGGCGCCGCCATGAACTGGGGGGAGACAATCCCGGACTGGACGGTGTAGAGAGCACCGGATATACCCGCCAGACCACCGGCCAGGGCAAACACCATGGTTTTGAACGGGGTAGGGTTGTAGCCAAGACAACGCAGACGCGCCTCGTCGTCCCGGATGGCCAGCAGGACATGGCCAAAACGACCCCGCACCAGTTGACGGCAAAACAGCCAGGTCAACAACACCAGTAAAGCTGTCAGCCAGAACAGATAACGCTGAATTATATCGGATCCCACCATCTGACCCAACAACCGGGTCAGATCCGTCTTGAGACCGTTGGTGCCGTTAATGAGCTTCTGCTGGCCGTTGAAAAAGTTGAAAAACACCAGCAGAGCTGCCTGGGTGAGGATGGAGAAGTAAACGCCTTTGATACGGTTTCGGAACACCAGAAAGCCCAAAAGCCCTGCTACAACTGACGGCACCAGCCCAATGGCCAGCAGGGTGAACCATGGGGAATGGAAGGGTTCCCAGAACCAGGGCAGTTGTTGTACCCCGTAGAGACCAAAAAACTCGGGCAGTCCACCGGGGGCACGACTGCAACTGTGGCAGTTGAGTTGCAGATGCATGGCGGCGCCATAGCCGCCCAGGGCAAAGAAGATGCCCTGACCAAGGCTCAGGAGCCCCGTATAACCCCAGATCAAGTCAATGCCCAGGGCCACGATGGCCAACGAGAGATAGCGACCCAGCAGATTGAGCCGAAAGGGGGAGACCAGGCTGGGCAGGGCCACCACCAGCGCCAGGCCCACCACCCCAAGCAGCACCTGTCGCCAACGGGATTGCCAACGGGGCCGGGTATTGGCCATGGTCTAGACCTCCGCCATGCGACCCCTCTCGGGGAACAGGCCCGCCGGACGCACCTGCAACACCAGAACAATCAGGGCAAAGACGAGCACCCGGGCCATGCTTGTGGTGGCGAAAAACTCCACGCCCTGCTCCAGCCAGGCAGGCATCCGGGGCCAAATCTCCAGCAGACGACCTGCTCCGATCACGTCGGTGAGCACGCCAATGCCGGCGGAGGCCACCACGGCTCCCCAAAGATTGCCCACACCCCCCAGCACCACCACCATGAAACAGCCGACGATGTAGTCGCCCCCCACGTTGGGACCCACGGATCCCAGCAGGGATACCGCCACCCCGGCCACCCCGGCCAGGCCGGAACCAATGCCAAACGTGAGAGCGTCCACCGTCCGGGTGGAAATGCCCAGGCAGTCACTCATGGCCCGGTTCCGAGTCACGGCACGGATACGAAGACCCCAAAGGCTGTGGTTGAGGAACCAATAGACCGCCAACACCGCCAGGACGGTGAGACCGATAATCACCAGCCGGGGAATAGGCAGGGTCCAATCCCCAAGATCCAGGCCGCCCCGTAGCCAACGGGGAGCTGTCACATCCACGTTACGGGCACTGGCACGGGCCAGCTTGGGCATGGCGTCACGAATCCATGCGGTAGAGACCACCGCCACCGCCACCGCCACCGCCCAACTGCCAAGCCGGAGCAGCCAGGGACACTGCCGAGGACTCCATAGCCGGTTCAGCGCCAATGATCCCACCAGACCCAGTAGGGCCGCCAGCCAGAGACCCGTTGACCAGGCCAGGGGGACGGTGCGCACAAACTGCTGCAGAATGAGGCTCACCCCCCACGTGGCCAACAGGGTTTCCAGTGGCCTGCCATAGAGACGACGGATCACACTGCGCTCCAACAGCAACCCGACCAGGCCGCTCACCAGAAACGCCACCACTACGGCAACAAAGATATAGGCCCCAAACAGAGGCGCCAACAGGGGCAGCTTGAAGAAGCTCTGGACCACATAGGTGGTGTAGGCCCCCAGCATCATCAGTTCCCCATGGGCGAGATTAATCACACCCATGAGGCCGAACACAATCGCCAACCCCAAGGCGGCAATCAGCAGCACAGAACCAATAGCAACCCCGTTGAAGAGGCTTTCAAATAATAACGTCACAGATCAGGCTGATTGTTCTTCCTAAACGATTGGCAGGTTCCCTCCGGTATTCAGAGGAGATACTTCTCGCCTTTGTCGGGATCACTCCAATCGCAGGCATAGCCCTTGGAGCTGGGCTCAAACTGATTCCAGGCCTGGGGATTGATGGGGCCGTCACTGGTGCTGAGGATTTCGAATTGCCCATCAGGTGTGACCTGGCCAATGCGCACAGTCTGGGAAACGTGATGGTTGGGCATCACTTCAATGGGACCCTGGGGTGCGTCAAAGGTGACGCCAATGAGGGCTTCACGCACCAGGTTGTCGTCAAAACTGTTGGCTTTCTCAACACCAGCTTTCCACAGATAGACCATGTTGTAAGCTGATTCCATCGGATCGTTCGTCACCCGATCTTCCCCATACCTGGCCTTGAAGGATTCCGTAAACTTCTGCGATGCAGGGGTATCAATGGCCTGGAAGAAGTTCCAAGCGGCAAAGTGGTCAGCCAGGTATTCAGGGCCAATGGTGTCAATCTCCACTTCAGCGATCGAAAAACTCATCACGTAATAGCCATTCTCGGGCGTGAGCCTCGCTGACTGCATTTGCTTGAAGAAGGCAACGTTCTGATCTCCGTTCAGAGTGTTAATAATGGCGCCACCATCAGGTAGGGCCTTTTTGATTTTGGCAATAATGGGAGCCACTTCCGTGTTACCCAAAGGCAGATAGTCTTCGCCCACAACCTCACCTCCGAGGCTTTCCAACTGGGCTTTGGTGATGGTATTGGATGTGCGGGGGAATACGTAATCCGAACCCACCAGGAAGAAAGGCTTGCCCGCAACCGGAGACTGCCTGAACATGAACTCCACCGCCGGCTCTGCCTGCTGGTTGGGTGTGGCGCCGGTGTAGAAGATGTTTCTGGAGCACTCCTGACCCTCGTATTGGATGGGGTAGTAGAGGAAGGCGTCCTTGGATTCAAAGACAGGCAGCATGGCCTTGCGGCTGGCCGACGTCCAACCACCAAACACCACCGGAACCCGATCCTGGTCAATGAGCTTCTTCGCTTTCTCGGCAAAGGTGGGCCAGTCGGAAGCACCGTCCTCTTCGATCCAGGTGATTTCGTGGCTCTTGCCGTCTACGGTGACACCGCCGGCGGCGTTGATTTCCTCAATGGCCATCTTCTCCACCTCCGAGAGGGTGGTTTCGGAAATGGCCATGGTTCCACTTAAAGAATGGAGGATGCCCACAGCCACGGTGTCGTCAAATTTCATCCCGGCCGAATCCGTTGGCGCTGACCGGGGGCCACCACAGGATGCCAGGAAAAGGGAAGCGGCAAGGGCAGAGGCACCAAAAGCCCGACGAGAAGACAGGTTGAGACGCATGGAATGCAAAAACCGGACAAGCCACCGGGTGGCATTGGTTCTCATCATTGACTCAAGTCATATCCGTTTTGGTAGCCAAAACGACAAGATGCCGCACTTGTGCGTTCGCGCACGATTGCCCCATGGAACAGACACTCAGCCGCCCCACCGGACCAGCCCGGTGGGGAGCTGGGCCAGGAGAAAGTCCTCCACTCCCTCCACCCCCTCGCTGGTGCGCAGGTTGGTGAAACACCAGGGCCGCTGACCCCGCATGCGCCGGGTGTCAGCCTCCATCACCGCCAGACTGGCGCCCACATGGGGGGCCAGGTCGATTTTGTTGATCACCAGAAGGTCGGAGCGGGTGATGCCGGGACCGCCCTTGCGGGGAATTTTGTCACCAGCAGCCACGTCGATGACATAGATGCACAGATCCACCAACTCCGGGCTGAAGCTGGCGGCCAGGTTGTCCCCACCGCTTTCCACCAGCACCAGATCCAGCCCGGGCTCCGACTCTTCCAACTCCTCCACTGCCACCAGGTTGATGGAGCAGTCTTCCCGAATGGCCGTGTGGGGACAGCCACCGGTTTCCACGCCACGGATGCGCTCAGGGGGTAAGGCTCCGGAGCGCAACAGGAATTCGGCGTCCTCGCGGGTGTAGATATCGTTGGTCACCACGGCCATGTGGAGTCGCTGCCGGAGCCGCTTGCAGAGCACCTCCACCAGGGCAGTCTTACCGGAACCCACCGGCCCGGCCACACCAACACGCAAAGGGCTCAACTGCGAAACAAACGGCTATACAACCCATCATGACCCAACTGGGCCATGGTGGGACCCAGGGTTTCCGGCCATAACGCCTGGGGATCCAGGCTGGGGGCCTCCGCTGCCAGTGCGGCAACAGGGGCTTGTAGTCGCAGTTGTAGCAGCTGGCCATGGCGGGCTGCCAGGGGCACCAGGCGTACCGCTGCGCTGACGAGATTGGCGGACCAACTGAATAGAAACGCCTCCAGCAGCGGCACCGTCGGCAGTTGAAACCGCTCTCCCGCCAAGCTCCAGGACAACGCCAGCCCCGCCTCACCGGGCCAGGCGGCCAAGGGGCAGCCATGATCCGCTGTCAACCGGCGCAGCACTACCAGCATGGAGCGTCCCATCTGCCGCTGCTGCCGGCGCATGGCCCCGCAACCTCGCTGGGCCAGGAGCCAGGCGTCATGACGTTCTGCCGTGGCCCGATCCCCCGCCCGCAGGGCCGTCAGACAGCGGTAAATAGTTGCCGCATCCACACGAACGGTCCCGCTGCTCAACTCTGCCGTCAGCCAGCATTCCAGACTGGCCACATCCTGCAACCGACCCTGCTGCACCATGGTTTCCAGGCCTTCGGAATAGGTGTAGCCTCCCACCGGCAGAGTGGGACTGGCCAACTGCCACAACAACTGACGGGGAGACGGGCAACGGCAGGGGGGAGACGGCGGCCAATCCTTGCTGGTCATTGCCTGGACGCCCCTCTGGCCCCATGACCGTGATGGGCAGTGGCGGTGTAGGCCCCCGGCTCCGGGTAAAACGCTTGACGGAGGGAATACACCGTCAAGCCGCGATCCTCAAGCATCTGCCGCAAGACCCCATCTGCGGGAATGAGTAACCGCCGGGGCTGGATCTCCATGAGCAGGTGGCGGTTGCCCAGGTGGTAGGCCGCCTGCAGCAATGCCAGGGTTGTGGACGCCTCCACGGCCAGCAGGTCTTCCGGAGCCGCCACCACGTCCACCACCAGTTGCCCCTGTTCACAGCCCAGCCGTTCGCCCGGCTGCAGGGGACCCGTACGGGGTAACTGCAACACCACGTCCAGACCCTGATCCGTGGTGCGACGTCCCCGCACCTTGCTGCGGGCCTCTGCAGAGAGAGACATGGTCTGTGGAGAACCCACGGGGTGGGGCGAAGCGCCACGGTGGCTGAGAACAGGGGGCAGACTCAAATCGCTTCATGCGGTGAGACGATTCGCCGGTCACCATGGACAGTTTGCCATTACAGGATGTCCAGCCGTGCCGCAGGCCGTTGGTTCCTGCGGGCCACCATGCGGGTCAGTCCCAGGGTCTTCCCTTGATCGCAGGCCAGCATATCGGCCTCATGGCCGGGTTTGTTCAGCCGTTCGGACCATAATCGGTCCGATATCATCCAGTCTTTCCATCCGCCCGGGAGCAGGTCGGACAGTTGGACGGTTACCAGCCCGCTTCTCTCCCAGTGACGCTTCCACCAAGCCGGGCTGTGGAGGCTGAAAAGCGCCGGCTCCCAATAGGGTCTCAGGTGCTCCGGCGGCTCGTCGTCGGTCAATTCCTCCACCAGACCGGGTACGACAATTCCCATCTGCCCGCCGGGCTTCACCAGACGAGCCATGTGATTCTCCAGGTAAAGGTCACCTGTCCCGAAGTAATGGTAAGCGTCCACGCTCACCACGGCATCGAAAAACTCGTCGGCAAACGGCAGGGTATGGGCTTCGGCGTGAACAGGAAACACGCGATCTTCGACGCCGGCAGCCCGGAAGCGCTCCCAGTTCTCGCTGGCGTTGATCCACAAGTCCGTAGCCCATACCTGCACCCCGTACTCCTTTGCCAGGAAAACGGAGCTGAGTCCCTTACCGCAACCCATGTCCAGAACCCGCATGGCAGGGTTGAAGTCCATGCACTCCGCCAGAGACTCCGTTAGCCACAAGGCGTTGGGACCCATCATGTTGTCCAGGATCCACGCAGGGTCATAGGTGGCCGAACGGGGGAACCGGGCCAGTTGTATTCTCCCGTGCTTCATCAGGTATGTCGGTTCCTTACTGAAGACCAAGGAACACAACAATACCCACCACACCACCAAACACGACCAGGGCATAGAACTGGGCCCGTCCTGTTTCCAGGTATTTCAGGCTTTCACCACTGCCCAAGGCCAGAAGACCGGTCAAGTTCACGGCCCCATCCACCACCTTCGCATCCACCTCCAACACCTGGCGGGCCAAGCGGCGACTGCCCTGGACGAACAACCGTTCATTGATGGCGTCCAGGTACCACCTGTTCGTCAGAAAGGCGTTCAGACCAGGCAACCGCCGGGCCACACCGGGCCCCAGTTCTACCCATCCGAGTCCATAGGCCACGGTGGCCAGGGCAATGCCCACCAGGGCAACGGCCACAGACGCCCCCGCCAGGGGCAAAAAGTGGGACCAGGAAAACTCCTCCATCAACACAATGGCCTCGTGGGGATCCAGTAACGCGGCAAAGCGGGAATTCCAGGGAACCCCCAAAAGACCAATACAGAGAGAAGGAACGGCCAGCACAAGCAGTGGCAGGGTCATGGACCAGGCGGATTCCCGTAAGGGTCCGGGCTCATGGTGGTGGTGATCCTGATCCCGGTCCCCATGACCGGCTGCTACCAGCAGTCGGGCCTGCATGGCTGCGTCGTGACCACGGAAGCTTCCTTCAAAGGTGAGGAAGTAGAGGCGGAACATGTAGAAGGCCGTGAGACCCGCCGTGAGCCAGCCCACAGCCCACAGCACCTGGCTGGTGCCCAGGGCCTGGCCAAGGATTTCATCCTTGCTCCAGAATCCCGCCAACGGGGGGATTCCGCTAATCGCCAGACAACCGATGAAGAACGTGGATGCCGTGATGGGCATCTTGCGGCGTAGACCCCCCATGAGGCGCATGTCCTGGGCCAGAACCGGTTCGTGACCCACCACAGCCTCCATGGCATGGATGACCGAGCCCGAGCCGAGGAACAACATGGCCTTGAAACAGGCATGGGTTACCAGGTGGAACAACCCCGCGGTGGTAGCCCCGCAACCCATGGCCAGCATCATGTAACCCAACTGGGAAACGGTGCTGTAGGCCAGGCCCTTCTTGAGATCCGTCTGGGTCAGGGCAATGGATGCGCCCAGAACGCAGGTGAGGGCGGCAATGCAGGCAATGGTGAGCCGAACCTGGGGGAAAAGGCTGTAGAGGGGCTCCAGCCGAGCCACCAGGAACACCCCCGCCGCCACCATGGTGGCCGCATGAATCAGGGCCGAGATGGGCGTAGGCCCTTCCATGGCATCCGGTAACCAGACGTGGAGGGGAAACTGGGCGGACTTGGCCATGGGACCCATGAACACCAGCAGGCAGAGCAACACCGCAACGGACCGAGACAGGTCACCGTTGGCGACGGCAGCCTCCACCCCTGTGGCCACGCCTTGAAAGTCAAGCTGGCCTGAGGCCCAGAACAGACCCAGGATGCCCAGCAACAGGCCAAAATCCCCCACCCTGTTGACGACGAAGGCCTTCTGGGCGGCATGGGCCGCCCCGGTGCGCTCATACCAGAAGCCCACCAGGAGATAGGAGCACATGCCCACCAACTCCCAGAACACGTAGATCTCCAACAGGTTGGGGCTCACCACCAGCCCCAGCATGGAGCTGCTGAACAGGGCCAGGTAGGTGAAGAAGCGCACGTAGCCCTGATCGTGGGCCATGTAGCCATGGGAGTAGATCATCACCAGCAGGGCGATGCCACAAACCACCACCAGCATCACAGCCGTGAGGGGATCAACGCAGTACCCCATCTGCAAGTGGAACGTCCCTGCATTGGCCCAGTCAAAGAGTCGCTCGTGGCTGGGTGCCCCAGCTATTTGCTCCCACAGGGTGGCCAGGCTCATCACCGTGGAGGCCCCCACCGTGCTGGTGAGCAACAGGGCCGCCGGCCGACGCAATCGGCTCACCGTACGACTGAAGCTAACGAGCCCCAGGCCCACAACAGTGGCCCCCACGAGGGGCAGAACCGGAATCAGCCAAGCAAGATCTGCAGCCGTCGCCATCGTTACTGGATTCATGGATTGGGGGCTGTGTATCCCCGGCTCACATTAGGTAGGGATTGCGGTTTCGGATGGGTGATTTCGCCTACGATTGCCACCACATCTCGAACGAAGCAGGAGCCAGGCTTGGACAACTTGCCATTCAGCCTGGACCAGTTGCGCATCCTCCGGGCCATTGCGCGGGAGGGCAGCTTCAAGCGTGCGGCTGACAGCCTCTATGTGAGCCAGCCCGCCGTGAGTCTCCAGGTGCAGAACCTGGAGAAGCAACTCAATGTCTGCCTGTTCGACCGCTGTGGTCGCAGCGCCCAGCTCACGGAGCCTGGCCGGGTGCTGCTGAGCTACTGCGACCGCATCCTGAGCCAGTGCCATGAGGCCTGCCGGGCACTGGAAGACCTCAACAGCCTGCGGGGTGGACATCTGAGGGTTGGCGCCAGCCAGACCACAGGCACCTATCTGATGCCGCGGATGCTGGGGCTGTTTCGCCACAAGCACCCGGACGTGGTTGTTCAGCTCCACGTGCATAGCACCCGCCGCACCAGTTGGAGCGTGGTCAACGGCCAGATCGATCTGGCCATCATCGGAGGCGAGATCCCCGTGGAACTCTCCGAGCAGTTGCTGTGCCAGCCCTATGCCAATGACGAGCTGCAGTTGGTGCTGCCGCTGGAGCATCCCCTGGCGCGTCAGCCGGAATTGCAGAGAGAGGATCTCTACCGCTTGGGGTTTATCGCCCTGGATGCCCAATCCACAACCCGCAAGGTGGTGGATCAACTGCTCGGTGACGGCGGCCTGGAGGTCCAACGGCTCAGGATCGATATGGAACTCAACTCCATCGAGGCCATCAAGAATGCCGTCCAGTCGGGTTTGGGGGTGGCCTTCCTGCCGGTGTTGACGGTAGAGCGGGAACTGGCTGTGGGGAGTCTGGTGCGGGTGCGGGTTGCGGATTTACTGGTTTGTCGCCAACTCAAGCTGATTGAACACCCTTCCCGCTACTGTTCACGGGCTGCGGAGGCGTTCAAGCGGGAGGTGCTGCCCCTGTTCGCCAGTGCCGACAGTCCTGTCCGGGAGAGCAAGGTGGTAACGACCAGGGAGAAGAAGGTGTTGCCCCTCAAAAACGGCCCGTTTCGTCGCTGAGGGCGCCGCCGCTGTCCCCACTGCGGCCCAGGAAAAGATTGTCGGTGCGATCGGTCTGATAGACACAACGGACCACGGGCTGGTCCCGAATGGAACCGATGTAGGCAAAGGTGTTCATGCGCTGCTTGCACCTGCGCATGTCGTCCCCGCTTACCACCCCTTCCTTCTGCAGCACGGACCAGTTTTCCCGCCGGATCACACAGCCCG
>Ga0209021_1001614_pt1 | contig 21891 bp, 14 predicted proteins | sample PinacodermFT_FD_187299 | JGI IMG/M metagenome (GOLD analysis project Ga0209021, IMG submission 187299) | Host-associated microbial community of the marine sponge Aplysina aerophoba from Gulf of Piran - sponge pinacoderm, lysed by freeze-thaw... | ecosystem: Host-associated > Porifera > Sponge >... | reverse complement strand
CAGCCCAAGCCAATCCCGGCGGCGGCATAACCAGAGCGGAGAGCCACTTATCGACAGCCTGCCAACTGTTCAAAGAAACCGAGCCACCTCTATCTGAACAAGAAAAACAAGAAATAGAAAGAGCCTGCAGCACTCCATTTTATGAGGCCAACCAGCATATTAAGAAAGCGATAACTCTATTGGCTGACCGTAAAGATCCTGATTATGAAAACAGCACCAAAGAATCTATCAGCGCGGTGGAATCAATCGCAAAAGAAATCACTGAAAGAGAAAAACCACTCAACGCCCTGACACAGAGCTTACAACTCCACCCCAGTTTCAAAGACGCGCTTGACAAACTTTACAATTGGACCAGTACGGACGGAGGCATCCGCCACGGCGCAAGCAGCAAATCTCTAACTCCAGACCAAAACACTGCCCGTTTCATGTTGGTTATCTGTTCTTCTTTTGTGAACTACATAATTTCTCGGAATCCGCGCAAACGTGGAAGATGACCAAAATTTTCTTGAACAAATGACCTGTCCAGGTTTCTAGATATGGCAATGAAGGACAAAGGTAACCCCATCGTTGATATGTTGACGTTGCGCAGAGACTTATACTTTGTGATGAGTCTGCTTTTAGCTGATAAAGAGGTAGCCAAATTACATAACGTGGTTGACTGGACAGAGGCTTTCCACGAAAACGAGGTGAGAAGGTTGATGCTATGGGTGGCGGCAGCGATGCGTGGCTTGCTGGACCTGCTGGACGAAGAAAAAGACAACTTCGGCGGACAACATTGCGGGGAATATTGGGCTGATTTTGGAAGCGGCGAAATGGCAGACCTAGAATTCAGGCAGGCTTGCAATTCTGTTATTCATGCCAAAGAGATATTGCCTTATTGGATTCCAAAACAGGAATCAAAAAGAACGGTCAAGCGAGTTTATACTGACAGACTCACTGTACGGGGCACTCACAAAGGCAAGACAACTCGTGCACAGCTTGATATAATTGAATTTGTGCGGATAGCGGATACTTTGATAAACGCTCTTGGGGGGGCTGACAATGCCAACGAATAGAGATACCTACAAATACCATTTCAAGAAAGGCAACAAAATTGTTCACACAGGCATTACCAATGATATAGACCGACGTGAGAAAGAGCACCGGAGTGAACCTGGATATAGCAAAGGACATATCAAGCAGGTCGGTCTCCGCACCACCCGTGACGCCGCCCTTGAATGGGAGCGGGAACAGGGGAAAGAGGGTAAACCGATAAGAGAGGAATAGTATCTGAAACCGTCATGGGAATCAGAATCTCACTCCCTCGGCAACTCCAAGTTTTTCAATTAACATAATACTGCGTTCTTCTGCTCACGCCACTATATCGCCGACAAGATTGTCATTGTCGCTTTGCGTATTCCTTGACTTCGGAAATAACGGCCTGCTAGAATTTTTCCCAACTGCTTGGTTTTATTTGAAAAATTCAATTTATTCATGAAAATAAATACGTAAAGTCAATGTGGTGCGAGAAAAACCTTTAGTATGACTTGAATATTGCGAGGGGTGTCATGAAGGATTTTTTTGAGTTGGATCGTGATCTGATTCCGCAGTGGGGTCAGTTGGTTTCAAGGGTCGAGGGTTTTGAAGAAGATTGGGGTGCAGGCGAAGACGCCGATCAGGACAAGCTCCCCGATCCGCCCGCGGGCGTCAAGGCCGTCGCAGGAAATGGGTTCATTACCCTGAGTTGGGATGCCGTGCCCGATGCGATGTATTACAACGTCTACTACCAGACTTCGAAAGGGGTCAGCATCAAGCCGAATGAACTGACGCGTCCGATTGCGAGTCAAGACGATTTCAATCCTGTCATCGGGGTCACCAAGGAAAAAGGGAATTGTATTGAAGGTCCTGCCTGTCCCTACGCGCATAACGACCTTGCCAATGGATTGTGTTACCACTACGTGGTCACCGTTGTGACCGCCGATGGAGAGAGTCGTGAATCGGAAGAAGTCATGTCGATCCCTTCGCCGTACTTGCCCGTGATGCAGTTCGGAGAGGAAGGCGTCGATGACGGGGAGTTTCGCTCACCGACCGGTATTGCCCTCGATGGCGACGGCAACATCTATGTGGCGGATACCGACAATCATGCTATTCAACAGTTTGATAAGGACGGCAAATTTCTGGCTCGATGGGGCGGCGAAGCCGATTCGGAAGAAGGCATGTTTTATTATCCCCGAGGCTTGGCCACCGCTCCGGAAGGACACGTGTACGTGGCGGACAGCGGCAACAACCGCGTCCAGAAGTTTGATCCTGACGGGAATTTCTTGCATGCCTGGGGGAAGTTCGGTTTTGCCTGGCGTGGCGCCGAGGCCGGCCAGTTTGACGTGCCTTGGGGCGTGGCCACCGACCAGCAGGGAAATCTCTATGTGTCGGACACGAGTAACGCTCGCATCCAAAAATTCCAGTCTGACGGCACCCCCTTGATCAAATGGGGAAAAGACGGGAGCTTCGACGGCGCCTTTTTCTATCCGCGGGGACTGACGATCGACTTTGCCGGCCACATTTACGTGGCCGATGAAGGCAATCATCGCATTCAGAAATTCGATTCCCGCGGCAATTTCCTGATGAAATGGGGAAGAGAAGGAAATGGGCTCGGACAGTTTAAATCTCCGTGGGGCGTGGCCTGCGATGCCTTGGGCAACGTGTACGTCGTGGACAGCGGGAACCACCGAATGCAGAAGTTCGATTCGAACGGCACGTATCTGTGTTCCTGGGGCAATCGTGGACTCACGGAGGCCCAGGTGAATTATCCTTCGGGCGTCGCGGTGGATAAAGAAGGGTACGTCTACGTGGTGGATAGCGGGAACTACCGGATCTTGAAATTCGCACCCACGGAGGAAGAACTCGCCAGGGGCCGGGAAAAAGCCGACAAGGTCGCAGAAGCGGAGGGCGCCCCGTTGACCGTACCGTTGGTGGGGAAACCCGGAGACACGGAGGCGATGCTCAGTTGGATGGAGGTGCCGGGCGCCGTGTCCTACAACCTCTATTTCAGCACCGATCCCGGCGTATCCAAAGAGACGGCGACTCGAATCGAAGGAGTGATGAGTCCCTACACCCACGCCGGATTGACGAACCATACGCCCTACTATTATGCGCTCACGAGTGTTGATGAGAACGATACGGAAAGCCCCCTGTCGAAAGAACAGGAAGTCATGCCCGTGTTGATCGACGTGGCCGCTCCGCAAAATCCGGATATCGTCCTGAATCACGGGGCGTACATGACGAATTCGTTGGATGTGGTGGCGACCATTTCAGCCAGGGACGTGGATACCGGGGTGGCGGGCTATTTCATTTCTGAAAATCCCATGACTCCGGGTGCGACGTTGCCGGGTTGGATCGAAGTCGAACCGGAACAGAAATTCGGGGCAACGATTCCCCTGACGTTATCCCCGGGTGACGGGCCCAAGACGGTCTATGCCTGGTTTAAAGACGTCGGCAATAACATCTCGGTCCCGGCCAGCGCCAACATTTTGCTGAATACCTCGGGGTATGTGTGTACGGGGAAATGGGGAAAACCGGGTCGTGGCGCCTCGTTGCTGCATGGCGGTGAATTCATGGCACCGCTCTACGGGTTGGCCATCGATCAACAGGGGTCCCTGTTCGTGATCGACAACGGCAACACCCGTGTTCAAAAATTTGACAGAAACGGCAACTTCATTCTGCTGTGGGGAAATTTCGGGACGGCCAACGGGAATTTCAACAATCCCACGGGGATCGCCTGTGATGGAAAAGGTGACGTGTACGTGTGCGACACCAGTAACCATCGGGTGCAGAAGTTCGATGGCAAACTGGGCCAATACCTCGCAAAAATCGGTGGACGTGGAAATGGAGAAGGACAGTTCAATGCTCCCTGGGATATTGCCGTCGACCGGGTGCGGGGCTACCTGTACGTCGTCGACAGTGCCAATTTTCGCGTCCAGAAATTCGATGAAGACGGTGAGTTCGTGATGCAGTGGGGCAGTTTCGGGAACAATGACGGGCAATTCTATTTTGCCCGTGGCGTTGCCGTCGATCAGAATGACGGAATGGTGTACGTTGTGGACATGGGGAATCACCGGATCCAGAAGTTCGATACCAGTACGAACGTCCTCCCGCAGCTCGTCGCCAAATGGGGCGGTGGGACCAGTCCGGGCCACGCGAGTAGCGCCCAAGCCCAGGAGCCGGGCCAATTCCGTTCACCCTGGGGGATCACGGTGGACGGCGGGGGCGACGTGTATGTCTCGGACACGGGGAACCAGCGGGTCCAAAAATTTGATCGGGACGGCAATTTCGTCACTCAATGGGGTGGATTCGGTAATGCCGAAGGGCAATTCAACTTTCCCTATGGGCTTGCGGTGGATCATAGAGGGCACGTGTTCGTGGTCGATAGCGGCAATATGCGCGTCCAACACTTCATGCCGGCCGAAGACGCCGAAGAGTTCCTGCGAGAGGAAGCGGAGGAAACGGTGGCGGCTCTTCCGGAAAGTGACGCGTAAGAGCCACCTGACTCGATTTCGTGTGCTGAGCAAGGCCCCCGCGGTGGTATGTGCCGTCCGGGGGCCTAGTTTTAACGAATCCTGATAGAAAGCGAGAACCTCGTCATTTTTTCGGATTTCTCTCGCAAGGATTCTGGCAACATACAAAATCAACCACCATACTTAACCATCCACTAAAGCGGTATGTCTTCAGTAGTTTTGTACAGATAGAGGATTCTTATGGCAAAGGCTGAAGCAACCGTAGAAGAGTTGGTGGGTATGATCGAGCGCGGTGAGTTGCGCTTGCCTGAGATGCAACGCCGCTATGTCTGGCGCTCGACCCGCGTGCGAGACTTGCTCGATTCGCTTTACCGTGGCTATCCCTCGGGCGCTATCCTGTTATGGGAAACGGATGAAAAGGTGCCGCTTCAGGATATGGCGATCAAGCAGAGTGACAATCCCTACGTGAGCACTCGCCTGCTGCTTGACGGCCAGCAGCGTCTTACTTCGTTGGCTGCGGTCATCCGTGGCAAATTGGTCACCGTAGGTGGTCGCAAAAAGCCCATTGAGTTGCTTTTCAATCTCGAACACCCCGACAAATTATCCTTGGTTACTGAAGTATACGAAGATGGTTCTGACGACGAAAATGAGGAGGAACGCATTGAGGACGAAGCCGATTCTACCGAAGATGAACTACAGGAGCGCTTCAACCGTATGACCTTCGTCGTCGCTACGAAAAAGCTTGCTAGGCTACCGCATTGGGTCAGGGTGAGTGATGTATTCAGGACCGACAACGATGCAGCCTTTCTTAATCAGGCTGGTGTGAAGGACTTCAACGACCCGAATTATGAGCGTTACAGCCAGCGGCTGGGCCGGCTACGAGCCATTCGCAGGTACTCCTACCGAATGGATGTCTTGGAGCGTTCACTCTCCTACGACGAGGTCACCGAGATTTTCGTACGGGTAAATTCACTTGGCGCTAAACTGCGAAGTTCAGACTTGGCCCTGGCACAAATCACCGCCAAGTGGCGGAACTCCCTGAAAGAATTTCAAACGTTTCAGCAGGATTGTAATCGGGCGGGCTTTGCTCTCGACTTGGGAAGCGTTCATCTACGAAGCTTGGTGGCCTTCGCCACTGGACAGTCTCGCTTTCTCACTGTCGGTGGCTTAAGTCTTGATGTTTTGCAAGCGGGCTGGAAGGAGAGTCGTCGCGGTATGGAATTTGCCTTGAACTTCATGCGCAGCAACGCGAAGATCGAGAGTCCAGCGTTGCTTGCTTCTCCCTTCATCCTAATCACAGTGGCCTACTATGGGCACAAACGCGACTATTCCTTATCGCCTGAGGAGTCGGAGCAACTGCGTCGTTGGGTGCTTTTGGCCAATGCCAAAGGCCGATATTCACGAGGTTCAAGCGAAACCATCCTAGACCAAGATCTCCTAATTCTACGCGAGGGCAGAGGTGCAAATGAACTCATGGATGGTCTGCGCCGCCAAGTCGGTCGTCTTGATATTACACCCGAGGAGCTAGAAGGCCGCAACCAACGTAGCGCTCTTTTCAAGACTATGTTTCTTGCTTTTCGTGCCGCTGGGGCGAAAGACTGGCGCTCGAATTTGGCTATCGCAATTAATCACAAGGGTGCCAACACAAACTTCAATTTCACCACATCTTTCCCAAAGCGGTGCTTAAGGGAACTTATTCTGTTCGTGAGGCGGATGACATCGCCAACCTCTGCTTCATCTCTGGCCAGATGAACCGGCAGATCAGTAACAAGACACCACAGACCTATTTTCCTGACATCATCAAGAAGGTAGGCCACGAACCGTTTGCGGCCCAGTGCATTCCGATGGATGAGAAAGTTCTTAATCTGGAAGCGTATAGGACCTTCCTCGTCAAGCGTCGGAATCAGGTAGCGGTGCGACTAAATGAGTTCTTGCAGGGTGCTCGTTGATGATTTATAGCGGACCGGTCGATGGGGTCGAGAGGACCGGCACGAAGTGGGGCGTGCCGGTGCGGAAGGATGCCCTATAACAGCTTGATGAGAGCGACAATCAGCCCGCCCTGAGCAATCAGGGCACCAAACATCCATTTCAGCAGGTCGACCTTGAGGGCTTCCATATTGGCCTTGGTTTCTTGCCGTAGGGCTTCAATATCCCGCTGGATAATGGCTATATCGGCCTTGGTGGCCAAATTGCCGTTGAGTAGATTGACTTGCTCGACGGCAAGGGCCTCGGCCTGCTCCTCGGTAAAGCCTTTTTCTGTCAGGTGTTTGACGAATTTATGGGTGTCGAACGCGATGGCGTCACTCATGGGGGAATTCTAAAGCGGTCGCGTCATCGAATGCAACATGTGGACCCAGTGGAGCCGATGGAGGCGTTGAAGGGCTCTTTATTTACCGTCGATTTTTTTGGAAAAACTTGCTAAGCTGGTTTCGCATTTTTTCTCACCGGTTTTTGTTCATCGACAACGGTACGGTTTCTCCCATGATGACGCGTTCATAGGGGTGTCTATTTTCTGAGGAACACGAAGGATGGCACTTTGGGATAAAACACGAATCGGCTTGACGTTTGACGACGTGGTGTTGGTGCCCGCCAAATCGGAGGTGATGCCCAGTGACGTCGATTGTTCCACACACGTGTCGCGCCATATTGCGATCAATATCCCGATTCTGAGTGCCGCCATGGATACCGTGACGGAGGGCCGCTTGGCCATTGCATTGGCGCGGGAAGGAGGCATCGGGGTTCTCCATCGGGCCATGTCGCCCGAACAGCAAGCCCTCGAAGTCGATAAGGTGAAAAAATCCGAGAGCGGCATGATTCTGGATCCCATTACGATCGCGCCTGATCAGACCATTCGTGATGCCCATGACATTATGGCGACCTATCGAATTTCCGGCATTCCGGTCACGAGAGAGAAAAAGCTGGTGGGGATCCTGACCAATCGGGATTTGCGATTCGAGTCCCGGTTGGATTTGCCGGTCTCGCAGGTAATGACGCAGGAACAGTTGGTGACGGTGCCGGAGGGCACCAGTCTCACCAAGGCCCGGGAAATTCTACATGAGCATCGGATTGAAAAATTGCCGGTCGTCAACGACGAATTCGAACTCAAGGGGCTGATCACGATCAAGGACATTCAAAAACAAATTAAATACCCGAACGCCTGCAAAGATGCTCATGGCCGGCTGCGGGTTGCCGCGGCCGTCGGCGTGGGGGAGGACGTGCCGGAACGCGTCGAGCGACTGGTCAAGGCCGGTGTGGACATGATTGTCGTGGATACGGCGCACGGGCATTCCCAGAGCGTTATCGATGCCGTGAAAATGATCAAACAGGGTTATTCGTTCATGGAGGTCGTCGCCGGGAATGTCGGAACGGCGGAAGCGGCCAAGGAACTCGTGAACGCGGGCGTCGACGCGGTGAAGGTGGGCGTGGGGCCTGGCTCGATTTGTACGACGCGGATCGTCTCGGGGGCCGGCGTTCCCCAACTGACCGCCATTGCCGATTGTGCCGAAGCGCTGAGTGGAACCGGCGTGCCGGTGCTGGCCGACGGGGGCATCAAATATTCGGGCGATGTCTCCAAAGCGTTGGCGGCGGGAGCCTCTGCCGTGATGATCGGTTCCCTGTTTGCCGGGACCGAAGAATCACCGGGAGAAACCGTCCTGTATCAGGGTCGCACCTATAAGGAGTATCGGGGCATGGGTTCGCTTGGAGCCTTGGAACGATGGGGCAAGGACCGCTACCGGCAGGAAGGCCAGGCTGCGGGAAAGCTGGTGCCGGAGGGAATCGAAGGCCGTGTCCCCTACAAGGGGCTGCTGTCCAATATGGTGTATCAATTGGTCGGCGGCCTGAAGGCCGGCATGGGATATTGCGGATGCCGGTCCATACCCGAGTTGCAACACAGTGCCAAGTTCATTCGTCTCACCAACGCCGGATTGCGAGAAGGTCACGTTCATGACGTGGTCATAACCAAGGAGGCACCCAACTATAGGGCTGACGTTGACTGACGTGAGCCAAGCCCCGACTTCGACAACCCAGTCATCATTTGTGGCGTCCGGTCACGATACGATCGTCGTTCTCGATTTCGGGTCGCAATACACCCAACTGATTGCCCGCCGGATTCGCGAATCCCACGTTCATTCCGTGATCCTTCCTTCTTCGACTTCCCTGGAAACGATTCAAGCCAATCGCCCGAAGGGCATCATCCTGTCCGGAGGGCCGGCCAGCGTGACGAGTGCCGGGCGGCCGGAATGGTCGAAAGCGATTATGAAGGAAGGCCTGCCCATTCTCGGCATTTGCTACGGCATGCAATTGATGGCGCAGTCCATGGGCGGGCGGGTCGGCCGGGCCAAGCGCAGGGAATTCGGTCGCGCGGAGTTGCTCGTTCAGGATGGGTCGGATTTATTCAGGGGGCTGGCCGGGAAGAGCCCCTTTTCGGTCTGGATGTCTCACGGAGACCGGATTGAAAAAGTACCCCCCGGCTTCAAGCCCATTGCGCGGACGTCGAATTCTCCCATCGCCGCGATGAAATCGGTCAATGGGAGACATCGCCTCTACGGTCTGCAATTTCACCCCGAGGTGGCCCATACCACGTACGGCGCACGCATCCTCAAAAACTTCGTCCGTCATATTTGCGGGGCCAAACCAACCTGGACCATGGGGTCGTTCCTGCACGATTCCATCGACCGGATTCGTCGACAAGTGGGCCGGGAGAAAGTGTTCTGTGCGCTGAGTGGCGGCGTCGATAGTACGGTGGCGGCGGCCATGACCCATCGGGCGATCGGGAAGCAGCTGACCTGTGTGTTTATCGATAACGGCGTGATGCGGAAAAATGAAGTCAAACAGCTCAAGCGGATGTTCAGGTCGTTTCACTTCAACTGCCGCATGGTGGATGCCTCCGGTCAATTTTTGCGGGCACTGGGTCGAACGACCGATCCGGAAAAAAAGCGCAAGATCATCGGGCGTCAATTCATCAGGGCGTTTGATCGCGAAGCGCTGAAGATCGGCAACGTGCGTTACCTGGTGCAGGGCACGCTGTATCCCGACGTGATTGAAAGTGTCAGCCATAAGGGACCGTCCGTGACGATCAAGTCGCACCACAACGTCGGAGGTCTTCCTGCACGCATGAAACTCCGATTGATCGAACCGCTTCGGGAATTGTTCAAGGATGAAGTCCGGGTCCTGGGTAAGGAACTGGGCTTGCCGGACGACGTGGTGCATCGTCATCCTTTTCCGGGACCTGGCTTGGCCATTCGCATTCTCGGCGCGGTGACGCCGGCTCGCGCGGACATGCTCCGTGAAGCGGATGCCGTGTTTATCGATGAACTCAAGGCGCAGCGATTGTACCGGAAAACGTGGCAGGCGTTTGCCGTGTTGCTGCCGGTTCGGACCGTGGGGGTGATGGGAGATCAACGGACCTATGAGCACGTCATCGGGTTACGGGCCGTGACCAGCGTGGACGGCATGACCGCGGATTGGGCGCCGTTGCCGCAACCTTTTCTGGCGCACGTGGCGAACCGGATCATCAACGAAGTGCCGGGGGTGAACCGCGTGGTGTACGACATCAGCTCCAAACCGCCGAGTACGATCGAATGGGAGTAAGAAGAGTGTCTGGACAGTTTTCGATAAAGCCGATAATCACCGGCAGGGATTTACGCAGATAGCGCGCCGTTAAGTGTTATTGAGGGACTAAGATGCGTCTTGCAGAAATCAAAATAAAAATTTTTCGTTCTTTTGAAGATGAAACCATTGTACTGGACGATTATACCTGCCTCGTTGGACCAAATGGGGCTGGTAAATCCAACGTGCTGCAGGCGCTCAACTTATTCTTTAGAAATACAGCGGCTGCCTCTGTTGATTTGTTGAAGTTATCCGACGAGGATTTTCATCACAAGAACATTGAGAGACCCGTTGAAGTTGAGTTGAAGTTTGAACAGCTATCACCGGACGCACAACAGGACTTCAAAGCATACTACAGGAGCGGCAAGCTTATAATATCGGCCGTTGCAGCATGGGATCCGCAAGCTGGTTGTGCTGAAGTAAAACAGTACGGGTCAAGATTTGTTATGGCCGCTTTTGCGCCATACTTTGCAGCAAATGAGAACAGAGCTGGGGCTCCAGAATTAAAGGGCATTTACTCAGAGTTGCGGCGACAGTTTTCTGATCTGCCCGCGGTGACTACAAAAGGAGATATGGAATCAGCACTCCGTGCTTACGAAGAGGGGCATCTGGAACAATGTGAGTTTGTATCGAGCCCGAATCAATTTTATGGGTGGAGTAAAGGAGAGAATCGGCTGCGTAAATATCTTCAGTGGGTCTATGTGCCTGCTGTCAAGGATGCCACTACGGAACAAGATGAGGGGCGTGCGACAGCTCTGGGGCAGCTCCTGGAAAGAACGATAAGGTCTAAAGTGAACTTTCAGGAACAGATCGATGAGTTGCGAAAAGATGTAGCAAACAAGTACGGAAAGATCATTCAGAAGGAGCAAAATGTCCTTGATGGTCTAAGCGATTCGCTTACTCGTCGGATACAGGAGTGGACTCATTCAGGTGCCAAAATCAGGCTCAACTGGCATTACAATCCAGATAAATCTTTTACTGTCAACGAGCCGCTAGCAAGATTGGCTGTCGGCGAGCATGATTTTTTGGGTGAGCTTGTCCGCCTAGGTCATGGTCTTCAAAGGACCGTGTTTGTGTCCCTTCTTCAGGAGTTCGCTGCAAACGAGGAAGGAGACATGCCGACGCTTCTCCTTGGGTTCGAGGAACCGGAGCTGTACCAGCACCCCCCTCAATCTCGGCATATGGCGAGCCTATTGGAAGAGCTATCAACAAAGAGCGCTCAGATCCTTCTGAGCACGCATAGCCCTTACTTCGTATCTGGTAAGGGCTTTGAAAATATTCGCATGATCCGTAAGTCAGCTGATGACAGAAAGTCGATCACATCCCAAGTGACGCATAAAAATATTTCCGACAGGCTAGGCGAAGCATTGGGGGAGGCTCCGCGTTCACTGACAAGTACTATGGCCGCTATCGAGCAAATAATGCAGCCATCTCAGAATGAACTATTTTTTGCGAGCGTCGTGGTATTGGTCGAGGGAATTGAAGATGTTGCGTATATATCAACTCACTTGAACTTGACAGGTCGTTGGGATGAATTTCGGAAACACGGCTGCCATTTTGTGATCGCAAGCGGAAAGCGGAATCTAAGTCGGCCATTGGCTACTGCCAATGGACTTGGGATTCCAGTGTTCGTTGTATTTGATTCGGACGCGGAGGCCAACCGCCAAAATCCAGGGAACCATCCTCGCGACAACCGCTGCATTTTATCGCTATGCGGAGCACATAACGCAGATCCTATGCCGCATGGCGCGTATTGGGGTGATAATGCTGTGATGTGGCACTCGAATATTGCCGACATAGTGCATTCAGATTTTGGGCAGGGAGTATGGGATAGTTCTGAGCATACTGCCAAGCAAGAGCAGGGATTCTTGGAGGGCGTTAATAGAAAAAACTCCTTGCTGGTAACTGCAACGTTAGAAGTTCTCTATAAGCAAGGAAAGCGATCGAAGATACTGGAACAGCTTTGCGCGAGAATCCTTGAATTCGCTGAGACACACTAGGGCTCTCGTGAAGACAATAGTCAAATTTATTCACGCCGCAGATATACACCTTGATAGCGCACTACATGGACTAGAGCGCTATGAAGGTGCTCCAGTCGAAGAGATACGTAGCGCCACGCGTCGCGCCTTTGACAACCTTGTAGATCTTGCTATCGATGAAAAAGTGAATTTTGTGCTCTTGGCGGGTGATCTCTATGACGGCGACTGGAAGGATTACAACACGGGCCTCTATTTTGTAGAACGCATGGGAAGGCTGCGTGAGGCAGGTATCCGAGTCTTTATTGTGGCCGGAAACCACGACGCCGCCAGCCAAATCGCCAAACACCTTCGATTGCCTGAAAATGTCAACTTGTTCTCAACCAGGAATCCGGAACAGGTGATTTTAGATGATCTGAATGTGGCAGTATATGGTCAGGGTTTCGCTACACGGGCAGTAACAGACGACCTTTCGCAGGCCTATCCGCAAGGAGATCCACAGCTATTTAACATCGGCATGCTCCATACTTGCTTGGATGGTAAGCCGGGCCATGAGCCCTACGCGCCTTGCACCATAGATGGCCTACGATCCAAAGGATACCAATATTGGGCACTTGGTCATGTCCATAACCGGGAAGAGGTGAGCCGGGAGCCATGGATAGTATTTCCCGGAAATATACAGGGACGAAATATACGTGAGGCAGGACCAAAGGGTTGCACACTGGTTACAGTCGAAAGTGGAGATATTATTGAGGTCGAACATCGAGATCTCGATGTGATGCGGTGGTCTCTCTGTGAGCTTGATGTTTCTGGCAGCGAGACGGTGGATGACATCTATGAGCAGGTGCGTGAAGAGTTGCAGTCAGCATTGGATAGCGCCGAAGGAAGACCAGTCGCTGTACGCTTGGTCCTGCAAGGAACCTGTTCTGCGCATGCGAAATTGCATGTAGACCGCATGCTCTGGATTCAGGAATATCGGGCTTTGGCAATGGGGCTAGGCGGTGCTGGCATCTGGTTGGAGAAGGTTTTCATCAAGACAAAGCCGTCCTACTCTGTTGACGAGGTTCTTGAACGTGACGATGCATTAAGCGGCTTGCTGCGTACCATCCGTGATATGGAACTGGATGCAGCAGCTTTAGATGAACTCGCCGATGAGATATCCACGCTTCGTCAGAAACTCCCGGCTGAACTGCTGGGTGGCGATGACTCCTATGATCCGGCCAATCCGGATGTACTCAAGGATACCTTGGAGGATATCAAGGAACTGCTCGTCAGCCGCTTGTTGTCCACGGAGAAAGCGGCATGAAATCAAGATGAGAATAGACGCATTAAATCTTGCAGCATTCGGTCCTTTTACCGATAGGATATTGACTTTTCCTGATCTGGGACTCCATATCGTTTATGGTCCTAACGAGGCTGGCAAGAGTTCGGCTCTGCGCGGCCTGAAAGCCCTACTGTATGGCATTGACGAACGTACTCCGGACAATTTTCTTCACGCCAATGACAAGCTCCGTATACATGGGGTTTTACGGGCACGCGATGGGCACAAACTCACGTTTGTTCGGCGCAAAGGCCGGAAAAATACGTTATTGACTCCAGATGATGATGTACTTGATGAAAACGTACTGGCGCCCTTTCTCCAAGGTGTGACAGCAGATCTTTTCGAGACACTTTTCGGAATCGATCACCAGGAATTGATTCAGGGTGGACAGGAGATTCTCGAACAGAAGGGGGACGTTGGACAGGCTTTGTTTTCAGCAGCGCTTGGCAGCCACGCGTTACATGCCGTTCTTGCCAAGCTTGATGAAGATGCTGATCGTCTGTTCCGGCCCCGGGGCACAACGCAAACGATCAACTCAGCGTTGAAGTCGTATGCTGAACTCAGTAAGGAGGTCAGGAAGCGCTCTCTATCATCAAGAGAATGGGATGACAAACGGCGTGTTTTGGAGCGGACGACGAAGGAACTGGAAAAAATTCAATCTGAGTTGGAGGTCAACAGGATTGAGGTAAATCGTTTACAACGTATCCAGCGCGTTCTGCCAAAACTTGCCAAGCGCCGTGAGCTTGCTCAGGAATTGGATTTATTGGGTAATGTTATCATCCTGCCGAAGGATTTTACTGACCGTCGCCAAACGGCATTGAATGCGTTGGAGACAGCTCAGGCCATCGTTGGAAAGGCAACTCCTCGCCTTGAAGGATTACAGAAACAGCTCGAAGAATTGCCAACAAACCAAGAATTGCTGGCTCAAGCAGAGAATATTGAAGATCTTCATGCGCGCCTAGGCGGTCATCGAAAAGCACTACAAGACCGGCCGCATCTTGAAGCGGAAGGCCAACAGTTACTGACAGATGCTGAATCTATACTCAAAGAGATTCAGCCTGATCTCGAACTTAAGGATATCGAGAAATTACGTCCCATACTGGCAAGGCGCCAGGCCATTGCCGAGTTGGGCAGCAAAAATGCCTTACTGAATGCCCGTGTAGAACAGGCAGAGTCTAGTTTGCGTGAAACAGAAAAGCGCCTGAAGGTCGCCAGCAGGGAACTCAGTGGAATTCCTGAAACGAGTTCAACGGACGCATTGCACCGAGCAGTTATATCTGCCAGGAAACAGGGGGAATTGGATGCTTCGATCCAGTCCATGCGGAACCAACTTGCAAATCTGCAGACAGAATCCGCTGCTGACCATGCACGACTCACGCTTTGGGAGGGTGAGCTGGAAGAAGTATCCAGATTGAGGTTGCCCAACCGGGAAAGCATCCATCGATGTGAAGAGGACTATAACGAACTTTCAAAACGTTTACAGCGCTTTGAAGAGAAGAAAGAAGATGCCATCGGCTTCTTACAAGATATCGGGCAAAGACTTGATGAAATTGAACGTGTCGGGGAGGTGCCGACGGAAGCAACGCTCATCAATGCCAGATCGGAACGTGATGCAGTCTGGCAGTTGCTGCGCCGACAGTGGGTGGATGGTGAGGACATATCAACCGAGGTAAGTGAACAACAAAGTGATGGAGCATTGCCGGATGTCTTTGAGAACCGCGTTGCTGGTGCCGATGAGGTGTCTGATCGTTTGCGCCGCGAAGCAGATCGGGTCCATGCATTGGCAAGTCTTCAGGCCAACCAGGAGAGCGGACAACGACGAGCAGAAGAGATAGCCGCACAGCTTCAGGTAACGAACGCTGAAAAGGTTCAACTTGATGCTGATTGGCAGGAATTATGGGCACCTTGTCGGATTGTCCCACGTACTCCGCGGGAGATGCGTGTCTGGCTGGATGAATTTGAAAGACTTCGTGAGAGGGTGGGACAGCTAAATCTGCTACGCCAGAAGGTGAACGAGCTTGAGCAGAATCGTACCACGCATATCCAGCGGTTCAATGAGCAACTGACTAGGCTGGGGAGAACGAACTGTGCGTCAGAGGAGCTTGAAGTCGTTCTCCTGGAATGCGAAGCATTAGCTAATGAATTTGACGAAACCAAACGCAAGCACGATTCGTTGAGTAAGGAGGTCAAGGATCGGGAAGCTGATGCTGAGTTGTTGAGTGAAGAGCATCGCTTGGCAACCGAAGCACTTGAAGCATGGAAGACGCAGTGGGGTACGCAGATACAGAGCCTTGGTCTGCGAAGCGAGACCTCACCATCGGAGGTTGACGATTTCATTGAAAGAGTCAGAGAACTGTTCTCAAAACAAGGCGAAGCAGAAAAACTGCGCATACGCATCAATGCCATCGATGAAGACGGAGTGGGGTTCCGTGCCCAGGTAGGGACCATGGTAGCCACGATTGCCCCACAACTGAAGGATTTGTCCGCGGATGATGCCGTCGTACGCCTTAACTCGCTGTTATCAGAAACCCGAACGAGACAGACAAAACGGCAACAGATTGAAGAGCAGATCGAACAGGCAACACAGGAGATACAGGATTCTAACGCATCAATGAAAATAGTGACGGATCATCTTGATGCGTTATGTATAGTAGCAAAATGTGATAGCCACAATCACCTCGAAGCTGCGGAACGCCGCTCGGCAGACTATCTTCGAATCAAGGCGGCAACCGATTCGATTGAGCAGGAAATCCTGGAAACAGGTGAAGGTGTCGCCATCGCGGAGTTGGAGATTCAAGCGGAGGGGGTTGATCCGGATAGTCTGCCAGGACGAATCACGGAGTTAAGCAATAAGATCGATGTCGAACTCAACCCCAGATGGATTGAACTGGCGGAAACAAAGGGACGCGAGGAAAAGGAACTGGAACTCATGGATGGTAGTGATCATGCGGCCATGCGCGCTGATAAGGCCCACGCCACTCTTGCCAGTATTCGTGCGAATGCCGAACGCTATGTTGAAGTTAAACTGGCGGGAAAGATTTTGCGCGACCAGATTGAGCGTTATCGCAGAGAGAACCAAGGGCCACTAGTCAAGCGCGCAAGCGAGCATTTCTCCGCACTGACGCTTGGCTCATTCGAAGCGCTTATGACCGACTTTAATGAAAAGGATGAGCCCGTCCTTGTTGGTGTTCGCCTCAATGGGGAGCGCGTACATGTAGAAGGGATGAGTTCTGGAACACGCGACCAACTTTATTTTGCGCTTCGATTGGCCTCGCTGGAGAAATATATGGAAGGCTCTGAGCCCATGCCTTTCATTGTGGATGATGTGCTCGTGAACTTTGATGATGGCCGTTCGCAATCAGCACTGAATGCCTTGGCTGAATTATCGGAAAAGACACAAGTTATCCTGTTTACTCATCATTCGCAGGTTGTTGAGCAGTAAAAGCAATTGCAAGGGGCTGTGCAGGTACATGAGTTAGAGACAACTGTATGAGTTATTTCTAACCTGCACTTGACCATATAGATTGCGATGGTGCTCTAACCCTTGCATTGCTAGCCATTTCTAATGGCAGAAATGAGGGATGCGCCTATGCCGGAAGAAATTGGTAGAGGGCTGGATCTGGATGCCTTTCTTCAATGATCGTAGTTGCTGCGCTACAAACATTTTCGGTGATATCCTGGTAATATTCAGGTGCCATAGAAGTACGTATATAAAGAATGAATATGAAGTGAATTTTAGATTAAAGAAATTAAAGAAATGATGGTTCGATTGCAAAAAATCATCGCCGCCAGTGGGATAGCGTCACGACGCGCGGCAGAAACCATGATTCGGGAAGGGCACGTCACGGTGAACGGCAAAGTCGTGCGTGTCCTCGGAACGTGCATCGATCCGTCGAAAGACCACGTGAAGATCGATGGTCGTCACGTACAACCGGCCGAGCCCGAGGTCTTTGTTCTCCTGCACAAACCACCCGGGTACGTGACGACGATGAGTGATCCGTTTGCCCGTCCCACGATCGCGGATCTGGTGTCGAAAGTGAGAGTGCGGGTCTTTCCGGTCGGCCGGCTGGACTATGACACCGAAGGGCTGTTGCTTCTGACGAATAATGGAGACGTGGCACAAGCGTGCGTCCATCCCCGGTACCACGTGCCCAAGACGTATTTGGTCAAAGTCTCGGGGGTCTGTACGGTGGAGGAAATCCAAAATCTTGAAGACGGTATTGCCTTGGACGACGGGATGACCGCTCCCGCCGTCGTCAGGAAATCCGGAAAGGCGAAGGCCAATTCATGGTTGGAGATCACGATTCACGAAGGCCGGAAGCATCAGATCAAGCGCATGCTCGAAGCCTTGGGCCATCGGGCCATACGCATCATCAGAATTCGTTTCGGCCCGCTTGACCTGGGAGATTTGCCCATGGGAGTGTGCCGGTTTGCCACCGACCTCGAAGCCAATGCGTTGCGGGGGATCGTGCATCGAACGACCAAGCCCCGGAACGTCCGTGCGCCGGCGCCACGATCCGACTTGCAAAAATCGAAGCCGGCTAGGGATACTGGGCCGCCGCGCGTACGGACAACGGGTCCTCCGGGCAAGAAGGATGCACGCAGCAAGGGCAGCAAGGCTCGTCCGGCAACCAAGCCCCGGAACGTCCGTGCGCAGGCCCCACGGTCCGACTTGCAAAGTTCGAGACCAGCTAGGGATACTGGGCCGCCGCGCGTACGGACAACAAATCCTCCCGCAAAGAGGGATTCACGCAGCAAGGGCGGCAAGGCTCGTCCGGCTTCCGGCACTGCCCGCCAGCCAGGGCGAGTCGTGAAAGGACGCGGTCGCACACGGACGCGGAAAGGGTAGGCAGCCAAGTGAAGCGGACACACCATTGTGGAGAATTGACACGTGAACAGGACGGCCAAACCGTCACGTTGATGGGATGGGTGCATGGCCGGCGTGATCACGGCGGTGTGTTATTCATCGACGTGCGCGACCGGTTCGGGGTCACGCAACTGGTGTTTGACGTGGAGAAGGATCAGGCCACTCATGAACAGGCCAATGAACTCCGGAATGAATTCGTGATTGCGGCCACGGGCACGGTGCGACTCAGACCCGAGGATTCGATCAATCCACAGATTACGACGGGAGAAATCGAAATCCAAGTCGGCGTCCTGGAAGTGCTCAATCGAGCCCACACCCCGCCTTTTTTGATCGAAGACGACAGTCAGGCTACGGAAGCCCTTCGTTTGAAACATCGGTATTTGGATCTACGCCGGCCGCCGATGCAGCGGTTACTGGCGTTGCGTCATGACGTGACCTACCGGACCAGGCAGTTTCTCCATGAACGGCGGTTTCTGGAAATCGAGACCCCGATCCTCACGAAAAGTACCCCCGAAGGGGCCCGAGATTATCTGGTGCCGAGTCGCGTGAATCAGGGTGCTTTTTTTGCATTGCCGCAATCGCCGCAATTGTTCAAACAGATCCTGATGGTCGGCGGAGCCGATCGGTATTTTCAAATCGCCCGGTGCTTCCGCGACGAAGATCTCCGGCTCGACCGGCAACCCGAGTTTACGCAAATCGACCTTGAGATGTCGTTTGTGGAACGTGATGACGTCATGAACCTGACGGAAGAATTGTTGAGACTCGTGTGCAAGGAAACCGCGGGTATTTCGTTGCCGTCTCCGTTCCCGCGGCTGACCTACCAGGAAGCCATGTCGCGGTATGGGACGGACAAGCCCGATCGTCGATTCGGACTGGAGCTTCATGATTTGAACGAAGTCGCCAAACACGTGGAGTTTAAGGTGTTTCGGGACACGGTCGAGAAAGGCGGACAGGTGTCCGGGCTCGTGGTCAAAGGCGGTGCGGACATTGCGCGCAGCCGGATCGACCGGCTCATTGAAGTCGCCAAAGGGTTTGGGGCCAAAGGCCTCGCGTGGGTCAAGATTATCGAAGGGTGGCAGCTCGAGTCGGCTATTGCCAAATTCCTCGACGCCGCACTGTTTCAACAGGCGCTTCCTGACGCCGGTCCCGGGGATCTCCTGCTGTTTGTCGCGGACAAGCCGGCCGTCACGTATGAGGTGTTGGGCCGGCTTCGCTCATATCTTGGCGTCGAATTGGAATTGATCGATCACGACAGATGGGAGCCGGTCTGGGTGACGGATTTTCCCATGTTCGAATACGATGCGGCGGAACAACGGTACGTGGCGCTTCATCATCCCTTTACGTCGCCTCGTATGGACGATCTTCCCAACCTGGATTCCGACCCGCTGCACGCGCACGCGCAAGCCTATGACGTGGTGCTCAACGGGTTCGAGATCGGCGGGGGCAGCATTCGTATCCATGGGAGTGAGTTGCAGCACAAGGTATTTAAGCTCTTGGGGATTTCCCGGGACGCCGCTCAGGAGAAGTTCGGGTTCTTGCTGGATGCGCTGGAGTATGGCGCACCGCCCCACGGTGGGATTGCGCTGGGCCTGGATCGTCTGGTCATGCTGCTCGGCAAAGCCGAGTCCATTCGAGAAGTGATTCCCTTCCCCAAGACACAAAAGGTGCAATGTCTGATGACCGAAGCCCCGTCGGACGTCGGGCAGACCCAACTCAAAGAACTCGGCATCAAACTCGACGTTGAGATTTAGCGGTGCGGAGACAAGCCTGTTTCGGTTTCTGGCCGCCTTTGTGCTCTATGCCCTCAAAAGCCAGCGAGTAATTCTCTGTTATCAAACCTCTGTTTGCTCCCATACATCGTAAATATACGTGCTTAAGAGCTACCCATATGAAAGGGGCCGTGGGAGCCCGGCAGTGACAGTGGTATCGGATTGAGTTTCCCCCACCCGACAGAACAAGTTTTGTCTGCTTTGTCGGTCTGTTACAACCGTCGAGCTCCCGAAGAACCTCCTTCATTTTGATCTTAATTGCCCCTTATGACATCATCAATTAGGCAGTGGTTCTGTAACAACATGTACCTATGACCGACTCAATCAAACAATGGGAGCGATTCGGCTGTGGCTAAACGATACTATTCACAAAAGACGCTAAAGGTCTTGTTTGCTTTGAGTGGAAACCAATGTGCACACCCGGAATGTTCCAACACTCTTGTTGAATCGGCTACTGAACAATCCGATGCTATTACCACTGCACACATATGCCATATATATGCTGTTAGTGAAACTGGTCCAAGAGGAAAATCTGGACTTACCAAAGAAGAATTGAATTCCCCAGAAAACCTGATTTTGTTTTGCCGTCATCATCATGCGGTAATAGATGGTCAGCATGAAACTTATCCAGCAGAACTGCTCAAGAAGTGGAAACAGACACATGAAGATAAAATGCGAAAAATCCTTTCTAAGAATTTAGAGCATATCCAATCAGATGTCCTGTCTCATCCATATTTCCCAACGGAACTCGTCGATCAGAAAATTAAAGAGGAGACCGATAGACTCCGTCAATCCCGCTGTTTTGCAGAGTTTAACTGTGTAGGCTCTTCATTAATACTCGCGAGAAGGTTAATAAAAGGAGATCTCTTGGGTGGTACCAATGCGGTAAGGTGTGAATCCTTAGGATGGTGCATTAGATTTCTGTCACGTACCGAAGAATTAGACAAAGCAGAAGAATACCTCAAACTAGCGAAGGAACTGGAGCCTTGCCAAGAAATAGACATAGCGGACGCCTTCATATCGTCGCAGAAAGGTAATAAGCAAGCTGCTCTGAGCACTCTAGCTAGCCTAAATTCACCGTTATCTCGATCCGCGGCCATCATGATCGTTGCACATCATGATGGTTCACAGGAAGCGGTTGACTGGTTCAAGAGTGCCGACATCGATGCTTCTGGCCTGGACCCTGAGGGCAGACGTTTCCTTCTGGGGTGTCAGCTTGAACTCGCCAATTGGGAGGCAGCGCAGGATTGTCTTGATCTATTGACCGATGACGATCTGCATGATGTCCCTGTCCTTCATCACATGATGGCAATCACACACCTCCTAAAGGCGGTGCCTAACGAGCTTCGCGCTGCTGTGCTTAACCAGCCACCGTTCGATGCCAGGAATTTCCCACTTGCATCTGATGTGGTGGCACTTGAAGCCCGTCGAGTAGCGTGTGCCCACTTTGTCGATGCTTCAAAAATTGCACGTGAGTTGAATCTTCATCGTGCAGCGACAATTGCTGATGAGTACGCACTTTGGCTTGAACTTAGAGATCTCGATGAATTCGAGGGAGCAAAGATACGACTGGCATCCAAACTTCGAGATTCCAAGTCTGCCCTTCGTCTTGTCCATCTTGGTCTTGAATTCGGAATAAAACTAGACTTGCCAGCAGTCGAACGAGAGATCGAACGTCAAGTTATTCTTAAGGGTGGAATTACTTATGACACCGCGCTTGCCCGTTTTTCTCTACTTCTCACACAGAATACTCCAGAGGATAGAGGTGGCTCGGTTTCCTTGAACAGGTTGCAGGCTGTTGATAAGTGGCTCTCCGCTCTGGTTATGCCGCCGCCGGGATTGGCTTGGGCTGGTTGAA
>Ga0209021_1001589_pt1 | contig 22074 bp, 18 predicted proteins | sample PinacodermFT_FD_187299 | JGI IMG/M metagenome (GOLD analysis project Ga0209021, IMG submission 187299) | Host-associated microbial community of the marine sponge Aplysina aerophoba from Gulf of Piran - sponge pinacoderm, lysed by freeze-thaw... | ecosystem: Host-associated > Porifera > Sponge >... | reverse complement strand
CCTCTACTACTGCGCGTTCGGGGAGCGCTCGGCGATGGCGGTCGACACCTCCCGCGAGTGCGGGGTGGGCAACGTCTGCCATCTGGTCGGCGGCGTCTCGGCCTGGCGCGAGGCCGGCGGCGCGCTCGCCGACGGCACGGTCGAGGCGCGCTGATTCGACCGGCGCCACGCCGCCGCTCGACCCGGCCGCCCGTCAGCAGGGCTACCCAGCGGGTGGCCCTTGGTGCATGATCCCGCGAACTCACCAGAGCGGAAAGGAGCGACGCACATGGCGTTCTACGAGCTTCGCCGGTACACGGTTCGACCCGGCAAGATGGACGAGTGGCTCGAGTACATGGAGGGGACCATCATCCCGTTCCAGGTATCGAAGGGCATGGTGATCACCGGGAGCTACCGCGGCGAGGACGACGACTCCGTGTACTTCTGGACCCGTCGGTTCGAGAGCGAGGAGCATCGCAAGGCGCTCTACGCCGCGGTCTACGAGAGCGACTTCTGGAAGGACGAAGTCGCGCCGAAGGTGGTCAATCTCATCGATCGCGACCTCATCCAGGTGACCCGGGTGGTACCCACCCCGCGCTCGGTCGTGCAGTAAGTCGTTTTCCGGGATTCGGGAGCCTTCTTGCGGGTTCCTGCTTCCGGGTCCGGTCCATTTCTGGTATATTCGGCCGTTCGCGTCGCGGCTTCAGCATGGCGACCGGCCCGACGGTCGGCGCCGGGGCTGGAAGCGTCCCGCATGTCGGCCTCTCGGCCGGCTCGGCCGTAGGGGCGGCCGGTGGAATGTGCCGGCGAATTATAGAAATCACCGAGGCCAGCCCGTGAGTGAAGAGACCGCCGATCAGCGTACGTTCAAGCTAGTTGCCATCGAGAAGTCCACCCCGCCCGACAAGGCCAAGGGCACCTGGTATCGCTACGTCATCGAGAACGAGCTGACGAGCATCCAGGGGTTCGCCCGCGGCTCGCGCGTCACGGTGGCAAACAACGCCAACCGCTACGTCAAGGCTCTCAACGCGAAGAACGATCCGTCCCGGTCGGCCGGGCCCTGGGCAACGCAGCGGCGGAAGGCCGCCGCCGCCAACAAGTAGCGTCCCGCCCCCTCGGTCGGCCCGCCGTTCAGTCGGCGGCTTCCGCCTCCCGACCCGCGAGCCACTCCCGGGTGACCTCCCGGGTGTGCTCGCCGAGGAGCGGAGCCGGTCGCCGCACCGCGCCCGGGGTCTCGGAGAGCTTGACCGGGACTCCCAGCGTGCGCATGGGGCCAATCCTGGAGTGGTGGACCTCCGCCACCATCGAACGGGCGACGGTCTGCGGGTCCCGCAGCATCTCGGCGTGGTTCATCACCGGGCCGGCCGGAACCCCTGCCTCCTCGAATCGCTCGCACCAGTGGGCGGTGGTCTGCCGCCGGAACCAGGGATCGAGTTCGGCTTCCAGCGCGCGGACGTTGCGCACCCGGTCCGGCTTCGTCCTGAACCGGGGATCCTCGGTCAGCTCCTCGCAGCCGAGGATGCGGCAGACGGTCGCCCAGAACCCCTCCGTGGCCGCTCCGATCGTCATGTACCCGTCCGCGGTCGCGAACGACTGGTAGGGAGCGCTGCCCCGGTGGCCCTGCCCGAGCCGTTCGGGGACCTCGCCGTTCGTGAACACCCCGGCCGCCTCGTACAAGCCGAGAGCGATGCCCGCCTCGAAGAGCGACGTGTCGACGTGCTGCCCGCGCCCGGTCCGCTCCCGCGCCGCGAGGGCGGTGAGCACGCCGATCGCCGCGTTCATCCCGGCGCAGATATCGGTCACCGGGACCGGGATGCGGTACGGGGGACCGTCCGGCGGGCCGTTGATGCTCATGAGGCCGGTCATTCCGCACGCGATGAGGTCGAACCCGCCGCGTGGGGCGTATGGACCGGTCTGGCCGAAGCCCGAGATCGAGCAGTAGACGAGCCGCGGGTTGATGGCCCTAATGGCGTCGTAGCCGATGCCGATCCGGGCCGCGGTCCCCGGCTTGAAGTTCTCGATCAGCACGTCCGCGGTGGCCGCGAGCTCCTTGAACGTCGCGAGGTCTCCCGCGTCCTTGAGGTTGAGGGCGACGGAGCGCTTGTTCCGGTTCCAGAGCATGAACGGCGCACTCTCTCCCTCGACGAACGGGGGGGTGCCGCGCATGTCGTCGCCGGAGCCGGGGCGTTCGACCTTGACCACGTCCGCTCCGTGGTCGGCGAGGATCATCGCGCACCAGGGACCGGACAGGTGGGTCGTCAGGTCGAGCACGCGGAAATGGGAAAGCGACGCGGTCATGGTGTATCTCTCTGGCCGGGCGGGGGTTTTCCCGGAAGTATATACCCCGCCCCGGATCGTCCGACCCCCCGGTCCGACGGGCCGCGGAACGCGGTGTGGATGACTCGGGCGCAGGAGGATATCTTTGCGGAACTCCACAGCCGGGGAACCGCGCGATGACGCCACGCAACATGACTCTCGAGATCGCCCTCGCCGAGGCGACGGAACGCTACGTCGCGGCCAATCCGGCGAGCGCGGCCCGCCACGAGGAGGCATGCCGGTCGCTCCCCGGCGGCAACACCCGGAGCGTGCTGTTCTACGACCCCTTTCCGCTCTCGATGGCGGAGGGCGAGGGGGCGCGGCTTCGCGATCTCGACGGGCACGAGTACCGGGACTTCCTCGGCGAGTACACGGCGGGGCTCTACGGACACTCCGAGCCCCGGATCCTCGACGAGGTCCGCCAGGCCCTCGACTCCGGCATCGTGCTCGGCGCCCCCAACCGCTACGAGGTGGAGCTCGCCGAGCTGGTCTGCGCCCGGTTCCCGTCCGTCGACCGGGTGCGGTTCTGCAATTCGGGGACGGAGGCGAACCTGATGGCCATCGGGCTCGCCCGGGCGGTGACCGGGCGCGCGAAGGTGCTCGTCTTCGAAGGCGCGTACCACGGCGGCGTCCTTTTCTTCAAGGAAGGGGCGAGCGGCCCGGTGAACGTGCCGTACGAGTTCGTGTTCGCCCCCTACAACGACGCCGGGGCGGCCCTGGCGGTCGTGGAGCGGCACGCGGAAGAGCTCGCGGCCATCCTCGTCGAACCGATGATGGGCTCGGGCGGCTGCATCGAAGGGGACCCGGAGTTCCTCGGTGCGCTGCGCGAGGCGGCGGATCGCCACGGCGTCGTGCTCATTTTCGACGAGGTGATGACCTCGCGGCTCGGACCGGGGGGGCGGCAGGGCGAGCTCGAGGTCCTTCCCGACCTCACCAGCCTCGGGAAGTACATCGGGGGCGGCCTCACCTTCGGCGCGTTCGGAGGGCGGGCGGATCTCGTGGATCGCTTCGACCCGAGGCGCCCGGACGCGCTTCCGCACGCCGGGACCTTCAACAACAACGTACTCACGATGTCGGCCGGGGTCGTGGGCCTGCGCGACATCTTCACCCCGGAGGAAGCGGTGCGGCTGAACGCGCGCGGCGACGAGCTCCGCCGCCGTCTCCAGGCGGCCGCGGACGAGCGTGGAGTTCCCTTTCAGGCAACCGGCTGCGGGTCGATCATCGGGTTGCACTGGCAGGCGGAGCCCATCCGCCGTCCGGCCGACACCGGGGCGACCCCGACCGCCGCGCGTTCGCTCTCCCACCTCGAGTTGATCCGGCGCGGCTTCTACTTCGCGCGCAGGGGCTTCATCAGCCTCTCGCTCCCGCTCGAGACCGATGACTACGACGATTTCGTGGCCGCCTTCGCCGACTTTCTGGACGAGCACCGCCCCGTACTGTCCGGTTGACCGCGAGAATTCACCGACCGTCGGCACATCGAGGCAGGGGTGGGGTTCGAGAACGCCGGCTGCAGCTTCCCGGGCCGGGCGCCTGCCCGCTTCCCGATGCCGGCCGGGATGCGGCCGGCGCGCATGCTCGCATTCGCGTGCGGCGGGGAGCCCGGTGAGTGGGTTCGACGCCGATCAGGGTGCCGACCGTTGAACCTGCGTAGCCGAGCGGATTCGATTTCCCGCGCCGAGCAACGCTCGGGTCATTGGGCCGCCCTTGCCTTGGCGACGCGCGGGGTTCCGCGCCTGCGGCCGTTTCCGGACCCATTGCGTCGGGGGCGGCCGCGCGCGGGGCGAACGGGTGCGGGGCGGACGGGTGCCGGGCCGGGGTCGTTTCCAATCACGGTCAACCGCTGCCGGATCAGGGACTCGATCTGCACGAGGGAATTCCGCTCGTCCTCATCGCAGAACGAATAGGCGATTCCGCCGGCGCCGGCCCGCGCCGTGCGCCCGATGCGGTGGACATAGCTCTCCGGAACGTTCGGCAGCTCGTAGTTGATGACGTGGCTGATGTCGTCGATGTCGATGCCGCGCGCCGCGATATCGGTCGCGACCAGGACGCGGACCTCGCCCCGCCGGAAACGCTCCAGGGCCCGCTGCCGGGCGCCCTGGGACTTGTTGCCGTGAATCGCGTCGGCGGCGACTCCCCCCTTCTCGAGCTGGGTCGCCAACCGGTTGGCGCCATGCTTGGTACGGGCGAAGACCAGCACCCGCGTGAGCGCCGGGTCATCCAGGATGCCGGCCAGCAGGCGCCGCTTGCCCGCGGTCGGGACATGGAAGACGCTTTGCCGGATCCGCTCCACCGGGGTCGCCTGCGGCGTCACCGCGACCCGGACGGGATCGCGAAGGAAGTCGCTCGCAAGACGCGCCACTTCGCTCGGCATGGTGGCCGAGAACAGCAACGACTGCCGCACGGTCGGCAGGGCCGCGAGGATGCGGCGCACATCGCGAACGAAGCCCATGTCGAGCATGCGGTCCGCCTCGTCGAGGACCAGATGCTCGACCCGACGGAGGTCGACGCGACGCTGCCCCATCAGGTCCAGCAGGCGCCCGGGCGTGGCGACGAGGATGTCGACGCCGCGCGCCAGCGTATTGACCTGGGGTCCCTGGCCGACCCCGCCGAAGATGACGGCAAGCGGTAGCTGCAGATGAGTGCCATAGGCGCGGAACTCGCCGGCGATCTGGATCGCCAGCTCCCGCGTCGGTGCGAGGACGAGGGCGCGCGGCGCGCGGGCGCGAACGCCGCGGTTCGCGCTGGCGCGAACGCCACAGTTCGCGCTGGCGAGCCGGTGCAGGATCGGCAACGCAAAGGCCGCCGTCTTGCCGGTGCCGGTCTGGGCGATGGCGACGACGTCGCGCCCGGCCAGAACCTCCGGAATGGCCTTCATCTGGATCGGAGTCGGGGTCGTGTGTTCGCGCTCGGCCAGCGCACGTTGCAGGGTCTCGGCGAGGCCGAGCTCGGAAAACAGATGTGTGTTCACATTGATCCTTGAGCGCCCGGCGCGGTCCGTCCGGTCGGGACGGCCGGTCTCGGGCGCATATGCCGGCCGCGGGAGCGGCCGTAACGGGTGGGATTACCGGTTTGTGGTTCGGACGCGGCGAAAGCTCGCTGCGTCGAGGGACCGATGGTGATCGGGAAGGTGATTGTAACGCACGCGAGCCCCGCCGGATCTGCGCCTCTGGCCGGTCGGGTTCAGTAGTTGATCGCGGGGTTGTCGCCGGGATAGATGGTCCCGACGACCAGCATGCCTTCGGGGCTCGTCGCCTCGAGGGAGTGGAGCTGCTTGCGCGGCAGGAAGACGACGTCGCCGGCGCCGACCCGCGCCTTGAGGTTCTCGGTCCACATGCAGCCCGCACCGGTCAGGATGATCAGCGCCTCCTCGTAGAGGTGGCGGTGCGGCTCGGCCTTCGAGAGGGGGATGTGGCCGATGAACTGGGTGACCACCTTCGAGCCGACCGACCCGTCCACCAGCATCTGGAAGTAACGGCTGGCCATGCCCTGGCGCTGTGCGGGGTCGAGGGGCACGACTCTCTCGGGCTTGGTCGCATCGAAGTTGTCCGGCATACGATCGGGCCATTCCGGACCCGCCGCCCGTGGACAGGCGGAAGCGAGGAACCGGACCGTCGCGCCGCCGTTCCGGCCGGCGACGCTGAACGCCTCTCCCGGCGCGACGTAGACGCCGGAACGGGTCTGCGCCGCGAATGTCCTTCCCGAGATCGTGACCTCGGCATCGCCTTCCGTCATGAACAGGACCACGTCGCGCTCGCCGAAGGCGATCACCGTCGGGTCGCCCGACCCCGTCTCGAAGTGGAACTGCGACTGGTGGATCGACCCGTGCTCGGGTCCGATGACGGTGCAGTACCGGAGCGCTCCCCGTCGCGCCTTGCGCGCGCGGTCGGTCGAGAATACGTAGCACCCGCCGTTCAGCACCGAACGGGCGTCCTCGGCCGGGGTCACTTCGGGGACCCGCCGGTTGGCTTCGCTCCCGGGATCGTCCTCGGGATAGTCGGACAGGAGGTTGTTGTGCGAGCCGTCGCAGAACGGCGGCGTCTTCGTGTGCTTGCACCCGCAGAACAGGACCTCCTCGCCCCTGGTGTCGGCGCGGTAGCGCACCGGCTTGAAGTCGGTCCCGCGGTGGCGTCCGTCGCAATAGGGCTGGGAGCGGCTCAGCCCGCAGCGGCACCAGGCGTACGTCCGGCCCTGCTCGAGCTCGGTGTAGTACGCCTTGAAGCGGGCGACCCGCGGCGCGCCGCGCTCGTCCATCCCGGGCCGCTCCGGCGTCATCAGATGGAGACGACCTGGTACATCGGGTCCCGCCACGCTTCGCGCGCGAGCACGTCCTTGATGATCGCGACCGCCTCCCACACGTCCTCGTGGCGGTGATACAGCGGGCTCATGCCGAGACGGATGGAGTTCGGGTAGCGGAAGGATGAGAGCAGGCCGTGGTCCGTCAGCGCCTCGGAGACCGGGCCCGCGCCGGGGTGGCTGAACGACACGTGGCCGCCCCGATTCCGGTACTCCCGCGGGGAGTTGATGCCGACCCCGAGGGGGCCGCACTCCTGCTCGAGGAGGGCGATGAGGGTCTCGGTGAGCGACTCGTGCTTGCGCGCCATGTCCTTGCGGTCGACCTCGCGCCAGATCTCCGCCGCGGCCGCGAAGACCTCGTTGGCGATGACCGGCGGGGTGCCGGTCAGGTGGCGGGCCGCTCCCGGGTCCGGCTCGTACTCGGTGAGGAACTGGTCCCACTTCGCGTGCCCCATCCAGCCGGAGATGGTCGGCCACGTGCCGTCCTGGTGGATGGGGTTCACGTACAGGAACGCAGGTCCCCCCGGTCCACCGCAGAGGTACTTGTATCCGCATCCCACCGCGAAGTCGGTCCCGGCGCCCGCGAGGTCGACGTCGACGGCGCCCGCGGAGTGCGACAGGTCCCAGACCGTCAGCGCGCCGACGGCGTGGGCGCGTTCGTTCATCTCCGCGATGTCCCACCGCTCACTCGAGCGGTAGTCGGTCTGGGTGAGGTAGAGGATCGCGACGTCCCGATCGAGCATCGCCTCGACCCGGTCACGGCTCTCCGCGGTCCTCACCCGGGCCTCGACCCCGAGGTCCGCGAGCAGCCGCACGAAGCCCTGGGCGACGTGCAGGTCGGTCGGAAAGTTGTGGGACTCGGTGAGGATGACGCCGCCCCCGCGCCGCAGCTTCCAGGCGTAGCTCAGGATCTTGAAGAGGTTGACGGTGGTGTTGTCGCAGACCACCACGTCCCCCGGGCGCGCCCCGACGAGGTGGCAGATGTCGGCGCCGAGCTGCCGGGGACGCTCCACCCAGCCCTCGCTCGTCCACGCCCGGCGGCTCTTGTCCCGCCAGCACTCCGTCATCACCCGCCGGATCCGTTCCGGGGCGTCCACCGGCATGGCGCCCATGGAGTTGGCGTCGAAGTGGATGGCCCCCGATTCGGCCCGTGCGAACCGGTCCGCGTGGCGGGCGAGGGGGTCGCGGCGGTCCAGCGCGCGGCAGGTTTCAAGGGTGTGCACGGCGGCGGGGCCTCGGTTCTTTGCGGCGGGCGGCGGGTCGAGCGCCGTCCGGGCGGGCGGCGCCCGCGCGCATTAATTTCATATCCGCGATTCGCTTGCAAGAAATGAAGAACCGCCGATAGCATGCCGCCCGGCCCGAGGGGGGCGTTTCGCGATCATGACGGCGGGCAGCACGGACGATGTCGAAGGTCGTCGATCCGCATGCGTCGCTGGTCTTCGTGGTGAGGAAGCGTTCGAGACGGCCCGTGGGAGCACGGCCCGACATCGTGACCGATTTGGGGCCGCAGCAGGAGATTGGTGAGACATGCGGGTTGATCCGCCGGTGCGGCTCGCGGCCGATATCGGCGGCACGTTCACGGACGTCGTTCTCGACGGGCCGAACGGCCGCCACACCGCGAAGGTGCTGACGACCCCGCGAACGCCCGAGACGGGCGTTTTCGAGGCTCTCGCGCTCGTGCTGGACCGGAGCGGGGCCGTGCCCGGGGACGCCGGCGTCTTCGTCCACGGCACGACCCTCGCCACCAACGCGCTCATCGAGCGCAAGGGCGCACGCACCGCGTTTCTCACCACCCGGGGCTTTCGCGACATCCTGGAGATGGGGCTCGAGAAGCGCTTCGAGCAGTACGACATCTTCATGGACAAGCCGGAGCCCCTGGTGCCGCGCACGCTCCGGCACGAGGTCGCGGAGCGGGTGTCGGCGCGCGGGCGGGTGCTGCTTCCCCTGGACCTCGGGGAGGTCCGCACGATCGCCGCTTCCTGCCGGGCGGTGGGGGTCGAGGCGGTGGCGGTCGGCCTGCTGCACGCCTGGGCCCATCCCGCCCACGAGCAGGCGATCCGCGAGGTGCTGGCCGCCGAGCTCCCCGGCGTGACGGTCTGCCTGTCGAGCGAGGTCTGTCCGGAGATGCGCGAGTTCGAGCGCTTCTCGACGACCTGCGCCAACGCCTACGTCCGGCCCCTCATCTCGGGCTACCTCCACCGGCTGCAGGAGGGGCTCGTCGAACGGGGCATGACCTGCCCGTTCTACCTCATGATGTCGGGGGGCGGGGTCACCACCGTCGAGAGTGCGGCCCGGTTCCCCATCCGGCTCGTCGAGTCGGGGCCCGCGGGGGGCGCGATCCTCGCCGCTCACGTGGCCCGCGAGTGTGGGCTCGCGGAGGCCCTCTCCCTCGACATGGGCGGCACGACGGCGAAGATATGCCTCATCGAGAACGGCACCCCGGAACGGTCGAGGACCTTCGAGGTCGCGCGCCGCTACCGGGATCTCAAGGGGAGCGGCTTGCCCGTCCGCATTCCGGTCATCGAGATGGTGGAGATCGGCGCGGGCGGCGGATCGATCGCGCGGGTCGACGACATGAACCGGCTCCTGGTCGGGCCGGCGAGCGCAGGCTCCGAGCCGGGTCCGGCCTGCTACGGGCGGGGCGGGGCGCAGGCCACCGTGACGGACGCCAACCTCGTGCTCGGAAAGCTCGACCCCGACCGGTTCGCGGGCGGCAGGATCGGCCTCGATTCGGCTCGGGCGGAGGAGGCGCTCGCCCGAGACGTCGGCGGGCGCCTCGGGCTCGACGGGCACTGGCCCGCCGTCGGGGTGGTCGAAATGGTGGACGAGAACATGGCGAACGCCTCGCGGGTCCACGCGATCGAGCGGGGCAGGGTCATCGGACGGCACACGATGGTCGCGTTCGGCGGCGGGGCGCCCCTGCACGCGGGAAGGCTCGCGCAGAAGCTCGGGATCGAGCGGGTCGTGATCCCGAGGGGGGCCGGGGTGGGGTCGGCGATCGGGTTCCTGCTCGCGCCGATCGCCTTCGAGGTGGTGCGGTCGCGGCCGGTCGACTTCCGCGAGTTCGATGCCGAAGCAATCAACGCGATGCTCGACGAAATGCGCGCGGAAGCGACGGAGGCGGTCCGCGCCGGCGCGCCGTCGGGGGCGGACCTCGCGCTCTCGCGGATCGTCGAGCTGCGGTACGCGGGCCAGGGCCACGACCTTCGGATCGCGCTCGACGACGGACCGCTCACCCAGGACCACGGCCGGCGGCTCAAGGCCCGGTTCGAGGACCGATACCGGGCCGTCTACGGGCTCACCATCGACGGGCTCGACATCCAGAGCGTCTCGTGGTCGGTGACCGTCGCGACCCGGGCGCCGCCCGCCGGGCGGGCGAAGGTTCCGGAGGTCCGCTCCCCGGCCCGTGCGGCCTCGATGCGCGATATCTACGACGGGGCGTTCGGCGCGGTCGTGAGCTGCCCGGTCTATCCGCGCTTCGAGCTCGCGCCCGGCGAGGAGGTGACGGGGCCCGCGATCATCGCGGAGGACGAGACCTCGACCTTCGTCCCCGCGGACTTCAGCGCCGTCCTCAATTCACTCGGGTATATCGTCATGGACAACCGGGCCGGAGGAGCCCGATGACCGCGACGTCCGGGCTGCCCGCACCGTCCCGAGGGCCGGTCCCGTCCGGGGAGTCGACAACGGCCGGCGCCCCGATCGACGCGATCCACCGCCAGGTGATGTGGAACCGGCTCGTCGCGGTGGTGGAGGAGCAGGCGCAGACGATTCTGCGCACCGCCTTCGGCTCCGTCGTGCGCGAGGCGGGCGACCTCTCCGCCGGGATCTACGATCTCGAGGGGCGCATGATTGCCCAGGCGGTGACCGGCACCCCCGGGCACGTCAACACGATGGCCCGGGCGGTGGAGCACTTCCTGGTGCGGTTTCCGGTCGCGACGATGCGCCCGGGCGACGTCTTCGTCACGAACGACCCCTGGCTCGGCACCGGGCATCTGTTCGACTTCGTGGTCGTGTCTCCCGCCTGCGCCGACGGCAGGCCGGTCGCGCTGCTCGCGTCCACCTGCCACGTCATCGACGTCGGCGGGCGCGGATTCTCCGCCGAGGCGAAGTCGATCCACGAGGAGGGCGTGCTGATCCCTCACATGAAGCTGCGCGACGGGGGTGCCCTCAACGACGACCTGATGACCATCCTGCTCGCCAACACCCGCAACCCGGTCGAGGTGAGGGGGGACATCCTGTCCCTCGTGAGCTGCAACGACACCGGCGCCGAGCGGCTCCTCGAGATGATGGCGGAGTTCGACCTGACGGGCATCGGGCCGCTCGCGGACTACATCGTCGAGAGCTCGCGCGACGCGATGCTGAAGGCGATGCAGGCGGTTCCGAACGGACGGTACCGCACCGAGATGGAGCTCGACGGGTACGACGAGCCGGTCTTCATCAAGGCCGAGATGGCGGTCTCGGACGAGGAGATCGTGTTCGACTACGGCGGCACGTCGCGCGCCTCGGCCTACGGGATCAACTCGCCCCTGTGCTATACGGAGGCCTACACGTGCTTCGGCCTCAAGTGCATCGTGGCGCCGGCGGTGCCGAACAACCACGGCTCGCTGAGCGTCTTCCGGACCGTCGCGGAGCCGGGATCGGCGGTCCACCCGGTGCACCCGAGCCCGGTGACGGCGCGCCACGTCATCGGCCAGATGCTGGCGGACGTGGCCTTCGGCTGTCTCGCGCAGGCTCTGCCCGGCAAGATTCCGGCCGAGAGCGCGGGCAGCATCTGGGTGCTCCCCTTCGCGAACGCGGGCGCGAACGCAGGCGATGCCCCCGGCGAGAACGCCTCGCGCTTCAACGTGATGAACGTCGGCATGGGCGGCATCGGGGCGCGGCCGGGGAAGGACGGCCTGTCGGTGACCGCGTTTCCGAGCGGGGTCGGCGCCATTCCCGTCGAGGTCACCGAGTGCGAGTCGCCGCTCGTCTTCTGGCGCAAGGAGTTCCTTCCCGATTCGGGCGGCGCCGGCGCCTTCCGGGGCGGGCTCGGCCAGATCATCGAAGTCGGCAGCGCCGAGGAGCATCCGTTCACCGTCTCCGCCGCCACCTTCGACCGCATGCGCAATCCGCCGCGCGGCCGGGATGGGGGGCAGGCCGGGCGAAGCGGCATCGCGCGCCTCGAGTCCGGCCCGCGTTTCAGCGACAAGGGGGTCCACACCGTACCGGCCGGCGACCGGCTGATCGTGGAGCTGCCGGGCGGCGGCGGGCTCGGGGACCCCCGGCAGCGGGAAGCCGCGCTCGTCCGCGCGGACCTCGAAGCGGGGTACGTCACCCGGGACGGCGCGAGGCGCGACTACGACTTCGAGCCGCCGCCGGAGGACGGGTAGGCGTGGACGACGGGCGCGCCCACATCTGCTCGATCGGCATCGATCGGCCCGCCGAGGCCGCCATGGCGTTCCTCGCGTCGCCGCAGGACCTCTCGCTCTGGGCCGTCGGCATGGGCGAGACCACGGTTCACCCCGACGGCGCGATCGAAGGCGCCATCCCGGGGACGAGTCAGCCGATCTGGGCGCGAATCGACCCGGATCGGAACCGCGCGACGATCCATTACCACCTGGGGCCCGATCGCGACTCGCTCGTGCCACGGATCATGGTCCGCGTCGTTCCCGGACACGCCCTCGAGGCCGACCCCCGGTCCTGCGTGGTCTCACTGGTTGCGTGGCGCCTCGAGACCATGGACGACGCTCGCTGGGAGACCCTCAAGGCGGGCCACGAGAGCGAGATCCGCGTGATCAAGCGGCTGATCGAATCCGCCCCGCGCCCGTAGCCGCGCCGGCGGGGCGGCGGCGGCCATCGATCCCGGGCGGGGCCACCCCGGGGCTACCCGGCGCCTTGCGCGGCGAAGGGATTCACCACGGTCACGCCGGCGAAGCTCATGCCCGACTGCAGGTCCTCCGAGAGCAGGGTCGGACAGCCCCCGAACCGGGCCGCTTCGACGATCGCGGCGTCCCAGTAGGAGATGCGCCAGCGCAGCGCGCTTGCCAGCGCGCTCTGCACCAGCGCGACCGTCGTTTCCATCACCCGAAATCGCAGCCAGGACTCGATCAGCGCCGTGGCGGGCTCGTGCTCGAGGCGGTCCGGCTTCGTGGGTCGAGTGGCTTGCGCGTAGAACTCCTGGAGGACCTGCACCGAGAGCACGAGGTCGTCGCGCTCCAGAATGTCCCGCGCGACCTTCCGCTTGTTCGCCTCATCTCCCGCGGTGCTCACCGCATACAGGAGGACGTTGGTGTCAACGAAGGAGGACACGTCGGTGGACGTCGTCCCTCGATAGCCGATCTCCAGCGCGGAAGGTTTCGATCTGGTTCAGCGTTTCGGTCTGAAGGCGTTTGCGCCGTTCGAACTCGGTCTCCTCGCCCGACCAGCGGACCAGAAACTCGCGAACCACCGCCGATACCGAGGTGTCGAGCTCGGCGGCCCTGACGCGGGCCCGGCGATGGACATTGTCGTCCACGGTGACTGTGATATTTTTCATTCTCACATTTTCACATGAACGTTTCGCGAATTCACCACCTGGAAGCGGGCGACGGGAAGCGGGCGCGTCGTCCGCTCGCGGGATCGGGGCGGACGCCTCGCGCCCGGTCGGGGACGCGACGCCCTGCCGGTGGGGCCGCAGGCGGACCGGAAGGCTTCAGGCAGGCGGGCCGGGGGTCGCATTCGACAGCGAGGAGGACGCGGGCGCCCGTGGCCGACGAGGCCATGCGGGCGGGACACCCCCTGATTGCGGCGGCTATCGTCCGCCGGCGGTCGTGTCGTTCATGCCGAGGTCGCGCTCGATGGCGACCACCTCGGACGGCCGCTCGAACGGCGCGGGGGCGGGCTCCTCGGGCGTCCGTTCGCGGCCGATCGCGCGGAAGAAGTCCTCGAGCCCGGCCGGCGAGATGAGCCACATCATGACGAGGTCCTCGACGGCGCTCTCGTTCACGATCTCGTGCTTGACGTCCGGTCCGAGAAAGCACGCGGTCCCCGGCACCAGGGGATGGCGCTCCCCGTCCGCGATCGCGTGTCCGCGGCCCCGGAAGCAGATCTGGAGCTCGACCTGGTCGCCGTGCGAGTGGGGGCGGATACGGCTCCCCGGCGCGATTGTCTGATACCCCATCGACAGGGTCGCGAAGCCGGTGTCCGCCGGCACGAGCTTCGGATCGGCATGCCCGTTCGCGGGCAACGGCTGCCACCACGAGCATCCCTCGTCGGGCTGTACCACGACCGCGCGGCCGCGGGCTGATTCGATCGGATTCATGGCGTGCTCCTCGCGCCCTCGTCTCGAGAAGCGGGCGCATTCGATGCATCGCATTATGCGCCGCGCCCCGGGCGAAGGCGACCGGGCGCCCCGCGGCGGCGCTTTGGCAAGCGCGGGGCGTTCCCCTATGCTTGGCGCGCGCAGCCGGGGTACGGGAGAAGCCATGAAGTTCATCGGGGTCGACATCGGCGGGACGTTCACGGACGTCGTGTTCGCCGATACCGAGTCGAGCGATATCCGCATCCACAAGGTGCCGACGACCCCGGACGATCCCTCGCTCGGCATGCTCGACGCGGTGCGGGGGCTCTGCGAGCGCGAGGCGATCGCGCCGGCCGAGGTCGATCACCTGTTCCACGGCACCACCATCGCGACCAACGCGGTCCTCACCCACGACGGTGCGCGGGCCGGGATGGTGACGAGCGAGGGGTACCGCGACATCCTTCACATCGGGCGTCACCAGCGGCCCCAGCACTACTCCATCCGGCAGGAGATTCCGTGGCAGGACCGCCCGTTCGTGCGCCGCCGTCACCGCCTCACCGTCCCGGAGCGCATCACCCCGCCCGCGGGCGAGGTGCTCGTCCCCCTCGACGAGGAGGCGGTGCGCCGGGCGGCCCGCCGGCTCCGGGACGACGGTGTCGAGGCGATCGCGGTCTGCTTCCTCTTCTCCTGGGTCGACCCGTCTCACGAGGAGCGGGCGGCGGCCATCGTGCGCGAGGAGCACCCTTCGTGTTTCGTGACCACCTCCGCCTCGGTGTCTCCGCAGTTCCGCGAGTTCGAACGGTTCACGACCACCGCGATGAACGCCTTCATCGGGCCGAAGATGCGTGACTACATGGGCCGGATCGGCGCTCGCATGGACGAGGCGGGAGTCGCGGCGGAGCTTCACGTCATGAGCTCGAACGGCGGGGTGGCGACGGTGCGGACGGTGTCCGAGCGCCCGGTCTCCACCCTGCTCTCGGGGCCGGCGGCGGGAGTCCTCGGCGGACGATGGACGGGCGAGCTCTCGGGGCGGCGCAAGCTCATCACCTTCGACATGGGGGGGACGTCCGCCGACATCGGCATCGTCGACGAGGGCCGCTTCGCCGAGGCGACGGCGCGCGACACCTGGATTGCCGGCTATCCCGTGCTCGTCTCGATGATCGACATCCACACCATCGGGGCGGGCGGCGGCTCGATCGCCCGGGTCGACCCGGGCGGGGGATTCCGGGTGGGGCCGGAGAGCGCCGGCGCGGTGCCGGGGCCGGCCGCCTACGGTCGGGGCGGCACCGAGCCGACCGTCACCGACGCCAACGTGGTGCTCGGCCGGCTCGACCGCGACTACTTCCTCGGCGGCGAGATGGCCCTCGACGAAGGGGCCGCACGATCCGTCGTCGCCCGGCTGGCGGGTGCCCTGGAGCTCGACGAGCGTGAGGCGGCGGAAGGGGTGGTCGCCATCGTCAACGCCAACATGGCGAACGCGATCAGCTCGCGCACGGTGCAAAAGGGAGTCGACCCGCGCGACTTCTCGCTCGTCGCGTTCGGTGGGGCGGGGCCGCTCCACGCGGTGGAGGTGGCGGCACGGCTCGGGATCCCCGAGGTCATCGTCCCTCCGTTCCCCGGGATCACCTCCGCGGTCGGGCTCCTGACCACGGAGCTTCGCTACGATGCGGTCAAGACCGAATTCCAGGTGAGCAGCGATCTCGACCTCGCCCGGCTCAATTCCGATCTCGCGGCGGTCGAGTCCGGGCTGGCGAGCCAGTTCCGGGACGACGGGGTGGACCGGGCGGAGGTCGGCTTCGAACGTTCGGGGGATCTTCGCTACGTCGGCCAGGGCTACGAGCTCCGGGTCCCGTTCCCGGCCGGCGACATCGGGACGGCGGAGGCCGGGGAGCTCTTTCGCCGTTTCCACGAACAGCACCGGGCCGAGTACGGGCACGAGTTCGAGGAAAGCCCCATCGAGATCGTGAACGTGCGGGTGGTCGGGGTCGGGCACACCCCGACCATCGGAGCCCCGCGCGCGCCCCGCGGCGAGTCGCTCGCGGCGGCGCGGGTGCGAAGCGGGCGCGGAGTCTTCCGCACCGCGGGCGGCGCGCTCGCCGACGTCGAGATGACGTTCTATCTTCGCGATCGGCTGCCGGTCGGCGAACTGTTCTCCGGCCCCGCGGTGGTCCTTCAGCGCGACTCGACGACGGTCGTCCCTCCCGGCAGCACCGCCCGCCCGGACGAGGCGGGCAACCTCATCATCAGCATCGAGGATTCACCATGAGCGACAGCCCGACGACGAGCGGCCGCGGCGAAGGAGGCAACGGGACCGGTCGCGGCAACGGCCACGGCGCGGGCCGTTCCAACCGCCCGGTGGATCCGGTCACCGTGAGCGTCATTCAGGGCGCGCTCGAGAACATCGCGACCGAGATGGGCCACAAGCTCATGCGGATGTCCTACTCGTCGATCATCCGCGAGTCGGAGGACTTCGGGGCCGGGCTCGTGGACCCGAACGGGCAGGGGCTCGCCGAGTCGGCGCAGTCCACCCCGCTCCAGTCCGGGCCCATCCCGGGTTACGTGCAGGGAATGCTGCGCCAGCTCGCCGAGCGCGCCGATCCGGTCCGCCCCGGCGACGTCATCATGCACAACGACGCCTACGCGGGCGCGAGCCACGGACCGGACGTCGCATTCATCGTGCCCGCGTTCCACCGGGAACGCCTCGTGGGCTTCGCGGTGACCACCGCCCATCATCTCGATATCGGCGCGCTCACCCCGGGGAGCTGCGGGATCGTCGACGCGATCGACGCCTACGCCGAAGGGCTCCAGTTCAAGTCCATCAAGGTCTACGAGGCCGGACGCAAGATCGAGCCGGTCTGGCAGATCCTGCGCGACAACATCCGCGCCTCCGATCTCGTGGTCGGTGACATGGAGGCCCAGATCGCCGCTTCGCGCATCGGGGCGGAGCGCTTCGTCGCCCTGCACGAGCGCTACGGGTCCGGGACGGTCGAGTCGGCGGGGGAAGCGGCGAAGGACCACGCCGAGCGGCTGATGCGCTCCGCCATCGCCGCCCTTCCGGACGGGCGCTGGCAGGCGACGACGTACATCGACGGCTACCTCGACAGCGACGACCCGACCAGGCGGAACCTGCCCCTCGTCGCCACCGTCACCGTCGAGGGCGACGCGATGACCGTGGACCTCACGGGCACCGCGAACCAGGTTCCGGATCGCCCCATCAACATGCCGCTCGTCGGCACGGTGGACATCGCGGTCTGGCTCACCGTGCGCTCGGTGCTCCTCGACACCGCGGTGCACGGACACATCCCGGTCAACTCGGGGCTCGTGCGCCCGATCCGGATCGTCGCCCCGCGCGGCTGTCTCGCGAACCCCGTGTTCCCCGCCCCGACCATCGCCCGCTTCTGCCCCGGCAACCAGCTCGCGGACACGGTGATGAAGGCACTTGCGCAGGCGGTCCCGGAGCAGGTCTCGGCCGGCATCGGCAACCTCAACGTCATCGCGTTCTCGGGGCTTCGCGGCGAGACCCACTGGGTCCACATGGAGATCTTCGAGGGCTCCTACGGAGGGCGCTACGGGATGGACGGCATGGATGCCGTCGATACCCTGTACGCCAACACCCGCAACAACCCCATCGAGGACATCGAGTCGCACCTGCCGCTCCGGGTGCGCCGCTACGAGCTGCGCGAGGACGTGTGCGGAGCCGGCCGGTGGCGGGGCGGGCTCGGATCGGTGCGCGAGTTCGAGTACCTCGACGACGGAGGCGGCTCGGTGGAGGGCGAAGGGCACGGCTACCGGCCGTGGGGCTTCCGCGGCGGGGGCGACGGACGGCCGGCATCGCTGGTGCTGGCGCGCGCGGACGGCTCGAGCGCGGGCCTTCCCTCCAAGGTGCCCCACACGGTGGTCGCGGCCGGGGACGCCTTCGTCTGCGAGGGCCCGGCGGGCGGCGGCTACGGCGACCCGCTCGAGCGCGACCCGGCGCAAGTTCTCGACGACGTGCTCGACGGCTACATTTCCGCCAAGACGGCGGAACGCGACTACGGGGTCGTGATCGGCCCCGCCAACCGCCTCGACACGGCGGCGACCGCGGCGAACCGCACGTCCCGCCGCCGCTGATCCACCCCCGCCCCGCGGAGTCGTCCGGTCACGGACCGCTTCGCGGGCGCGGATCGTCAGGAGGGGCGGCGGCCGCGGGGGCGGGTGCGCAGGGCGACCGGGCGGTCGATCACCTCGCGGAGCAGGAACAGCTCGCGAAGAGAGTCCGGGTGGCGGATCCGCCGGCGAAAACGCCGGAGACGGCTCGACTGGCGGCGGGCACTCCCGCGTTCGGGTTCCCCGACGGTTTCCGCCCCGCGAGCGGAAACGGGGTCCGGAGAGCGAACGGGGGGCTGCCGCGGCGATTCATTCCCGGGGGGCGGCGAGGGCCTGTTAAATCCCCGGCCGGCCGCGCCGCCGGTCCGGGACGATGCGGGCGGTCTCGGGCGGGAGCGGGCCGGCTCCGGTTCGCGCTCCGCCGGCGGCGGCTCGCTCCCCGGCCGCCGCCAGGGCGACTCCTCCTCGAGGTCGGCCTCCTCGAAGGTGGCGTCCGCCTCGTCTTCCCCATAGCCGTACGCCCGGCGATCGAAGCCCGCCTCCGGCTGCATCTCCGCCTGGATTTCCTCGAGGCGCGCCCGAAGCCGTGCCATCAGTGATTCGGCCATTTCGGTCCCTCAATCCGTCACCCGCAAGGCGTCCGCGCCGTGTCAGCGCGGATCGGCGGCCCCGCCCGGCGCGCCGGGCTGGGCCCCCTCGTCATCGCCCCGCTCGCCGCCGGCGAGACTTCCGCGCATCCTCGTGTCGGCCTGGATATTCTGCATGCCGTAGTAGTCCATGATGCCGAGGTTGCCGCTCCGGAACGCGTCCGCGATCGCCTTCGGCACCTCCGCTTCGGCCAGCACCACCTTGGCCTGGTTCTCCTGGACGAGGGCGACCATCTCCTGCTCGCGGGCCACCGCAAGGGCCCGCTGGCGCTCGGCCTGGGCCTGGGCCACCTGCTTCTCGGCCTCCGCCTGGTCGATCTTGAGTCGCGCCCCGACGTTGTCGCCGACGTCGATGTCGGCGATGTCGATCGAGAGGATCTCGAACGCGGTCCCCGAATCGAGTCCGCGTTCCAGCACCACCTTGGATATCCGGTCGGGGTTCTCGAGGACCCGCATGTGGTTCTCCGCCGACCCGATGGTGGTCACGATGCCCTCGCCGACCCGGGCGACGATCGTCTCTTCGGTCGCGCCGCCGACCAGCCGTTCGAGGTTGGTCCGCACCGTGACCCGGGCCTTCACCCGGAGCTGGATCCCGTCCCCCGCGATCGCGTCGATGGTGCTGCGCGCCATCGTGCCGGACGGCACGTCGATCACCTTGGGGTTGACGGAGGTGTCGACCGCCTCCTTGGCGTCCCGTCCCGCGAGGTCGATCGCGCAGCAGCGGTCGTAGGAGAGCTCGATGTTGGCCTTGTTGGCGGAGATGATCGCCTGCACCACTCGCACGACGTTTCCGCCCGCGAGATAGTGCGCCTCGAGGTCGTCTCCGGTCACCTCGATCCCCGCCTTGCGGGCGGTGATCCGCGCGGTGACGATGGTCCCGGGATTCACCTTGCGGAACCGCATGAAGATGATCTGGACGAGGCTCACCGGGGCGTTCGAGAGGATGGATTGCCACCAGAGCCAGAACGAGTTCCAGACGAGGGCGAATATGACGAGTACGATGATCGCGCCGATCGCGATGCCGATGAGTTCGATGATCATGTCGGTTCAGTCTCCTTGGTTCCCGGAACGAGTCCCCTGGACGGGCCCCGGAACGGGTTGTGCCGCGATCAGGACGGCGCCTGGTTTACGAAAATGATGGGGCCGTCGATGCGTTCGACGACCACCTCGGCCCCCGCCTCGAGAACCGGGCCGTGCACCTGGACGTCACACTCCCCGCCGGCGAAACGGGCCCGGCCGATCGGACGGGCCGGGGTGACGAGCACCCCTTCGGAGCCCGGACCGACGGCGAGCCGTTCGGCGAGGTGCCGGTAGCCGGCGTCGGCGACAATCTCGGACTTCGGCACGGCGGAGCGCGAGGCGCGGATGCGGACGAACCCCCATCGCGCAACGTAGAGCGCCGCGACGGGGATGATGACGACGCTCGTCCAGCCCACTGCCTCGTGCGCGTCGAACGCGTACCGGATCGAGCCGACCGCGCAGGCGACGGCCGCGATGAGCAGCAGCCCGAAGGAAACCACGAAGACCTCGAGCACGGCCAGCGCGGCGGCGGCTCCGAGCAGGCCGAGCGATACGAGGAGTGCCGTCCAGTCAATTTCCACGCAGTTCCCCTCGGGTCGAGGGCGGCCGGTCCGTTGCGATCCGTCAGCGCATTCTATGGCGTAACGCGCATGCGCGGGAGCCTCGCGCCGCGCGCCTACGAAGAGCGCCCGCAATTCCTACGCACGATGGTCCGATTTTCCGGGCCGGACGCGCCGTTCGCCCCTGTTCCGGCCGCCCTCTCGTTCGCAGAATCTTCACCCCATGGACAGGGAGCGGAGCAGGCCCGCGACCACTTCGCCGGCCACCGTGCGGAGCGGGTCACCGTGCGGGTCGCGGGTGGAGCCGAGCGCGACACGGCCCGAGCCGTGCCGGCCGGCCCGGCTTCGTTCGACCGACCCGGAGGGGGCTCCGCCGGAAGAGTCCGGGTCGGACATCGGGACCGGGACCGGAATCGGAACTGGGGCCGGGCCGAAGAGCCGAGCCCGGACTCGGGCCCGGAACCTTCATCTCGGAGCGGTGTCCTTGCCGGGAACGATGCCCCGTCCGGCGGGGACGCGTCTCGTCCTCCGCCTCTCGGTCCCGGTCGTCGCCCTCTCCATCGCGGTGGGCTGCGCGGGGGGCGTGCACCCGCCCCCCGTTCGCGACGATGCCCGCATCCCCCCTCCGGTACTGACCCCGCCGCCGGTGCCCGAGCCCGCGTCGCCGCCCCCGGAGGAAACCTGGTCGGTCGCGGTCGAGGACGTTCCGGTCGCCGAGCTCCTGTTCGCCCTGGCCCGCGATGCGGGTGTCGACATGGACATCGACCCCGGGATAGACGGGCGGGTGACCATGAACGCGGTCGAACAGCCGCTTCCCCTCCTCCTCGAGCGCATCTCCCGGCACGCCGGGATCAGGGTCGACGCGGAAGGCGGCACCCTCGTCGCGCGCCGTGACGAACCGGTGCTTCGCACCTACGCGATCGACTACGTCCCGTTCGCCCGGGAGACGCTGACCGTGAACGAGATGGGGACCGGAATCGGGAGCGGAATCGGTGCGGATGCCGCCGACGAGAACGGCTCCGCCGCAAACGTGACGGCGCGGACGGAGCATCGGTTCTGGGACGCTCTGGTGGAGTCGCTGCGGGCCGTGCTCGGCGAGGAACCGGACGGCGCCGCGCACGTGTTCGCGCATCGCGAGACCAGTCTCATCGCGGTGCGGGCGCGGGCGGGCGGCCATCGCGAGGTGGCGCTGCTGCTCGATCGCATCCTCGCGAGCGCCCACCGCCAGGTGTTGATCGAGGCGACGATCGTCGAGGTCGATCTCGACGATCGCTTCCGCAGCGGAGTGGACTTCTCGCGTGTGCTCGGTGCAGTCGAGCTCGAGGCCGGCCTGCTCGGCGGGAACCTCGCCAACCCGCCCGTTGCCCGGCTCTCGATCCCGGACCTCTCGCTGACCGTGCGGCTCCTCAGCGAGTTCGGGGACGTGCGGGTGCTCTCGACGCCCCTCGTCATGACCCTCAACAACCAGACCGCGCTCGTGAAGATCGCCGAAAACCGGGTGTTCTTCACCTCCGAGGTCCGGACCGAGACGAACGAGACGACGGTCGAGCGGAACGTGCAGACGAATCTCCATACCGTTCCGGTCGGGCTCATCCTCCTCGTCACGCCTTCGGTCGCGGCCGGCGACGAGGTCATCCTGAAGATTCGCCCCACCGTCACCCGCGAGATCGGGTTCGCGGTCGACCCGAACCCCGAGCTCGCGGCGGCCGGCGTGGTGAGCCGGATTCCGGAGATCGCGATCCGGGAGATCGAGTCGGTGCTGCGCCTGCGAAGCGGGGAGGTCGCGGTGCTCGGGGGGCTCATGCGCGAGGAGTCGCGCGAGGACACCGCGGGGGTCCCGCTGCTCTCGCGCCTGCCAGGAATCGGCTCGGCGTTCCGCTACCGGGATCGGCAGCAGGACAAGACGGAGCTCGTC
>Ga0209021_1001576_pt1 | contig 22189 bp, 20 predicted proteins | sample PinacodermFT_FD_187299 | JGI IMG/M metagenome (GOLD analysis project Ga0209021, IMG submission 187299) | Host-associated microbial community of the marine sponge Aplysina aerophoba from Gulf of Piran - sponge pinacoderm, lysed by freeze-thaw... | ecosystem: Host-associated > Porifera > Sponge >... | reverse complement strand
GACTTCCATCTCGTGCGGGCCCGCCCGCATTCGGGAATCTTGGATAAGTCCAAGGGCGGAACGGACCATCTGGAGAACCTCCAGTTGCTGTGCAACCACTGCAACTCGGTCAAGGGTACGATGGATCAGGCCGCTTTCACGGTCAAGCTGAAGAACATGGGGCTAGGAGCATGAGCAAACCGAAACCAAAGACCTTCGAACTCGTCAAGTCCGATTACCAGCCGACCAAGGCCGAACTGGAGGAGGAATTCGACCTCGACGTCCCGGGAGAGACGGTTGAAGAGCGGATGGACTTTCTGGGCCGAGCTCTTACCGAGACGGTCAATATCCGCTGGATCGGCAAACCCCGGAGCTGGCGGCGGTGACGGAGGTTGTCAAGCGGTTTCGGGCCAATTTCGTCACTATTCGATGTAATTTTCGACTGCGTCAGAATTTGCTTCCTGTAACGGAATTCTGAAGCGGTAACCCGGCCGCACGAGTTCTCAGCGGAGTTCTCCGGTCCGCTGGGCGACATCACCGAACTCTGCGGAGAGCACGTCTTGCCTAGGAGCGGCATCTTGCAGCTGACGGAGAGGTCTGGCCTTGCGATTGAGCTGAACGAAGCCGCCGTGAGTAGGCGTTGACCATTTGAGCGACCCGAGACATAGGTAACGATTCGTACCGGAGACATGGGTAACACTTTTGCCGCTTGGCAGGATGTGTGGATGCCGTGGAAGGAGACTTCGGTAATGGAAGAACGTTTGCGATTCGTGGCCCGCTTGCTAGACGGCGAGGGCATGAGCGAGGTGTGCCGCTCGATCGGGACTTCCCGCAAGACCGGCTACAAGATTTACAACCCCTACAAGCAGCACGGCCTGGAAGCGCTTTCGGACTGTTCGCGGCGGCCGGTGCGCTACGCCAACCAACTGCCCGCGCCGCTCGGGCAACTGATTGTGCGCTTGAAGCGGGAGAAGCCGCACTGGGGCGCGTGCAAGAGCCGCGAGCTGCTGGTGCGGTGCCTGGCCGGCGACGTACGCATCCCCGCCAAGAGCACCGTGCATGCGGTGCTGGACCGCCACGGCTTAGTCGAGCGCGCCCGCCGGCGGCGCCGCCACAAGGCCCGCGGCACGCCCCTGTCGCGGGCCACGGCCCCCAATGCGCTGTGGTGCGCCGATTTCAAGGGCGAGTTCAAGCTCGGCAACGGCCAGTACGGTTACCCCCTCACCGTCACCGCCCAGGCCTCGCGCTTCCTGGCGCTGTGCGAAGCCTTGGAATCGACCAAGGAAGCCGACGCCTTCGAGGCCTTCCGGCAGCTGTTCCGCGAACGCGGCCTGCCGGCCGCCATCCGCTCCGACAACGGCCCGTACAACCTCTCCAAGGTGTCGGTCTGGTGGCTGCGGCTGGGCATCGCCAGCGAGCGCATCCAGCCCGGCCAGCCGCAGCAGAACGGGCACCACGCGCGCATGCACCTGACCCTCAAGCGCGAGACCACACCAGCCCGCCGGGCAGCAACATCTTGCAGCAGCAGGGCCGTTTTGACGCCTTCGTCAAGGGATTCAACACCGAGCGGCCTCACGAGGCCCTCGCGATGCAGTGCCCCGGCGAACGCTACAGCCCCTCCCGCAAGCCCTACCAGAGCCTGCCGGAGCTGGCCTACCCGATCAACGACAAGGAACCGCTGGTGACCTGTTGCGGGCGCATCTGCATGCATCGCAGGAAGGTCAACATTTCCACCTTGATGGCCGGTCAGAGGGTCGGCCTGAAGGAGGTCGACGACGCCATCTGGCTCGTCAGTTTCATGTACTACGATCTGGGTTACATTGACCTAGAGCAGAGACCACTGCAGGCCATTGACAACCCGTTCGGCGCGAAGTTGTAACCAATGTCTCCGGTACGTTCTGTAACCTATGTGTCCGTTCCAGACCCTTTTGGATGTGGTGAGGCGGCCGGGACTCGAACCCGGGACCCACGGCTTAAAAGGCCGTTGCTCTACCAACTGAGCTACCACCCCATCCGGACAGGGCACACTCGTGCGCACCAAGAAATGCGCTCGAGCAGGTCTCTCTCAGAGTAGCAACAGAGCTGAGCGGAAGGGCTCTGCCACCTAGCGCTCAATCACAGTTGACGCAGGGAGGGCTCTCGATGCAAGACGGGAGCAGTGGGGGCTGGTCTTCGCAGCTTGAAGCCGGTCACTATGCGTTGGCTACGTCGGGAGTTGCAGATCGACGAGCTCGCGGAGGCGGAGGTGGGACGTGCGCCGGGTGAGCAGGAGGGCTGGCGCAATTCGGGCGACAAACCGTGCGCGGCCTCGGCACCCAAGATCTTGCCGCGATTGGCGGTCCAGTTGCGGCCGGAACCGCTGGGTGCGCCGCGCTGGCCGTTCAAGGATTCTGTGGATTGGCCCGAGCAGATGGGTTTCCGACAGCCCGACCACTCAATCAGACGCTGCAGTGAGTAGGCTTGGCTGCGGTGAAGGATCCTGGCAACGACGATGGTCCTGCTGACGGATTCATACGTGTAGAAGACTCTCCAGTCCCCCACACGGAGACTCCACGTGTTCTTCAGCGCCCCTTTCAGGCGCTTGATCCCCCCGATCTGGATCTCTGCATAGCGATCAATCGCCTTCGTTATGCGCATCCTGACCGAAGGATCGAGTCCCTTCAAGTCTTGGACTGCACGGCGGGTATAAGAAACAGTCCGCTTCAGAGGCCCAACTCCCGCTTCAGTTCGTCATTTCCGCACAAGCGGCCAGCATCGATATCGGCGTACGCTTCGCCCAAGAGGCGCTGCCCAGCCTCGCTAAGATCCTCTTCCTCCTCAGGAGCCTCAAACAAGTGCCGAACGAACGGATCTCCTCGATCGGCCAAATACTCCAGATAGCGGGTTGCTGCGGGAATCGCTTCGTCCGGAACACGGTCCGCGAGTTGCACTAGGCGGTTCCTATCAAATCCGTCCATTGCCGTAATTGTAACAGCGCCCTTCCGCGTTAGGGCTGCTTTCGGCTCCAAGCAGGCGACTGCCTGTCATAAGCGAAATGCGAGCAGGCTGCATCGGTAGATTCCCCCCGCTAGAGCCGATCATGACGCGTCGGTCGACGGTTGGGGCAAGTATGTTCTCCAAGAACCGCTGGAATGCTCCCTGCGACGTCACGCCACTTGGCGTAGCGTCATGTCGTGCTGCTCCAGCGCGAGATTCAGGTTCAGGTAGCGGTCCTACTCCAGGCACCGCTCGAAGACACCCGGATTGCCCGCGTCCGCCTCAGCTCTCCGTTGAAGCGCTCCAGCATGTTCGTCGACCTGATGCGCCTGCTCTGCCTCCGCAGTGGCTGGGCGGACGTAAACGTCTCCTGAATCTGCTCCTGCACTCAGTCGGTCAGCTTCCTGCAGGGCTCCTTCCAGCGCACCAGCCAAGCGGCCAGGTCCCGTCGCGCCTCTGCGTCAACTGTGACTGAGCGCTAGCTCCGCCACACCCGAGCGTTCACCTCTGAACCAAGACGGAGCGTCCGGTTCAGATGGAAGCGATGATCTCTAGAAGTCTGGTGGAATGGCGCGCCAGTGACTCGCTCCTCCAGTCAAGTTGGCATCTGCCAACAACCTCAGCGATCAGTTCGGGAGCGGCGCAGCAAAGTTGGCGCTGATGAGCCTAGCACAAGACCCTGACGCATCGTTTGGCCCGTTCAGCGCGACAGGACGCACCGGGCTCGAGTCTCGAAGGGAGACGCACGCGGCGAGAGCACCAAGCACCCGCCGCGAGTCACCGGCGGAGGCAAGGGCAGCAACGAGACACCCGGGCTGAGCCGGGTGAACACGCTGCTGGGAAAAGTCGCGCGCGACCGAACGGCATATATCGTGCCTAGGCACCGCGCTATGTGGGGCGCTACCTCGTCGAATTCGGATTGCAGCGCATCCAGAACGGCGCACATGTGAGTCTCGCCGTAGCACTGCGCGACCCTGAACGCGGTCTGATCGGCAAGAATGGAGTGGTATCCATATGAGACTTCACCGTGCTGCCCGAGGCCCGTGGTCACTGGCCAGTCTTGTTCGCGACGTGGTCCCGCTCGGGTCTTCGGCGACGCGTCTGTTGTGTCTTGCGGCTCTCCCCGTCTTTGCTTGGACAGCCGCGGCACAGACCACAGACTCTCGGCATGATCTCAGCGAAACCGTTGAGGCCTTCGGGAACTGGGATTGGCCGGTATACCTCGGCGATCAGACCAGGGGTCAGTATTCGCCGCTGGCCCAGATCAACGCAACGAACGTACACCGCCTCCAACCCGCTTGGGTGTACCGGGCGGGAGACGCCACGGAGCGTTCCACGATGTACTCGAATCCACTGGTTGTCGATGGGGTTCTCTACACCGTCACGCCGAGCCTGAACGCCGTGGCCGTGGACGCTACGACCGGGGAGCGCATCTGGCTCTTCGATCCTTCCGTGCACAACAACGGCACGGTCATCCGGCAGCGGAATCGTGGGGTCACGTACTGGAAAGGGGACGAGGGTGAGAGGATCTTCCACTTCGTTCGTGACCGAGCGTACGCAATCGACGCACGGTCCGGCGAGTTGATCCGGTCGTTTGGAAGCAGCGGCTACATCGACCTCCGCGAGAATCTTGGCGTCAAGCCGGAAGGAGTCGCGCTGCAGATGACCACGCCGGGGGCGGTTTACAAGAACCTGCTCATCCTCGGGTGCAGGGTGAACGAGTCCTACGGTTCCTCGCCCGGGCCGATCCGGGCGTTCGATGCGGTCACCGGAAAGCTCGAGTGGGTTTTCCACACGATCCCCCGCCCCGGGGAGTTTGGGCACGACACATGGTCGTGGCCGGAGGGGGAAACGTTCGGAGGCGGCAATGCTTGGGGCGGCGTCACGGTTGATGAGGAGCGCGGCTGGGTTTTCGTGGGTACCGGCGCTGTCACGGACGATTTCTACGGGGCATTCAGGAAGGGCAAGAACCTGTTCGCCAACAGCGTGATTGCGCTGGACGCTGCGACTGGCGAACGCAAGTGGCACTACCAAGTCGTTCGCCACGACATTTGGGACTACGACCTACCGGCGGCCCCGATCCTGGTCACTCTACCTTCCGGAGACAGCCAGCGCGATGCTGTCGTCCAGCTAACCAAGATGGGTCTCACGTTCGTGCTAGACCGCGATACAGGCGAGCCAATCTTCCCGGTGCATGACCTGCCTGTGCCGAACTCGGACGTGCCAGGCGAGGAGGCGTGGCCGACTCAGCCGTTCCCGATCCTCCCTCCGCCCCTCGGGCGCATCGGGATCACGGAAGCGGATCTGACGAACATCACGCCGGAGGCTCGCGAGCATGCCTTGCGGGAGTTCAGGAAGTACCGGTCCGGTTCGATTTACACGCCTCCCAGCCTCCAAGGAACCCTGACCCTGCCAGGCCATCTCGGCGGCTCGCAATGGAACGGGGGTTCCTTCGACCCAGAGTTGAACACGCTCTACGTCAACGTCAACGAGGCCCCGACCATCGGGAGGCTGCGACCTGCATACGGAAGTGACTCGCGCGAGGAGCAGACGAAGGCCCAAATGGGCCGACAGATCTATGCGACCAACTGCATGGCCTGCCACGGTTCCGACCGGCGCGGGACGTCCGAGCCGGGCACCAACCTTGTCAATCTCGGCTTGGACCGCGAGGAATTGGACAGCGCTATTTCGGAAGGGCGCAACAGCATGCCCGCCTACCCGCAGTTCAAAGCGCAGGAACTGGATGCCATTGCCTCCTACCTCGACAGTCCGCCGGACACGGCCGCCAGCAGCGGCGGGGCGCGTGCGCACCGGTATTCGATCGATGGCTACTCCGTGTTCACGGATCCTCACGGGGTGCCAGCGATTGCGCCCCCTTGGGGAACCCTCAATGCGATCGACCTGTTGACCGGCAAGATCCGGTGGAAGGTTCCGCTGGGCGAGTATCCCGAGTTGGTGGCCAAGGGCATCCGCAATACTGGCACGATGAACTTCGGGGGTGCAGTCGCCACGGCTGGGGGCGTTATTTTCGTTGCCGCCACGGCCGACGAGAAGATCCGCGCCTTCGAAAAACACTCTGGCCGAGTTCTCTGGGAGTACGAGCTGCCTGCTGGCGGGTACGCCACCCCGAGCGTCTACCAAGTTGACGGCCAGCAGTATGTGGCAATCGCGGCGGGCGGCAGCGGCAAGAACGGCACCAAGTCGGGAGACTCGATCATCGCGTTCGCATTGCCCGGGGAAGAGGAGCCTGCGGCGGCGGGTCCGGACTGGATCGAGCTCTTCGACGGCAAGACGCTGGACGGGTGGGTGCATATGAACGGCTTTCACAACTTCACCGTCGAGGACGGTGCCATCGTGGGCCGGACCGTGGAAGGTAGCGCGAGGATGAACTCGTTCCTGTGCTCACTGCAGCAGTTTGACGACTTCGAGCTGGAGGCTGAAACATACTTGGACCCGATCACGAACTCCGGCATTCAGATCCGAACGAAGATCCGGCCCATGCCAGCGGCCGGGGACGCCGCACGCAGGACGGCGGGAAGAGCGGGCAGGGTGAACGGGCCTCAGATGGAAATACGGCGGTACTACCCGGGCCAGCCGACTACCGGCGTCCTGTACGGGGAAGCGCTGGGCATCGGGTGGATGTCCTCCCAGGAGAAGATCGACGCGGGCCACCGCCACTACAACGCGGAGGGCTGGAACAAGCTTCGGATCGTGGCCAAGGGGCCGCGCATCCAGACCTGGCTGAACGGCCACATGATCGAGGACCTCGTCAACGAGGAGGTATACAAGACCCACAGGCAAGGATTCATCGGCCTTCAGGTGCACGGCATCAATGAGAACGACATCTCCCGTCCCGTGCATGCCGGCAGGGGTGTCACGACGAGCCAGCCCTTGGTCGTAAAGTGGCGCAACATCCGGGTGCGCCCGCTGTCTCGTGACGATTGACCGCAACTCTGCGCCATGACGGTACAGGCCGGATCCGGATCACCCACCAGTTCCAGCCAAGACTTGGGGCCGGGAGAATGGCCGTTAGAGCAAAGTGCTACGCTCTCCTAGGCGCAGAGCGCCGATTGCGACATGGCACAAATGCAGCGCAGGCTGGGCCTGCTCAACGCGACCTCGATCAACATGTCCAACATGGTCGGGATCGGGCCGTTCATCGCGATCGCTCTGATCCTGAAGACCCTGGCAGGCCCGCAAGCGTACCTCGCTTGGGTGGTCGGGACCGTCATCGCGCTAGCCGACGGCATGGTCGTTGCCGAACTCGGTGCCGCCAGGCCCGCCGCCGGCGGCACTTACGTCTTTCTGAGAGAGGGCTTCGGGCCGCGCACTTGGGGCCGGATGCTGGCCTTCCTGTTCGTCTGGCAAATCCTCTTCGCCGGGCCGCTGGAAATTGCCAGCGGAAATATCGGGCTGGTGCAATACCTGCGAGTGTTCTTGCCAAACCTGTCCGAGCTCGATGGCAAACTGCTGGCCGCGGGCATCTGCGCCTTGCTGGTCTTCGCGCTGTACCGGCGCATCGACGACATCGCCAAGCTCATGTTTGGACTGTGGTCGGTGATGCTGCTGACCACGGGCTGGGTCATCGTCACGGGGATCCTGCACTTCGACCCCGCGCTGGCGTTCGACCTGCCTGAGAACGCGTTCCGATTCGACCTCGGATTTCTCGCGAGTCTGGGCGAAGGCTCGGCCGAGGTGCTGTATCTGTTTCTCGGCTACTACCAGGTCTGCTACCTCGGCGGCGAGATCCGCGATCCGGGGCGGACCATCCCGCGGGCCGTGCTCTACTCGATTCTGGCCGTGGCGGCTATCGACATCGCCATCTCGTTCAGCTTCATCGGCGTAGTGCCGTGGCGGGAAGCGATGGAATCTCAGTTCCTGGGCGCATTGTTCGTGGAACGCGTGTACGGGCCCTGGGCCGCGCAACTGCTGGCGGGCATGATCGTGATCACCGCCTTCGGGTCGATCTTCGCACTGCTGCTGGGGTATTCCCGCGTGCCCTATGCCGCCGCCAAGGACGGCGTCTTTTTCCGGCAGCTTGCCGAACTGCACCCGACCAAGGAATTCCCGCACCGCTCCCTGCTGCTGGTCGGCGCGGGCGCGATCTGCGCCAGCTTCTTCAGCCTCGACCACGTCATCAAGGCCTTGATGGCTGCTCGCATCCTGATCCAGTTCCTCGGGCACACTTTTGCCCTCTTCCTAATCCGCTCGCGCCGGCCCGACATCGCCCGTCCATTCAGCATGTGGGGCTATCCTCTGCCAGCGATCCTGTCGATCGTGGGTTATATTTATGTCTTCCTGTCGCTTGGCGCCACGTTCATCCTGTTCGGGATCGGCACGCTCCTGCTGGGGGTGGTCGTTTACCTAGCGATGGCGAGACGCCAGCGGGAGTGGCCCTTCACCAGCCGTTCAGCGCAACATTGAAGGTCGAGACAACCCCATGCGCGGCACCCACCTTACCTTGCTCCTGTCCATGACGCTCACAGCCATACCAGCCTCCGCCGAACCGATCCGCGTGATCGCCATCGGTGCCCACCCAGACGACTGCGACATCAAGGCCGGCGGTATAGCGGCCAAGTACGCCTCCCTAGGGCACAAGGTGCGTTTTGTGTCCGTCACCAATGGCGACGCGGGACACCAAGCCGAGGGCGGCGGCATGCTGGCCGCCCGCAGGAGGGCGGAGGCTCAGGAATCGGGCCGCCGCCTCGGCATCGAATACGTGGTGCTGGACAACCACGATGGCGAGTTGGTGCCGAGCCTGGACGTGCGCCTGCAGATCATCCGCCAGATTCGCGAGTGGGACGCCGACATCGTCATCGCCCCGCGCCCCAACGACTATCACCCGGACCATCGCTACACCGGCATCTTGGTCCAGGATGCTTCATACATGGTCACGGTGCCGAATATCGCCAGCGACACGCCGGCTATCAAGAAGAACCCGCTGTTCCTGTACTTCTCGGACCGCTTCTCGCGCCCGCAGCCCTTCCGCCCCGATATCGTTGTGTCCATCGACGACGTGCTCGACAAGAAGTACACCGCTCTCGACGCTCACGTGTCGCAGTTCTACGAGTGGCTGCCTTGGCACGCGGGCGAGTTGGATGAGGTGCCCGCAGATCCGGACGCCCGCCTCGCGTGGTTGAAGTCCCGGAGGAGTTTCGCCATTCGGGGCGAGTGGCGCGAGGCCGCTAGGGCACGCTATGGGGCTGCCGCGGACGCCATGCGCAATGCAGAGGCATTTGAGGTTACCGAGTACGGCATGCAGCCGAGCGAGGACCAGATTCGGGCGCTAGTGCCCTTCTTCCCGCAATAGGGCAGTCCGCCGAAGACCGTCGGCGGGTACAATTGTTGTGCTTTGTCCCGACACAGCTTGCTAGTCGCAATTGCCATTGCAATCGCGAGCACAACGCTCCCAGCGGCCACCAACGGGGTGGATTTTCACAGGGATGTGCGCCCGATTCTGTCCGACCGCTGCTATGCCTGTCACGGTCCCGACGCCGCCACGCGCATGTCCCCGCTGCGGCTGGACACCGAGAAGGGCGCCTTCGCCGCCTTGCCCAGCGGCAAGTTCGCGATCGTGCCGGGCAAGCCCGACGAGAGCGAGCTGATCGCTCGCCTCGAGGCCTCCGATCCTGCCCGGCGCATGCCGCCTCAAGCCCTTGGACACGCACCGCTCAGCACGCAACAGACCGCCGTGCTGAAGCAGTGGGTCCGCGAGGGTGCCAAGTGGTCTCGGCATTGGGCTTTCGAACCCTTGGTCAAGCCAGCCGCCAGGGCACCTGCAGCGGGCGAATGGGGAAACAACCCGATTGACCGCTTCGTGCTGGCGCGCCTGCAAGAGGAGGGCCTGCGGCCTTCTCCCGAGGCGGATCGGTCCAAACTGCTGCGGCGAGTGACGCTCGATCTGACCGGCCTGCCGCCAACCGCGGACGCAGTGCGCGGATTTCTGGCGGACGACTCGCCCAAGGCTTACGAGACGGCGGTCGAGCGCCTGCTGGCCTCGCCGCGCTTCGGAGAGCGGATGGCGTTCCGCTGGCTGGAAGCCGCTCGTTATGCAGACACCAATGGCTACCAGAACGACCGTCCGCGCGACATGTGGCGCTGGCGCGATTGGGTGATCGAGGCCTTCAACGAAAACATGCCCTTCGACCAGTTCACGGTGGAGCAACTCGCGGGCGACCTGCTGCCCAATGCGAGTTTGTCCCAGCGCATCGCGACGGGCTTCAACCGCAATCATCGCGGCAATGCCGAAAACGGCACCGATCCCGACGAGTACCAGGTCGAGTACGCTGTCGATCGCCTCGAGACCACTGCCACCGTCTGGCTGGGGCTGACGGTCGGCTGTGCACGCTGTCACGACCACAAGTACGACCCGATTTCGCAGCGGGAGTTCTACCAGTTCTACGCCTACTTCAACAACGTCTCCGACCGCGGCCGGTACTACAAGTACGGCAACACCCCTCCGATCGTGCATGCCCCAACACGGGAGCAGCAGGAACAGCTCGAAGCGATGGACGGTCGCCTCAAGCAACTCGAGTCTCAGATCGAGCGCCACGCCGCCGAAATCGAGGCATCCCTGGTGGCCGCAGATCTGGACGAGGCGAAGCAATGGGCCTATGCGGAGCGACTGGTCGAGCGTCGCACGTTTGACAGGGCTCCAGCAGGGCCACACGGCCTGTTCGCAGGCGCGGCACGATTGGACGGCCGGCGCTACTTCGACCTAGGCGACATCGCGGATTACGACTTCTACGACCCGTTCACGCTTTCGGCGTGGATTCGCCCGGACCGTGAGACGGGAGGAGTGGTCAGCCGCTACCTCACGACCGGCCCGAAAGGCTACGGCCTGTTCTTGGTCGACGGGAAGCTACAGCTTCGTATCGACACAGCCAGCATCTCAGACCGCATGAGAGTTGAATCTGTCGAGACGATCCCGCTGGCTCGGTGGACCCACGTAGCAGGGGTGTACGACGGCACGCGCAACACAGACGGCATGCGGCTCTACATCAATGGCCGAGCGGTCGAGACGAAAATGCTGGTGGACGAATCTCTCAACCCTACGCGAGTGAAGGCCACGGTCCGCATCGGCCACGGCCCCGGCACGCACGACCGGTTCACGGGGCTCATTGACGATGTCCGCGTCTACGCCCGTTCCTTGGACGGATCGGAGGCGGCGCTCCTGGCGGTTCGCGACACGCCCGCACAGATCGCGGCGATGGCGGCCGGCCAACGCACGCCAGCCCAACAGCAGAAGTTGCGCTGGGCCTACCTTGAACACGCCGCGCCCAAGGAGATCTCGGCGGCTTGGGAGGATCTGAGAGCATTGCGTCTCGAACGCGAAGCATACATCGCATCCCTTCCCACCGTGATGGTCATGGACGAGCGCAGAGACGCGCGCCCGACGCACATCTTGTTCCGCGGAGCCTTCGACGCCCCGCGCGAGCGCGTCGAGCCGGGCCTGCCGGCGGCACTGCCGCCGCTACCGCAAGGGCTGCCCAACAACCGGCTCGGCTTGGCAAAGTGGCTTACCAGTCCGCAGAACCCGCTCACGGCACGGGTCACTGTCAACCGCTTCTGGCAAATGCTGTTCGGGCGCGGCATCGTCCCCACAGTGGAGGACTTCGGCTCCCAAGGCGCGGCCCCGACACACCCCGAGCTGCTGGATTGGCTGGCCGCGGACTTCGTCGAGAGCGGTTGGGACGTGAAGGGGTTGATGCGAACCATCGTCAATAGTGCCACCTACCGGCAGTCGTCGAAAGTCTTGCCAGGGCTCTTGGAGCGAGATCCCGAAAACCTGCTGCTGGCGAGGGCGCCGCGCCTGCGGCTGCCTGCAGAGTCGATCCGCGACCAAGCACTGGCCGTCGCGAACCTGCTGTCGGGCGAGCCGGGAGGCCAATCGGTGAAGCCGTACCAGCCCAGCGGATTGTGGAAGGAACTGTCCAATTGGGGCGCGTACTCGAACGACCACGGGGACAAGCTCTACCGCCGGAGCCTATACACCTTCTGGAAGAGAACCCTGGGGCCGCCGGCCATGCTCGCCTTCGACGCCGCAGCGCGCGAGACTTGCGTGGTGCGGCAGGAGCGCACCAACACGCCCATCCAAGCGCTCAACCTGATGAACGATCCCACCTACAACGAAGCAGCCCGTGTATTCGCCGAGCGCATGCTGAACGAGGGGGGGGCCCGCGACAGAGAGCGGCTGGCCTACGGATTCCTGCTCGCAACGGCCCGGCAACCCGCCGAGAACGAAGCCGAGATCTTGCGCTCCAGCCTCAATCGATACCGCGACCGCTACCAGACGCGGCCCGCGGACGCCGAGCGCTACCTGGCAACCGGGGAGCACCCGCGAGACGAGTCGATCGACCCGCCGGAACTGGCAGCTTTCACCGCCGTGGCCAGCATGCTGCTCAACCTAGACGAGACGATTACGAGGGAGTAGAACATGCCAGTCGATGTGAACTTGCACCTTACCCGCCGCCAGCTCTTTTCCACCTCGGCGACTGGTTTGGGAGTTGCGGCTCTCTCTCACCTACTGGCGGCCGATCTGGGCGCCAGTACCGCCCAGCAGGGCCTGAGCGGCCTGCCGCACTTCGCGCCGCGTGCTAAGCGGGTGATCTACCTGTTCCAATCCGGCGGCCCCTCGCAGATGGACTTGTTCGACCCCAAGCCGGGCTTGGGCCGCATGCAAGGCACCGAACTGCCCGATTCGATTCGCGGCGGGCAGCGGCTGACCGGCATGACAGCGGCGCAGACAAGCTTTCCGGTGGCGGCGTCCAAGTTTGAATTCGCGCGTCACGGAGCTTCCGGGCAGCAGTTCAGCGAGTTGCTCCCGCACATCGCATCGATCGCCGACAAGATCGCTGTGATCCGCTCGATGACCACCGAGCAGATCAATCACGATCCGGCGATCACCTACCTGCAGACAGGCCACCAACTGGCCGGCAGGCCCAGTCTGGGTTCTTGGCTCTCCTACGGTCTCGGGAGCGAGACCAGCAGCTTGCCAGCCTACGTGGTGATGGTCTCGCAGGGCAGCGGCGGCCAGCCGCTGTACTCACGCCTGTGGGGCAGCGGTTTCTTGCCGACCCGCTACCAGGCTGTGAAGTTCCGCGCCGGCCGGGAACCGGTGCTGTACCTCAACGACCCAGAGGGGTTCTCGCGCGAAGACCGGCGCTCCTACCTGGACGACCTAGCCGCGCTCAATCGAGTTCGCTCGGGGGAGTTCGGCGACCCGGAGATCGAAAACCGCATCGCGCAGTATGAAATGGCCTACCGCATGCAGGCCTCGGTGCCGGAATTGACGGACCTGTCCGCCGAGCCCGAGAGCGTGATGCAGATGTACGGCGAGGACGCGCGCAAGCCGGGCACCTATGCCAGCAACTGCCTACTGGCACGCAGGCTCGTCGAACGCGGAGTGCGCTGCGTGCAGCTATTCCACCGCGGCTGGGACCACCACAACGCGCTGCCACGGCGCTTGGAAGAGAAGTGCGTCCAGACCGACCAAGCTTCTGCGGCCTTGGTAAAGGATCTCGAGCAACGTGGGTTGCTGGACGAGACGTTGGTCGTTTGGGGCGGCGAATTCGGGCGCACCGTGTACTGCCAGGGCGAGCTCTCCACAGAGGTGTACGGCCGCGACCACCATCCGCGGTGTTTCTCGATTTGGCTGGCGGGCGGCGGGATCCAAGGAGGCGTCAGTTACGGTTCGACCGACGACTTCTCGTACAACGTGACCGAGAACCCGGTCAGCGTCCACGACCTGCACGCGACGATGCTGCACTTGTTGGGCGTGGACCACAAGAAGCTGACCTTCAAGTTCCAAGGGCGGCATTTCCGCCTCACGGACGTGCACGGCGAGCCCATTAAGCCTCTGCTGGCCTGACGCCGCCACAAGGTCCAAGGAAAGGAATCGCCAGCAATGAGCGACAAGGAAAGCGTTGCATTAGTCACCGGGGCAAGTCGCGGCATTGGCCGGGCGGTCGCCATCGAACTGGCCCGCACCCATCGGGTCATCGGCACCTATCGCGGCAATCTCGCGGCGGCCGAGAGCCTGCGCGACGTCTGTGGTGCCGATATCTTCCAGATGGATGTCGCATCGAAAGCCGATCGGGCGGCTTTGATGGCATTCGTCCGGAACGAGTATGGTCGCTTGGATCTGCTGGTCAATAACGCCGGCATGGCTCCGCGCCAGCGCAACGACCTCTTGGAAGCGAGCGAAGAGAGCTTTGAAGAGGTGCTAAGCACCAATTTGCAGGGACCGTACTTTCTGACTCAAGACGCTGCCAAGCTGATGCTGCACAGCGGGTCCGGCCGGATCGTCTTCGTGACGTCGATCTCGTCCTATACCGCATCGACCAACCGTGGGGAGTACTGCGTCTCGAAGGCGGGCCTCAGCATGGCTGCACAACTCTACGCTAGCAGGCTGGCACCAGAAGGGATCGGCGTGTTCGAACTGCGACCGGGCATTATCGAAACGGACATGGTCGCGCCGGTGGTCGAAAAGTACAAGCGGCTAGCGGAAGAGGGACTACTGCCGCAGGGCCGACTGGGTCGACCCGAAGACGTGGCTCAAGCTGTGCGCGCAATCGCCGATGGCAGTCTCGACTACTCGGCGGGACAAGTGATCGACGTGGACGGTGGCTTTCACCTCCGCACCCTTTAGCCACCGCTTCCGCACCTTCCCGCATCGCGGAATTGATCTACTTCGTTCCGCGCCAATGTCAGATTTGACTATGGCGGACAGAGGCCACGTCAGCTCACGCTTCGGGCGTGTCCCGATTCAGATCTGGGGGTGTCGGTGATCGCAGCGAACGGTCCCTTCGAGGTCGAGGCCCAGTATTCTCGAAATACGTCGGATATGTCGCGGCCAGTCGAAGTTCGCGCCGACGTGGTTCCCATCACACTAACGCCAGACAAAGTCGTCTGCCCTCTGAATGGAGAGACACGGGTGAACGACGAGCGCATCGATGACGACCAAGTCGAATGGATGCTCGCGTAGCAGGTTCCGAAACGTACCTCGCGGTGCGACGCGTAATCCAGAGCGCTCATTGCAGTCGCCAACCGTGCTTACGTTATGCTAATGAAGAGAGTGAAGATCAACTACTCGACACATCGGAAGAGGAATACGTGATGAGCGCCGAGTTGATCGGAATAATTAGCGTGGGCGTAGCGTTGGGCGGGCTGATCCTCATGCTTGGAAACTGGCTGCGTAGCGACATCCGAGATCTTGCAGGACAGGTAGCCGAGCTGGACCGCAGAGTCTCTAGGATTGAGGGCCTATTTGAGGGAGCGGCATTGTTCCGTGCCACCGGAGCAACGGAGCCAGCCTCGGGAGACTGAGCCAATCTGTTAGGCGACGAGGTTGTTGAGTTCGTGCGACATCTCCGTGGCGCAAGAGCTCAATCGCTGCTCGAACCTTACGATCCAGACTACGCGGCCATGCCTGGATGGCTCGTGGAAGACCATCTCAAGGCAAGGGGTCTCTCGCAGGCAGAATTGGCCCGCCGTTGCGAACTGTCTTCAAAGTTGATCAGCGAGATTGTTTCCGGCAAAGCACCCATCGAGCCTGAGACCGCCGTTCAGTTCGAGCGAGTGCTGGGAGTGGACGCAAGGATCTGGCTGGGTGTCGAAAACGATTACCGCTCTCGCCGCTCGAAGGCGGCCGAGGGAGCACAGTCAGACCAGTAGGTCTCGCGGGCCTGGAGGTCCCCGCTCTCCGAACAGCGAAAGCGAGCGCTCATTGGGCCAAGGCCCTCAAGCCGCCAAGCGTAAGCGCTACCGTCTCGAACGCTCCTTCAGGCGCGCCGCCTTGCCCTTGAGCTTGCGCAGGTAATAGAGCTTTGCCCGCCGCACCTTGTGCCGCTTGACAATCTCGATCTTCTCGATGATGGGCGCGTGTAGCGGGAAGATGCGCTCGACGCCCTGTCCGAAACTCACCTTCCGCACGGTGATCGTCTCGCGCATGCCCGTGTTGTTGCGGGCCAGCAGGATTCCCTCAAACACCTGGATGCGCTCTTTCTCGCCTTCCCTGATCTTGACGTGAACCTTGATCTGATCGCCCGGCTCCAGCGCTGGAAGTGACTCCTTGCGGTGAGCCTGTTCAATCTTTTCGATGATCGCGTTCTGCATGTTCCATTCTCCAGTTTCGTGTTGCGGCTCCCCGCTTCAGCGAGACTTGCCTCGAATACCTAATGTGCCCGGATCCGGCGCTTCGCCCTCTGCCGCCTCTAGCGAGCGCAGCAAGTCGGGGCGATTGACCCGCGTCTTCTCGATCGCGGCCTGGCGGCGCCAGCGGGCCACTTCGCCGTGGTGACCGCTCAGCAGGACCTCCGGCACGCCCCAAGTCTGGCCCGCTGCACGCGGCGACGAATAGCTGGCCGGACGGGTGTACTGCGGACAGTCGAGGATCCCGACACCTCCGCCGTCCAGCGGGTTGAACGATTCGCGGCGCGTCGAATCGGCATTGCCGACCACGCCGGGGCACAGCCGCGCCACGGAATCTACGATCACGCCCGCGGCCCACTCGCCGCCGCTGAGCACATAGCTGCCCACCGACAGCTCCTCGTCCACCAAATGCTCAGCGACCCTTTCGTCCACGCCCTCGTAGCGCCCGCACACGAGCACGACGTCATCGATGCCTGCCAGCCGCTGCGCGTCCGATTGGTCGAATACCCGCCCTTGCGCCGAGAGCAGGACCTTCCGCGCGACACCGCCCGGGCACTGGGACGCGATGTCGGCCAGTGCGGCGTCAATCGGTTCGATCTTCATGACCATGCCTTCATCCCCCCCAAACGGTCTGTCGTCCACTGTGCGATGCACGTCCGATGTCCAGTCCCGGAGATCGTAGAGTTGGATCTCCACCAGCCCGGCTTCCTTGGCGCGACCGATCACGCCGCAAGAAAACGGGTCCCGGAAGAAGTCCGGGAATATCGTGACAATGTGAAACCGCACTTCAAGCCTTCAACTCGTCCATCCCCTCCGGCAACCGCGCCACGATGCGCTTCGCTGCAATGTCTACATCCCGGCAGATCTCAGTCACGAACGGCACAAGCATTTCCTTCCGCTCCTCGTCGATGACCGAGAACAGCAGGGCACCGCTAGGCGGCTCGTAGACTTCGGCAACCGAGCCCAACTCGCGTCCCGTGGCTTCGTCCACCAGCCTGCACCCCACCAAGTCGGCGAAGTAGTACTCGCCCTCGGGCAGCCCGGGCAGGTCGGCTTTGGCCATCCGAACTTCCGCGAGTCGCAGCCGCTCGGCGTCACCGATGGTCGCGATGCCTTCGAACTTGAGGATCAGCCGCCCTTTGTGCTCCCAAGCCCATTCGACTTGCAAGACCTGTTGCGTGCGATCCGCCAAGACCACGTCCAGCTTGCGGCCCTCGACAAAGCAGTCCAAGCCGCCGACCAGATTCTCGGCTGCAACCTCACCCTTGTTGCCACGCGGCCGGGCGATCTTTGCCACCGTCAGATATTCGGCTCCCCCCTTCATGCATGAATCGAATCCAGCACTCTCCGGACTCAGTCGTCTTCGAGGATCTCCAAGGTGTAGCGATGGTTGTACTTCATGCTCACCGCGCTGAGAAGCGTCCGTACGGACTTGGCCGTGCGCCCCTTCTTGCCGATGACCTTGCCCAAGTCGGACGGATCGACCGACAGTTCGATCACGCAGCTTTGCGTTCCATCGACCGCATCCACTTCGACCTCGTCAGGAGTGTCGACGAGGGACTTGGCGATCACTTCAACCAACTCAACAACGGATTCCGTCTCCTGTGTCATCGCTCGTCTCTCCCTGCAGCCCGCTCGCGAGCCGCGTTCCCCGCAATTCTGCCGCTACTCGGATGCTGCTTTGGCCTCAGCCTTGGCACCACCGGCCGAATCGTCATCTGTGGATGGGGCTTCCGCCTCTTGCGGTGCTGCTGCCTCCGGTGATTCTGCCTCGTCCTCTGTAGCGGTCGCATCAGCGGAAACCGCTCCGGCAGCCGCGCCCTCAGCTGCCTCCGGCTCTTCGGCCGGCTCGGCGCTGGGGGCGGGCCGGCCCGCGGTCGCCTCCTCGGCCAAAGCTGCTTCGATTTCCTCGTCTAACGCCTCGTCTGACTCTTCCACGGCGTCCCCGGCTACCGGAGCTCCGGGCTGGGCCGGCTTGTCGGGCTCGGCTTCGGGTGCGGGAGCCGCCTCCGGCGCGGCCTCGACGGCGTCCGTCTGGCTCTCCTCCTCTACCGGCTCCATCGGTACGATCTTCTCGTCGAAGTGCCTGACGAGGCGCTGCACGGTCGCTGACGGTTGGGCGCCCACAGCGAGCCAGTAGTCTATGCGGTCGCGCTTTAGCACCAGCTCTATCGGCGTGGGCCGCGGGTTGTAGTGCCCGACGATCTCGATGTTCCGGCTGTCGCGGGCGCGGCGCTTGTCCATCACGACCACGCGGTAGCTGGGTTTCTTCTTGGCTCCTGTCCTGGACAGGCGTATTGCAACCATGTGTTTCCTCCGAAGCGATTCCGTGGCGTTGCTAGCGGCCCAGCAATTTGCTGAAGTCCATGCCGCCGGGTCCGAGCTGACCCGGCCCCATGCCGTGTGGCCGAGACCCTCGCCTGCGCTTGCCTCTCTTGCCTTTCCTTCTCCGGCGCGTGCCGGGAGCGCCAGCGGCGATCCCCTTCATCATGTCCCGGGCCTGGCGGTACTGCTTGAGCAACTGATTGACCTGTTGCACGGTCGTGCCGCTGCCCACGGCCACCCGGCGCCTGCGGCTGCCGTTCAAGATATCGGCATTGGCCCGCTCCTTGGCTGTCATCGAATTGATGATGGCTTCGGTGCGCACCAGTTCCTTGGGATCGATCTCTGCCTGCTGCAATTCCTTGAACGGACCGGCGTTCGGCAACATGTCGATGATTGACTGCAGCGAGCCCAACTTGCGCACCTGGCGGAGCTGGCCGCGGAAGTCATCCAGCGTGAAGCCGTCCGACAGCATGCGCTCCTGCATCGCGACCGCTTCTTTCTGATCGATCTCGTCCTCGACCTTCTCGATCAGGGTGAGCACGTCGCCCAAGCCCAGCAAGCGCGAGACGATGCGATCCGGGTGGAAGACTTCGAAAGCGCTGGGCTTCTCGCCGGTTCCCAGAAACTTGATCGGGCAGCCGGTGACGTGTCGGATCGACAGCGCGGCACCGCCGCGCGCATCGCCGTCCATCTTGCTCAGCACCACGCCGGTGACTGCCAAGCGGTTGTGGAACTCAGCAGCCGACTTGACCGCGTCTTGGCCGGTCATCGCATCGGCCACGAAGAGAATCTCGGACGGCGCGAGCCTGCCCTTGAGCTGCTCAAGCTCTTCCATCAGCTCGTCGTCGAGGTGCAACCGACCCGCGGTGTCGACCAGCACGACATCCCGTCCGGTCTGCTTGGCCTCGCGCATGGCGCCAACCGCAAGCTCCAGCGGGCTGGTCTCGCCCTCGGCGCCGCGATAGACAGGCTGGCTTATCTGGCCGGCCACGATGGCAAGCTGCTCGCGCGCCGCCGGTCTTTGCACGTCTACCGACACCAGCAGCGGCTTGCGCCCCTGCTTCGACAGCCAAAGCGCAAGCTTGCCGGTGGAGGTGGTCTTGCCGGAGCCTTGCAAGCCCACCATCAGGTAGATCGATGGCGGCGTCTTGGAATGCCGGATCTTCTCGCGGTCGCTGCCGAGGATCTCGACCAGCTCGTCGCGGACGATCTTGAGCAGCTGCTCGCTAGGCGCAAGGGCTGTAAGCACCTCTTGGCCGAGCGCCTTCTCCTTGACGTTGGAGATGAACTGCTTGACGACCTTGAAGTTGACGTCCGCTTCCAGCAGCGCGAGCCGGATCTGGCCCAAGCCAGCCTGGATGTTCTCCTCGGACAGCTTGCCCTGGCCGCGGAGATTCTTGAAGGCCCGCTGCAGCTTATCTGAGAGGCTGTCGAACATTGGATTCAGGCCAAACGGTAGCTACGGGGATCGCAATCGATCCCGCGCACGGCCGCTCGGATAGGGAGGTAGCAGGGGGAAACAGCGAAACGAACCGACGCCCCCCTAGGCGATCACTAGAACCATTGTAAGCCGAGACGGTTGCAGGGGTCAACGGCGGCGAGAATCGCGGCTGATCCGCCCAAGGCACGGGTCCGCCTCATTTGGTAAAATCTTCAGCGGACGCGGGTGGCCGCGGACTCACACAAGGAAGGCAACACTATGAGCGTACTCTCAAGACGGGCGGTTCTCCTCAGCGGGGCAGCCGCGGCTGTCGCCGGGCGGGCGGTCGCGGCCCTAGCGGTCGGCGACATGGCCCCGGACTTCACTCTGCCAGGATCGGACGGCTCGGATGCGACGCTGTCCTCCTTCAAGGGCAAGAAGAACGTCGTGCTGGCGTTCTTCCCCAAAGCATTCACCGGCGGTTGAACGCGCGAGATGAATGGATATCAGGCTGATATCCAAACGTTCACCGACTCCAGTGCAGTCGTCTTCGGCATCAGCACCGACCCGCTCGACACCAACAAGAAGTTCGCCGAATCGCTGAGCTTGGAATTTGCCATTCTCAGCGACGAGGACGGCGCCGTGTCGAAGAAGTTCGGCGTGCTGAACGAGGAGCGGAACATGTCCAGCCGCACGACCTTCGTGATCGGCAAGGACGGCAAGATCGCCCACGTCGAATCTGGGGGCGCAGCCATCGACCCAGCGGGTGCCGCCGCCGCCTGTTCCAAGCTCTAATCAGCGGCGACACGCCGCCCACGGCGGTAGGCTGCGGCGCATCTTCCATGCGCCGCAGCCGAGGCGTCTAGTGTGGGCCTACCAAGCGCCTTCGAAAAGCCCGGCTGCGCCTTGTCCGCCGCCGACGCACATCGTTACGACGCCTAACGGTGCCTTGCGCCGCTTCATCTCGTTGGCAATCGTGCCGACCAAGCGCGAGCCGGTCATCCCAAAGGGATGCCCTACTGCGATTGAACCGCCGTTGACGTTGAGCCGTTCGTTCGGAATGCCCAGCCGGTCCCGGCAGTAGACCACTTGCACGGCGAAGGCCTCGTTGAGTTCCCACACGTCGATGTCATCGACGCTCTTGCCCTGGTTCTTGAGCAGCTTGGGAACGGCGATGACCGGTCCGATCCCCATCTCGTCAGGCTCGCAGCCCGCGGTCGTGAAGCCGCGGAAGATCAGCTTGTAGTTGATGCCGAGCTGGTCCGCGCGGTCTTTTGACATCACCAGCGTGACGGATGCCCCGTCCGAGAGCTGGGAAGAATTGCCGGCGGTCACCGAGCCCTGACCCGAGTGCGGATCGAAGTAGGGCGGCAGGCCGGCCAAGCCTTCCATGGTGGTGCCGGGCCGGTTGCACTCGTCGCCGGTGAGCAGGTGCTCTTGCTTGTCTACGACCTGCTTGGTCTTCTTGTCGATGACCCCCCGCGTGACCGGCATCGGGGCCAATTCCTCGCTGAAGAACCCGTCCTGCTGAGCGGCCGCGGTGCGCTGCTGGCTCTGTAGGGCATATTCATCCTGAGCCTCGCGGCTCACGCCGTAGCGCTTCGCAACAACCTCGGCAGTGACGCCCATGACCATGTAGACGCCGGGCGTGGTCTCCTTGAGAGTCGGATTGGGCGATTTGTCGGGGACCATCATCGTGATGGACTCGACGCCGCCAGCCAGCATCACGTCCTCGCCCTCGGCCATGACTTGGTGGGCCGCCATGGCGATCGATTGCAGGCCGGAGGAGCAGAAACGGTTTACGGTCGTGCCACCCACCGAGCTGGGCAGCCCGGCCAGCAGGGCCGAGATGCGAGCGATGTTGTGGCCGGATGCGCCGTGGGGCTGGCCGCAACCGAGGATGACGTCGCCGATCTCGTTCGGATCGATCTGCGGGTACTTCTCTAGCAGCGCGCGGATGCAATGGGCGACTTGATCGTCCGGCCGCGTCAAGTTCAGGGAACCGCGGAACGACTTGGCAAGTGGGGTTCTGAGGGAGTCGACAATGACTGCTTCACGCATAACCCAAATAGTGTCGCTCAACTGCACCCGCAGTGCCAAATCCGGCCTGGGGATGGCAGCCGGTCCAACCCACTGGCCGGTCCGGCCAGAGCGTAGGCACACACGAAGATCTCAGCCAAGGCAGCGCTTGCATTGAGCTATCAGTGCATCTCGTCAGGATCATGCCCCCGCCAAATGCTGGCGGCCGTTGTTGGAACATGAACTCTTTCAAGTCGGGTGTCCGCGCTGCTTCGCAGCGTTGCGGGCGGGCACCTCGAACTCATCCGCCACAGGCGA
>Ga0209021_1001575_pt1 | contig 22200 bp, 19 predicted proteins | sample PinacodermFT_FD_187299 | JGI IMG/M metagenome (GOLD analysis project Ga0209021, IMG submission 187299) | Host-associated microbial community of the marine sponge Aplysina aerophoba from Gulf of Piran - sponge pinacoderm, lysed by freeze-thaw... | ecosystem: Host-associated > Porifera > Sponge >... | reverse complement strand
TCCCCGCCCCGCCGCCCTTCCGCCCCCCGCCTCCCCGCCCTCCGCCCTCCGCCCTCCGCCCGTCGGTTCGGAGCTACCTTCGGTGCGATGTTGTTCCCAACCTTTACGTTCGCTGTGTTCTTTGCTGTTCTGCTTACTGTTGAGTCGTTCGTTCCACGACGAACTATCTGGTGGAAGTTGCTCATGCTCGCCGCGAGCTACGTCTTCTACGGGTATTGGGATGCCCGTTTCGTGGGCCTGATCGTGGCGTCGACTGTGCTGAACCAGGCGGCTGCCGTGTGGTTGGGGCGCTTGGAGGGATCGGGCGCTCGGCGGGCGGTGGTGAGCGTGGCGGTTGGCGCGAACTTGGCTTCGTTGGGGTTCTTCAAGTACGCGGGCTTCTTCACCGACAGCGTCGAGAGCGCTCTGGAGGGCCTCGGGTTGGGTGCTGATTTTCCGCTGTTGAACATCATCCTGCCGGTGGGGATCTCGTTCTTCACCTTCCAGGCCATCAGCTATGTCCTCGACGTGTATCGCGGCGACGCCGAGCCCGCGAAGCCGTTGGACTTCGCGGTGTACCTGGCGTTCTTCCCGCAGCTTGTGGCCGGGCCGATCGTGCGGGCCAACGAGTTGATCCCGCAGCTCAACGCGCCGCGTTCGCTCCGCCGCACCGACTTCACGCGGGCAGTGACGCTTATCGCCGCCGGCCTGTTCAAGAAGATGGTCGTCGCCACGTATCTGGCGGAGGCCCTTGTGGACGACGTGTTCGCCTTTCCCGACCGCTTCTCGCCGGTGGAGGTGTTGCTGGGGGTCTACGGCTACGCGGTGCAGATCTACGCTGACTTCAGCGGCTACACCGACATCGCCATCGGCGTGGCGCTGCTTCTGGGCATCCGGCTGCCGGACAACTTCGACCAGCCCTACCGCGCCACGTCGATTCAGGACTTCTGGCGGCGCTGGCACATGTCGCTGTCGCGCTGGCTGCGGGACTATCTGTACATCCCCCTCGGCGGCAGCCGCCGCGGTGAACGGCGTCGAGACATCAACCTGTTTCTCACGATGCTTCTCGGAGGTCTGTGGCACGGCGCCGCTTGGACGTTCGTGCTGTGGGGCGCCTTCCACGGCCTCGGTCTCGTCGTCGAACGTCGATTGGGGCTGCGCCTTCACCCGGTCGTTGCCTGCGTGGTCACGTTTCACTTCATCTGCTTCGGCTGGATCCTGTTCCGGGCTGAGTCACTGGGTGCTGCCGGCGACGTGCTGGCCAGGTTGTTCAGTGCCCCGACGGTGGAATCCACCCACCTCACCTGGGTGGCGGCGGCCCTGATCGCAGCGATGCTCGCCACCCATTTCTGGCCCCGAGCGGTCGGCGAGCGAGCCATTGTCGCTGCCAGTCGCCTGCCGGTGCTGGTCGCCGGCGTGACGTTCGCCCTCTGGCTCGTGATCGTCGAACAGTTCGGACCCGAGGGCGTGGCGCCCTTCATCTACTTCCAATTCTGAGCGATGTCCGGGCTGCCCCGACGGGACTTGCAGAGTGGCTCGCCACTCGCCGACCGCCGGAGGCTGATGCGGCAGCATCAGGTCCTCCTGGTCGTGCTGGTGTCACTGGGTCTGGGAGCGCTTCTCGGTTCGAGTTCCCTGGTCGGTCTGGCGGAGCGGCAGCCGATCGGTCCTCGGCGGAGCGCTGTGCTGCACGTGGCAGAGAGCGTCGACCGAGTCGCGAACTTCCTCTCCCTGAACCGCCCTGCCGACGCGCTGGCGGCTTCACTCACCGACGATGTCGTCTACGACGTGGACGCGTTGATCGAACAGGGGCAGCGGGCGCGGGCCGCAACGTCGGTCGGAACGGAGTCGCGTGCCGACGGTCGGGGCGCGGCGCAGCGCCGCGGTACCGCGCCCACCGCGCAGGGCGAGTCCGATGCGGGACGCATCAGCGACGCTGACGACCGCCTCGTGAGCGCCGGCGAGGATCCAGCCGGTGCGGTTCCAGCCGGTGCGGATGATCGATCGGTCAGGGTGGTCGAAGAAGCGACCGACGAGAACCAAGATGCGCAGCATGACGGTGGCGATGTCGAGATCGGCAGCTCGATGGGTGAAGAACCCGGCGGCGATGAAGGCGGGCTCGACGGCCCGGCTGTGGGTGCGATCGTCGGCGCGGAGAGCGGGGCGCTCGACGGGGATGAGGGCAACGATCCGGAGGTACCGGACGCGGAGTCCTCAGCCGTGACGGAGATTCCCGGGACCGGTGCGGGGGTTGTTCCCGGGCGCCAGGATCCCGGCAGCTGCGACCCTGGCGCCCCTGGTGGCCCGGGCGACTCTCCGCCCGGGCCCAACCGGGTCCGGTTGGCGCCCGGTGACAGATGCCCCGCAGATGTACCCACGGTTGGCGGCATCCCTGTGATCGTGGAGCCGATGCCGTCGCGGGGGGCGCCGGAATTCGTCGCGCCGCGTGCGCCTGTACCGAGTCGTCCGCTGAGTATGTACGTGTGGGGCGACTCGATGACCTACTTCCTCGGCCAGGGACTGGCACGAATCGCGCCTGTGGATCTTGTCGAACTCAAGATCGACGATCGGCGGTCGACCGGTCTGTCCCGCCCGGACTTCTTCGACTGGCCCCAGCAGCTCGCACGTGTGATCGCCGAGGAGCCGGTCGATGTGTTCGTGGTCATGCTGGGCACCAACGACTACCAGAGTTTCGAACACGAGGATCGACTCGTGGACCGTTCCAGCGACGAGTGGATCGAGTTGTACGCGCAACGCGTCGATCGGGTCATGGCCCTCCTCGGCCAGCCGCGTGTGCAGACAGTCTGGGTCGGTATGCCGCCGCTTCGAGAGGGGTGGCTGGCTGCGGGAGTCCCCATTCTCAACGAGGTGTTCGCGGAGCAGGCCGAGAACCATCCTCACGTCACGTTCGTGGACGTGTGGGAGCATTTCACGGACGAAGAGGGCGGCTACGCCGACGAGATCGACGGCGTGCGCCTCCGGTCCGCCGACGGCATTCACCTGACGGCGACTGGCAGCGATCGTCTTGCAAGGTTGGCCTTCGAGCCGATCGCATCCGCGTGGGGGATCTCGTGAGCGTGGCGTCTGCATGCCGCCTCGTCGTGGTTCGCCCCGATGACGTGCCTGAGCCGCAACGACTACAGTTCACCCGCACTGGAGGCCGTCGAGAACCGTGTGGTCACCAGGGGTATCGCCGGACACTGGCGCCCGCTCGGGCGGGCGTCGAAGGGGGTTGCCATGTACCCGTCGCCGTTCGACCTGACGGTGGCCCGTTCTGTGGCCGAAGCCGTCGACGCACTGGCCGAAGGGGGTGAGGACGCCCGCATCCTGGCCGGGGGCCAGAGCCTGATCCCCATGCTGAAGCTCCGGTTCGCGGCCCCGTCGCTGCTCGTGGACATCAACGAGATCGCAGGTCTCGCCGTCCTGGAGCGGGCCAACGGGCACCTGCGCATCGGCGCCACCGTCCGCCACGCCGACATCGTGGCCTCGGACCTGCCCGGTGGAGCGGTCGCCTCGGCCGCCCCGTGGATCTCCGACCCGCTGGTCCGCAACCGCGGCACGGTCTGCGGCTCGGTGGCGCACTGCGACCCCGAGGGCGACTGGAACTCGGTCCTGCTGGCCACAGGGGCCACGGTCGTGGCGACCGGCTCCGGCGGCGAGCGATCCATCGACATCGGCGACTTCGTCGTCGACTTCTTCACCAACAGCCTCGCCCCCGGCGAGATGGTGACCGAGGTGCACGTGCCGGTGCCGTCTGGCGCCTCCGGCGGCGCCTACATGAAGCTGGAACGCAAGGTCGGTGACTACGCCACCGTCGGGGTGGCCACCCACCTCAAACTCGCCGGCGACGGAACCATCAGCGCCGCCGGCATCGCCCTGACATCGGTCGCCCCGATCAACCGCAAGGCCACCGACGCCGAGGCGCTGCTGGTGGGTGAGACGCCTAGCGACGACCTGTTCGCAGCCGCAGCCGAGGCGGCCGCCTCGGCCTCCGAGCCGCGCAGCGACGTGCGGGGTTCGGCCGATTGGAAGCGGAACGTGGTGCGGGTCTACACCCGGCGGGGCCTCGAAGCGGCCCTGGCAGATGCGCAGGCCGGCTGAGGAGGAGATCACCATGGAGATCAGCGTCACCATCAACGGCGCCGTGCATTCCCACGACACCGAGGCGCGGCAGTTGCTCGTGGACTACGTCCGCACGACGGTCGGGCTCACCGGCACGCACATCGGCTGTGACACCACCAGCTGCGGCGTGTGCACGGTGCTGCTCGACGGGGTGCCCGTGAAGGCCTGCACCATGCTGGCGGCCCAGGCCGACGGCCACGAGGTCACCACCGTGGAGGGGCTCAAGGCGGACGGCCAGTTGCACGCCATACAGAAGGCCTTCAAGGAGCAGCACGGCCTGCAGTGCGGGTTCTGCACGCCGGCCATGATGCTCGTGGGGGCCGCCCTGCTGGAGTCCAACGACGACCCGTCCGAGGACGAGATCCGCTGGGCCATCTCCGGCAACCTCTGCCGGTGCACGGGATACATGAACATCGTCAAGTCCATTCAGGCCGCAGCGGCCGAAGGGAGAGCGCAATGACGGCGACCCCCGAACTCGCCACCCCGCCGGAGATCGGCGGCATCGGACACAGCGTGCTCCGCCAGGAGGACGACCGGCTGATCGAGGGTCAGGGAGACTTCCTCGACGACCTGGTCCTGCCCGGCATGCTGCACATGGCCATCCACCGCTCGCCGGTGGCGCACGCGCGCATCCGCGGCATCGATACCGAGGCGGCCTCGGCCGTCGAAGGCGTCGTGGCGGTGGTGACCGGCGAGTTGATGGCCGCCCACAACCTGGCCTGGATGCCGACGCTGTCGGGCGACACCCAGGCGGTGCTCGCCACCGACAAGGTGCGCTACCAGGGCCAGGAGGTGGCGGCGGTGATCGCCACCGACCCGTACATCGCCGCGGACGCGGCCACCCTCATCGAGGTGGACTACGAGATGCTGCCGGCGGTGACCGGTCCCCAGCAGTCGCTGTCCGCGGACGCCCCGGTGATCCGCGACGAGAAGGAGGGCCAGACCGACAACCTGGTCTACACCTGGTCCAGCGGTGATGCCGAGGCCACCGACGCGGCCTTCGCCCGTGCGGCCAAAGTTGTCTCGCTGGAGACGTTCTACCCGCGCTCGCACCCGGCGCCGCTGGAGACCTGCGGCATCGTGGCCGACGTCAACTCGGTCACCGGCCAGGCCACGGTGTACCTCACCTCGCAGGCCCCACACGCCCACCGGACGCTGTTCGCGCTGGTGGCGGGGCTGCCCGAGCAGAAGATCCGCATCATCAGCCCGGACATCGGCGGCGGCTTCGGCAACAAGGTGCCCATCTATCCGGGTTACGTGGTGGCCACCGCCGCCTCGCTGCTGCTGGGCACTCCGGTGAAGTGGATCGAGTCGCGCAGCGACAACCTCATCTCCACGGGGTTCGGGCGTGACTATCACATGCGCGGCGACTTGGCGCTCGACGGCGACGGGCGCATCCTGGCGCTGCGAGCCGACGTGTTGAGCGACCAGGGCGCGTTCTACTCCGACGCCCAGCCGTCCAACTTCCGGGCGGGCCTGTTCCACGTCGTGACCGGGTCGTACGACTTCCCGGCCGCGCACGTGACCTGCAAGGGGGCGTTCACCAACAAGGCGCCCGGCGGCGTGGCGTACCGCTGCTCGTTCCGCATCACCGAGGCCTCGTACCTCATCGAGCGCCTGGTGCAGAACGCGGCCTACGAGATCGGCATGGATCCGGCCGAGTTCCGGTTGCTGAACTTCATCCGCGAGGATCAGTTCCCGTACGCCACCCCGACCGGCTTCGTCTACGACTCCGGCGACTACCACACCGCATTGCGCAAGGCGTTGGACGAGGTGGGTTACACCGAGTTGCGTGCGACCCAGGCGGCGGCACGGGAGGAGGGCCGGCTGATCGGCATCGGCATCGCCCACTTCACCGAGGCCGTCGGTGCCGGGCCGTCGCGCACCTACGACATCGCCGGGTTGAAGATGTTCGACTCGGCCGAGTTGCGGGTGCACCCCACCGGCAAGGCCATCCTGAAACTCGGCGTGAAGACCCAGGGCCAGGGGCACGAGACCACGTTCGCCCAGATCGTGGCCAGCGAGTTGGGCATCCCCGTCACCGACATCAAGGTGGTGCACGGCGACACCGACAACACGCCCTACGGCCTGGGCACCTACGCCTCGCGTTCCACGCCCACCAGCGGGGCGGCCACGTCGATGGTGTCGCGCAAGCTGGCCGACAAGGCCCGCACGATCGCCGCGCACCTCTTGGAGGCCGCCGAGGCGGACATCGACCTCGCCGCCGGTGTGTTCTCGGTGCGGGGCACGCCCGAGCGGTCGGTGACCATCCAGGACGTGGCGTTCGCCGCCTACACCAACATGCCCGAGGGCGTCGAGCACGGCCTCGAGGGCAGCTCCTACTACGACCCGCCGAACCTCACGTTCCCCTACGGCAGCTACATCGTGGTGGTCGAGGTGGACGCCGAGACCGGCGTGTGGAAGGTGGAACGCATGGTGGCGCTGGACGACTGCGGCGTGCGCATCAACCCCATGATCGTGGAGGGCCAGATCCACGGCGGCCTCACCGAGGGCTTCGCCAAGAGTTCCATGCAGTGGATCACCTTCGACGACGACGGCAACTGCATCGGGTCCAACTTCATGGACTACCTGGTGCCGACCGCCTGGGAGACCCCGCGCTTCGAGTTGCTGGAGACCTGCGTGCCCTCGCCGCACCACCCCATCGGGGCCAAGGGCGTGGGGGAGTCGGCCACCGTTGGCTCGCCGGCAGCGTATGTGAACGCGGTCATCGACGCCCTGGCCCACCTCGGCGTGCGCAACATCGACATGCCGGTGCTGCCCGACCGGGTCTGGGACGCCATCCAGTCGGCTTCGTAGCCCCTGGGCTGCTACGGGCGTTCCGGGGTCGCGCCCTTCGCGCCTTCCTCCACCCCGGTCACGGGCGCCGCGAGGGTGTCGAGAATGAGGGCGTCCACCACGGCTTTCAGCGCTTCGCTGTCGTCGGCCCCGGACGCCAGCGCTTCGCGGTAGACGGTTAGCTGACGGTCGGCCGAGGTGCCGCGCTCGCAGATGGTGCGGATGTGCTCAACCTCCGCAACGCAGTCCAGAGCCTCGGCGTCGGGCTTTGTCAGCACGATGACCTCCTCCACCAGGTCCGCCAGCGGCACCAACGCAGCCTTCCCGAGATCGATCAGGTGGCCGCCTGCGCCGTAGCGCTGTGCACGCCAGAGGTTCTCCGCGATCAGGAAGTTGGCGTAGCTGCGCCAGCGCTGGTTCGCCGTCTTCAACCGCCACAGCATGCGCAGCAGGCACACATAGGTGGCGGCGATGGCGATCGTGTCCTCCATCCTGGTCGGGAGATCGGTTATCCGCAGTTCGAGTGTGGGGTAGCGCTCCGACGGCCGGACGTCCCACCACACCTTGCTCGAGTCCTCGATGATCCCGGCCCGCACGAGCACGTCCACGTGCCGTTCGAACTCGGACCACGAATCGAACCTCTCGGGCAGGCCGGTGCGGGGCAGGGTTCCGAACACGGCCATGCGGTAGCTCTTGAGGCCGGTGTCCCGAGCCTGCCAGAACGGTGACGAGGTGGACAGTGCCAGCAGGTGGGGCAGGAAGTACGGGATCTGGTTCATGAGGTCGATCCGCAGTTCGGGATCCTCGATCCCCACGTGGACGTGCAGTCCGGAGATGATCAACTGGCGCGTCACGTGCTGGAGGTCGCGCTGGATGGCTTGGTAGCGCTCGCCGGCAGTGATCTGCTGCTGCTCCCAGCGGGCGAACGGATGGGTGGATGCGGCGATCGGCGCGAGCCCGTACTCGGCGGCGGCTTCGGTCACCGCGATCCGCAACAGGCCGACATCGGCGCGCAAGTGCCTCAGGTCGTCGCAGACTCCGGTTCCGATCTCGATCTGGCAGGCGAAGAACTCAGGGCTGACGAGGCCGTGGCGCAATTCGGCGACCTTCTCGATCAGCCCGGGAGGTTGCGACGGCACGAGGGCGCCGCTCTGGCGGTCCACGAGGAGGTATTCCTCCTCGATTCCCATCGTCCATGACGGCTCGTCCATGTCGCGGGATTCTATTTCGCCCCCGCGGGACCGGTGGCCGCTCCGCCGGTTCGCAGTCCCCGCGCCGTTTCGGTGGCGGGGGCTCGGTGTCTGTAGGGTGACCGGCGGGATGGTCCGGAGCGGCGCGTACGGAGCGGAGGCGGAAGAGCCGTGACGCTGTCGGTGCTGCAGGAGGCGGTGGCGCTGGCCGAGTCTCGTGTGCCGTTCGTGCTGGCGACCGTTGTTTGGCGGCGGGGGCCTTCTTCGGGGCAGCAGGGATCGAAGGCGGTGATCCTGGCCGACGGCACCGTGCGGGGCTGGTTGGGCGGGGCGTGTGCGGAGCCGACGGTGGTGGTGCAGGCCCGGGATGCGCTGCTGGACGGCGAGCCCCGGTTGTTGCTGCTGGGGGACGTGGAGAGCCCGTCGGGCGCGTCGCTCGGCGCAGGGTCGCAGCCCCCTGGTCCGGGCGGCGGCGGCGGTTCGGGCGGCGGTGGTTCGGGCGGCTCCTCCGGCAGCGGCGGGCCGGAGGGTACGTACTCGGTGCCGATGGCGTGTGAGAATGACGGTGGCCTGGAGGTGTACTTGGAGCCTGTCCCGCCCCGCCCGCAACTCGTCGTGATCGGCCGCTCGCCGGCCGTCGCCGCGCTGGCGCTCATGGGGCGTGCGCTGGAGTGGGACGTGGCGGTCATCGACGACGGCGGTTCACCCGACGAGCATCCGGTTCCGGAGCTTGTGCGCACCACACTGGACCTCTCCGGTTTGGGTGTGGGTGTGGGGTCCGCGATCGTGGTGGCGACTCAGGGCCATTACGACGACCTGGCTCTTCAAGCCGCGCTCGCCACTGATGCCGCCTACATCGGCCTGGTGGCGGCGACCAAGCGGGCCGACGCCGTGGCGGAGAACCTGCGTGGCCGAGGGGTGACCGACGAGGACCTGGCGCGGATCCAGGCTCCGGCGGGGCTCGACCTGGGGCGGCTCGCCAACCGGGAACTGGCGGTGGCGATCATGGCCGACCTGGTGGCTCGGCGCGCCTCAGGCGAGTTGTCGCGCTGGGGTGCGGTGCCCGAGGCGCCGGCCACGGCCGTCGATCCGGTCTGCAACATGACCGTCCTGGTGGCCGGCGCCAAGTACCAATCCACCCACGAGGGGGTCGACTTCTGGTTCTGCGCCTCAGGCTGCAAGAAGGCATTCGACGCCGATCCTGCGTTGTTCCTATGAGGCGGCCGGGGTTCCTGTGAGCTGGTCGGGCCACTGCCGGAGAACCCGGCCACGTCAGGGCGACCGAGCCGCCACGACCGCCCTGCGGGTTTCTCGTGCCCTGGGCGCCAACACACCGCCGGCCACCGGCCCCGGCCGAGCCGCCGCTACCGCCCTGCGGGTTTCTCACGCCCCGGGCACGAGCACACCGCCGGCCACTGGCCCCGGCCGAGCCGCCGCTACCGCCCTGTGAGTTCCTCACGCCCGCTGCGCTGGGGCCTCATCGGCGCCAGCAACATTGCCGCCCGCTGGGTCCTCCCGGCGATCCGCGCCGGCGGGGACTTCGCGGAGTTCGTCTACAGCTCCACGGAGGCTTGGGCTGCTGAGTACGCCAAGGCCAATGAGATCGCCCATTCGACCGACGACTTCGCCCGAGCCTGTGAGTGGCCTGAGGTGGACGCCGTGTTCGTCTCGGGCGTCAACGAGCGCCACGCCCCCCAGACCATCGCCCTGGCCGCGGCCGGCAAGCACGTGCTGTGCGAGAAGCCGATGGCGCTCACGGTTACCGACGGCCGCGCCATGGTCGACGCCGCCGAGCGTCACGGCGTCGTACTGGCGATCAATCATCATCTCCCCGGCGCTGACACGATCCGGACGATTCAGCGGCTCGTCTCGTCGGGTTCTCTCGGGGTGCCGCTGGCGGTGCGGCTCAGCTTCACCATCATGATCTCCGAGCGGCGTCCGGCTTGGCGACTCCACGATCCGATCGGCGGCGGCGCCATCCTGGACCTCACCACCCACAGCATCTCGGTGGCCCAGGCCATCCTGGGCACCACGGCCACCGAGGCCACGGCCATCGCGGTCCGCCAGGGGCCGTGGGCCACCCCGGGCGACGGCGGCCCCCCCGATGCGGTCATGGCGGCGCTGCTCTTCGGCGACGTGCCGGTGCAGACCCACGACGCCTACACCGTCGAGCACTGCCCGACCACCGTGGAGGTCATCGGCACCGAGGCCTCGTTGATTGCCCCCGGCGTCTTGGCCCAGGAACCCGGCGGCACGATCTGGCACGTCGTCGGCAGTGAGATGACCGAGATCGAGGCCCCCGACCGCCGCGACCTCTACGAGATCGTCACCGACGGTGTCCGCGCCGCCATCGCCGGCACCGGCCGCCCCACCGTCACCGCCGCCGAAGGCCTCTCCGCCCTCGCCGGAGCCCTCGCAGTAGCCGAATCCGCCAAGACGGGCCGAACCGTCACCGTCGCCGGCCTCGGCTGAGGTACGGCAAAGGGCCGCCGTCAGCGAGACCGTCCTTAGGGAGTGGAGATCTGAAGACTACTTACTATACATTATATTTGTGGAAAGTCGTACGATGAGTTGGTATATTCTGGTATCGACAGTGATGAGTTCATCAGGAGAGCCAGACACTATGCCCGTAGCAGGGGTCACGAGTTCCGGTTCGATCCGGGCCACGGGAAGGGAAGCCATGGGCGGCTACACATTGGCTCTCGATTCACGACGGTCAGGCGGGGAGAACTGTCCAAGGGCATACTGGCCGCGATGCTCCGCCAACTGGACATCGACCGGAGGGAGTTCTGAGTGATGAACTTCTACTACCCGTGCGAACTCGTCGCTGACGAGGACGGATACCTGGTTGCCAGTTTCCCGGATGTGCCGCAAGCGATCACGGGTGGATCCGATCGTCTTGAGGCGATGGAGATGGCGGGGGATGCTCTTGCCGTTGCCTTGGCCGGGTACGTCCACCAGAAGCGGGAAATCCCGACTCCCCGTGCCGTCGAGGCTGGTCAGGAACTCGTCGCCGTGCCGACCGTCGTGGCTGCCAAGCTTGCTCTCTACTCCGCCATGCGCGCCCAGCGCATCACCAAGGTGGAGCTCGCGCGCCGATTGGGAGTCAGCGAGTCAGCGGTCCGGAAGCTGACCAACCCCGACCACCGCTCCCACATCGGCCAAGTCCAGAAGGCCCTTCAAGCCGTCGGCCACAACCTGGCGATCGAGGTCACGCCTGCCTGATGGCGAGGTTCTACCTCGACAGCCCCGAAATGTCCGAGCCGCAAGGCTGACCTTCAGGCGCTGAGGCGGGCTCGGGCTGAGGCGCTTCTCTCCAGTAGGTAGTCGGGGACCATGGCGCGGAGGCGGGCGTTGGGGCTGTCGTCGTCGCCGGCGGCGGTGGCCGTGGTGTCCTCGGCGGTGGCGCCGGCTGCTGCTGCGGCAGCGGCTGCTGCGGCAGCGGCCTCGCGTTCGGCCCTGGCGGCGAGGAAGTGGTTCCAGTCGTCGGGGCGGACCAGTTCGTGACTGTCCAGGGAGCCGAGCTGGATGCCGTTCTCGAAGAACACCCAGTAGCGGCGCCAGGTGAAGCCGTTCACCATCTTCACCTTGCCGGTTGTCCGCGCCGGGACGCCCGGTAGGTCCTCGGTTGCCATCACGATCTCATTGCGGCTGAACGGACGATCCAGCGTGTTGGTGTTGCGGAACAGGCCCATGGTCGTGGTGTGGCTCCGTCAGGGGTCAGGGGATCGGCCCATACCGTAACGGCCGGGCATCGCTCCGATGCGCGTCGTCCCCCCGGTTCCCGACGTTGGTCGGAGAGATGCCTGCCGGGCCCCCCACCGGCCGAGTGGCTCCGGCTCGCACGACGCCCCCGGGTCGGGTTGGGGAGCGCCGTGGCGGCCAGGGACTCCGCCGCGCCGGGTCGCTCCGAATCGCACCATGCGCCCGGGTCGGGTTGGGGAGCGCCGTGGCGGCCAGGGACTCCGCCGCGCCGGGTCGCTCCGGCTCGCACCATGCGCCCGGGTCGGGTTGGGGTCGCCCGTACGATGGGATAACGCTTGCGTCCGGAGGAGGAGTCAGCCATGGCGTGGAGACCCGATGCCCTGCCCTCGGCGGCGGAGTTGTTCATGGACGAGCGCCATCTGGCGACGCTCAGCGTCCCGCGCCCCGACGGCGCGCCCCACGTGACGCCGGTGGGGTTCACCTGGGACGGCGAGTCGGGGCTTGCCAGAGTCATCAGCTTCGCCGGCGCCCGCAAGGTGCAACTGCTGGAGGCGGCCGGTCCGACGCCGGTGACCGTCTGCCAGACCGACGGCGGGCGCTGGCTGGCGCTGGAGGGCACCGCGGTGGTGACCGCCGACCCGGAGCGCTGCGCCGAGGGTGTCAGCCGCTATGCGCGCCGCTACCGACCACCCAGCGACCGGGGGGCGGACCGGAGGGTGATCGAAGTGGCGGTCACCCGTATCACCGGTCGGGTGTGACCCCGGAACCCGCATTCCCTACATCAAGAACTCCGGATTCCCTACACTGAGAACCCCGGAATCCCTACATCAAGAACTCCGGATTCCCTACACTGAGAGCCCCGGAATCCCTACACTGAGAGGCCCCGAATGTCTACTATCGGACTGGTCGGGCGCTATGGGCGTCCGTCTCGGCAGGCCGGACCCGGTTTCGGCGACACGGTTGGGGAGAACGACCATGAAGCAGGCCCCTTCACCGGAGGGTGACGCACTCACCCCGGTGGGCTACCTGCCTCGTGTGGCGGACCGGACCGTGGCCGAGCGCCTCGGGTCGGTCGGCGCGGTGCTCATCGAGGGTCCGAAGGGCTGCGGCAAGACCTGGGCGGCATTGCGCCATGCCGCAAGCGTGGTTCGTTTCGATGCCGACCCCACGGCGAGGCGGCTCGCAACGGTGAGCCCGCAAGCGGTGCTGCGTGGCGAGGCGCCGAGACTGCTCGACGAGTGGCAGCTGGCGCCGGATGTCTGGAACCACGTCCGCCACGCCTGTGACCTGTCGAGCGAGCCGGGGCGTTTCCTGCTCACCGGTTCGGCCGCGCCGGCCGACGACATCACCCGCCATTCGGGCGCGGGACGTATTGCGCGGGTGAGGTTGCGCCCCATGTCGCTCTTCGAGTCGGGCCTGTCCGGCGGCTCGGTGTCGCTCGGCGATCTTCTGCTGTCCGGCATGCCCGAGACCTCCGAGGCCGGTAATACAACCTTCGAGGACGTGATCAGGGCCATGTGCGTCGGGGGATGGCCCTGGCTGCTGAAGCAGTCACCACAGATCGCCGGGAACCGCCTGCGCGAGTACCTCGACGAGATTCGCCGGCTGGACGTCGATGGCGGCAACGGACGCGGACGGAACCCCGTGCTTGTGGAGAAGCTGATTCTGTCGCTGGCGCGCAACACCGCTACCACAGCGCCCAACTCGCGGCTGGCTCACGACGCCGACAGCGAGAGGCCACTCAACCACCAGACGGTGCGCGCCTACCTGGACGCCCTGACCCGACTGTTCGTGCTCGAGGATCTCCCCGCCTGGTCCCCTCATCTGCGTTCGCGTGGGCGCCTCACCAAGTCCGCCAAGAGGCACCTGGTCGACCCCTCGCTGGCGACGGCCGCCTTGAGGGCGGGCCCGGAGGCGCTCATGGCCGACCTGGCGGCATGCGGCCTGCTGTTCGAGTCGCTCGTGGTGCGCGACCTTCGAATCTACGGTGACGCGAACGAGTGCGACATCTATCACTGCCGTCTCGACAACGGCGTGGAGGCCGACGCCATTGTCCGGCGCCGCTACAGCGGTGAATGGATCGCCGTGGAGGCGAAACTCGCCGACAACCCCGACACGGTGGATGCAGCGGCCGGCTCGCTGTTGCGGTTCGCCGGTTCGGTGGACACCGCCAGGGCCGGGCCGCCGGTTGCGCTGCTGGTCATCACGCCGGCCGGCTACGCCTACGAGCGGCCCGACGGTGTGATCGTGGCGCCGATCACGGCGCTCGGACCGTGAAGCCGGCCACGGACTTCGCCCCCGACTCTGGCGGGGTGTTCTGCTGTAGGACAAGGTGTACCCATGGAACGAATCGGCAAGGCATCGGCATCCGGGGGCGAGCTGCTGCGCTCGTGGGGTAGCGAGATCGAGCAGGGCACGCTGCGCCAGGCGCTCACCTCGGCGCGCTGCGCGGCCGTGTCGGGTCCGGTGGCGCTCATGGCCGACGCGCACGTGGGCATCGGGGCGACCGTGGGGTCGGTCATCCCCACCACCGGGGCCATCATCCCCGCCGCGGTCGGCGTGGACCTGGGCTGCGGCATGATCGCCGTGCGCACCGACCTGACCGCCGCCGACCTCCCCGACAGTCTCGATCCGCTGCTCGCCGACGTGGAGCGGACCATCCCCGCGGGGTTCGCCGCGCACCCCCGGGCCACCAGGGCCGCTCAGCGATGGTTGGGCGACGACCCGCTGCCGCACCCCGAGGTCCTCACACGCAAGGAACTCGCCAAAGCCGGCCCGCAGCTCGGCACCCTCGGCGGCGGCAACCACTTCGTGGAGGTCAGCCTCGACACCGACGAGCAGGTGTGGTGCGTGCTGCACTCGGGCAGCCGCGGCATCGGCAACCGGCTGGCCACCCGCCACATCGACGGCGCCCGCCGCCTCTGCGCCGACCTGCAGCGGGCGCTGGAGGACCGCGACCTGGCGTACTTCCTGCAGGGCGACGAGCAGTTCGAACGCTACGTGGACCACATGCTGTGGGCGCAGCGCTACGCCTTCGCCAACCGCGAACTCATGATGGACGCCCTGCTGGCGGCGGTGGGTCGGGCCGTCGGCCGGCGTCCCGCCGAGGCCGAGCGCATCAACTGCCACCACAACTACGCCGCCCGCGAGGTCCACGACGGGCGTGAGCAGTGGATCACCCGCAAGGGGGCGATCCGGGCCCGTGCCGGCGACCGGGGTGTGATCCCCGGCTCGATGGGCAGCGACAGCTACGTGGTGACGGGCCTGGGCAACCCCGACTCGTACACCTCGGCCGCCCACGGCGCCGGGCGGCGCATGAGCCGCAAGCGGGCCAAGCGGGACCTCTCGATCGACGACTTCCGCGAGGCCATGGCCGGGAGGACCTGGCAGCACGGCCGGGCCGAGCGCCTCGTGGACGAGTCTCCGATGGCCTACAAGGACATCGCCACCGTGATGTCCGACCAGGCCGACCTGGTACGAATCGACCGTGTGCTCCGGGCGATCATGAACTACAAGGGGTGCTGAGATGAGTGGCGACAGAGCATTCGAAGGCAAGGTGGCCGTCATCACCGGCGCCGCCAGCGGTCTGGGCCGGGGCATCGCCGACCGGTTCGGGGCGGCCGGATGCCGCCTCGTGCTGGCCGACGTGGAGGAGGCCGCCCTGGCGCAGGCGACGGCCGGACTCACCGACGCCGGCGCCGAGGCCGCCGCGGTGCTGACCGACGTGTCCGATGCCGCCTCGATGGACGCCCTGGCCGAGACGGTCCTGGAACTCCACGGGCACGTGGACCTGCTCTTCAACAACGCCGGCGTGGGGATCCAGAAGCCCACGGCGGAGATGACCACGCGGGATTGGGACTGGGTGCTGGGCGTGAACCTGTGGGGCGTCATCCACGGCCTGCGGGTCTTCCTGCCGCACATGCTGGCCCGCGACGCCGGCCGCATCATCAACACGGCGTCCTCGGCGGGCCACGTCGTCGTCCCCCTTCTCGCCGCCTACAACGCCTCCAAGCACGCCGTCGTGGCCATCTCCGAGACGGTGCGGGCCGAGTTGACTCACCAGGCCAGCGCGGTGAGCATCACCGCCTTCTGCCCGGGCATGGTCCGGACCAGGATCACCAGCTCCGAGCGGAACCGCCCCGAGTCGCTCCGCAACTCCGGCGAAGCGCTGCCCGCCAAAGACGCCTGGGACGAGAAGGGTGCACGAGGTCGCCAAGAGGCCCTCGAGGCCCAGTTTGGCCGGGCGAAGCAGCCCGCTGAAGCCGCCGACATCCTCCACGACGGCCTGCTGGAGGGCCGCTTCTACATCTGGACCGACGACATCTTCGTCGAACCGCTGCGCAACCGCCACGCGGAGATCCAACGCTCCATCGACGACGTCCGCGAGTAGTTGCGCCGAGCGGATGCACTTCGCGGGTGAGTCCGGCCGCGTCGCCCGGGATCAATTCACGGCGGCCTCAGGGTTGGGGACGATGGCCTCGTTCGCTCTGTCCTCGAAGTGCACCCTGAAACGCACGTACGGCGTGTCTGGTCTCCGGACGGAGTTCGGAGCAACGATGTGGAGTCCAAGGATGCAGGAACTCGACGGGATCTCGCTCCCGGAGTCCGCTTCATCTAACGCGTGCTCGACGATCGGGTAGACGATTAGCGCGCCGCGACGGTTGGTGTGAAGACCGTCAGCGACGCTGTCCCCGTAGGGTTCGTCCAGAGGAACACCGGCGATCCTCTGTGCCGCGTACCGATGTCTCGGCTCGCTTACCGCCTGGAAAAGTGGAGCACGGCTGCGCCTGCGGTGGAAGACACTCGACGCACCGAGACCGGGCAGCACACGATTTCCTCCTTTGCGGCGTTGTGGCATCAGCAGGACCCAGTCGTCAACGGACTCGCGAATCTCCCGGAGGAAGGCCAAGTCGGGTTCGAAATGCGTCGGATCCGACCACCGAAGTTGTTCGAGCACCGATAGCACGCCGCCGTGCGTCGCAATGCCGTACTTGGCCGTATAGGAGCCCGTCCCGGCTGTTCCTGGAAATGCAAAGTCGGCCGGGTGGTTCGCCTGCTGTATCAAAGGCAGGACCGCGTCGTAGTTGTGAGCGATGTCGGCAGTTGTCACCGGGTAGGCGACGGGCTCGATCGCCGGCAGCTGTCTTAGGACTAGGCGGGCGTTGAACATCTTGTTCCGCGCCGTCGGGCGAAGCCATGGGAGATGTTGCGTTACCAGCGGTGGAACCTGTGCGGGTCTGATCTGCGGTTTGCCGTCGACCAACTCGGCATATCTCCTCAACTCGCTGCGGAAGAGTTCCTCGGCATACATGATCGCGCCGAATGCCTCGTAGAGGTCGATCGTCTGTCGGCCGGCCTGCAGATGGCGAGCCATGTAGAGCCGTACGAGATCTCTGTATCCGCTGCGGAAGCCGAACCATCGCCCCATCTGCATCAGGGTGTCGGCCTGACCGGTTCGACGGCGGTAGTAGGAGACCGTGAGGCCTTCCACTGTGAAACCGCGGCTGAGCTTCGCGCCGCCGACGAGAACGCGCCACACGGGCCGCTTGTCGAAATCGACGTCCTCGTTCTGCAAGTCCGTGGCGCTGTTGACGATGATGACCGGATCGCCGGTCTGTGTTATTCGCGAGAGAGCCTCCCCGATGAACGGTTTCAGGTGCTCGAACGTTCCCGGGAGCTTTCCCTCACCCAAGTCGAGACTGGTCGGGACGACATCATGCCTGTAGATCCTCTGGAGATGGGAGAGTCCCGACGGACTGTTGAACGCAGCGGAGAGCCAGGCGTCGCGGATCTCGTTTGCCAGGGCAAGATGGTCGGCCTGCTTCACCGATTCGTGCGCAAGCATCGTATGGTGCCGGAACGTCGGTGTACTGTGCTGCTCCCGGAACAGCTTGATCGCGCCGGTGAGGAGGAACATTCCGAGGGTCTCCTGCAACTCGGTGGCTCGACCGCCGGAGTCGTCGTTGGGGGCGACGAGGTCACGGACGTGGGCCCGCTCGCGGATGCCTCGGACGGTATGGCCGGAGTCGTCCGTCTCCGGGTCGAGATCGTGGAAGTCGCTCGCTCCCATGTATCCGGGAGGACGCGTCAGCGCGACGATGAAGTCTTTCGGAAAGATGTCCTCGGCATCGTTCGGGTCGATGAACACATTGGCGAAAGGGGTCGCTGTGTAGCCTACGTACTGGGCGCGTGGGAGTAGGCGCAGCAGCTGCGAGATCAGGCTGTTGATTGCTGTTCGTTGCGGCTGCTCCTGCTGCCACCTGCTCGGGTTGCTCGTGTTGACGGACGCGTGGTCCGACTCGTCATCGATGATGAGTGCCGGAATCTCGCCGAGCTTGGGCTTGATCGTCTTGAGGTCGCGAACGAGCCGGGTCAGCACGCTCTTGTTCTTCTTTACGACGACCAGCCGGGCTGCACAGCGGTCGAGATTTTGCCGATCGTTCAGCGGAAGCGTGTTATCATACTTCTCGAACTCGAGAGCGGTGATGCCAGCCAATAGACTTCGATAGTCGCCAGTCCTACCGGCGAATCGGTGCTTCGTGAGTCTGATGATGTCGGGCCGATTCTGACTCGACGGTAGCAGGCCGTGCCTAATGAACCTGTCCCAGTCGGGGTCGTCCTGATAGTCGATTGAGTCAAGTATCGCTGGATCCGTCTCCGGATCGTCGGGATCAACGTTGCGCAGTATGTTCTCGACGCCGACGAGTTCCATGTCGATTCGCCGCTGGGTCTGCTCACGGAGCAGATCGATCGTTCCTGTCATAACGATGAGCAGTCGATAACCGGCATCAATCGCCTTCGCCAGAACTCCGGTGATGTTGGCGGTCTTCCCGCTCTGGACGTACCCGACGACAAGACCCTTGGACTGGTAGGCGTCGGCACGCGCGGGATCCGACAAGCGTTGCACGATGTCGGTCGTCGCAGAGTTCAGATCGGCGACGGACTCGGCGCTCCAGGTCGGCTTGTTCATGAGATACCGCTGGTAGGCAGGCCAGTAGAATGCTGTTGCCTGCTGCAACTCGGGTGTGTACCAAGGCTCGAAGTCGTCGGCGATGACGATATTCCGATCATCCTTGATCGGGAACAGGCTTGTGAGTACGGAGTGGCATTCGTCAGGGATGCCGAGCCCCCGGTAGATAGCGTCGCGCCTGTCGGGCGTCCGTCTTGGCGAGCCGTCCGCCCAGGAATCGGCGTCGTCGGTGTCGTCCCAGAGGGCGAACTGGAGCGAGAACTGCCGCTTGACCGGATCATTCGGGCTGGTGGACCGCAGGTGCTGGAGGAGGGATGCGAGGGACACATCCAAGTTGCTTCCCCCTGCATCCAGAGCAAGCCGGGGTTGCAATGATCGCGGGCCGATCGTTGCGAGGCCGGCGAGCACGGCAAGGTAGATCCTCCGGACTTGCTCATTCATGACGTTCCTATTCCCTCTATCTCGGCAGGAGGCGCATCGGGGTGCAGCCCTGCGGTGTGCAGCACGTAGGACACGTGGCTGAACCGCTCGACCGGGAGACCGGCGGCCACGAGGCGGCTCGCTGTGATGGCTGGGAACTCGTGAGTCACCCTGAATGCGAGAGCCGGGCTCCGCTGGACGAACGTTCGGGTGTAGAGGTGACTGTGGTCGGGATCCCACCCGGCGCCGGCCAACCTGTCGGCGAATTGTGCCTTCGAGGCAGGATCCGAGAGACGGTTCATCGTTCGCTCGATCAATTCGGGAAGGGTGGTTCCACAGACGCCGCTGGTCGTGAGTTGCATCGACACCAGCCAGAGGTCTCGCTCGGGCGAGGGCTCCAACTGTGTGAGACTCGAGATGCGGTGGCTTCTGTCCTCGGAGAGGGTCGTCTTGACCTCGACGTCGAATTCTCCGAGTCCGAAGTCGTGTTCCTCCCGCGCCGGTCCTCGCCACGAGCCGATTGCCGAGCGCTCCCCCACGGAATCGATCAGATTGCCGAGAATGACCAGTTCCCCGTAGAGGCCCAACTCCTGGTGCTCGGTGAGGCGACCCAGGGAGCTGAGCAACTCGCGGTACGAGGCCAGGACCCGCTCGATCGCCGTGCCCATGTCGCCACCACGCAGCTGCACGACGTCGGCAACCGCGAGCAGCATGGGATACGCCTCCCGGAGGACACCGCGACCGGAAACGGCGAACTCCACCCAATCTCCCGCGGGGCCCGTGCCGACTCGCGTATCGAGATGCCGGTACGGGACGAGGTCGGGAACGACGCCGGTCTCGGGCCATGGGCCGCGGAGCGCGATTCTCTGCTCGCCCGGATCGATTATCAGGTCAACATCGGGAGTGCCGGCGATGCGCACGACCGCTGGGGCCCCAGCGTCGAGGTATTCCCGGAGGTTCGGCCAACTCAAGTGCCGGTTGCCGGGGACCGCGGTCATTCCGACTCCACCTCGGCGGCTGCGGCCAGGATTGCGCCCCACAACGCCACGTTGTTCTTCTCCTTGGCGCCGAGGTGTTCGCCACTGAATAGGTCGTTGAGCAGGAGGTACAGCGCGGCTTTGAGTAGCGGGGCGTCGTTGAGCGAAGTACCTCGGTCGCCGGTCACGGCCCAGCGGTAGCGGCTGTCGAGCCAGATCTGGCGGTTGTCCAAGTCGATCCGGAAGAACGGGCCGGTGCCAAGAACGTTGTTGAAGTCCATCCAGATGATGTCGATTGGTTCGGCTCCCGCGACGAAGCCCAGTTCGTCGTCGATTGCGTGTCGGACCGCTGGCGCAAACCCCCGACCCGGGGGGACGACCGGTTGGCGATCCCCCGCCTTCTTACGGGATTCGCGAAGTCTCGTACTGGCATCCTCGCGGTATGAGTTGAGATCGAAATCCCCGGATTGCGCGTCCTCGACTGCATGGACGAATGTGTCCAACGCGCGGATGTGAGTCTTCTCGGGATTCATCCGGAGATGAGTTGTCAGGCGGTCGTCGACCTCGACGGCGATGCGGGCGAGTTGGAATCGGGGTTCCGGTTGGACAACGCCGTTCCATCCACCCACTTGCAGCAGTCGATCGTTCCGGTAGAAGTAGAATCCCTGTCCCAAATGATCACCGGAGCGAGGAATCTTGAATCCCTCGAGTTCGGACCGGGGCGGCCAGAGGTGGCATCGTAGTTCGACAGTCCCGGAATCAAGTTGGATCGGCAGGGCTTTCGGGTAGTCCGGTCGGCCGCTCTTCCGGTAGCCGAACGGGTCGATGGCAATGACCTCTTGCGGCGGCCCGGGCTCCTCGGCGTGCAGATCTTCCACGTCGATCGTGATGGTGACGGTCTCCCCGGCGATGAGTCGGTGGAATACCAGTCCGAGATGGTTCCTCAACAGCGGGATGATTGTCTCGACGTAGCGATCGGTCGTCGTCTTGTCCTGCGCGGCAGGGAAGCCCGTCACTCCGTCCCAGCGAATGACGGTGCCGTGTCGGAGCGAGACCGGGCCCCATGCCCGGTTCAGGAGCATCTCTGCGTCGTCCTGCTGAATAACGTCGCAAGCGAACTCGTCGCTGACTCTCGCCTTCAGCCATCGCATCCCGCATGGGAGCGAACCGGCAGCCTGGGTGATCACGGTGAGGCTCTGCGCCCTTCCGAGCGACGCCGCCTTGAGGCCCAACCCGAAGTGTCCCAAGTCGCTCGGGTCGTAGTCGCGGCGCGCTCCGAGCGCCATGGCGTGCTCGAGTTCCGTCTCGTTCATCCCGCGCCCGTTGTCGACTACGCAGAGGCTGGTCAGTCGTGGCCCACGTCGGATGAGCCGGACGAGCACGTCCGTGGCGCCCGCGTCGATGGAGTTGTCGATCAGATCGGCGACGGCAGCCTCGAGGGCGTAGTTGAGCCCGATTGCCTCGATGATCATCGGGTCGGGTGGGACTACGTCGGAGCGAGCGACTCGCACCTCGTCGGGCCAGTCCCGGGGGCCTGCTTCCGACCGAATCTCAGACGCCATCAAGCCCGGCCTCAGCGACAAGGGCATCGAATTCGGGCAGCATCGCCAGGACTGCGTGCGCCGCGGCGCGGCGGGAGGCGGCGACAAGGTCCTCGTTCAGCGGTTGGCGGGAGTCGCCGGAGCGCCGCCGCTGTTCGTCGGAAACGACCATGTAGACACCCAACCCCAGCGCGTAGCGGTCCTTGATCCGGCGTATGCCTTCGTCGCCGATCTTCTGCGCGCGCATCGAGGTGTACGCCTTGAGCGGTGTGAACTCCTCGTTCAGTTTGATCAGGAGACCGTCTCCGGCAGCCCTCGCGAAGCGCGTGTAGCCGTCGTCCAGCTCGGCGAAGGTTGATGCCGGGACCAGTTCCACCTCTCCAGCCGTGTTGGCGGCCCACTCTGACTCGTCCTCGTGAGTCGTCCAGATCGTTGCCAGAGGCATCGTTCCGCCGGCCTGCCGACGATCCTCCGGTTGTGGCGGCGGCTTCGGTCGCTCG
>Ga0209021_1001572_pt1 | contig 22229 bp, 19 predicted proteins | sample PinacodermFT_FD_187299 | JGI IMG/M metagenome (GOLD analysis project Ga0209021, IMG submission 187299) | Host-associated microbial community of the marine sponge Aplysina aerophoba from Gulf of Piran - sponge pinacoderm, lysed by freeze-thaw... | ecosystem: Host-associated > Porifera > Sponge >... | reverse complement strand
CCTGCGGCTTCAAGCGCATCGTCGATTCGGCTGAAGAGGCCGGAAATCGCGGCCGCACGCCGTTCGTGGCCGACACCCGGCTCGGCCACGAACTCCGCTCGCCCGGTCGCCATGTCGTAGCGACAGCGCGGCGCGTCGTCGTAGCTGGTCAGGCGGTCGTAGAGGTCGCGCGGCATCTGGACCTCGATCCGCACCGGGGCGTCCGGGCCGGAGGATGCATCGGCAACCGGAGTCGGCGGCGGGATCGTGGGTGAAGCCAATGGAGAGACGACGGTCCGTGGGGAGCCAATCTGGGTCCGGGCGGTCATCCGAAACGGGTTCCGAAGGCTTGGCGATGCCAGGATGCTACCACCAATCAGGATTCGCGAACGGCGCGCCCGAGCAGCGCGCAGCGGCGGTCGCCCCCCTCGGCCATTCTCGAAATCAGCCGGGTCGAACCGGAAGCCATCGTCCATCGCCGAGCGGCCGGGACGCGCCGCCGGAAATGGGCTCGCGCGGAGTCACCCGACCTGCCGGGCTCGCGCGCTCACCGGACGAATGGGGCTCCATCGCATGGCACGGCCCACCGCCCGCGCCTGGCGGCTCAGACCCGCATCTGCTGAATCTGCGCCGACAGACCCCCATCGAGAACCCATAGCTGACCCGACGCGTAGCGCGCCTCGTCGCCGGCCAGCCAGTTGACGAGGTTGGCCATGTCCTCCGGCGTGCCGTAGCGCCTCAGCGGGTGCACGCGGCGCGCTTCTTCGCGCAGGCTTTCCGCGTCGCCCATCGAGTCGAAGAAGCTCTTCAGCATCGGCGTGTCCACGTAGCCGGGGCAGATCGCGTTGACGCGGATGTTGTCCGGCCCGTGGTCGCAGGCCATGGCGCGGGTGAGCGCGTGCACCGCACCCTTGGTCGCGCAGTAGGCGGCGAGGTTGGGGTCGGCGATGAATCCGTCGTAGGAGCCGAAGTTGATGATTGAGCCGCCGCCGGCCCTGCGCATCAGGGGCAGCGCGTGCTTCGAGGTCAGGAAGGTGCCGGTGACGTTGACGGCGAAGATGCGGTTCCACTCCTCGAGCGAGGTCTGCTCCACGGTCTTCTCGATCTCGATGCCGGCCGCGTTGACCAGCACGTCGAGGCGACCGTGCTCGCGTTCGACGCGGGACATCAGCTCCACCGCGTCGTCCTCGCGGGTCACGTCCTGGCAAAGGAAGGAGACGCCGGGCGCCGGACCGCCCGGAGGCTCCGCCGGACCGGTCGCGCAGACCACCGCACCTTCCGCGGCGAAGCGCGCGCACACGGCGGTGCCGATGCCGCCGCAGCCGCCGGTGACCACCGCGACCTTCCCCGCCAGGTACCCCTCGCGCACCGCGCTCACGACGAGACCGCCCGGCGATAGGCATCCAGCACCAGGCCGTGGAAGTGATGCACCGCGTGCTCGCTCAGCCCCGAACCGTCCGGGTCCACCAGGTAGCGGCCCCGCTCGAACGCAGGCGTGCGCATGCCGCGCTGCACGCTCTCCACCAGGCCGATGTCTTCGGGCTGCAGCACCTCGTCGATGAACCGGATCGCCTCCATCTCCTGCTCCGTCGGCGGCGCGCTCTCGTAGAAGAAGTCGAACTCCTCGTACGTCTCCTCGGGGCCGACCGGGACGAACCGCCATACCATGAAGTTTCCGCGCCCGGGATAGCGCATCAGCGTCGTGTTCGGCCAGAGGTACCACACCGCGTGGTCGGTCACGCTCGCCTCTCCGACCCCGTAGGCCCGATTCTGCCGGCGCCCGGCCCGCGCCATGTGGCTGGACCAGATCCCGTGGGTGTCGACCTTGTAGGTGTCCATCTCCACCAGGGACACGAAGTCCCGGTGCGCGACGGGACAGTGGTAGCACTCGAGGAAGTTGTCCACCACCGTCTTCCAGTTGGCATGCACGGTATAGGTCAGACGATGCGCGAAGGTGAGAGCGCCCAGATCGGGAGCGTACCCCGTCACCTCGCGGGCAAGACCGTCCGTCTGCTCGGCGAGCGGCGGCGCCTGCGGGTCGAGGTTCACGAACACGAGGTGGCAGAACACCTCCACCTGCACCGGAGTGAGCAGGATGCGGTCCGGATCGAAGTTCTCGATCAGCTCGGAGCGGCGCGCCCGATGCAGGCGGCCTTCGAGATCGTAGACCCACGCATGGTAGGGGCAGGTGATGCGCGCCGTCGCGCCGGCACCGCTCAGCAGCTCGTGTCCGCGGTGCCTGCACACGTTGTAGAAGGCGCGCAGCGCGCCGTCCTCGCCGCGAACCGCGAAGATGCCATGACCCTGAATCCGGCCGGTGATGTACCTGCCCGGCTCGCGCAGCATCTCCTCGTGGCAGAGGTACTGCCAGCTCCGCCGGAAGATCTGCTCGCGCTCGGCGTCGAGGTATCCATGATCGATGTAGCAGTCCGCGCCGATCGAAGCGGACCGGGCGGCGATCGGGTCGTAGCCCGCGGCTGCGTGCTCCAGTTGCCTTCGCGTCAATCGCGCCCGCATGGCGTTCGGTCTCCCGTCGGGGTCGTGGATTCCTGGAATCCGGGGCCCGGCGTGTCTGAAATTATCCGATGGATCGCCGTGTTCGCGCATCCGCAATCATTCGGAATGCGTCGCTTTCCGGCTGCACGGAAGCGTCCTCGATCACCGAACGCCCGGGGTGTCGTGCTCTCGCGGTGGTCATTCGCCCCGGAATGACTCACCATTTCACCGCACCCGACGCCCGGAGGCGAGTCGAAACCATGCGAGCAGGACTTCGCCTCGCACCATCGAGGCATCGACGCGACCGCGAACGGCGTTCGCGGGAACGCGGGCGTCCGGCCGGTTCGATCGACGGTGGGCCTGCGGCGGGATGTCCATTTCCGGCCTCCGGCCGGGGCGGGCGGGATGCCCGCGCTCCCAGGGGCGCCTCGCACGACACTCGCCGCAACCGTATGGACGCCCGCGCTCGCGGGCACCGTGCGCGGTGACATCCTACCCACGCGGGGACGTCACCGCCGTCGTCCTCGCGGGCGGCCGGGCGCGGCGCATGGGCGGCGAGGACAAGGGCCTCGTCGTGGTCGCCGGCCGCCCGATGGTCGCGCACACCATCGACGCACTCCGCCCGCAGAGCGCGCAAGTCATCGTGAACGCGAACCGCAACGCCGGCGCGTACCGAACCGTCACCGGATGCCGCGTCATCGCCGACACCGTCGGCGGCTTCGCCGGTCCGCTGGCGGGGATGGCGAGCGCGCTGGAGGCGTCCGCAACCCCGCTCCTGCTCACGGCGCCGTGCGACTCGCCGCTCGTCACCGAGGAGCTCGGAACGCGGCTGCACGCGGCGATGGCCCGCCACGGAGCCGAGATCGCCGTGGCCCATGACGGCGAGCGCATGCAGCCGGTGTTCGCCCTGCTCACGCACGGTCTCCTGTCGGACCTGCTCGCATTCCTCCGCGCCGGGGAGCGCAAGATCGACGCCTGGTACGCGACCCGGCACACGGTGACCGCGGATTTCTCCGACGTCCTCGACACCTTTCTCAACGTCAACACGCCGCAGGAACGCGACCGCCTCGAGAAACGGCTCGCGCGGCGCGACACCGAAACCGGGTAAGCCGCAACTCGCATGGCGACGATTCCCTGCTTCGAGTCCGCGCGCGGGCGCCACGGCTCCGGGCGATGGCCCGCGAGGCTTCGTATCGCGGCGACGGAGCGCGCGCGGGACCGAAGACCGGATCTCCGGAAACGCGCCACGACACGCGACGCGCCCGGGACGCCTCTTCCATGCTGACGAACGCGCACATCCCGATCCTCGGCTTCGCGGCCTGGAGCGGCACCGGAAAGACGACGCTGCTGCGCCGGCTCCTGCCCATCCTCGCCGGGCGCGGGATCCGGGTGGGAATGGTCAAGCACGCCCACCACGACTTCGAGGTCGACACCCCAGGCAAGGACAGCTACGAGCTGCGCAAGGCGGGAGCGGCGCAGATGCTGATCTCGTCGCGCCGGCGCTGGGCGCTGATGGTGGAGCGACCCGTCGACCGCGAGCCGCCGCTCGACGAGGTGCTGCTGGAGCTCGATCAGGAGCTGCTCGATCTGATCCTGGTCGAGGGGTTCAAGCACGAGCGGTTCCCCAAGATCGAGCTCCATCGCCCGAGCTTCGGCCGCCCGCTACTACACCCCCGCGACGACACCATCGTCGCGGTCGCGACCGACGCGCCGCTCGATGCGCCGGTCTCGCTGCCCATGCTCGACCTGAACTCGCCGGAGGAGATCGCGAGCTTCGTCGTCGACACGATGCTGAGCGGCGCTTCCCTGCGCGGTATCGGATAGCGCCCGCCCCCGCCTGCGCCGCATCGATGGTCCCCCCGCGCGGGTGCGCGGCAACGGGCATTGCGCGGCCCCGGAACGAGGGGCCGGCGAACGGCACCAGCGAGGAAGCCCCGGCCGTGCGCGGAGCGACTTGACGCTGCCGCGCCATCGCGCGAACGTGCCGGGCATGAGCGCGCCCGAACCGCTTCCCGACTGCTACGAAGGCGATCCGGAGCTCCTGCCGCCGGGCGAGGCGATGCGCCGGATTCGGGCGCACGTACGCCCGGTGGAGGAGATCGAGACGATCCCGGTCATCGACGCGCTGGGGCGGGTCGCGGCCCGCGACGTCGTCTCGCCGATGAACGTGCCCGGGCACACGAACTCGGCGATGGACGGCTACGCGTGCGCCGGCGATTCGCTGCCGCACGACGTACCTCGCTGGTACGACGTTCCGGGCACGGCGTACGCCGGCAAGCCATTCTCCGGGCGGGTCGGGCCGTGCCAGGCGGTGCGGATCATGACCGGCGCGGTCATGCCCGAAGGCGCCGACACCGTGGTCATGCAGGAGCACGTGGAAGTCGACGGCGACCGCGTGCGGATACCGCCCGGCGGCCGGGCGGGTCAGCACGTGCGTCAGGCCGGCGAGGACATCGCGGCCGGCGCCGTCGTGGTTCCGCGCGGACGCCGCCTGATGCCGGCCGAGATGGGCCTGCTCGCGTCACTCGGCATCGCCGGCGTCGACGTGTATCGTCGGCTGCGGGTCGCGTACTTCTCGACCGGGGACGAGATCCGGCCCCCCGGCGCGCCTTTCGCGCCGGGGCTCGTGTACGACAGCAACCGCTTCATCATGCACGGCATGCTCGGCCGGCTCGGGGTGGAGGTCGTCGATCTGGGCATCGTGCCGGACCGCCGCGACGCGGTGCTGGATGCGTTCCGCGATGCGTCCGCCCGCGCCGACGTGGTCCTGTCCTCCGGCGGCGCCTCGACCGGCGAGGCCGACTACGTCAAGGATGTCCTCTCCGAGCTCGGCCAGGTCGGGTTCTGGCGCATCGCGATCCGTCCCGGGCGCCCGCTCGCGTTCGGTTTCGTCGGCGACTCCGTGTTCTTCGGCCTGCCCGGCAACCCGGTCGCCGTGATGGTCACGTTCTACCAGATCGTGGCGCCGGCGATCCGCACGGTGGCCGGCGAGGCCGACGCGAGACCGATGCCGGCGGTGGAGGCGCGCTGCACAGCGCGGCTGCGCAAGAAGCCGGGCCGCGTCGAGTACTATCGCGCCATTCTGGAGCGTGACGAGGCCGGCGCGCTGGTGGTGCGCAGCACCGGCAAGTCCGGCTCCGGTCTCCTGCACACGATGAGCGACGCGAACTGCTTCATCGTCCTCCCCGAGGACGGCGTCACGGTGGAGCCGGGCGCGACGGTGGAGGTGCAGCCCTTCTTCGGCCTGATGTGAAGCGAGCCCACGACCAATGAATGACTCGACACCAGGACACGCCGATCGCGAGTTCATTCCGCTCTCGATCTGCGTTCTCACCGTCTCCGACACGCGCACCGAGGACACGGACAAGTCCGGCCGCCTCCTCGCGGACCGCCTGCTCGCCGCCGGCCACTCCCTGCACGAGAAGCGGATCGTCCCCGACGACATCTACCGGATCCGCGCCGCGGTGTCGGAATGGATCGCGGACCCGGAGGTCAACGCGGTCATCAGCACCGGGGGGACCGGGGTCACCGGCCGCGACGGAACCCCCGAGGCGGTGAGCCCGCTCCTCGACAAGATCATCGACGGCTTCGGCGAGGTGTTCCGCACGATCTCCTGGGACAAGATCCGGACCTCCACCATCCAGTCCCGGGCGCTGGCGGGGGTCGCGAACGCCACCTACGTCTTCTGCCTCCCCGGCTCGTCGGGCGCCTGCCGCACCGCATGGGACCGGCTCATCGTCGACCAGCTCGACTACCGCACGCGGCCGTGCAACCTGGTGGAGCTGATGCCGCGGCTGCTGGAGACGTAGCCGGTCGATGCATTGCACTTTTTTCGTTGCAAGCACCCCATGTACGGACTACGAGAAGAGCGTCCTGCAGACTTGACGCCGGGCTCGATACGGCTGCGGCAACGATGACGGACGAGCCGTGCCGGCTCAGGAGAACAGCTTCATCTGGCCGTCCTCGCCATCCGCCCGCTTCCCGGGGATCCGCGAGCGCCGCCGCTCCAGGAGCCGTTCCTCGATGTCGGCCAGGTACGGGGACGGCGGCAGCTCGCGCACCTTCCCTCGCCAGAGCCGTTTCCGGGCCCGGCACAGGTACAACCTGGACCGCGCCCGCGTTACCCCGACGTAGAACAGGCGGCGCTCCTCGGCCAGGACCGACCTGTCCGCCTTGCCCCATGTCAGGGGGAGAACGCCGTTCTCGCAGCCGGCGATGAACACCACCGGGAACTCGAGCCCCTTGGCGGCATGGAGGGTCAGCAACGAGATTCGATCGGCGCGAGGGTCCCAGGTATCGGCCTCGGTGCCCAGCGCGAGATCGGACAGGAACCGCTCCAGGTCGTCACCGCACGCGACGGCGACAGGCCTCAGCAGCTCGTACGCCTCCAGCACCTGCGCATCGCGCCGGCCATCGGCCAGGCAGACCGCTTCGAGCCGTTCGCCGACCGGCCCCCGGCCCGGTGACTCGCGCAGCGCATCGATCGCCGCGATCACTCCCGGATGCTCCAGCAGCAGGCGGTGCGAGCGGTGCTGGAAGGGCATTCCCGAGCGCCGGAGCGCCTCCACGAGCGCCGGGACCTGGGCCCCGGTGCGGTAGAGCACGGCGAAGTCGGAGAACGACAGCGCCGGCCCGTCCGCGCCCGTCGAGCGTCCGCTGTCGATGGAGAAGAAGCTGTGCCCCCCCAGCGCCTGCTCCAGCGACTGGACGATGAACTCGGCTTCCGCCCGCTCGGTGGGCGCTTCGTGCAGGGTGACCAAGTCCGGCGTAACGTCGACGACCGGAACGGACGCCGGCATCGAGCCCGATCGGCCGATCACCTGCGCCGACAGGGCGACGATGTTCCGATCCGACCGGTAGTTGCGGTTCAGCCGCACGACCCGGGTCTGCGGGAAATCGCGCCGGAACTCGGAGAAGAAACGCACGTCCGCGCCCCGGAAGCCGTAGATGGCCTGGTCCGGGTCACCGATGGCGCAGAGGTTGCCGTCCGGCGCGACGAGCTGCCTCAGCAGCCGGACCTGCTGCTCGTCGACGTCCTGGTACTCGTCGACCGAGATCCACCGGTACCGCCGCCGGTACTGCTCCCGGATCCCGGGGTCGGACTCCAGCGCATCCGCCGCCCGCGCGACGAGGTCGTCGAAGTCGCACAGGTTGCGGGCCACCATCGCTCCCTCGTACGCCTCCATCACCTCGCCCGGCACCTCCTCCGACGGCGGCGCTGCGGTCCGCTTGGCACGCGAGATGGCCGAGAGCCGGCCGCGCGCCCGCCTCTCGGAGATGCCGAGCGCGTCGCGCAGCAAACGCACGCGTTCGGCCTCCGATGCGACCCGGAAGCCGCGCTGCAGGCCCGCGGCGTTGTGGTGCGCGGTCAGGATGGACAGGCCCAGGGAGTGGAACGTGTGCAGCGCGACCCGCTTCCACGCATCGGGCAGAAGAGCCCGCAGGCGGTCGCGCATCTCGCCCGCGGCCCGTCGCGTGAAGGTGATGGCGAGACACCGGGCGGGATCGACGGCGTGGTTCGTGACGAGATGGGCGATGCGGCGGGTCAGGGTCCTGGTCTTGCCGGACCCCGGGCCGGCCACGACGAGCAGCGGCGCGTCGACCGTCTCGACCGCCCGGCGCTGCTCGTCGTCGAGTCCGGCCAGGAGGTCGGGGCGGGGATGGTGCGGCTGGACGCGTTCCGGGCCACTGCGGCGCCGAGGCGAAGCGCTGCGGCGCGCGGCCAAGGACGCTTGCGCATCGCTCGTCCCGGCCCCCTGCGGTGCAGGCAGGCCGCCGGGCGAAGCGGGAGCAACACCATCCGGCGGAAGCGCAGGCCCTGCCTGGTCCGGCAAGCCGGCCTCGGGCAGCGGCTCCGCATTTCCGGACGAAGGGTCGGACTCGCCGCCGGTCGGCGCGTCCTTCTCCCCATGCGACCGCGCAAGCCGGCCGTCCGGCACGGGTGGCGACGAAATCGCTCGCGCGGGCCGGTCGGCACCCGGCCCGCCTTCGGTTTCGGGGCGACGAGCGCCATCACCGGAGAGCGGCACCTCGCTCCCCTCCCCGAACAGAGGGACACCCCGCGTGGCATGGCGAAGCTCCGAGTCCTCGAACAGGCGAATGGTCCCGTACACCCCGTCGTAGCCCGCATGCCGGATCACCTCCTGCCGGCGAAGCCGCGAAACCGCCTCGGCGACGAGCGACGACGACGCGGGCGCGATGTCCTCGAGCGGGAGCGCGTTGAGCAGCGGAAGCTCCGGCCCCAGCCGGCCGAGCAGGCTCTCGTAGTGCTGCGCGACCCGCTTGCTCTTCGCGCCGACCTGGTGGATCTCGGAGAGGATCTCGGGGAGCGGGACCAGGCTCTGCATCGTGCCCGCGGTCGCGGGCGGGGCCGTCTCCTCGGGCCGGTCCGCGAGGTCCTCGACGCGGTGCATCACCCCGACCGTGATCGGCTTGCCGCAGGCCGGACACAGGCCGTCATGCGCGCGGGTCTCGCCGGGGGAGAGCCGGACCCGGCAGTTGCGGTGCCCGTCGAGGTGGTACTTGCCCTCCTCGGGGAAGAACTCCAGCGTGCCCTCGTACCCCTCCCCCGTCTCCAGCGCACGGCGCAGCGCGAAGTAGTCGAGCTCGGTGTCGAAGACGCACACCTCCCTTCCGAGCTTCTCCGGCGAATGGGCGTCGGAGTTGGACACGAGCCGGAAGCGGTCGAGCTGCGACACCCGCCAGTTCATCGGCGGGTCCGACGAGAGGCCGGTCTCGACCGCGAAGATGTGCCGCGCGAGGTCGCCGTAGCAGTCGTCGATGGCGTCGAATCCGGACTTCGAGCCGAGAGCGGCGAACCACGGCGTCCAGATGTGGGCGGGAACCAGGTACGACCCGGGACCGGATTCCAGGGCGATCTCGAGCAGGTGCCGGGAGTCGAGCCCCAGGATCGGCCGCCCGTCGGAGTGCAGGTTGCCGATTCGGGACAGGCTGTCGACCACCCGATCCGTGGATTCGAAGTCGGGGGTGTAGATCAGGTGGTGGATCTTCCGGGTCTTGTCGAGCTTCTTGTAGATGGTGGAGATCTCGACCGACAGCATGAACCGGACCGCGGTCGACGCGCTCCGGCACGCCCGAGGCAGCCGCTCCTCGATGAACCTCTCCAGGTCCGGACGCAGGCGAAAGAGCCCCGGCTCGGCCGGCACGAGCTTGTCCTTCAGCTCGGCGCGCCACGCGGGATGGGTGAAGTCCCCGGTGGCGACGACGCCGATGCCCTTCTTGCGGGCCCAGAGCGCCAGGTGCTCCAGGTCGCAGTTGCGGCTGGTCGCGCGCGAGTACTTGGAGTGGACGTGGAGGTCGGCGTAGAACGTCATGCGGCCGGACTCCGCTCCACCGCGCCGGGCAGGCGGCGGCCCGGGCCCGCGTCGGGGGGCGCCGCCGCAGGCGCCTCGTCCAGCGTGAACCCTTCGTAGCCGTTCGCGGCCACCCTGTCGCACCTGCGGACGTAGGCCGGCATCCTGGGATAGGGCATGAACACCCGGGGCTTGCCCGGGACGTTCGCGCCGAGGTACCACGAGTTGCAGGATGGGAAGAGCGTATGGTTCGCGGCGTCGTCGACATGCGCGACCCAGGCGTCCTCGGCCTCGACCGTGGCTTCGGCGATTGGCCGCCGCTCGGACCGCGCGTGGTCGAGCAGAGCCGCGATCCAGTCCGCGTGCTGCTCGATCGACGGCAGCATGTTGCTCAGCACCGAGGGGCTCCCTGGCCCGGTGATCGTGAACAGGTTGGGGAAGCCGGCCGTCGCCAGGCCCAGGTACATGCGCGGCCCTTCCTTCCACTTGTCCTTGAGCGCCAGGCCGCCCCGGCCCCGGATGTCGATGCGGGCGATCGCGCCGGTCATCGCGTCGAAGCCGGTGGCGAGGACCAGCGCGTCGATCTCGTACGTCGCGCCGCCGGCCACGAGCCCTTCCGGGACGATCCGCTCGATCGGCGTTGCGCTCACGTCGACCAGGGTGACGTTCGGGCGGTTGAAGGTCTCGAAGTAGTCGATGTCGACGCACAGCCGCTTGCAGCCGAAGGTGGACCGCGGCTCCAGCAGGCGGGCCACCTCCGGATCCGCGACCTTCTCGCGGATCTTCGAGCGGACGAACTCCGCCGCCATCTCGTTCGCGTCGTGGTCGACGAGCAGATCGGAGAAGGCGCCGAGGAACCCGAGCCCGCCCGTCGCCCACCGCGACTCGAACTCCGCCAGGCGCTCTTCCTCCCCGGTGTCGACCGCCGCGGCGGAGTTCGGCGAGTGGTCGACCCCGTTCCGGGTCGTCTTCGCGCGGGCGCGGATCTCCGGGTAACGCTTCTTGATCTGCGCCTGTTCGTCCGGGTCGAGGGGACGGTTGTGCGCGGGCACCGCGTAGTTCGGGGTGCGCTGGAAGACGTACAGGTGATCGGCCTCGCCGGCGATGACGGGGACGGCCTGGATGGCCGACGAGCCGGTGCCGATGACGCCGACCCGCAGCCCCCGGAAATCGACCGGCACGTGCGGCCAGGTGCCGGTGTGGTAGCGCGGTCCGGCGAACGAGTCCAGGCCTTCGAACCGGGGGGTGATCGGCGCGGAGAGGCATCCGGTGGCCATGATGCAGTAACGCGCGCTCACCCGATCGCCGGCGCCGGTCCGGAGCTGCCAGCGCCCGGTCGTCTCGTCGAACGCGGCGGCCGTCACCCGGACGCCGAACCGGATGTCGCGCCGCAGGTCGTACCGGTCGGCGACGTGCTCGGCGTAGCGCAGGATCTCGGGCTGCGCGGCGTAGCGCTCGGTCCACTCCCACTCCTGCTCCAGCTCGGGGTCGAACTGGAACGAGTACTGCATGCTCTCGATGTCGCAGCGCGCGCCGGGGTAGCGGTTCCAGTACCAGGTGCCGCCGACCCCGTTCGCCTGCTCCAGCACGACGGCGGTGAACCCGAAGCGTCGCAGCCGGTGCAGCATGTACAGCCCCGCGAAGCCGGCTCCGACGACGACCGCGTCGAAGACTTCGTCGCCTCCCGCGCGAGAGGACGCGGTTTCGGGCTGCTTCATGAAAGCTCCATCAACTTCGAGACCGGGCAATGCGGCGAACTCGGGTGCAGGCACTATGGCTCCAGCAGCGGCGCGAGGCGGTGTGCGGACGCTGCGGTGAAGGGATTGATGATCTCGACGCCGCTCAGGCGGCGCCCGTCCCGCAAATCCTCGCTGAGGATAACCGAGCAACCGCACCGGCGTGCCGTGGCCCAGAGCATCGCGTCCCAGAACGACAGCCGATGTTCCTCGACCGCATCCATGGCGTCGACCAGGGCAGCGGCATCGGCCGAGGCAACCTGGAAGACGTCGAGCCAGTCGCGCACGAAAGCGCTCGCGCGCGAGAGAGGGAGCAGGTTTTTTCGCGTCGTGGCATGAAAGAACTCGGCGAGCGCCTGGAGCGTGAGCACGCAATCACGCCGCGCGGCCCGACCCAGGATCACCCGGGACCGGTCGTGGCGTTCACCGGCATCGCGGTCGACGGCGTAGACCAGAATGTTCGTATCGAGGGAGAAACGGCCCTTAACGGTCATAGATCTCTTCCCGCCTGACCTTCAATCCGCCGAGCGAAGCGCCTTCTTCCAACTGCGCCATCATCCGCTCGTAAGCCGCCGCCCACTCGGGGTCCGCGAACCTGTCGGCTCTGTGGGGCACCAATCTGGCTATGGGTCGCCCGCGCCGGGTGATGAGGACACCTTCGCCGTGCTCGACTTCCCGGATCAGCCTGGAGAACTCCTGGTTCGCGGTCATGAGAGAAACGGTTCGCATGGACATGACCTTTGTCTAGTACCTACTACATTTGTATCGGAAGGAGCTGCGCAATTCAACTCTCGCCGACGGAGGATTCCCCGCCCGACCAGTGGTGGAATTGCTTGCCCGACTCGGGCAGGTAGGATCGGCTCATGAAACTCGTCATCGTCGAACGCGACGGCGTCATCAACGAGGCGCTACCCGGCCAGGTCCGGTGCGCCGAGGAGTGGCAGCCGATCGCCGGGAGCCTCGACGCCATCGCACGGCTCGGAAGGGCCGGCTGCCGCGTGGTCGTGGCGACCCGCCAGCCGGGTATCCGCCGCCGCCACCTCACCATCGAGGATCTCAACGGGATCCACGAGATGATGTACCGGCGTCTCGCGGAGTACGGCGGAGCCGTCGACGCCGTCTTCATCTGCCTGTGCCTGCCCAGGCACGCCTGCGAGTGCTTCAGGCCCCGCCCGAGCGTGCTGCACGAGATCGCCGAACGGCTGCACGTGCCCCTCGACGGCGTACCGTGCGTCGGCGCGTCGCCGGAGTTCCTGGAGACGGCGCTCGCGGCGCGAGCTCGACCGATGCGGGTGCGGACGGGCAAGAGCAGGGCCGCGGTACGCGGTGGCGTCGCCCGCGACGAATTCGAGATCCACGACAATCTCGCCGCGGCCGTGGATGAATTGCTCGCCGGCTCCTGATCCGCGATCCGCCCACCCGTATCGACCGTACGTACGCCTGCGGCCCAGGGCCATTTCACGCCAAGCCGCGAGGAGAAACTCCGATGCTCCAGCACTCCGCAGGCCGGATTAGCGCAGCGTAATCCGACAATTTCGGCGTCTACGGCCCGGCGACGCGTGTGTCCGATGTCGGATTACGCTGCGCTAATCCGACCTGCGCGACCGATGTCCCGTCGGAACCGTAGCGTGAAATGACCCGGCCCGCGGCCCGGCGCCGATTGTCACCCCGCCGCCGTTCGTCTAGCTTTGGCGGCCTGTCCGGCCTCCATCACGACCATCCCCGGGAGACACGACCATGCCCATCAAGGTACTCGAGCTGCACCACCACGGCATCCGCATCGATCCGTCGGACGAGGCGCTGGTGAAAGCCAGGGAGTTCTACTCCGGGCTCCTCGGCCTCCAGGCCGATGAAGGCCGTCCGGACATCCCCGGCATCCCCGGCTGGTGGATGTACGTGGGAGACGACGAGCAACGCACGCAGATCCACCTGATGGGAGCAGTCGGCGTGTCTCCGGTCGCGCGCGACGCGGAGGCGGACCCGACCCGGCCCCACGTCGCGCTCGCGGTCGAGAGCATCGACGAGGCGCGGCGCGAGCTCGAGGAGCGCGGCGTACGGCACTGGACGGTGCGCAGCCTGGTGGGCAATGACTCCGACCAGGTCTTCGTCCCCGATCCGTTCGGCAACATCATCGAGCTTCACCAGATCGGCACCTGCCGCTGCAACCGGGTGACGCTCTCCGGCGGATGACCCGAGGTCCGCCGACATGGGTCCCCTGCAGGGAACGAGAGTCATCGAGCTCGCGGGCATCGGACCGTGTCCGATGTGCGCGATGCTTCTCGCCGAGCTGGGCGCCGACGTGGTGCGCGTCGACCGGGTGACGGATTCCGGGCTCGGCATCGGCATGGCGCCGGAATTCCATCTCCTCAATCGAAGCCGTCCCAGCATCGCGGTCGATCTGAAGCACCCCGACGGCGTCGGGACCGTGCTTCGGCTCGTCGAGAGCGCGGACGCGCTGGTCGAGGGATTCCGGCCCGGCGTCGCCGAGCGCCTCGGGCTCGGGCCGCAGCACTGCGCGGAGCGGAATCCGAGGCTCGTCTACGGCCGGGTGACCGGATGGGGCCAGGACGGATCGCTCGCGAGGTCGGCCGGACACGACCTGAACTACATCGCGCTCACCGGTGCCCTGGACGCCATCGGTCGGCGCGGCGCGCCGCCGACGCCGCCGCTCAATCTCGTCGGCGATTTCGGCGGTGGGGCGCTCTACCTGGCGCTCGGCGTCGTCGCGGCGCTGCACGAGGCGCACGCGTCCGGGAAGGGACAGACCGTCGACGCCGCGATGATCGACGGCGCCGCCTCGCTCATGACCTCGGCCTATGCGCTCCGTGCCGCCGGGGTCGCCGACGCCCCGCGGGGGGAGAACATCCTCGACAGCGGCGCCCACTTCTACGACGTCTACGAGACGAGCGACGGACGGTACGTCTCGATCGCCCCCGTCGAGCCGAAGTTCTACGCCGAGCTGCTTGAGCGGATCGGGCTCGATCCCGGCGAAGCGCCCCACTCCGCCGACCGCGGCGACTGGCCGCACAGCAAGGCGCGGCTGGCGGCGCTGTTCCGCACCCGCACGCGGGACGAGTGGTGCGCGATTCTGGAAGGGACCGATGCCTGTTTCGCCCCGGTGCTCGGCATGGACGAGGCGCACCGCCACCCCCACAACGCGGAGCGCGGCACCTTCGTCGAGCGCGACGGGATCGTTCAGCCGAACGCGGCGCCGCGGTTCAGCCGCACCCCGGGCGGGATCCGATGCTCGCCGCCCGCGCCCGGAAGCGGGACGAGGAGCGTCCTCGCCGACTGGGGCTTCGGTGCGGAAGAGATCGACGATCTCGCCGCCCGCGGCGTCATCGGGGCGGCGGAAAGCGCGGACGCGTCGGCTCGGAGCGGCTGATCCGCGTCGCCGGCGCCCGAAGTCGAGGCGTGGGCTGGACGTCGGAACAGGCCTTCGGCCGGTCCGACCGGCGGAACCTCGCAGCCGGCGGCGCCTTCGCGCCGGCGGACATTGGTGATCGGATAAGGCGAAAGTCGACGCAGAAACAACGAATTGGTATAGGTTGTAGCCCATGGTCGAGTAGAGGTCGACAGACGCGTAGGTCGGATTAGCGCAGCGTAATCCGACATGAACCATGATCGGCGATCCGGGCGGGATGTCGGATTACGCCTTCGGCTAATCCGACCTACGGAGCCACGGAACGGCGCTATCCGAACACGAATTCGCCGGCGGGCGCAGGCGCCGTCCGGTGCGAAGCCCTCACACCAGGCCGCGGGCCCTGCGCTCCATCGGCAGCAGCGTGTGGTACGTGAACGAGTGCACGGGCGTCTCCACTCCGGCGCGGGCGCCGAACCGGCAGATGGCTCCGTTCCAGGCATCGAGCTCGGAAGGCCGGCCGTCCATGACGTCGCGCTGCATCGAGGCCGTCGCCCCGGCCGGCATCGCACCGTAGAACGCCCACATCTCGTCCTTGTAGGCCGCATCGATGGCATGACCCGTGGCGCGGGCCACGGCGAGGCCCTCGTCCATCGAGCGGCCGATCAGCGCGCGGGTCTCGGGCTGCTCGCGCATCACCCCCATCGGGCTGCGGGCCAGCGCGCCGAGGCCCGCCCACGAGCTCACGAGCAGCAGCTTCTTCCAGAGTTCCACCCGGATCGCCGGGGAAATTTCGGCATCGATGCCCGCGGCCGAGAACATGTCGAGGAGGGTCCGCAGCCGTCCCGAATCGGCGCCGTCGAGCTCCCCGAACGCCACGAAGACGTTCGGCGTGAAGTGGTGGATGACTCCCGGCGCCTCGATCTTGCTGAACACCTTCGAGAGGCCGCCGAGCACCCGCTCGGCGCCGACCACCGCGGCCAGCTCGTCGGATGCCTCGACACCGTTCAGGAAGGGCAGGACCAGGGTGCGCTCACCGAGCAGCGGTCCCATCGCCGCCGCGACCTCCGGGATCTGCCACGTCTTCACCGCCACCAGCACGAGGTCGACCGGACCGACGTCGGCGGGATTGTCGGTCGCGACGGGCTCGGCGAGATGCATGTCGCCCAGGGGACTGGATACCCGGAGGCCGCGTTCGCGCATGGCCGCGAGGTGCGCGCCGCGGGCGATGAACGCCACGTCGTTGCCGGCGCGCGCGAGCCGCGCGCCGTAGAAGCCGCCGAGACCCCCGGCGCCGTAGATTGCGACTCTCAACGATGGCTCCTCCTGTACGGATTCATGGGCTATTCCACCCTCGCACCGACATCCGGCCCCCATCACAGCATCGCGTTGTCCAGAGGCTGGATAAAATGAATTCCGCGCACCCGCTTTCGACTCAGCCGATCATCATTCGTGATGAACAGATCCACGCCGGCCATCGAAGCGCATGCGAGCTGGATTGCGTCCGGCGCCCGAATCGAGCGATCCCGACGAATCTCGGCGAATCGGGGTGCCGCTCGGACATCGAAGGGCACTACGGTAGCGCCGGCCAAAATCACGCTTTCGTAACGTTGCCGCAGCTCCCGATCGCCGATCTCCATCGGCTTTACGAGCACCTCGCCAAGGGTGAGTGCAGATGTCAGCAATTCGTCCTCGCGTTCCATCATGCGCCGGCGGAGCGCCGCAACCCGCTGCCCGTGCGTGTGCCCCTCCACCAGATACACGAAGAGGTTGGTGTCCCAGAAGACGCGGCTCATCACCATCCCTCGCGGAGCCTGCGAACGTACGCATCCGCATCCTCGTCTGCCCAGATCTCCTTGCCCATACCGAACAGGGAGAGAATGGGGTCCGCACCCTGACCCGCGTCATTGGGGACGTATTCGTTACGATACCAGTCGATGAGCTCACCGTACGCGGGCGGGATCTCGTCATCGCGCGGGACGTTCTTGCCCGTCGTACGGCCCGGATCACAGGGATCGCCGGGCCTGAACAGGCGGCGGCGGCCCTTCGAAGTCTCGACCAGCATTCGGTAGCGACCGGGATTCGGAGGTTTGTTGGCGACGCAGTGAAGGTAGGCGTGCACCTGGACTCCGGGGCGCAGGGAGGCAGCGCCCGTGACCTTTTCGATCTCGGCGCGCTGGACGATCTCCCCAACCGAGAAATCCCGTTCGCCCGGATATTGCCGATGGAGAAGTGCGGTTGCGATCCACACCTCATCCGCGACTCGAATTCGATCTTGCATGGTAATTTTTCTTGGTTTACTTGGAAAACCAAGAATATTAAGGCGGCGGCACGGGTGTCAAACCAGCACATCGGCAGTACGATCGCGGCGCGCGGACGCCGTGCCGTCGGTTTCGAGCGGATTCGGCAACGGTGCGTGGGGAGGACCGAAACCACCAGGCAGCCACACCCGTGATGCATCAGGCGGTCGGAAATGGATTGGATACAAGGAGCGAACGGACGGCGATGAACCTCTCCGCATTGGGAAAGCGACTGACCGGCGAGTCCGGCACGCGTTCGCTCATGGACGACCTCGGCGCGGTGGCGGCCGCGGGCGGCGACATCATGAACCTCGGCGGCGGAAACCCGAGCCTCATTCCGGCCGCGGAGGACGTGTTCCGGGCGCGCACGATGGCGTTCATGCAGCGCGACGGGGCGTTCGAGCGGGTGGTCGGGAGCTACGACGGGCCGGAGGGCGATCGCGGCTTCGCGCGGGCGCTCGCCGGACTCCTGCGCCGTGAGCACGGCTGGGACGTGAGCGAACGCAACGTCGCGCTGACCACCGGCAGCCAGTCCGCGTTCCTTGCGCTGTTCAACGTGCTCGCGGGACCGGGCGAGGACGGGCGCATGCGTCGCGTCCTGCTGCCGCTCTCGCCGGAGTACATCGGCTACGCCGACCTCGGGCTCACGCCGGATCTCTTCGTCTCGCGCCGCTCGACCATCACCGATCTCGGCGACGGACTGTTCAAGTACGGGGTGGACTTCGACGGGCTCGACGAGGTCGGGGACATCGGCGCGATCTGCGTCTCCAGGCCCACCAATCCCACGGGCAACGTGGTCACCGACGAGGAGATCGAGCGCCTCGGCGAGTTCGCCCGCACCCGCGGCGTGCCGCTCATCGTCGACAACGCCTACGGACTTCCCTTCCCCGGCATCGTCTACGGCGACGCGACTCTCGCCTGGGACGAACACACCGTTCTCTGCATGAGCCTCTCGAAGCTGGGGCTGCCGGGGGTGCGCACGGGAATCGTCATCGCGAACGAGGAGATCGTAGCGGCCCTCGGGGCCGCCAATGCCATCTTCTGCCTGGCCCCGGGCAGCCTCGGACCGGCGCTCGCGACCGACCTGGTGGAGAGCGGCGAGGTGCTCGCGCTGAGCCGCGACGTCATCCGCCCGCACTACGCGGAACGGGCGGCGCGCGCCGTCGACATCCTGCGCACCGGGCTCGACGGCTGCGACGTCCGCATCCACCGGCCCGAGGGCGCGTTCTTCCTCTGGCTGTGGATGCCCGGTCTCCCCGTCACCAGCGCCGAGCTCTACGAGCGGCTCAAGGCGCGCGGGGTGGTCGTGGTGTCCGGCCACTACTTCTTCCCGGGGCTCGACGGCGACGACTGGCCGCACAAGGACGAGTGCATCCGCATCAGCTACGCCGACGAATGGCGCCGGATCGAGCGCGGTCTCTCGATCGTCGTCGAGGAGGTGCGCCGCGTCTTCGACCGCGCATGAGCCACCGCAGCGTTCCACCCAGACCGGGGGCATCCGTGTTCGGTCGACGCAGTTTCGTGTCGGATTACGCTGCGCTGACCCGACCTGCGGGCTCGCGTTCGTCGTCGTGGATGTACACAACGACCGCACCGGCGGCTGAGGCCGAAGAATCCGGCGAGGCTTCGCCGGACCGACGAGGCATGTGGTGCCTTTCCCGGGAGCGCGGGCATCTTGCCCGCTTGAACAACCGCGGGCCGGAGGTTCGCTGCGGGCAAGATGCCCGCGCTCCCGGTGACGCCTCGCGGAATACTCGGCTCAATCGTGGAGATGGCACCCTCTCGCGGAATCTACGCGGCCAGGAGCCGGGCCGCCGTCTCGCGCGCACGGGCGGCGCCCTCGTCGTCGTCGAGCGCGGCCAGCGCCTGCCCATAGCGCTTCCAGGTCCAGGGATTGCGCGGCTTGCGGGCGGCGCGTTCGCTCAGCAGGGTGCGGGCGGTCTCGTGGCGGCCACATGCGAGTGCGGCAGCGATCAGGATCTGGTGAAACAGGTCCCGCTGCGCGTGCGACCCGCCAATGAGCGGGATCCGGTAGCGGGCCGGCGCCAGGACATCGACGACTTGCGCGTGCTCGCCGCGGTACCAGTGCGCGATGGCCCTGCCGAGCGCGACGCCGGCGGAACCCATCACCACCTGCTCCGTGGCCGTGCCCTCGGCGAACCCGCGCATGCTGTCCAGCATCCGCTCCACCGCGGCGTCGCGGCCCCCCGCGGCGAGCGCGAGCAGGTAGTGCACGTCGGGGAAGACCATCTGGTGCTCGGAGGTGCGGGCCTCGCACCGCTCGGCCAGCTCGTTCCAGCGATCGCCCACGTCGACGCCGCGCTCTTCCAGCCGCCACAGCATCGACGTCGCGTTGCAGATGTCCAGGTACTCGTCGGAGAGGTCCGCCCGCATACGTTCGTCGTACAGCCGCAGCACCGGCTCCGTCTCGTCGAGCTCGAGGTGGAACAACGCGAGATGCCACCACAGGTGGTAGCCGAAGTTGTTGCACTCGCCGAGCCTGGGTTCGCTCTCGCGGACCCACGCGATGCCCTCCCGGCGGCGGTCCTGCATCTCCATGACGTGGGCGACCGCGTGCACCGCCCACAGGTCGGCCGGGTTGCGCTCCACCGCGGCCCGCCCGGAGCGCTCCGCCTCGTCGTAGGCGCCCGACTCCTCGAGCGCGAACGCCTGCATCCCGAGGACGTAGCCGTAGCCGTCCACGGTATCGTCCCAGGCGTGCAGCACCCGGGCGATGGAGTCGCGGTGGTTCTCGTTGTCTCCGAGATAGAAGTAGAGATAGTGGGCGATCTTCAGCGCCACGATGTCGCGCGGGTGGTCTGCGAGGATCGCCTCCAGGTGGACGACGGCCTGCTCGAACTCGCCACGGGTCCATGCGTCGAGGACGTCGAGGTGGCGCCGCTCGCGGTCGGTGGCGCCGCGCTCGGCCACGGAGCGGCGCCCGGCGTCGAGGCTCGCCTGTGCCTTCGCGGCGAGCGCCGGCACGCAGAACAGCATGAAGAAGTACCCCTTCAGGCAGTGCGCGAGCGCCATGTCGGGGTCGTCGGCCAGGGTCGCCTTGAGAAAGTCCCCGGTCTGTTTCCCGAACCGCAGGTACTGCGCGATCGTCGCATCGAAGTTGCGGGCCGCGGCATCGTTGGCGGCGGTCAGCTCGAGTCCACGTGCGTCCAGCATCGGTGTCTCCGTCTGGCGAGGCTGCGCCTCGGACCAACAAATCATGCACGGCGCCTACTCTTGGCGCGAACCTCCCGGGCGCGTCGTACCTGTCGCAGCCTCGGACCTCTCGGCCATGAAACCGGCTTGCAAACTTGACTCAACTGCAAGGATCGACGCCGCTCAAGACTTCTGGGGGGAATCGAGCCCGGGGTCGAGAAGGCGGAGTCGGTCGCGCCGCGCCTCCCGCCGGATGGGCGCCTCCGCATCGTAGCAGCATCCCGGCCGATTGCCCGGTCCGGCCTGACCGTGTCTCCGCGTCAGGTCATGGCCCGGGGCATTCGCGAAGCTCATGCGCGACGAAGCGCGCATCGATCGCGGATACCCGGCAGCGCGGTTACGGTCCACCGGCGACACGGGCTGATGTAACGTACCCGTCGTCCGATTCGCCAACCGCCCTGGAGGATGCCGAATGTCCAGTCCTGGAGACCGCCGCGCCGCCCTCGCCCACCGGATACGCGCCCGGGAGCTCACGATCGCGCCCGGCGTGTTCGACATGATCTCGGCCCTGGTCGCCGACCGGGCCGGCTTCGACGCCCTGTACATGACCGGCTACGGAATCGCCGCGTCGCACCTGGGGCTGCCGGACGCCGGGCTCGTGAGCTACTCGGAGATGGTCGGCCGCGCCGCCCGCATCTGCGAGGGGACCCGCACGCCCCTCATCGCCGACGCCGACACCGGATTCGGGGGCCTGCTCAACGTGCGCCACACGGTGCGCGGCTACGAGGCGGCGGGGGTCGCCGCGATCCAGATCGAGGACCAGGAGTTCCCGAAGAAGTGCGGCCACGCCCCGGGGCGCCGCGTGATCCCGCTCGACGACATGGTGCGCAAGGTCGAGGTCGCGGTGGACGCGCGGCGAAGCGACGACTTCCTCATCGTCGCGCGCACCGATTCGCGCTCCTCGCTCGGTCTCGACGAGGCGATCCGGCGGGGTCGGGCGTTCGCGCGCGCCGGCGCCGACGTGGTGTTCATCGAAGCGCCCACTTCCGAGGAAGAGTTCGCGCGCATCGGCCGGGAAATCGACGCGCCGCTGCTCGCGAACATGGTCGAAGGCGGGTTCTCCCCCGTCGTGCCGGCCGACACCCTCGCGCGGCTCGGCTTTGCAGTCGCGATCTATCCCGGCACCGGTTTCCTGGCCACCGCGAAAACGCTGGAGACCGTCTACGGGCACCTGAAGACCAACGGCTCGTCCATCGACCTGAAGGCCGGCGGCCTTTCGATCGGCGATATGCACGAGCTGATGGGGTTCGGCGAGGTGTGGGATTTCGAGAAGCGCTGGGTGGAGACGCGATGAACACATCCCCCGTGCGCCAGTTTCACAGGGATCACAGGCATTAGTAGAATTTATCGTATGGCGATACAAGAAGATCAGGCGCTTGCAACAGTCCCGGCTGAAGGCGGGAGCCATCCCGACCATTCGGCCGGGCGGGCGCCGGATGCGGCATCGATCGAGTTCACCGGCAGGGCGGGCGAGTACTTCGGGATCTGGCTCTCGAACACGGTCCTGAGCATCCTGACCGTGGGCATCTACTCGGCCTGGGCGAAGGTCAGACGGTCCCGCTACTTCCTGGGACACACGATCGTCCTCGGGGACCGACTCGAGTACCACGCCACGGGCATGACGATCCTGAAGGGCCGGTTGATCGCGGTCGCGGCAATCGCGGTCTATGTGGGGATCGGATTCGTCAGCCCGATCGCCCAGACGATCGTCGCACTCGCGCTGGTGCCGCTCTATCCGTGGATCATCAATCGGGCGACGAGGTTCAACGCCCGCATGACCTCCTGGCGAAACGTCCGTTTCGACTGGCACGGGAAGTACTGGGGCGTGGCG
>Ga0209021_1001570_pt1 | contig 22239 bp, 16 predicted proteins | sample PinacodermFT_FD_187299 | JGI IMG/M metagenome (GOLD analysis project Ga0209021, IMG submission 187299) | Host-associated microbial community of the marine sponge Aplysina aerophoba from Gulf of Piran - sponge pinacoderm, lysed by freeze-thaw... | ecosystem: Host-associated > Porifera > Sponge >... | reverse complement strand
GCGTTTTCCACGGGAAGGATCGAGACTCTCCCATGCGGGAACCCTGGACCCAACCCCGGCTAACGGCGACGTCGTTTCGATTTCCCGTTTGGTCCGGAGCTCTCGTGCGATGCGTTGCGCTGCTTCCGTCACGTCGAACGGCCGATAATCCTGCATCGCCATCACCGTGTCGGCCACGTCGAAATAATCGCCGCAGCCTCCCATCACCAATACCGTGGACACCCCGTGCCGTTCATACAATTCACGAACGCGATCCACGAACGGCGTGATGGGTTCGTGCTCTTTGTGAACCAGCGCCTGCATGCGGACATCCCGCACCATGAAATTTGTCGCGGACGTATCCTCGTCCAATAACAGCGTCGTGGCTCCGACTTCGACGGCTTCGAGAATCGAAGCGGCTTGACTGGTACTCCCGCTTGCATTGTCCGTTGAAAATTGCGCGGTCTCCTGCCCGTACGGAAGATTCTTGATGAACCCGCTGATGTCTACCCGTTCGATGGAACGTCCATCTTCGGCTCTGATTTTGACGGCCCGTTCCGTGGTCACCACGTACTCCCGCCCGTCTGCCGGCACGTGAGAATACACCCCGCGCTCCAACGCTCGCAGGACCGTGGACTTGCCATGATACCCGCCTCCCACGATCAACGTGACACCTTTAAGGATCCCGCAACCTTCTAACGAATGCGTGAGCCTGCCGTCCTGTGCAACCGGATGCAGAAGGGGAATCGACACGCGCAGCGAATCGGGGGTGCGAAACGGTTGCGCCCGTTCAGGTGATAGATGCCGATCTGAGGCCCCGCTGCTCCTTGGAAGAATCGCCCCGTCGGCGATGAAGGCCACCAAGCCCAACGCGTCGAGTTGGCCGCGAATCGACTCCTGATTATCGACACAATCCACAAAGGCGCGTGCGCGTTCCTCATCAACGGATCTCCATTTCATGGCCCGGTCCGCAATCTCCACTATTTCCTGACAGAGCATGGCCTCGGCTTGCCGGCCCTGGATCGTGCGACCGTGTGCCGGCAGACCTAACGACAGGCGCGCTTCGACCCACTGTGACGTCACCACCATCGCCGTTCGTTCCAACACCTCCTGGCCGCCCACGTCAATCGCCATGAGCCCGCTTTTCCCGATCCCGCGGTTGCCGCGGCACACGTGACGAATCGCCTCATGGACTTCACGGATCAAGAAATCCTGCAACGCCACTCGCCTGACGCGGCCTGAAAACAGATCGGGCGGGAGTTCGGCGACGGTTGCGGGAACCCGCACTCGAATTTTCGAAGGAGACGCAAAGGGATCGCCCTGCACGTGGTCGATGAACAGGGTGAACCGGGGAAAAGCGTAGGCGCCTTGCAGATCCTTGTACGCTTTATACCCCCGGCCATCGATCCGGACGAGGATGTTTCTCAGGTCATCGACGGTACGCATCGGGAAGCGGATGCTATTGGGAAGGCTCGGCCCGTCCGGCGCTCACGCGCACGTTCGACAATTCCTCCAACGCGAGCATCAAGGCCTGCGTACCGGAGCGTCCGTGCCCATGAGCTTGAACGGCAAGATAGAGTTGATGGACCAATGCCAGCCCGGGCAGAACAAGCCTCATGCGCCGGCTTTCTTCCAGGGCCATGCCCATATCCTTCACGAAATGTTCGACAAAGAACCCGGGATCGAAGTTTCGAGCCAGGATTCGAGGCGCCAGGTTGTCCAGCGCCCAACACGCCGCGGCACCGCCCCTGATGGATTGCAGCATGGTTTCCAAATCCAACCCCGCGCGGGAGCCATACAACAACGACTCACAGACCCCGATCATCGTTCCGGCGATCACGATCTGGTTGCAGAGCTTGGCGTGCTGGCCGGCGCCCGTGGCACCCTGATGGACAATGGTTTGACCCAGGGATTCAAACAGCGGCCGGATCGCTTCCATGACGCCGGTTTCTCCGCCCACCATGATGGACAACGACGCGTTGCGCGCCCCGACGTCGCCACCCGATACCGGTGCATCCAGGAAATGCGCGCCACGAGCCTTGATGGTCTCGGCGATGGTTCCGGCCAGACTGGGAGGCGCGGTCGTCATATCCACGAACACCATTCCCACTCGCGCCTGCTGAACGAGGCCTGCTTCGCCCAGGTACACGTCGGACACGTCCATGGGGAACCCCACCATCGTGAAGACCACGTCGGATTCGGCGGCGACCTGTGCCGGCGACTCTGCCCATCGCGCCCCTTGTTGAAGGAGTCCTTCGGCTTTTGATCGCGTTCGTGAAGAAACCGTGAGCGCATGGCCTTTGGACAGGAGGTGCCCGGCCATGGCCGCCCCCATCACACCCGTCCCGATCCATCCAAGACGTAGCGGAGAAGGAAGTATGAATGGTCCGGACATGAAGTAACGTTTACCCGGCCGGCAAGGCCGGTTGTTGTTGAGTCAGGCAATGCAACGTCCCGAACCCCCACGCCAAATCGACCGCGTGGATTCCGATTACCGGGCGGTCCTGAAACACTTCACTCAAAATGCCCAAGGCTATCCGGTCATTGGGATCGTTGAACGTCGGAACCAGGACCACCGCATTCGCAATATAAAAATTGGCATAGCTCGCCGGGAGCCGGCGGCCGTCAAAGTACAGCGGGGCCGGCATGGGCAACGGAATCACTTCGATTTTCGCTCCGTTCTCCAACGCCGCGTTCTCCAGGCGCTCCCGGTTTTCGGCCAACGCGCGATAGTTGGCGTCACCGCTGTTTCGTTCCTGACACAACACCACGGTCATCGGATTCACGAAGCGACACACGTCATCCACGTGCCCGTGGGTATCGTCCCCGGCAATGCCTTTGCTCAACCAGACGACGTTGGTGACGCCCAGGGATTCCCTGAACACCGACTCATAGTCCGAGGCCAGAAACCCCGGATTACGGACCTGGACAACGCGATCCAGCAGACATTCTTCGGTAGTCAAGAGGGTCCCGGTCCCGTTCACGTCGATGCTGCCCCCTTCCAGGACCACCTTACGCCCCTTGTGGACGACGGGGAAGGCACGGCATTTCAACCGCGCAGCCAGTTTCACCGGCACCAGATCGTCGTTTTTCCAATCCGGATAACGGGCCCACGCGGTAAACCGGAACCGCGCGATGGCGGCTTCCGAAGGCGGACGATTCCGTGTCACAAAAATCGGACCGAAGTCGCGAGTCCACCCGCGATCCGTTACAATCCGAAAAAAATCGACAGCGGACAGATCGGCTCCGGCCCGTGTCAACACGCTCCGCGCACGACCCTCATGGCTCCGGGACTGCACGAGGATACGGACCCGTTCTCCTTCCGCCAACTTCCGGACTATCTCTCCATAAACCCAATGAATCGCGGCCAGTTTCCCGGGCCAATCAGAAGCATTATGAGGCCACCCCAGCCAGGTCGCCTCGTGCGGCTCCCATTCCGCGGGCATGCGAAAGCCAGATCGGGCAGGGACGTGGTCCGGAGCCTTTTTTCTAGTCGCTCTGGTCAAAGAACCGCTTCGTGAGGCCGCCATATGCATCAACCCGACGATCCCGGAGAAAAGGCCAGTTGCGCCGGACTTCCTCAACCCGGCTCACGTTCACTTCGGCGAACACAATCTCTTCCTTGTCGACCGACGCTTCAGCCAGGATCGCGCCGAATGGGTCGCACACGAACGAACTCCCCCAAAATTCGATCCCGTCTCCCCCCGCATCGGGTTTCTCATGGCCCACCCGATTCACCGCGGCGACAAACACGCCATTCGCAATCGCGTGACTGCGCTGAATCGTTTGCCAGGCACTTCGTTGCGAGTCGCCTTCCTGTGCTTTTTCCGATGGATGCCAACCGATGGCGGTGGGATAGAACAACATCTCGGCACCCTGAAGCGTCGTGAGCCGCGCGGCTTCGGGATACCATTGGTCCCAACAGATGAGGGTGCCGATTTTGCCCGCACTCGTTTGAATCGCCTGAAAGCCCCTGTCGCCCGGAGTAAAATAAAATTTCTCGTAGTAAGCCGGATCATCGGGAACGTGCATCTTGCGATAGAGACCGGCAATGGATCCGTCGCCGTCAACCACGACCACCGAGTTGTGGTACATCCCGGCCGTCCGTCGTTCAAAAACCGGGACGATAATCACCACGTTGTGCTTGCCCGCCACTTTGCCCAACTCCTCGGTCGAGGGACCGGGCACCGGCTCGGCCAAATCAAACAACGCCGGATCTTCCGTCTGACAAAAATATGGCGAACGAAACAGTTCCGGCAAGCAGACGACCTTGGCTCCACGCCGTGCGGCTTCCTCAACTTTTGCCAGGGCAGAGCCGAGGTTCTCGTGAGGCACGGCCCCACACGCCATCTGGACCAAAGCTACCGTCAAATTGTTTCCGGGGTTCATGAGATGAGACTACCGAAACCTCCGCTATCCTACAACATTCCTCTGCAGCACTTGATGGAAGACGCTATCTCTAAAGGGAGAATGGTTACGAAAAAATATCCTGCTTTCCCGTTTACTTGGGAGGTGCTTCAGTTTTCAAAAACACTGGCAAATTAAAACCTCCGCTCTTCCCGAATTTTTGCATCCTCAATCAGACCACTTAAATAATCGATATATTTCCCCAGCCACGATTGGATCTTCGCTGAAGAAAATTCTTTCAACCATTGCCTTGCGGCATCACGTTTTCTCGACAGGTAATCACTTTCAGGCCCGCTCCATCCACCCGTATAAAAATGTCCTAACAGATTGTATGCTACACGGTCATCATCACAAAATTCTTCGATAAATAAACTCGTCAGCCCGCCACCTGTTTCTTGATCCAGGGTTTTGGGTAAGATTTCCAGAATCAGCCATTGCCGTTTCTCCGTATCTTCCTTGAGCCATCTCAACACCTTTTCCGCCGGCAGGTATTTGACCGGGCTTTGTTTCGACATATCTTCAAAGCCGATAGGAGCAAGCCAGTGAATCACTGTACGACGGTCATCTGGTTTTGATACTAGAATCTCCGATATAACCTTCCATGCTTCGCACGGACAATCAAAAACGATCTTATCCGCGATTTCCGCAACAAAACTTGTGTCACCATGATGAGAAATTCGTCTCATATTTCTCAATATTTCGTTCAGCAAATTCACGCTTCGCGTTGGATGTTTTTTTATGAACTCTTTCGCTATCTCATTCCAGTAATACATAGTCATGAGGTCAGCAGTCTCGGAAAGCATAGTGAGAACTTCAAATACCAATGCTTCAGGAAAATCGTCAGGGGAGCCTTGCCAAAAGTAATAATTGTATATAAGCCATGTGCAGACTTTGAAAGTAGTCTGATCGGGATGTTCCAGCAGTGTGGTAATGATCTCCTGAAATAACTGGTCCGATATCTTGTCTTTGTCTTGTTGGAATACGAATCCGGCAAAAGCCGTTGAATCAATTTCCTCTTCCCTTAACAGGATTAACATCTCATGCAACAGTGATTCGGTGAAACCGAAAGACCCGATACAAGCAATGGTGATTTTTCGTGTTTTTTGATTGTGCAACAAACGGTGCAATAACGTTTCCCAACGCTTTTCGTCCTGAGCACGTAGACCGCTGAAGTACCCACTTACGAAGGACGCATTGTTATCGGCATGACCCGATTCGATATGTCTCAATAATTCCTCCTCAAATTTTGATTCAGCCAGTTTCCCGCATTCCATTCCCAACTCCGGCAGTCGATACCCTGATGCTCTAACCAGTTTGGGCAGGTATTCTGAAAATGTGGTTAAATCTCTCATGTATTCCCCGGCCAAGGTCCGCACTCGTTTGCCGGACAGTTCTGATTCCTTACGTTCTCCTCCATCAAACAAATGACCCTCTTGCCAAGTGCTGTGCAGGACGTAACGTTCCGTTCGCTCCCAGAGTGACGTACCCGTCAACACCTTATCCAATTGTCTGATTCTGCCAAGTATTGTGTCGGCATCCTCCGAATCACCACTTCTCCGCCAGAGTGTGCGGGTGACAAACCGGGTAAGCGGTTCTCGATTTATCTCTTTGTCTTCGGCAAGTTCAAACAGGATATCCATGACTTCACTTGCCATCGCTTCGATTCGCACAAGACCTTCGCTGGCGGTGGCGAGTACATCCGGAACTCGATTCTGATCTGCTGCATTAAACCCCTTCATTTCAACACGCAGGAAGCGTAATACCTCTCGCCAGTAATCAAAGACTTCACCGTATGTCTTCGGACGCCAGAATTCGATGGTTGGTTTCAGTCCTTGGTACTCAGCGCCGATTACCCTGAAACCACCATCGGTTTTCAGCCATTGTTGACACATTTCCAATCCAAGGGCGCGGCGACCGGCATCATTGCTCATGACCAGATCTTTCAGAATAGGAAGCCGTTTTGAGGGCGCAGCCTGAGTCGCTGCCCACCCCAGCCCGACGTTGAACAAACTGAGCAAGAGCCCTTTGGAGTTATTCGAATATCCTGCATTCTCTGCCAGCGCCATCGGTATTAACACGTTTACCGCTCGTGTAAAGAACTCATCCCATGCGGCTATCTTTTCCAAAGCCCCGACAACATCCTGGCGACCCGCATGCCAGGCATAGAGTTGTTCATGCGGCCATGTTTTGATGGTTTTTTCCAGTAACGCCAGCGTGCCCGCCGGATCTGCTTCCGACAGGTAGTTCAGAAATCGCAAGCCTGTTTCCGAGACCAGAAAATTGCGGTCAGAGAAGGGGCCCGTTGGGGATAGTATCTCCTTTACCACGGTCTGGGCTGGCGATGCTCCATGGGCATAAATAAACAATTTTAAGAACCAGCGTTTCATGCCGGGTGGAATTCGTTCCATGAATGCCTGAAATGAAAATCCGTGGCCGTAGTTTTTCCAAAAATCCACCCACAGGTGAATGTGCAAGGCCTTTGGCACGATAAATAACGTATGGCTCCCTTGTAATATCCGTTTATCCCGGTAGTGTTGAACAATCTCTTGAAATTTTGCCCAAGTGATGGCATGGTCGGCTTCTTTGACAAGATTGCATATGAATTCACCTTCTTCACTGACCGGCGATTCAAAACCGAAGCGGTGAAAAAGGGCTATGTGGCGTAAGACGATCCGGTGTTGCTCGGCATCCCGGCTGTCCATTGCTTTATGTCCGACGATAAAACGATCCCATATAGGAACGTCGGCAGGAGTTTTCAGGACGTGGTCGGGATTGCTTTTCAGATTTTCGCCGACGAGGTGGGCGACGCGCGGGGAGCCGCTGCACCACCCTGCCCAATTATGCAGATCGACATTTTGTTGAAGATAACCGAACAGGATATTTTTGATTTGCTCGTCTGCAAGCGGGGGGCAGTGATACATCCGCATTGCACTATCGTAGGTTTCGTCCGGGCCATGATCGATCGTGATTAATTTAATCCCTCTAAGACCTTTCAAGGCCGACCAGATGGAAGTTCTGTCACGATTATCGCAGTCATCAATGACTAACGTGACGGAATAGTGTCGGTCAGGTTTGAGCAGTTCCTTAAACAATTTACTTTTTTGAAATTCTTCCCCGCTCGGCTCATAGACTATTGAGGGGGCGATATGATCGTCAGACACCGATTCAAGCACGAGACGGGTCTTTCCGATACCCGGTTCACCGATGACGCGGATGTGTTGAACAGCATTTTCGTGGAGAGCCGCTCTTATTTCCTTGATCAATTTCTCCTGTTCACTGCCGAGTTGCAGCACACCCTCCATTTGAGGGCTACCTTTCCAGACCTCAATGGACCGGAAACCACCGTCGTCGAGACCGATCAGGTCAAGACAAAGAGAAGGGTATTTGTCCAATTCGCCGGCTATCTGACCCTGCCCGTACACGGCGACTTTTGGCTGGGCATAACCACAGGCCTGAAATAATTCGGTCAATCGAGTGACCACCTCATCGTGTTGAGGAGGCAGCAAATCGTGACCCAACGTGATGAGGGCATACGTCCCGTTCTGCTCAAGACAGGTTTTTACTGCATGACCCAGACGTTCCCTTGACGGGGCGGCATTCGATTTGCCGAATAATTCTTTTTTCAAGTCGCCGGTTTGCCAGGGTTTGAACCCTGATCCTGTTTTGATCTGATAATAGGTGCTACCTTTGGCTAATAGGGAATCTGATGTCGGTGAATTGTCCACCTTTGCATCGATACCGCCATCCGGTGCGTTGGTGTTTAATGACAACACCACGTCTTTTGGGCTAAGCCTGTTGGCGATGGCTTCACATCGTAATAACCTGAGAAACAGGCTGGTGCCTTGTTTCGAGTCCAACTGGCCCAGTTCGTTCGGGAGAGGGGCAAATATCGAGGGTACGGTAGTAAGACGCCGATTTATTGAGCTTGGCTTCGGCAGGATTTGCACGGCTTGTACGTTCACGTTCACGCGCAGACCGGCTTTTGGGGCTAGTGACACAAGCGCATCAAGACTGAATTTGTCGACTCGACCTTTAAGCAAGTCGTTCAGACGCGGCTGGGTAATGCCAAGTGATTCAGCTTTTTGGGCCTGCGTCCTGATACGTTGTTGGACGTGCTCCCGTAAGGCCGTCATCAGCGCAGACCGTTCTTTGGTACCAGCGGATGATTTACGCCTCGTTTCGGCTGGACGTTGTTTTTTTATGGTTGCCTTTTTTCCCATTTCCGCTATTTATATCAATATCGATATAAATAGTGCAAGCAATTTCAATGAATATAAAGCGTTGTTCATCATCTCAGCTTTGATTATACTATTTCAAATATAAACAACATATTATGGTTTCATATCACCAAAACTTGGAGATTCCCCTACACCATTATTTCACTGTTGAAAATATTTTCAACGTTTATTGAATATAGCGATTTCGATGATAAAAGAAGAGATAAGAATAGAAGAGGCGAGACAGGCGATTTTATCGACCTTACTGCGAATCCCGGAATTGACGGACATTCAGGTCGATCCGGAAACCTTGACGGAAAAATCCAGAGCCGACCTACTCGTCTCGTTTCGAAAGCAGAACGATCGGAAAACCTTGTTGGTTGAAGTCGGTTCGTCCGGCCAGCCACGTCTGGCACGTGCTGCCGTGAATTCATTACTTGTGCTTCGGTCAAACCGGCCCGGCTCCCATGGTGTATTTGTCGCGCCGTATATCTCCGATGCCTCCGCAAAGATTTGTCAGGATAAGGGAATTAGTTATATCGACTTCGTTGGCAATTGCTGGTTGCACTTTGATTCGATCTTTATGGAGATAAAAGGGAATCCCAATCGTTTTAGCAGAAAAAGTGAACTGAAATCGTTGTTCAACCCCAAGGCCGAGCGGATACTGCGTGCCCTGTTGCATGAACCGGGACGTCAATGGTTGACAGCGGAACTCGCCAAAGCAGTAAACGTCAGTCCGGCTCAGATTTCCAACGTTCGTAAGCTCCTCCTGGAGCGTGAGTGGATACAGGATCAAAAACGGGGCATCAAGTTGATCGAACCCCTGCAACTGCTTGACTCATGGCTGGCCAACTATGCATCGAAGCGGAATGCCGTTTACGAGTTTTATGACATGGGCTCGGCAGGTGAGATTGAAGCAACGATCGCGAACTTTTGCAATCAAAGACAGACCAGATATGCCTTCACCGGTTTTTCAGGCGCGTCACGTTATGCTCCGTTTACAACGTACAAAACCGTTACGGCTTACATGGATAACGTGAAGGCAAACAATCTCGGGAATTTGCCTTTTAAACCCGTGACCTCCGGTGCGAACGTTAGAATTATTTCTCCCTATGACGAGGGGGTTTATTATGGGACGCGCTCCATAGCAGGGCAAACCGTTGCATCTGCCATACAGTGTTATCTTGATCTGAAAAATGAAAAAGCAAGGGGTGAAGAAGCGGCCGGGGCTTTATTGGAGCAAGTGATAAAACCCTCATGGCAGTGACAAAAGATGATTGTCCGAAATTGGCGGTGAAGGCGGCCGAGTCGGTGCTTCTCGAACTCGTTCACATCCTCGGGGAATATCTTGATAGCATTGTCGTCATAGGAGGCATGGTACCCAGATATCTGATCACGGAGCCGGAGGAGCCCCACGTCGGGACAACTGACGTTGATCTCGCTTTGGATCATCGCCGGTTTGATGAACCGGGCTATCAAACGTTACACACGTTGCTGACTCATCACCATTATCAAGTAGACAGGGATCAGCCATTTATTTATCGACGCGAAATTGTGAGAGATGGCAATGCCGTTAGCGTTCAGGTAGATTTGCTTTCAGGTGAATACGGCGGCACAAGTAAAGATCATAGAACGCAATCGATACAGGACGTGCGTCCACGTAAAGCACGAGGCGCCGACCTTGCGTTTGAGGAACCCGTCCACGTCAAGATAACGGGAGAGTTACCTGGTGGCGCAAAAGATACGGTGACTATTCCCGTTGCCGGCATTGTGCCTTTCATCGTGATGAAGGCCATGGCCATGCGTGACCGCCTGAAACCGAAAGATCCGTATGACGTCTATTATTGCCTGCGATATTTCCCTGGAGGAATGGACAAAATTGTGGGGCACGTGACATTGCTAAGAGAGAATGCACTGGTAAAGGAAGCGCTGGAAATTCTCAGAGAGAAATTCGACTCCCCGGAACACGTGGGTCCTTCCCATATCGCCGAATTTCTGGAACTTTCAGATCCGGATGAGGCCGACCAGACAAAACGGGATGCCTATGAAAGAGTGCTGTACCTGACAGAGAATAGTAAGAAGTAGGATGCCTCCGTCACGAGACGGGCTGATCCGCGAAGACGGAAGACGGTTCGGGAGAAAGCAGGGCGGCGGGTTCTTGGGCGGCAAGTATCGCCAGCGTCACGCCGGCCAAGGCCTTGTGGACGGCTTGATCGCGTTGGCTCAGCAGGGATCCAATGATGTCGGTGCTCTCCTGCACCATGTCGGTGGGCGTCTGGTCTTTATGCGCGACGAGTTGCAGCACTTCCAGCACGGTGATCTGTTCCGGTGGGCGTCCCAAGGTGATGCCTTTGGGTTCGGCCGTTCGATACACCAAGCCGTGATTCACGAAATTTTCGACGAGGGCTTCCAGCGCGGAAAGAGGCACTCCTAATTTCGCAGCCAATTGCTGAACCTGATAGGGTGGCTCACCGGCCGTATACTGCCGTGTGACGTGGACCAGCATGGTCAGGGCCAGATGTTCCTGGAAGGCCGCGGTGTGCTGTTTCCATCGGAGGCGGGTCAGATAGGCGGTGGGATGTTGATGATAATACGCCACTTGCGCGCCGACCAGGACGATCAGCCAGCCGACGTAGAGCCAGATGAGGAACAAAATCAAAATGGCAAAACTGGAATAAATGGCACTGTAGCGCGTCGCTCCGGCGACGAAAGACGCAAACAGCATCCCGACGACTTTCCACAAGATCCCGCCCGTCACTCCACCCACCAGGGCTGACGCGACGCTCACTTGCGTATGAGGAACGAACTTGTACAAAAACGTGAACCCGAGACAAATCAACACAAACGGCATCAGGGCCGTCATCCAGAGCAAGGCGATCCCCACGGGTTCGATTCGCAATATCGTTTGCACGAGCCAGTGGCTTTGGGCCGAGGCGATGGTGGCCACGGCCGTAAAAACCAGCACGGGTCCCACCAGGACCACACTCAAATAGTCGGTAAATTTTCTGGTCAGAGGTCGCGCGTCGCGCACCCGCCAGATATAATTGAGGGCTTCTTCGATTTTGTCGATCAGTGAATACGTGGTATAAAACAACCCTGCCAAGCCAACGGCTCCCAGGGCACCGACTTTGAGGTTGTTGACGAATTCGACAATGTGACCGGCGATTTCCGACCCTTTTTCCCCCAACGGTTCCAGGCCTTGGACAAGCAACGGTTCGAACTGTTGATGCACGCCGAAGGCTTTCAACACGGAGAACGTCACCGCCAGAAAAGGAACAAGAGACAATAGCGTGGTCGAAACAAGACTCGTCGCCCGGATGCTGAGCACGCCATCACGAAAATCCGAGATCGCCACCACGATCAACCGCAGGGGTTTAATGTAGAAAGCTGACAAGCCCTGAAGCGTTGCGGAATTTTGAAGCCACAAATCCCGGCGAAAAAATTTCTCGATTCGATGCAAGACGTTCACGGATATTCCTTCATGACTCGTGATTCCAACAACACTGGTTCACCAGACACCCTGATACTACGTAGGCTACAGCGGACGTCCCCAAAAGTCCAGACCGACTCCACCTTTCACGAATTCTGCGCCAGTTGGCGTACCGGCCTGGTTTTCTGATGAGCCCGCAATGATGAAACCATTTTTACCCCAAGGGATGGCATGGCTTTGCTTGTTTCTCGTCCTGACGGCTTGCGAAGACAATGTGCCCGTGCCTCCTGCCTCAACCCCTGAGCCCAACGTGTTCAGCGAGAGTGACGATGCCGAGAAGGAACGCGTCCTTCTCGAAGCGCTGCGCGAGGCTGAGGCCACGGGACAACAGAGCAGCGATCTTGCCGCGGCGTTGCATGACGTCGGTGAACTGTATCGTGTCCGAGGGGATGTGACGACGGCCGAGCCTTATTTCTGGCGTGCACTCCCCGTGTGGGCGGCTTCGGTCGGGGCCACGGACCCCCGCATGGCCATGAGTTTGAGCAGCCTGGCTTTAGTGTTCGAAACCAGGAAAGACTATGCGAAAGCCATCCCTCTGGTGGAACAGGCGCTAAACATCCGAGAGATGGCCTATGGCGTCGATCATCCCCGGCTCATTCCCAGTCTCGAACAGTATGCCGGGTTACTTCGGCTTGTGAATCGGATTGAGGAAGCGGAACGGATAGATGCTCGGCTGACGCATATTGCGGCGTCGTGATGAACGGATGAGTCTGCGGAGAGGATAGGGATCCAGGGCTTTTGCCCCCTCACCCCAGCCCTCTCCCACAAGGGGAGAGGGAATTGGAGGGCGAAATTGTCAGTGAATATCGCTACTCGTGTGACGCCGTATTCACGTCGATGGAAAAATGCGCTCGACGATTGGACCGGAAACATGGTGCGCTGAACACGTGGCAGACCGGCCTGTCCTTTCCGTAAGAGACCACCATCATTTGATAGGGAGGAACCCCTAAATGCGACAAATACTGTTTGGCCGTCTCAGCCCGTCTTTCGCCGAGGACGTAATTGTACGCCTGCGTTCCCCGCTCGTCGCAATGCCCTTCAATGGTCAGGCGGGCATGCGGATGGGCCTTGAGCCACTCGGCATTGGCTTCCAAAATCCGGTGGGACTGCTCCGAGAGTCGCCAACTGTCATACGCAAAATAGACATCCCGAAGAGTCCGTGCGCCGGTTCTCCGAGCAGACCCCTGAGCGGCAGAAGTCTCGGACGAGGGCCCGGAAGCCGCCAACGTGTCCCGGTTCAGCATCCCGCCCATACCATTGCCGGTTCCGACCCCCAACGCCGCACCGGAAGAACCCGCTATTCCGCTTCTTGTCGAGGCAGGAAAAATGGACGAAGCTCCTTCTGGTCTTCCTCCGACAATCGCGATCTTGCCCTGACCGTCGTTAAGATCGGCGGCTGATAACGCTTCTACTGTCTCGGAGTCATTCCCATCTGCCACTAAGGACTCCTCAAACGGGACAGAGGAATCACCATACAGGTCTTCGTCATGATCCATCCCTTCATGGTTGACCTCGCTTGAGATCAGATCCTCCCCCCCACTGACGCCGCGAATCGACTTCTTTCCACAAGCCGACACCAGCAACAGCAAACACGACAACGTGATCACAATGATTGGTTGATGTGTTTTCATGGTATACCCTCCTTCTTACTAACCGGATGCTGCCTGTTCCATATCTGCCCTTAACGGCAGGTTGTTTTCCGGACACGAGACTTTCGTCTCTACTCATAAGAAGGTGCTTGCAAGAACGGGGCCAATTTTCCGCAATGCGGCAGCTGTTGTTGTTTCAACACGCCTCGAACGGACCAATCACCAATGTCTAAAAGGCTTGCCAGTATTGGCCAAAAGCCTTTTCAAGAGGGAGATATGACCAAGAGAGAAAGAATACCCGAGAAGGAGGTTTCGACAACAACGGCGGGGATAGCTGATGTTTTTTTTCAACAAGCGTGGCTTTTAGTCAACGCTGTGAATCACGCTTCTTTGACGATGCGAACCGTTCAAGCGCCTGCGCGTTCATTTTCTCGGACACGAATTGCCAGCAATGCCCGCCTTTTTCTTTTGCGCGGTACATCGCCCGGTCGGCCTGCGCCAGCAAGGCATCAGGATCGGTCGCATCGGCGGGAAACAACGCGATGCCCACGCTGGCCGTGACCGGGATCGTCTGATCTCCCACGGTGGCAGGTCGGCAGACGGCTTCCAGGATCTTCTGCGCCACGTACACGGCGTCCTGCTCCCGGTTCAAATCCTGCAACACCATGGTAAACTCATCGCCGCTGAGCCGGGCGATGGTATCCGTCCGACGCACGCAACACACCAGACGGTCCGCCACGATTTTGAGCAACGCGTCCCCCGTCTCATGCCCCAGGGAATCATTAATCGATTTGAAATGATCCAGGTCTACGAAGAGGACCCCGACTCCCCGACCGTGTCGTTCGGCCTGGGCCAATGCTTGCCTGAGACAGTCCGAGAACAGAATCCGATTGGGTAAATCGGTCAAGGGATCGTGATGCGCCAAGTGTAATATTCGCGCTTCCGTCTCTTTGCGAACCCTGGCCAGGGACAGCATGATCGTCATGTGCCGTGCAAAGCCTTCAACCCATTGAATCGTGAATGGATCGAACGCGTCCCGATGCGCGCCACAGATGGCCAGGACACCGAGCACCGAGTCCCGCGTACGGAGTGGAGTCACGAGTTGCGCCGGGTAAGGTCTTCCGCCCACGAGACACGGCGCCCCGTCAGCCCGGTCACCTTCCTCTTGGAGATGAAGCGTCTTGTGCGTATCAAGTACGGATTCCACGTCACGCCGTTCCTCGTCGGTCAACCCGTCACGTGACGGATCCGAATGTACATCACCTGCCCGTGGATACACGGAGAGCTCTCCGTCAGCCCCCCGGATCGCCACCCACACCAAAGGAAACGAAAAGCGTTGCGTCAATTGTCGGCACAGGCGCGACAGGCTTTCTGAAAGGGAATTTCCCTCGAGAAGTCGTTCGCCCAGATCCTGGAGCAGCGGGAGCAGTTCTTCCGGGATTGACGTCTTCATTGCCGGATCTCATTCGGGAACGTTGAGGATTCCCGTGTCGACGTCGCGTTGGACCTGCGCATAGCGTTCTGGCGTTCCGACGTCTGACCAGTACCCGGAAAACACGTACCCGGCGACCATGGCTCCCCGTTCCAGCCACCATACGTAAGCGTCGATGATCGAAGAAAAAGCCCCTTGAGGTACGTGGCGCAGCATCAACGGATCGAGCACGTGAACGCCGGCAAACATGCGACGGCACGGGGGCGCGTCGTTCTCTCGAGCCGCACGCCCTTTCCCCTGAATTCGCATGACCCGGTCGTCTCCATCCGTCTCGATCACACTCCAGTGTTCAACGTCAGGATCATCACGGAGCACCATGGTGGCAAGCGCTTCTTTTTTCCGGTGACATGCAACCAGGCGGGAGACATCGAGTTCCGCGATCGTGTCTCCGTTCAACACAAGAAAGGGCCCGCCCTCAAAAAACTCCTCGACACGCTTGATGCCGCCTCCCGTTCCCAGCAACACAGGTTCATGTGAATACGAAAGGTTCATGTGCCATTGCGAGCCATCACCCAACGTCTGTCTGATCTGCTCGCCGAGGTAGTGAAGGTTGATCATCACGTTCTCGACACCATGACGACGCAGCAGGAGGAGATTCCACACCAGGAGCGGATAGGGTCCCAGGGGCAGGAGCGGTTTCGGAACGGACTCCGTCAACGGACGGAGTCGGATGCCGCGACCCGCTGCCAGGACCATGGCTTTCATGGGATCATCCTCACCGCCATTCAGGAACATAGGGCGTCAGGTGCAGAAGGAGCGGTTCCAATTCGGGATATCTTTCCAGGTTTCGCCGCACGTAGCCCAATGTCCGGGGGATATCCGCAAGAAACTTGGGGTTCCCCTTGACCCGATCAATATACACGAATCGGCCGGCGGCTTTCAGATTGCGTTGAATACTCGTGAAATCAAAGAGCCGCCGGAACGCCGCACGATCCGTCAACAGCAGGCGATCCTGATCATCCGATTCCAGCCCTGCACACATCCCGGTGACGTATCGGTCAATCATCTCATCGACAAACGCTTCATCCAACGACATGTAGGAATCCCGGAGAAGCGAGGCCAGGTCATAGGTTGCCGGTCCCAATAACGCATCCTGAAAATCAATGACCCCCAGTCGATCACCGTCCACCATCAAATTCCGTGAGTGATAATCGCGATGCGTGAACACCCGGGCTTGGCCGGCAATCCATTCGGCGATGGTGGAAAACCCCTTGCGAATCACCTGTTCGTCATCCGCACATATCGGCTGTTTGTCGCGCCTGGCCCAAATGCCGTATTCCAAGAAATGCTCGAACTCCCACGTCAAGAGCGGCTCATCAAACGAGCGGGAGAAAGCCTGACAGTCATCGGCACCGCATGCCGTCAGTCGAAGATGGATCCGAACCAACGTATCGATGGCCAATGGATAGTATTTCCGAACGGCAGGTGCCCCATCCCTGCTACACGCATGAAACAGAGTCAGGTCACCGAAATCCTGGAGATACAGGAGCCCGGCGGCTTCATCATAGAAATGCAGTTCCGGAACCGGAATCCCGGACCGGGCCAATGGCCGCAGGACATTCAGAAACGGCAGTTCCCGGACGTCCGCAGCAGCACCGCTCACGGCCTCTTCCGAGACCTTGAATCCCTCAGTGTCCGCCAACTGCATCAGGATCAGCGAGGGAAGGGGGGCGTTTTTCAACGTGAGTCGATAATAGCGCCGATTCGACGCGTCCCCGCGCAACGGCACGACGTTCACCAACTCGGCTCGAAAGGGCAGCCGGGTCCGTAGCGTCGTCTCCAACAGCACCGAGTCAGGTCCGGGAGGTGAAGAAACGGCTTCAGGTCCCATACCGGCAAATTATAAGGTGTCTCGCCCGCCCTGTCACTTTGCAATGTCGGAATAACCAAAGGTAAGCTATACTTCCATGAAGATCCTGTGAAATGGTGAACCCTTTCGTGACAAGCCCATTAACCGAACTGGCTACCCCGGGTCGAGAGCAAGCAGACAGAGACATTCAAGCGTAGCACCACACACAAAATGTAGGGCAGCGGCCGAAAAGTGACTGCAATTCTGGCTACTGGAAACATGGAAGAAAAAAGAACCTCAAAAACGTCCACGCCCTTACAACCACTGGCTGAAGTATTTGGGCACCTCATAGACGATACATCAGCCAAGGGGACACGATATCGCTCGAATCGTCTTTGTCCATTCAATAACAAAGTCCCTAATTGTACTAAGGACAAGGCAAAAGATCCTTTAGGCGTATGCAGTATCTTTCACGAGTCTGACCCGGTTATCACCTGTCCCATCCGTTTCCGCGAAGACTGGCTCATTACGGATGACGCCGCGTCATTCTTTTTCAAAAGCACCGCATCATGGAGTTCTTTGACGGAAGTGCGTCTGAACGATGTTCGTGGAAAGTCTGCAGGAAACATTGATGTTGTCCTTGTTGCATATGATGACAAGGGTAAAATCTGCGACTTTGGGGCAATTGAATTGCAGGCCGTCTATATTTCAGGAAATGTCCGTGAACCCTTCGCATATTACATGAAGAATCCAAAGATTCACGCTCAAATGGATTGGGCAACCCAACCCAACTATCCAAGGCCGGATTACCTGTCGTCTTCTCGCAAGCGGTTGGCTCCTCAACTCTTGTTTAAAGGAGGGATTCTTCATTCTTGGGGCAAAAAAATAGCTGTGGCATTAGACAAAAACTTCTTTCAGACTCTTCCAAAATTGCAGAAAGTCAGTAAATCGAAAGCGCAAATTGCATGGCTGATATATGAGCTTGCATTGGTGAATAATAATGGTCATGAGAGTTTCTCCCTGACAAAAGTTGATGAAGTTTATACTGAATTTGAGCCGGCACTTTCGTCGTTCACGACACCTGCCCCAGGGAACGTTCACGATTTCATGCAGTTGCTTCAGGAAAAACTTGACGAGCAACTTGAAGTGCCTCCCACAACCAAGATCATTGAAAAACCTTTCTGATAAGATATGGCTTCCTCCAGGCAACAAACATTATTCGAGAATGCAAACAACGGCCAGGATCCGCCTAAGCCCGTCAACGTTGCCTCAATTCCGCAGAGAAGTCCTTTTCGCTATCCTGGTGGAAAAACCTGGTTTGTCCCCACATTTCGAGACTGGATTGCGAATCAGCATCCTAGGCCGAAAATGTTAATCGAACCCTTTGCCGGTGGAGGAATCATCAGTCTTACTGCCCTCTTTGAAAGACTTGTATCACATGCACTTATGGTGGAAATTGATGAAGAGATAGCGGCAGTTTGGCAATCGGTCATAACTGGTCACAGTGAATGGATTGCAAAGAAAATCCTTTCGTTTAACTTGACGAAAGAAGCGGTCATCAAAGAAATTTCTAAAAGCAAGGTGGATGATAAAGAAAAAGCCTTTCAAACTATTTTGAAAAATAGAACTTTCCATGGAGGCATTCTTGCCGAAGGGTCGGGGTTCCTGAAGTATGGTGAAAACGGTAAAGGAATCCAGTCCCGATGGTACCCAGCAACGTTGGCTAAACGATTCAGAAACCTTACCTTCATTTCAGACAAAATAATTTTTCGGAAAGAGGATGGATTGGAAGTCATCAAAGAATATTCGCGACGGAAAAACGTCGTATTTTTTATTGATCCTCCTTACACAGCAGGGAAGAAAAAAGCCGGCAAGCGACTCTATAGCCACTACTCGATTGACCATGAGCGATTATTTACATTGTGCGAATCCGTAAATGGTGACTTTTTAATGACTTATGACGACGCAGATGAGGTCAAGGTTATGGCCCGACGCCATGGATTCCAGATGCGCCTTATCCCTATGACAAACACTCATCATGCAACCATGGAGGAACTGGTCATCGGAAAAGACTTATCCTGGATGGATTGTTATCCCGCTGTCCATGAACCAATAGTCGAATATCAAGCAACCAGTAAGAACCGGCTTAAAGAAAAAAATATCTAAGAAGAGAAAAGAGGGCCATCATGGAAATCGGATTTATCGGACTCGGCAAGATGGGCATGAACATGGTGACACGGCTCCGGCAGGGTGATCATCGGGTGCTGGTCTTCGACCGGGCAGAGGACCTCGTGACGCAGGCTGAGGGAATCGGAGCGGTCGGATCCTCTTCGCTTCAAGATCTTGTTTCGAAACTGGCCACGCCACGCGCAGTATGGATGATGGTGCCTTCCGGTGCGCCCACGGAAGAGACCGTTCAAGCCTTGGCTTCCCTGTTGGAACCCGGCGACGTGATCATCGATGGAGGCAACACGAACTTCCACGACGACGTCCGCCGGGCGACGGAATTGAAAAACCAACAGATTCATTACATCGACGCCGGAACCAGCGGGGGCATTTGGGGACTCCAGATCGGCTATTGCCTGATGATCGGTGGTGAAGAACCGATCGTGCAGCGGCTAGCGCCGGTGTTCACCACGTTGGCCCCAACGGACGGATGGGCTCACGTCGGCGGTCACGGCGCCGGACATTACGTCAAAATGGTCCATAACGGCATTGAATACAGCATCATGCAAGGGTATGCTGAAGGGTTCGAGTTGATGTCCAAAAGCGAGTACCGCCTTGATTTACCCAAGATTGCCGACCTGTGGATGCATGGGAGCGTCGTGCGGTCATGGCTGTTGGAACTCGGGGCCACGGCGCTCAAAGACGATCCCACGCTCGCCGGATTGCGAGGATACGTTCAGGATTCGGGTGAAGGTCGATGGATGCTGATGGAGGCGATGGACAAGGACGTCCCGGTCCCGACCTTGTCCGCTGCGCTCTTTACCCGGTTCCGGTCCAGGCAGGAAGAGTCGTTTTCCGAAAAAATGCTGGCGGCGCTCCGCAATGCGTTCGGCGGCCATAAGGTCAAAACGTCAACGTGAGTCGGATGAGATGACAAGGACCACACAACGGGAGCAGCCTGTGACGAGTCAGACCAATTCCGGTGTAAAAGTCGAACCCTGTACGCTCGTGATTTTCGGGGGATCCGGGGATCTTACCCGGCGCAAGCTCCTGCCGGCTCTCTACAATCTGGGGCTGGACGGGTTGCTCCCCTCCAACTACGCCGTGGTGGGAATCGGACGCAAGCCCTGGAGTGACGATGAATTCAGGAAAATAGCGCACGACGGCATCGAGCAATTTTCCCGGCAGTCCCTCCAACAGGACACGTGGACGGACTTTGCGCGACGACTGCATTATTTCTCAGGAGCCAGTGAAGATCTCACAATATATGAACGGCTCCGCGGACGAATCGAAGAAATCGAAACCCGGTTCAACTTGCCCAGCCATCGTATCTTCTACCTGGCGATTCCGCCCTCCTCTTTCGGACCTTCCTGTGAAGGGTTACGGCATGCCGGGCTGGTCTATCCGGTCGACCGGCCTGACCGCGTTTCCCGGGTCATCGTCGAGAAACCCATCGGTCATGATCTGGAGTCGGCCAAGGCCATCAATACGACAATCGGCGAGGTGTTCGATGAATCGCAAATCTACCGTATCGACCACTATCTCGGGAAAGAAACGGTTCAGAATATTATGGTGCTCCGATTCGCCAACAGTATTTTCGAACCCATCTGGAATCATAAATACATCGACCACGTGCAAATTACCGTGAGTGAAGAGGAAGGCCTGGGCACCAGGGCCAGTTATTACGAACACGCCGGGGCACTCCGGGATATGATGCAGAATCACATCCTCCAACTCCTCTGCCTGATTGCCATGGAACCACCCTATTCACTGGATACTGACGTCGTTCGTAATGCCCGCATGGAGGTCCTGCGGTCCCTCCGCCCCATCCGCGGCGATGACGCGGAGCGCGTCACCGTCCGCGCGCAATACGCCCAGGGCACCATCAAGGGCCAAGCCGTTTCCGGATACCGGCACGAGGCCGGCGTCAGACCGGATTCGACCACGGAGACGTACGTGGCCCTTCGATGTTACGTGGAAAATTGGCGGTGGTCGGGCGTGCCCTTTTATCTGCGGACCGGGAAAGCCATGCCGCGCCGGGCCTCGGAAATTGCCGTCCAATTCAAAGACATTCCGGAAATTCTCTTCAACGCCCCCACTCTCACGCGCCAAGCCCCCAACCTACTGACGTTTCGTATTCAACCACACGAGGGAATGGCCTTGAGAATTATGACCAAGAATCCCGGAAGCCGGGCAACACATCCCGTGGACATGAACTTCAACTACGGCGATGCCTTTGCCGCCCCATCGCCTGAGGCCTACGAACGGTTGCTGTTGGACGTGATGGCCGGGGACGCCTCGCTGTTCATGCGGCGCGACGCCGTGGAAGCCTCCTGGGCCTGGATTACGGATATTCTGGAAGGCTGGAACGCCCAAGGCAGCCAAGCGTTGCCTGAATATCCCGCAGGCACGTGGGGACCTATCGAAGCCGACAAGCTTATCGCAACCGACGACCAACAATGGCGGCTGGTGTGACGCCGGTTCCGGCTCATCAGCCTGAGACATCAATGATGTTCATTTCCCTCGCCGAGGCCTAGCCTAGCAAGAATACCCATGAGCCTTTCATCACTTATCGATAAAGATAAATATCTAAGAAATGAAATCCGAGATGTTTTTCAATTATCACAGTTACGACTAAAGTTAGAAAAAACCCATCCATTACTGGCACCGTCCAAGACAACTAATTCCCAGTTAGTTGGGGTAGCCTTTGATTATCTTCTGCGGTTCTACTTGGAAAGACTCAATGGTCTCCCATATGACCGCGAAAATCAGTGGGTTGCAGAAAAAGCAAAAAATATACTGTGTGAATCTTGTGAGAGTACTCAAATCGAAAATTTTGAATGCCTGGAGCAAGAATCCACAAAAATCAATCAATGTTCTAAGAGAGAATCGATGATGGCAGTCAGCTTATCACTTCATTATTCTGATTCAGTTCTTCAATCAGCCTATGAGCATAGCCTTGAAATAATCGAGAAGGTTAAAAGTCTGCAAGAAAACTTCTTGGAGACCGGCCGGTTATCACGAGAACTTATCAGACAAACCTTGCGCATGTCTTATATTGATCCTGTTCTTCGATCGGGACGAGGAGTTGAATACATAGGTACAGATGC
>Ga0209021_1001562_pt1 | contig 22294 bp, 21 predicted proteins | sample PinacodermFT_FD_187299 | JGI IMG/M metagenome (GOLD analysis project Ga0209021, IMG submission 187299) | Host-associated microbial community of the marine sponge Aplysina aerophoba from Gulf of Piran - sponge pinacoderm, lysed by freeze-thaw... | ecosystem: Host-associated > Porifera > Sponge >... | reverse complement strand
CAACTCCACCTTCACACGCTACGGCTTCCGGGGACAATACGGCTACGCGGCAATAGTGCTTGGCGAGGAGTCGCGGCAGATTACCGATGCCGGGCGGACCCGGAGCGGACCTTTCCAAACCGCCCATGCGCCACTGGCAAGCCCACTGGCGCCAGCCCCACCGGCACGGGCAGCGCCAGCTAGCGCGGCTGCCGAAGCAGCCAGCACCGACGACTTCCAACGCCTCAGCGGCACCACCGGGTTGTACATCGACAACCTGTCGCAGCCACGGCTTACGGCAGAGCTCCGATGGCGCAATATCCCCCTCGCCAACGGCCGCTTCCACGGCCAGGACCACTCGGAGGGCTGGGGCATCTTCCACACCAACGCCTACCTAGGCGCATTCGGCGCCAAGCGGCAACTACAACAGTGGCCGGAACCCTCACAGTTCCGGCGCTGCTGCAAAAGGTTCGCATTAAGACAGCAGGCTGCTTCTGCGGAACGGAGGCTTTCGGGGGGTTCTTGTGTAGCCCGTGTATTGGCCTAAGTGCCTCCAGTGCTTGCGTGTGGTGATGACGAAGGTGGATCAATGCCGGTGGCTTTGCCGCATTCGCCTGGGGTGAGGCCATTGCCCATAAGCCTTGAGACCGTGGTGCTTGCTACTGAATGAGCATCAGTCTCAGCCGAGGGCCCGGGCGCTCATCCTGATGATTTCCCGGGTGGTGAAACCCACGTCACCGAGGGCCTCCTGGTAGCCGATCAGAAAGTCCTCAATGAGGCCCTCCTTTTCCATCCGGAGCTGGGCCGCATCCGTCTCCACGGCATCGAGCATGGCTTTGATGAGAGGGAGGTTGGCCTTGTTGGCTGTCATGATCTCATCCTTCACCTCGTCAAAGTGGGCCTTGAGCCACTCCTGGCCGTAGTTGAGGTGGAGGTATTCATCCTTCACCACCCCTTCGGTCACGCGACGGGCAAAAGGGTCGGCCACGGGAATGTAGATGTGATAGGCGGCGATGGAGAAAGCCTCGATCAGAATGGCCTGGATCAGTAGACAGGTGGCCACCTTGCCCTCGGCCAGAGCAGCCTGGAAGTTGTTTCGCAGGGGCGCAAAAAAGTTCTTTGCGAAGTCCATATCAGGCGTCACCTGCAAGTTCCTGCCACAGGCCTGGAAGCCACGCATGTGCTTCATCTCCATGCGGGCCAACCGGCCCAACTCCTCCGCTTGCTCCGGCAACAGGGTGCTGATGGCCTTGTAATTGTCGCAGGCCTCATGCTCCCCCTCGATCACGATGCCGTTGATGCGGCTGTAGGCGTCTTTGTAGGCTGCCGACGTGAAGTCGGGGAGGGAGACAACCAGGTCAGCCGCTGGGGCAGAGGGATCCGGGTTAGGCAGAGTGGCAAGAACCGACATGAATCCTGGTGAGCTGTGAATGGTTTTACACTCTATCCGAAGATTCAAGGGTTCTTCGCGGAGGCCATGAACTGCTCAGCAATGTGGTAAACGTTGCCGTCCACCCCTGCACCAGCTTGCGGTGCAGGGCGGTTCCCAAGGACGCAGTGGCTCCATGGGGAGTGCCCACAGTCCCTGAGCGGCTCAGTGCCCTTGTGGTCCAGGCGCTGGAGCAGCGACCCTCCAACGACAGGCCAGCCGGTGGTGTGGGTGGTGGCTCGGCAACGGCTTGCTGAAGCTGCACCAGTTCTGGCGCCAGATGGAGCATCAGGCTGGTTTCTGCCAGTCCGGCATGGAGATCTTCACAATGCTCAGGATCTCCGACGAGGTCCGTTACCCCTTCCACGTCCCAGAGGAACCAGGCATGGACACCCAATTGGGGGTGACGTCCGTGCACCTGCCGTGCGGCCACGTCCAGGAGACTGATTTGTCCGCCATGGCCATTGAAGAGCACCAACCGCTGGAAGCCCGCCTGGACCAACGGTTCGGCAATGGCCTCCACCTGGGCCAGCATGACGTCTGCCGACTGGGTGAAGCTCAGTCCAAAGCCCCGGTGCTCCGGTGCAAAGCCCAGACTTTGCAGTGGCAGAGACCAGATCGGCAACCGGGGAGGCAGAGCTTGCAGAACCTGGTGAAGCACCTGCTCCGCAAAAAAGCCGTCGGTCCCCAAGGGCAAGTGGGGACCGTGTTGCTCCAGGCTCCCCCAAGGCACCACAACGGTGCTGCTGTCACGGGAAGCGGCACGCTTCGCCTCCGGCCAACTGAGGTGGTGGAGACCACGGTGCTGCTCGGAGTGCATGGGGAGAGTAACGATTCGGGGCAATCGGTCCATAATGCCCTCAGCCCATGCTTCTCCGATGAAGGCGAAAGACGTCGGACATTCCACGAAACGAGACGTCAGTCTCTCGATCCTCAAGATCAACAAATCCGAGGCGCGGCAGCGGACCACGGACGGCTCACCGCCAACAGAAAGCTCACCGGCGGCACTTGCCGGTCCCGATGAGGAGGCGCTACCCGCTCCACCGGGCGGTCGTCGTGACGGCGCTCATCAGGGGGACGGGGCGGACCTGGCGTCCTACACACCCCGCAGCGTGGATGACGTTGACTTTGATGAAGAAGCCTTCCAGTCGGCTCTGGACGGCAGCGCCAGCGTTGGCGCCAAAGGGGAGGAGGTCTCCGGAACCGTGATCGGCCACGAAAGTGACGGTGTCTATGTGGACATCGGGGGCAAGGCGCCTGGCTGGATGCCCAAGCAGGAGTGTGGCTTCGGAGTCGTCACCGACATGGAGGAGCAGTTCCCCCAAGGGAAACGACTGAGGGTGTTGGTGACGGGTGAGCAGAATGCCGAAGGCATGGTCACCGTCAGTTGTCGGGCCCTCATGGTTCGGGATAGCTGGACAACCGTGACGCGCCTCGCCCAGGAAGCTGCCGTGGTGCAAACCGTGATCAGCGGCTTTAACCGTGGCGGCTGCACCTGTCACGTGGAGGGTCTACAGGGTTTTATTCCCCGCTCCCAACTGGTGGACGGGGAGAACCACAGTGCACTGGTGGGCAAAACCATCGGGGTCACCTTTCTGGACGTGAACCCCAAGACCTCCAAGCTGGTGCTTTCGGAGAAGCGAGCGTCCCGTGCTCGGCGCTTTGCGGAACTGCAGGTGGGGGACCTGGTGACGGGTCGGATCAGCGGACTGAAGCGGTTTGGCTGTTTTGTGGACCTGGGGCCAATCAGTGGCCTGCTGCATCAACGCTGCATCAGTGCCAGCCATGTCCGCGATGTACGGGAGGTGTTCACCGTGGGGGATACCGTCTCCGCCCTGGTAACGGATGTTGACGCTGCCCGTGGTCGCATTGCCCTCAATACAGCGCTTCTGGAAAACCTGCCCGGTGAAATGCTGGTGGCCAAAGCCGACGTCATGAGCCAGGCAGAACGGCGCGCCGAGCGGGCGCGAGCCCTCCTGTTTCAGGCCGGAAAGCAGCAGGAGGAGCCACCAGCGCCGGATCCGGTCTCGGAGACCCGGATCCCCGTTGCCAACTCCGACCGGGACCCGGTGTTGTCTTCACACGACCCCGGCTCGGATCAGCCTGCCGCTGTGCTGGTCCCCCCTACGCGTCCCGGAGCACCATTACCTGGAGACGACAGCAGCGCATGAGCGACTGGGAAGTGGATTTCTACAGCCGTCCGCTACTGGATGCGAACGGCCATAAGCGCTGGGAACTGCTGGTTTGTGACACACCGGAAGTCGACACCCCGCCGGAAACGGGGTTTCGTTTCTCCAAAGCCTGCCCAGCGGATCAGGTCAACTCCCTCTGGCTGGGAGAGGCTCTGGGTCAGGCGCTGGAAGATGCGGAAGTTGGAGGACACGGTCGCCCACAGCGATTGCGATGTTGGCGCCAGGCCATGATTGCCATGGTGCAACGGGCTGCCGAACCTCTTGGTCTGGCTGTGGTGCCTAGCCGCCGTTGCTATGCCCTGATTGATTGGCTCCAGGAACGGCAGCGTACGGTCTATCCCCGGCAGGACGGCTATCTGGCCGGCCCACGAGCTGTTCCCGTGCCAACAGCGCCCGCACCCGCCAGGCCCCTGCCCGACGCCGCCAGAGGCGACGCCTGGGAATGGGCGTCCTTGCCGTTGACCAGTTTGAGAGAAGCTCGGGATTGGCCGGTGGACTTTTCGAGTCTCACGCCTTTACCCGCCTCGGTTGCGTCAGAGGCAACCATCCCCGGTGTGCGCCTCTTTGCTGGAGACCGTGCCCTGGCTGTGGCGGGATGGATCGCCGGGTTGGAGCCTTTGAAATTAACCGTCAGCAACAACTGCATCCTTCTGGAGGCCGGCCTGGATCAACGTTGGCTCCTGGGCCGCTTGGACCCCGGCGAGGCCGAAGCTGCTGCCGTCACGTTTGCAGGATCCTGTCAGTCCACGGCCGGCCTACAGTTTCTGTCTGTACAAGACACTTCCCGAACGCAACACGTTTCCGGCTTCTGGCTCCTCCGTGATCAGATCCTGCCCTGATGGACGATCCTCCCTCTGCGCCTTTTGCAGACTGGCCAGACTCCACCTTCAACAGCCTGAGCTGTTGGACCTGGGTGGGCTGCTATGGGGGCTACTTCCTGCAGTGCAATGCCCTGGAAGGCTTTGCCCATGGGTTCTTTACACGCCATTGGTCAGGACGTGGTCCAGCGGAGTTGGCGGGTTATCTGAGCCCTGGCCTCACGGTTCATCGCCTACGCCAGGCGCATGGTGGTGTGGTGGTGGCGGCCCATGATGCGGTGGCGCCCTCCTGGCCGGAAGCGGATGGGCTCATCAGTACGACAGGGGGGCAAAGCCTCTGGGTGTGTGGAGCGGATTGCACACCGGTGTTGATAGCGGATCCCGGGACAGGGCATGTGGCGGCCTGTCATGGGGGTTGGCGCAGCCTGGCTGCTGGTGTGCTGTCCACGGCTGTGGAACGGCTCATGGACCAGGGAGCGGAACCTGCAACCTTGAAGGTGGCTCTGGGTCCGGGCATTTCCGGTCCCTGCTATCAGGTGGAGCGCTCCGTGAGCAGCAAGGTGGCTGACCAACTCCACGGGGACGGATTGCAACGGCTTCTGGCGATTGGCGACTTGAAGCAGGATCCCCGGCGCAGCGGCCAACCCTTGCGGGACCACCTGGATATTCGCGGAGCAGCCGCCTTGCAACTCCAGGATTCGGGCATTCCGGCCACCGCCATTCATACCTGTCCCTATTGCACCTTCACCGAGGCAAGGCTGTTCCACAGTTGGCGACGCGATCAGCGCAAGGCGGTGCAATGGAGCGGCATTGTGGGTCAGGCCATGGCCGGAGAGACCGTCTGAATCCAACCGGAACCAACAGCCACCGTCAGGGGCTCGGGAAGGGAACGGCATCGTTCCAGGGATAGATCTCCACCTGGATCCAGATGCCCTGCGTCCAGTAGATATCCCCCTTCACCAGGACCTCCACCTCCTCCCGGGATGGGGCTTCATAGACGCCAAAGACATGGGTGCTTCCCGCTGTGGGTCCCAGGGTCAGCAGCACGCCACGGGCGTGCTGTTCCCGCAGCCCTGCCAAGTGCTGCTCCCGGTAGGGGCCCCGTTTGGTGAGGGCATCTGCACAGTAGCGGCCCCAGAGCACGAATTTCATGGCCCGTAACGAATGGCTCTCCCATTCTCTCCCTTCAGTTGGCGGGTGCAGGGGAATCCAGTCCCTGGCGCAGTTCGGCGCAGAACGCCCCTGCCACCATCGCCGGATGATCGGATGGACCGGCCGCAGCAATCCGCTTCACGAAAGCGCTACCCACAATGGCCCCGTCACTTCCCCAGAGACGCACCTGCCGTGCATGGGCGGCGGTGGAAATCCCGAAACCCACGGCAACGGGTTGTCGGGCCAGGGATTTGAGTTGGCCAATCAAGGACGCAACCCGGTGATCCATCTGCTCCCGGGTTCCCGTCACCCCTGTCACGCTGACCAGATAGATGAAGCCGCGGCTGGTCCGGGCAATCCGGGCCATGCGCCGGGGGGATGTGGTGGGCGCCGCCAACAGCACCATGTCCAGACCCGCAGCCGCCACAGTGGGGGACAGTCGCTGCGCCTCCTCCAAGGGAAGATCGGGAACCACCAACCCCGCCGCACCAGCAGCGGCTGCACGGTCACAGAAGGCAGCCACCCCCACGTTGAGCAGGGGGTTGGCATAGGTAAACAACACCACGGGCACGTGCAGCCGTCCCCTTAGTCCGGACAGCATGTCCAGCACGCCGGCACAGGTGGCGCCCGCTGCCAGGGCGCGCCCAGCCGCAGCCTGAATCACCGGACCATCCGCTAGCGGGTCGCTGTAGGGAATGCCCAACTCCACAAGATCTGCCCCCTGGTCCTGCAATGCCAACAGACAGGCCGCCGTGGTGGCCAGGTCCGGATCACCAGCCATCAAAAAGGGCATCAAGGCACAACGCCCCTGTCGAGCCAGGGTCGCGAAGCGGGCGCCGATGGGACTGGCTTCAGGAGAAGGGGGATTCATGCCGGGGAAAACGTCCTTACTCAGCCGCTGGCCGGGCTGATGCGGCGCCAGGCTCGGAGTTGGTGGAAGACAGCAACTCCTGCCGCTCCGTTTCACTCAGGGATTCAAAACGGCGCAGCAACTCCTCGTCCGTGGCCTGGTCGTAGCGCTGGCGGTATTGCCTGCGCATTTGCATGAAGGTCATATCGCCGCGCACAACCCGCCAGCCATAGCTGGCCACCCAGAGGATCACCACCAACACCAGCAGTGCCGTGGATGCCAGCCCTGCGTTGAGTTCACCAAAACCCGCCCATTGCAACACCTGGGGGAGTATCCCGCCAAGGCCCAGAAGAGCCAGGCCCAGAAGAAGCACATGCCCTTTGGTCATGGCTCGTTATGGCGTCCTGCGGGACGCAGATTCACGAAGGGGGCAAGCAAAATCAACCCCGGGAACAAAAGAAACACCAACCCGTAGCTTAACAGCCGCTCCACTTTGCCCATAGCGTGCCAACGTCGGTGCAGCCAGGCCATCAAGGCCGCAGGGGCCGCGACGAGATAGGTCAACCCCAGAACGCCAACCAGTCCGGGAAGCAGCAAGTTGTCGAAAGACGGCAAGGGCATGGATCCACAGAGGAGGGGTCACACGGATTCAAGATACGTCCGTGTGACCGGAGTCGATGCCCGTGGCGGGATTCGAACCCGCACTGGAGCGATTTTAAGTCGCCTGTCTCTGCCAATTGGACTACACGGGCCGGCTTCGGGGCCGTGATCCGGAGCCTAGGGCAGACTGAATGGCCGTTGTCTCCGATCACGCCATGGTGAGGCCTGAGCAGTTCATCCCTCCTGTGGGCACCCCGGCGCGTCAGCAGTTGGTGGAATGGGTTGGCAACGGGCAATGCCCTTGTGTGAAGCCCGGATCAACGGTGCAGGTCGGATGCTGACGGTCGAGAACCTTCAATTTCGCTATGGGAACCAGTCCCACCAGCAACCGGCCGTGCTCCGGGACGTGAGTTTTGTGGTGCAAGAGCCCCGGATTGTTGTGCTGCTGGGCCTGTCCGGATCCGGGAAGTCCACGTTAATTCGCTGTCTCAACGGGGCACTGATTCCCCAGCAGGGGCGGATTGTTTTCCAGGGGGTGAATCTCCACAGCTCGCCCCGTTGCCGGCGCCGTTGCCAGCACCGCATGGGCACCGTCTATCAAAACCATGCCCTGGTGCAGCGGCAGACAGCGCGGCAGAACGTACTGAAGGCTTTCGTCAGTACCCGACCATGGCTCGCTTCATTCTTGCCGCCGGGTTCCAGGTTGCAGGAGCAAGCCCTGGCCATGTTGAATCTGGTGGGGTTGCTGGAGCAGGCCGATCAACGGGTGGACCTGCTCAGTGGCGGCCAGCAGCAGCGGGTGGGTATTGCCCGTGCCCTGGCCAATCGTCCTGCCCTGATACTGGCCGATGAGCCGGTGGCGTCCCTGGATCCCCAAACGGGCCAGGTGGTGCTGGACCTGCTACGCCGTCTACAGCGGCGCCTGGGGCTCATGGCCGTTGTCAGCCTGCATCAACCGGACCAGGCCAGAGCCCTGGCGGATCGCATCATCGGCATCCGCGCCGGCACTGTTGTCTTTGACCGGCCCAGTGAGGCTGTGGATCAAGGCTTACTCAAGACTCTTTATGATCAATCTTTTGGCCAGTCTTCATGATGGGCATTGGAACAGGAGAGATCAAGCGAACTGCCAGCATGGTGGCTTCTTGTTTCGTGATTCTACTCGCTTCCGCCTGCGGTGGTGGATCACGGGAATCCGCTACCGTCCGGTCCACGGCTGTGAAGCCCCTGGTGGTGGCCCTCGTGCCCGATGAGGATGCCGCCACTGTCATTCAGGACAATCAAGGGCTCAAGTCTTATCTGGAAACCGCGTTGGACGTGCCCGTGGAGTTGGTGGTAAGCACGGATTACTCCACCTTGATCGAGGCGGCCACGCGCAACAAGACCAACCTCACTTACTTTGGTCCACTGTCCTACGTGATTGCCCGCAGCAAGGCCCCCTTTCTCGAGCCCTTTGCCGTCCGGCTGAAGGACGGCGCCAGCACCTACAAAGCCGTGTTGATCGGCAACCGGGAGCAGGGCATTCATACCTTTGACGCCATCAGGGGGCAGACCGTAGCTCTCGGTGATCCAGCCTCCACCGGCTCCCGACTCTTCCCCCAAATGCGCTTGGCCGAAGCGGGTCTTCAACCGAACGTGGATTACGAGCCCGTGTTTCTGGGAGCCCATGATGCGGTGGCCAAGGCGGTGGAGCGGGGCACCGCAGCAGCAGGGGGATTGAGCCAGGTGATCTATGAAAAGCTTGTGGAGCAGGGCACCATCAACCCGGACAAGCTGGTGGTGTTGGGCACCTCCAGCGCCATCCCCCAATACCCCTGGACCATGGGCGGTGACTTGAACGAAGAGCTGCGCCACGCCATCAAACAGAGCTTTTACAACCTCAAGGATCCGGCCTTGCTCCAGCCCTTGCGAGCCGATGGCTTTGTCCCTGCCCGGGACAGCGACTACGACAGCGTTCGCCGTGCTGCCGAAGTGCTGGGGCTGTCGTTGCAGGACCTGACCACAGAGTCTTGAGAGCGTGGGCGCCGCCAACGTGCTGCCTCCCTTGCGACGGGTGCATCTGCTGCTTCTGACCATTGGCGCGGCGGTGGTTCTCTCCTGCTGGCAGGTGGGGTTGTTTGACGTTCAGCGCCTCTGGGATGGGGCACAGGGGTTGGGAGAGCTGCTGGGGGAGTTGTTCCCTCTCCGGGCTCAGCGCTGGCCCCATTGGCTGTTACCCCTCTGGGACACCCTGTGCATCAGCGTCGCCAGCACGGCAGTGGCAGTGGCTCTTTCGCTGCCCATGGCGCTTCTGGCCAACCGGCGCACGGCGCCCCACCCCCTGGTTCGGCACCTGGCCCGTGGTGTGCTGAATCTCCTGCGGGCTTTACCGGACTTGCTGCTGGCCCTGTTGCTGGTGGCGGCAGTGGGTTTTGGCCAACTACCCGGCACCATGGCCCTGGCCGTTCACTCCGTGGGCATGGTGGGCAAATTCATGGCCGAAGCCATGGAGCAGGCCGATCCGGATCCGGCAGAGGCACTGTTCAGCACTGGCGCCGACCGGCTCCAGGTGTTTGTCCATGTGCTGCTACCCCAGTGTTTGCCCGCCATGTTGGATTTGGTGTTCTACCGCTGGGAATTCAACATGCGCTCGGCCATTGTGCTGGGAGCTGTGGGGGCCGGAGGAATTGGTACGGAGCTGATCAGCGCCTTGCGGCTCCTGGATTACGGACAGGTGACGGCCCTGCTGCTGGTCGTTTTTCTGGCAGTCGCTCTGGTGGATCAGATCTCAAGCCAATGTCGAAAGAATTTCACCAGATAAGTGTTGCGAAATCCGTAAAGGCGCCGGGAATATTTGAAGGACCGAGCCCATGAAAGGCTGCTGAAAAACCAGGCAGACGATGAAATGAGAACAGATGTTTCATTGTCAACTCCGTGCTTGGCACCATAAACTCAAGCAATCATTCTCCACCCGGAGACACCAGTTGATGGGCACTTCCAGGCAGATGGGCACTTGCACCGGTGGGCGATTCGGTGGTGACTCCGTTGGTTGGTATCTCAGCAGGATTGGCAAGGAGCCCCTGCTCAGTCCCCGTGAGGAAATTGAGTTGGCCCATCAGGTGCAAGCTCTAAAAATCCTGACGGAGACAGTCCCTTACGCACAACAGACAGTTGAGCAGAGAAAAACTTTTCGTTCGGGGAGGCGCGCCCGTGACCGCATGATTGCCGCCAATTTACGACTTGTATTCAGTGTGGCCAAGAAATATCAGCACCAGGGCCTGGATTTGCTGGATCTGATTCAGGAAGGCACTATCGGCTTGGAGCGGGCAGTCGACAAGTTCAATCCCGGCATGGGCTACAAGTTCTCCACCTATTCCTATTGGTGGATCCGCCAAAGCATGGTTCGCGCCATTGACAATATGTCCCGCACCATTCGCCTGCCCATCCACGTTGGCGAGAGGCTCACCAGGCTACGGCGCGTGACCCGGGACCTGTCGCACCGTCTGGGGCGCCAACCCAACCGTCTGGAGCTCTCCCATCGCATGGAGATGACCCTGGACGAGCTGGATGAACTGCTGGCACAAAGCCGACCCTGTACATCCCTTGACGCCCATGCCCGTGGCGACGAAGACCGCAGCACCATCGGTGAGCTGATTGGTCAGACCATCGACCATGAGCCCCTGGACGAGATGGACCGTCGCTTGCAGCAGGAACACCTGGAGAGCTGGATGACACAACTGGATCAGCGGGAGCAGAAAGTTCTGCGTCAGCGCTACGGGCTTGAGGGGCACACACCCCGGACCCTCTCCGCCATTGGCGTTGACTTGAAGGTGTCCCGGGAACGGGTGCGGCAACTTCAGGAACGAGCCATCAAGAAGCTCAAGGCGTACGCGGCACAACACAAGGCGGCCTGAGACGTTCTCCTGTGGAGTGTCTTCAGGTTTTCGGCCTCGTTGCCATTGGAATCTGGTTGGCTTTGCTGGCCGCCATGGCCCGTCTGCTGCGTCAACGACGCCCGGATCAGCCCGAGTGGAGTCGCAAGGTTGTTCACCTGGGCGCCGGGCTGGTTCTACCCATGGCCTGGGCCACGGATATCGGTCGCACCGTTGCTTTGGCTGCTGCCGTTCTGGCCACGGTCCTGGCTGCCGTGAACCAGCGCACCCGACTGCTGCCAGGCCTGGAGTCGGTCAACCGCCACAGCTACGGCACCGTGGCCTATGGATTGTCCATTCTGTTGCTGCTCTGGTGGGGCTGGCCTCGGCACGCTGCCGTTGTTGTGGTCGCCGGGCTCGTGATGGCCTTTGGAGATGGGCTGGCAGGGGTACTGGGGCCGGCGTACCCTTCCCCCAACTGGTCCGTCCTGGGACAGCGGAAGTCCCTTCTGGGCACTACCTGCGTGGCCTTGGTGGCAACGATCGTGGGCTGGATGCTGCTGGGCGAGCAACTGAGCCTCAGCCAGTTGCTGGTTCTGGGGGTGGCGGCAGCCGGGCTGGAGCAGATCAGTGTGTTGGGGGTGGATAACATACTGCTGCCCCTGGGCACCGCTGCCCTCCTCAACCAATGGCTTGGCCCTTAGAAAGGGCTGTCACAGCCGTGGGCACGGCATCACGCACCGCATCCGCCAGGGCATCCAGCAACCGGGCGGTGGTGGCCAGATCGATGCAAGCGTCGGTGACGCTCTGGCCGTAGATGAGTCGGGAGGGATCTTCCGGGATCTTCTGATTCCCCTCCACCAGATGGCTTTCCAGCATCACCCCGAGGATATGGGATGAACCGTCCCGCACCTGTTGAGCTACGGACAGCAGAACCTCTTCCTGCCGGTGGAAATCCTTGCAGGAGTTACCATGGCTGCAATCCACCATGATGCGACGGCAGCAACCGGCCTGATGCAAGGTGGCTACTGCGGAGGCGATGTCCTCCTTGTGGTAGTTGGGACCCGCGGCGCCGCCCCGCAACACCAGGTGGGTGTCCGGGTTGCCGGTGGTGGAGACAATGGATGCCCGACCCCGGGTATTGATGCCCAGGAAATGGTGCGGACGTCCTGCCGAGACCATGGCGTTGACGGCTGTGGTCACCGTGCCGTCGGTTCCGTTTTTGAAGCCGATGGGCATGGAGAGGCCTGAAGCCATCTCGCGATGGGTCTGGCTTTCCGTGGTGCGGGCGCCAATGGCTGTCCAACTGATCAGATCGGCGATGTACTGGGGCACCACCGGATCCAGCAGTTCCGTTGCTGCGGGGAGGCCCAGATCGGCCAAGTGGAGCAGCAGGCTACGGGCCAGGCGCAGACCTGTGTTGATGTCATAGCTGTGGTCCAGGTGGGGATCGTTGATCAGTCCCTTCCAACCGACGGTGGTGCGGGGCTTCTCGAAATACACCCGCATCACCACCTCCAGACTCCGGCGGTGGCGCTCGTGGAGTTGCTTCAGCACAGCCGCCACCTCACGGGCCGCACCCACGTCATGGACGGAACAGGGACCCACGATGACCAGTAAACGGGGATCCTTTCTGCTCAACAGGTCCTTGACGCGTTGCCGAGCTTCCAGGACCGTCCGGGCAGCGCGGGGCGCCAGGGGAAGATCACCCAGCAAAACGGCAGGGGCAACAAGTGGCCGTGTCTCGACCACATGGAGATTGGATGTACAAACCATGGCGTCCGGATGCCGTGCTCAAATGTAGGCAAAGATAGTCCCGAGGCCTTAAGGAATCTCCATGCTTGCTGCCTACCGCCAGGCTGCCGCTGAACGACGCAGCCTGGGAATTCCTCCTCTCCCCCTCAATGCCGCTCAAACCCAGGCCCTGACAGCACTGCTCCAGGATCCGCCAGCAGGGGAGGAGGACCTGCTGCTGGAGTTGTTGCGGGAGCGGATTCCCCCCGGTGTGGATGAAGCCGCCTACGTGAAGGCCACATGGCTGAGTGCCGTGGCCACAGATACGGTCGCCAGCCCGCTGGTGTCCCCGTTGGACGCCACCCAACTGCTGGGCACCATGGTGGGAGGATACAACGTGGCGGCGTTGCTGGAACTCCTTGAGAGCCCGGACGAGGCCATCGCCGCATGTGCAGCCGCGGGGCTGAGCGGCACCTTGCTGGTGTACGACTCCTGCAACGACCTGCTGGAGCGGGCTGCCACCAATCCTTTTGCACGCCGTGTAGTGAACTCCTGGGCAGCAGGGGAATGGTTCAGCAGGAAACCACCGCTGCCGGAAGAACTCACCGTCACCGTCTTCAAGGTGGCCGGTGAAACCAACACCGACGACCTGTCCCCCGCCACCCACGCCACCACCCGGCCGGACATTCCGCTCCATGCCCTGGTCATGCTGGAGCGGCGTGACCCACAGGCCCTGGTCACCATCGCCCGGTTGAAGGAGCGTGGTCATCCCGTGGCCTACGTGGGGGACGTGGTGGGAACAGGCAGTTCCCGCAAGTCCGCCATCAACTCCCTGCTGTGGCACATCGGCCAGGACGTTCCCCACGTACCCAACAAGCACCGGGGCGGCGTCATTCTGGGCGGCAAAATTGCCCCCATCTTTTTCAACACCGCCGAGGACTCCGGAGCGTTGCCCCTGGAGTGTGACGTCAGCCAACTGAACACCGGGGACGTGATCACGATTCGCCCTTGGCAGGGGACCGTCACCAACACCGCCACCGGGACGGTTGTGAGTCGTTTCACCTTGCAACCCGGCACCATGGCCGACGAGATTCGCGCTGGTGGGCGGATCCCCCTGCTGATTGGCCGGGCCCTCACCGATAAGGTGCGCCAACATCTGGGATTGCCACCGTCGGAGCTGTTCATCCGGCCCGGCCAACCTGCGGATGAGGGAACGGGCTTCACCCTGGCCCAGAAGATCGTGGGTCGGGCCTGTGGCCTTCCAGGGGTACGACCGGGCGCCAGTTGCGAGCCCATGGTCGCCACCGTAGGCAGCCAGGACACCACCGGTCCCATGACGCGGGACGAGATGAAGGAACTGGCCTGCCTGGGCTTCTCCGCGGATCTGGTGATGCAGAGCTTCTGCCACACTGCCGCCTACCCCAAACCCGTGGACCTCCGGACCCAGAAGGAGCTGCCGGATTTCTTTGCCCAGCGGGGTGGGGTGGCCCTGCGGCCGGGAGACGGCATCATCCACAGTTGGCTCAACCGCATGTTGCTGCCGGACACGGTGGGCACGGGCGGCGATAGCCACACCCGTTTCCCGCTGGGTATTTCCTTCCCGGGCGGCTCCGGGATCGTTGCCTTTGCCGCCGCCTTGGGGGTGATGCCCCTGGATCTGCCCGAATCGGTCCTGGTGCGGTTTTCCGGGGCGTTGCAACCCGGCATCACCCTACGGGACGTGGTCAACGCCATTCCCTACGTGGCCATCCAGCGGGGACTGCTCACCGTGGCCAAGACCAACAAGAAAAACGTCTTCAACGGCCGGATCATGGAAATCGAAGGCTTGCCCGACTTGAAGCTGGAGCAGGCCTTTGAACTCACCGACGCCACTGCGGAACGCTCCTGCGCCGGCTGCACCATCGCCCTGTCCGTCGCCACGGTGACGGAGTACCTGCGCAGCAACGTGGCCCTGCTCAACAACATGATGACCCGGGGCTACCAGGATGCCCGCACCATTGCGCGCCGCATCGCCGCCATGGAGGACTGGCTCGAAAACCCCCGGTTGCTCAGGGCCGATGCCGATGCGGTCTATGGGGAAACCATCGACATTGACCTCAACACCGTCACGGAACCCCTCCTGGCTTGCCCCAACGACCCGGACAACGTCAAACCCCTCTCCGCGGTAGCCGGTGATCCGGTACAGGAGGTGTTCATCGGCTCTTGCATGACCAACATCGGCCATTACCGAGCAGCGGCAAAGGTGCTGGAGGACGTGGGCAAGGTGAAGGCTCGCCTCTGGGTCTGCCCTCCCACCCGCATGGACGAGGAGACACTCAAACAGGAGGGACACTACGCCACCATGGCTGCGGCAGGCTGTCGCATGGAGATGCCGGGTTGCTCCCTCTGCATGGGTAATCAGGCGCGGGTTGATGACAACACCACGGTGGTGTCCACCAGTACCCGGAATTTCAACAACCGCCTGGGCAACGGTGCGCAGGTGTACCTGGGTAGCGCCGAACTGGCGGCCGCCTGCGCCGTGTTGGGCTGCATCCCCACCGTGGCCGAATACCATCGGATCGTCAGCACCAGAATCAAGCCCCTGGCGGCGGAGGTTTACCGCTATCTGAACTTTGATCGGATTCCCGGCTTTGCCCATGGGCAAGGGGACAGCAGCGACGCTTCCAAAAGCCCGGTTCCGGCAGAGGCGAAGATCTGAATGGGCGGCAAGGCGGCAGCATCATGTTTGGCACACCCTTGAAAGCCTCTGCGGTTCGTAACCTGCTGCAGCAGCGCTCCCTGGCGGTGGCGGCCACGGTGCTCCTCACCGGACTGGGGGCCGCCTGGACCGCGGTGTTGCTGAAAAACGGCATGACCAGGGTGGTGGGCTGGCGGCTGGGGCTGGTGGAGCAATTGGAGCCTGTCCTGGGTCGCGCCACTCCATGGTTGGTGTTACCCATCGTCACCGGCCTGGGTGGGCTACTGGCAGGTTTACTGGTGAAGCACCTAGCGCCCGCCGCCCACGGCTCGGGCATCACCCAGGTGATGAAATTCCTCCAGGGGCAGCGGGTGCCCATGAGCATCCGCGTGGCGGTGGTAAAGCTGCTGGGCGGCATCCTGGCCATTGGCAGTGGCTTCCCCTTGGGGCCGGAGGGTCCTGCGGTGCAGATGGGCGCCTCCGTAGCCTGTCAGATGGCCACCAACCTGAGGGCGCCGCGCTCCTTCTTGCGCCTGATTGTAGCCGCGGGCGGCGGTGCGGGCATTGCGGCGGTGTTTAACGCCCCCCTCGGCGGGTTCATCTACGCCATCGAGGAACTGCTCCACAACGCCAGGCCCGTGGTGCTGATGCTGGTGTTGTTCACCACCTTCATGGCCGACACCTGGGGTGACGTGCTGAACTGGATCGGCTTTGGCCAGGACGAGGGCTTTACCGCAGCAGTGAGCCTGGAGGTGAGCAAGACATTTGATCTGGCGGACTTCACCTTTCGTCCTGTCGATGTTCTCTACCTCGTCCTTCTGGGCTTGGTGATTGCCGGGCTGAGTGAGCTGTACAACCGCTACGTGATGGTCATGCAGGGTCTGTGTGGCCGGGTGTTCGGCCCGCGGCCAGTGTTGCGCATGGCCTTGTGCGGCCTGCTGTTGGGGCTGATCTTTGCCCCCCTGCCCGCGGAATTTGCCGATGGAGCCGCCCTGAAAAAGCTTGTGGCGCTGGACCTGCGGGACGGCACCACGGATCTGGGCGCCAATCTGGCCATTTTTGTGGCCATGTTTTTCACCACGGGCCTGGCGGCGGCATCCGGTGCGCCAGGGGGCCTCTTTGCCCCCATGTTGATCCTGGGGGGCGCCGTGGGCCTGGTGGGCTCTGCGCTGCTGCAAACCACCACCGGTTACGCACCCAGCAGCTTTGTGTTTGCAGGGATGGCCAGCTTTGTGGCGGGCACGTGCCAGGTGCCCATTGCCGCCACGTTTATCACCTTTGCCCTCACCAAGCAGATCGTGTTGCTGAAGCCCATGCTGGTGGCGTCGCTCAGTTGCTACCTGCTGGCCCGAGCCATCAATCGCCGCTCCATCTATGAACGTCAGTTGGAGCTGGAAAACCGGCACTCCGTCTGGGCGCCTCCACTCATTGCCCCGGTGAGCCTGCGCTGAGGAGCCGCCAAGCCATAGGCCCGGAGTCCCGCCAGCAGAAACCAGCCCGCCACATTGGTGCGCTCATCAGGCAAATCTGTGGCATGGATACTGGCAAGAAGGAGGAATGCCGCCAACCAGCCGCGATCCATTAGAGTAGTTGTGAACATGCCAGAGCGCACTACCTTCATCACTATCCAGAAGCATGTCGCTAGCAATAGCAACGCAGCAGGCAACCCGAAGCTGACACCCAAATCCAAGGGCAAGTTATGAGGGTGAAAATGCCCACTAAATCCCATACGTAAGGAATATAGTTGACCAAAGGCAATTGCGCCCCAGCCGAGCCAGGGCCGCTCCAGAATCAACTGAATAGAAGCAGCCCACATCTCTAGGCGGGTATCACCGAGAGCACGATTTTGAAAAGACTCTGCTGCAAAGCGCTGCCATATGGCATTAGGAACCACAGACTGTGCAAGCTCCTGAAGACTCAAGGGATCAGCAGGAAGTATTGCCAGAACTATTGGAATTAAAGCAAGTAGAAGCAACGGCAGGAGCCAAGACCACGGTCCCAGAAGCAAGGGCACTGCCAATATCATCGCGCCCCAGCCATTACGGGATGCTGTTAACCACAAGCAAGAGCTTTGTAGCACTGCTAGAACTAGCACTACACCTCGCTGCCCCCAAGTCAAACGAGATTCTAGTAGGTGAGTCAATACTAGAGGCCAAGTCAGTGCTAACCAGGCTGCAGTGTTGTTGGCATGGCCAAAAAGTCCAGAGAGGCGGCCTTCTGGATTGCCTCCAGGAGCTACATACCAAATGATGAGATCCCCTGCCATAGACCAAGGCCCCCGCCAACCCAAGACCATTTGCCCCAGCCCGGTGATGAGAACGGGAACCGTCCCCGCCACCAGCCAGCCACTGCAACGCCGCCGTGCTTCTGGCGTTTCCAGGTAGGCCTGCCATCCCCAGAAGCACCAGAAAAGTAATAACCAATAGAGCAACACCAGCCAAGCAAAGCCTCCACTGACTGCCTGAGTAGCCCCAATCAGTATCAACCCCGCCACCACCAGCAGCACCCGGTTCAGCCCATCGCTCCAATAGGCCGTAAAACCCTTGTGCCATGTAACCAACACGACGCTAGCCAGAAGCAGCAACCCGCCAAGCAGGGCGCTGCTGGTCAGGAAGAAGAGACCCAACTGCACCGCTACCCAGCCCCAGCGCGGCGCACCGACAGGGCAGTGGACTTGAAGCCAGGACAGACAACCCATCGGTATGGAGCGTTACGTCAATATCTTATCCTACTAGCAGGTGACCACGGCGGCAACATTAGGGAACCTCTGAAAAAGTCGCTTCAATCTCTGCTGGCTTTTGAAAAGCCTTGTAAAGACGGGAAGACAAGAGCCTGCTGGCACGTGATTCTGGCTTTTTCAGAGGTTCTCTAATTGCTTGAGGACAGTCTCGATGCACAACCCCATCTTCTTGTAATTGGTTGACGACCGCCTCCAGCGCTTGGCGTCCTAGGCGGCGGAGTTCATAGACTCCAGCTTCAGCTATAGTGGTGCCTTGGAGGTACTCCCAATGGGGTTGCTTTGCTGCCCGATCATCTAGAACCACGAGCATGGTGCCAGCCGTGGATTCCCTCACACAAAACACAAGGTGGGCCAGATTTTGGGCTGAGCGGTCTGTATAATGCACCAACCTTCCAGCGTAGAAGTGCAAGGAAGGCTTATGAGGGCCTACCATTACCAAAGGCTCACCAGAGCGACTCTCATCCTGAACGGCTTTTGCTATGACGCGCAGGGGGGCTTGATTCAGTTGATCCATCAAGTTGCCAAGTGGCAGCAAACCTAATGGGACCCAGAGAACCAAGATGAGCTGCAGGGTCAACAGCCAGCCCCACCAACGCTTATAGAGAGAAAGTGCCGTTAATCCTGCTGCAATTAACCAAATCAGTCCAATTCGAGCGATAATATTGGAGATAGTTTGTGAAGTCTGTAATTCCGCACGCAGGGCTGGCGCATCGGAAAGTCCATCAAGCAAAGGTACCCACAGCGCTGGCGTGAGCAGCCAAAATCCAACGACAGCAGTCAGAGCAACGCTGGTCCAAGCGGCTCCCCAACTTCGTCCTCTGCCTACTTCACGTTGCCAATCCCCCGCTGTTAGACCCACCAAGAGACCAATAGCTGGCATAGCTGGGAGTACATAGCTGAGATACTTTGTGGTGGCCATGGTGAAAAACACAACAACAACAAGTAACCAGCAGGCCGCAAAAGAACGTAGGGAAATTTCCGGAGAGCAAGAAAATTTTGGTGTTGCCTTATGATGGAGGCGCGCAAACCCTATCCAGGCACTATGAAGGGCCATGGGAAATTGCGGCATGGCTCCAATCAATAGGATGGGTATATAAAACCAGAAGGGTCCACTGTGGCCGCTGACTACCTGGGTAAAGCGCTGAATATTGTGGTAGCCGAAAAAGGCTTGGATAAAGGCCGAACCCTCTGCCACGAATTCCGCCACATACCAGGGCAACGCCACCAGCATTACCAAGACCAACCCTTTGAGGGGAGAGAGGCAGCGCCAGAGCAAACCCAGTTTTCTCTGGTGGCAGCCAAAGAGCATGCAGGTTAGACCGGCCAAGACCAGTGCCACGGGTCCTTTGGTGAGCACAGCAAGTCCAAGTGCCACCCATGGCCCCACAGGTAGGCGCTGGCTCCGCCTAGCCCAGTGCTGCCAAAAGCCCAGCAAGCTCAGGGTGAGCAGGCATGTCAATAAAAAGTCGCTGAGAGCTGCTCGAGACCAAACCAACACCATAGGCGAGAGGCCAAAGCCCAGGCTGGCAGTCAGGGGCACCAACCAATGGCCACCATGATGGACTCTGGCACCGTGTTGCTGGGGCCAGCACCAGAGCACATCCGCCAGGGCCAAGCTGACCACCGTTGCCGACAGCGCTGAGGGCAAGCGGGCTGCCAAGCTTCCCAAGGGATCCAAAGACGGGGGAAGCAGTTGATAACCCAGGCCCATGAGCCAGTAAACCAGGATTGGCTTATCAAAACGGGGCATGCCATTGACCCGTGGCGTGAGCCAATCACCGCTCTCCACCATGTTTCGCGCTGCCGCCGCAAACAGGGGTGGCGTCTCGTCCACCAAGCCCGTTCTGCCCAGTTGATTGAGAAACAGAAGAACAGATAACGCTGCCACTCCAGCCATCAGCAGCCACCAGGTATTCGAGAAACGGGTCTGGGCAGGATGATTCGGAGTTCCGGAAAGCAGAGATCGTGTATGCATAGAGCCCGGAAAAGCAGTCGTTGCAAAAACTCTCTGCTAGCTTGGCACATCAAGGAACCTCTGAGAACTCTCTTGCTTCAGTCCTGGGCCGTCGAAAAGCTTACTTCGACGGGTAGAAGATCGGGTGAATCAGTTGGGACTGATCCGGGTTGGCTTGACCCAGCAGCAGCAACACCAAAATCCAGGCCCTGGATCGAATGACCTGAAACGGCAAGCGTACATGTCCAAATCCAAACCGTCTGACGTTTACGGTTGGCTGAGAGACAGGGGCGTAGTTGGATCCGGTGTCCCGGAATCAGCGCATGACCCTGTGATGCCTATGGTAAAATTGTCTATAGGTTGGCCTTGTCAAGAGAAGATGCGACCCAGCTTCACAGTTGAGAACTTCACGGTCAAGAACTTCAAGAGCTACCGTCAGGCGACTCTGAGGCTGGCGCCTCTGACGCTCCTCATTGGGGCCAACGGCTCCGGCAAGAGCAACCTGATCGAGGCCTTGCGGCTTCTGTCATGGACTGCCCAGGGCAACACCCTCGGCTCCATCAGCTCTGCTGTGCAGGAGAAGAGTGGAATCCGGGGGACAGTGCAAGACCTGGGCTTCAGAGGCAACGATGGGGCCGTCTCGTTGATGTGTCACACAACCCATGACACTTGGAATTCATATGCCATCAGCCTGGAGCGTCATGAGGGCAGACTCCATCTTTCCGACGAAAGGCTGACTGGAGAAAGTCAGACAGTCCCACTGTTTGAGGTTAAGGCCGCCCATTGGACAGAGGGAAGTGTCCAGGTGGCCTGTAACAACTTCGCCCGCGGTGGTCTGAAACCACAGGTCACCTGCAATGATCAGATGCCAATCCTGCATCAACTCCAGAGTTCGGTACGCTTCACGAATAATCAAAGGTGGGCACAGGAGAATATTCCCCAGCTTTTGAAGCAATACCAGAATTTGTTGTCCAGCAGCGTGTTTTTGGATCCACAGCCATCTGCCATGCGTAACTATAGCTTCAAGAGCGAGCGCGGGCTGAGTGGGAACGGAGCCAATCTATCCGGCGTTCTACACAACCTCTGCTCCCAGCCTGAAACAAAAGACGAGCTGCTCAAGTTCATCAAGACCCTTCCGGAGCAGGACATCAAGGACATTACGTTTATCGAGACAGAGCGGGCTGAGGCAATGGTCAAGTTGACCGAGACCTTTGGTGACGTGGAGTCCCTATACGATGCCACCCAGCTTTCCGACGGTACACTTCGCGTGCTTGCCATTGCAGCGGCAGTTCTGTCGGCGCCGTTGGATAGCCTCATCGCCATTGAAGAGGCTGACAACGGCATCCATCCCAGTCGAGCAAAGCAATTGCTGGAAAGTCTGTTGCACACTGCGCACCAGCGCAATCTCCGGGTGCTCTTCAGCACCCACAACCCTGCCTTGCTCGATTCTCTGCCAGACGATGCAGTACCTCATGTGGTCTTCTGTTACCGCCACGGCACGGACGGCGCCAGTCACCTGATTCGGCTGGAGGACATCCCGAACTATCCGGCCCTCATCGCCCAGGGCACCGTTGGTCGTTTGATGACCCGGGGGATCATCGAGCGCTTCGCCAAACACGGCCTGGAACCCGAAGAGCGCAAACGACAGCTCCGTGCCTGGCTGGCGAAACTGCGGGAGCCGGTGGCATAGGGAACCATGGGGGAGATTGTGATCGTCGATACCAGCATCCTGCTCAATGTCTTGGATGTGCCGGGCCGCAACCAGAATCGGAAGAGTGTATTCAGGGATTTCGAAGCGTGCATCAGTAGGAAGGCCACGTTTCTTGTGCCTTTGGGGGTGGTCTTGGAGACCAGCAATCACATTGCCCGGATCAGCGACGGAAACAAGCGGCGGAAACATGCCGAGGCTTTTCGAGATGAGATGACCAAGGCTCTGGCGGGAGATCCGTCGTGGGGTCTGATCCTGCTGCGAGACGGTAAGCATGAGCAGCAACTCCACAGTTGGCTGAACGGCTTCCCGGATGAGGCCACAAGGGGTATCGGTTTGGTTGACCTATCCATCATCAGGGAGTGGGAAGCGGCGTGCAAACGACACTCCTTGAGTCGCGTCCGCGTCCGCATCTGGTCCCTTGACAAGAATCATCTCGCAGGCTACGACCGCAAGCCCGGGTAGTGAATGCCTTGCCACACCAGGCCGCGGCAGCCGGGGGGTGCGGATTTCACTGATGCCAGCCCCTATGCCGGGTCAGACATGCACCTCTCCGTTCGGCAGCGGGTTCCGCCCTGGACGGTATGACACTCCTGGATACGCATATGGCTCC
>Ga0209021_1001544_pt1 | contig 22494 bp, 21 predicted proteins | sample PinacodermFT_FD_187299 | JGI IMG/M metagenome (GOLD analysis project Ga0209021, IMG submission 187299) | Host-associated microbial community of the marine sponge Aplysina aerophoba from Gulf of Piran - sponge pinacoderm, lysed by freeze-thaw... | ecosystem: Host-associated > Porifera > Sponge >... | reverse complement strand
TTTCGTTTCGGCGCTCATCCACAGGGTCTCCAGAATCGGGGCGGAACGGTCGCGCCTATGCAAGCCCATCCCGCGCCTGCGCGCAAGTCCGGGTGACCCGCCCCTGTCATTAGGGACTTGCCCCGGCCGGCTCGCTAGCTGCGATTGCCGTGACGGTCGCTACGAACTGCGCCAGCCAGTCGAAAAATCGAGCTTACGCAGAAACTCGAAGGTGTTGCACCAAGGCACATCGAGATCCCGGCAAACATCTGGGATATGCCGGTTTGCCCGCGTCCTCTTCGGCCGAGATGCCTCGGTCGTGACCACGCATCGCCCGCCCGGAACGGCGAGGGCATGCGCAACAAGAAAGGGATCGCGCCCCATCTTGGCGATTTCCTCATCGGTCAAATCGTCTGCGTATCCCTGCCGTATTACTCTGTCGACCAAGTCCGGGTTAACGGATTCGCCCAATAGCATGCGGTGTTTGCAGTCTTTCAGCCAGCACGACAGGGGATCGCGGCCTTCGATAAGTTCTTCATATATTTCCTGGGGAATTTTCGCTTTTCCTTGTTCCCCCAAATGCGTAAGCCATGACCAGAATTCGGGAACACGAGCAACGGGATAGTAGTCCCGGTTTGCATCGATTAGAACATTGGAATCGAGAAGATAAAGCAAAATATGTTCTCTATATGGGCCTTGCTGTTTCGATCAAAGTCTGGACATTCTTGGGACTTACGCCGAGAATCGTTGCGGCCTTGGAAGTCGTTAGCGCTTTCGCGTCGAGCATTCGTCGTGCAAGACCGATCAAAGCATTTCCGACGCGGTGCTGTCTCACAATATAGTAGGAGGGGCCCCCTTGTTGCTCATCTGTCCGTGCGCGCCGGGCAGCACGTGCCTGATGCCATTGCGAACGAAACCGCTCGGCAAGCTCGCTATAGATGTTTTGTTCTATAATTCCGGCCCGCAGCGCGGCATAAGCAACCATACTGCTGCTCAGATTGCGTGATTCCGCGAAGGACGTGACGACTTCGGCCGCGGTATCCAGGCTTTCCGAACGGTCGATCGCCAGTAATTCCTTTTCTCTGGCCGGCAGTAGAAATGTGCTGGCCACGTCGTTACAGAACCGTTCGGTTCGGCTTTCGGCTCGAAAACCGCTGACGCCGGTTTGTCCCAAGAGCAGGTGCGTCAGCTCGTGCAGCAATGTGAAAGACCATGCCGACGGACTATCCCGGTCATTGATAACGACAAACGGAACAATATCGTCCGCCATCGCGAATCCTCGAAATGTTTCCACTTCGATAGCTGTATGATGGCTACCGAGGTCGCCCTTGAGCAATACAAAAATGCCGGCGGCCTCGGCGCGATCGCGCAATAGCGCGAAAGCAGCTCTGGCAGTCTTCTGTGCGCGGTAGTCCCGGTGATCCATGCCGAGCAGCTTGCGCAGCGATTCGACGGCTGCCGCCAAGCCATCGGCTATTGTCCGGGCGCCGACAAACGGCAAGGGCTGCGTCTCCTCTTCCTCCTCCAGCAAACAGCGAACCATGCTTTGGCGGGCCCTGACATCCCGAAGAAGCGCATCCAACAAAGCCTCGTCTGCGGCGGGGCCGTCGCCGGGCAAGGAACGGAAATCGACGCCGCGGTCTGCCTTCCGGGGCGGGGAGCGGAGATAGAATGTGAGAAGCGGGCGCCGATATTGCTTCGCCATCTTGACCAAAAGGGGCCGCGTCGGCTCGTTCGCGCCAGCTTCGAGAGCAGCGAGCCGGTCCGCTGCCCTGACACCTCGCGCGTCGCGAATGCCGAGCTTGCGTGCTGCTTCCTCGCGCGTCAGCCCCGCAGACCGGCGCGCCCAAGTCAATATCTGGGGATTCACTTCCGTCATGGCTTCGAACGCATCCTATCGCCAACGACCAGCAACAGCGAGGCCACGCTGCGGACTTGCCCCCGTCCGGTAATTCGGCAAGCTGGCGCGAAGTTGCGATTTTCTTTCATGACGGGAGGCGGGAGCCTTTGCAGATCGTTCCGTTCGAGGCGCCGCTCGGGGCGGAGGTGCGCGATCTCGACGCCTCGCTTGCCGTGAGCGCGGCCGAGGCCGGTGCGCTCTGCCGCGCGCTCGACGAGCATCTCGTGCTGCTCGCGCGCGGCCAGCGGCTCGACGATCCGGCCCTGATGGCCCTTTCGCGCCTCTTCGGCGAGCTCGACCCGCCGGGGCCCAACCCCTACGGCGCGCCCTTCCTGCCGGAGTTTCCGGAGATCAACGTCATCTCCAATGTGGTCGAGAGCGGCCGCCCCATCGGCAATCTGGGCGCGGGCGAGGCGGTCTGGCATGCCGACATGACCTACGTCGAAAAGCCGCCCAGGGCCGCCCTTCTCCATGCGCTGGAAGTGCCCGAAGGGCAGGGCGACACATATTTCGCCAACCAATTCGCGGCATGGGATGCCCTTCCCGAAGAGTTGAAGGGCCGGATCGGGGGGCTGCGCTGCGTCCATGACAGCGCACATAACAGCGCCGGCATGCTGCGGCGGGGATACGGGGAAATCGAGGATGTGCGCGAGACGCCGGGCGCACGCCAGCCGCTTGTGCGCACCGACCCGGCGACGGGCGGCCGGGCGTTGTTCCTCGGCCGGCGCCCACATGCGTGGGTCGTCGGGCTGGAGGTTGAGGAGAGCGACGCGCTGCTCGACCGCCTCTGGGCCCATGCTTGCGCCCCGCGCTTCGTCTGGCGCCATCGCTGGCGGCCGGGTGACCTACTTGTCTGGAACAATCTGGGCGTGCTGCACCGGCGCGACGCCTTCGACGCCAATACGCGCCGGATCATGCACCGCACCCAGATCCGGGGTGAGCGGGAGATCGCCTGAGGCCATGAAGCGCTTCTACAGGCAGGCGGAAGCAGTGCCGCTCGACCCGGACAGCTACGGCGTGGCGCTGGATGGCCGCCGGGTGCGCACGCCGGCAGGCCGGCCCCTCGCTCTGCCGAGCCGGGCGCTGGCGGCGGCGGTGGCGGAGGAATGGGCCGCTCAGGGCAAGACGGTGCAGCCCCGGACCATGGCGATGATGACGCTGGCGGCAACTGCGCTCGACCGTGTCGCCCCTCGTGCCGCGGAGGTCGCCACCGAGGTCGCGCACTACGGGGAGACCGACCTGCTTTGTTACCGCGATGCGGCCGGCAGGGAACTTGCCCGGCGCCAGAGCGCGGCGTGGCAGCCGGTGCTCGACTGGCTGGCCACTGCCCACGGGGTGCGTCTCAAGCCGGTCGAGGGCGTGATGCCGGCGGCGCAGGACGGGCCCGCGCTGGAAGCGCTCCGGCGCGCGGTGGACGCGCATGAGCCGTTCCGCCTGACGGCGCTCCATGCCGCCGTTGCCGCCACCGGATCCGCGGCTTTGGGCATGGCCCTGCTCGACGGCCGGCTCGATGCCTGCCAGACATGGCGCTGTGCGCGCATCGACGACGCTTGGCAGGCGGAGCATTGGGGCGAAGACGACGAAGCGCGCAAGCGGGGCGGCGCGCTGCGGGACGAACTCGCCGCTGTGGAGCGCTTCGCTGCGCTGCTGAACAAGGAGGCTTGAGGCCATGAGCGACATCGTGGACATGCTGGAAGCCAAACGCGCCCAGGCCCGTCTCGGCGGCGGCGCGCAGCGCATCGACGCGCAGCACCGGCGCGGCAAGTTGACGGCGCGCGAGCGCCTGGAGGTGCTGCTCGACGAAGGCTCGTTCGAGGAATACGACATGTTCGTCGAGCATCGCTGCGCCGATTTCGGCATGGAGGAGCAGCGCGTGCCCGGCGACGGCGTGGTCACCGGCCACGGCACCGTCAACGGGCGGCTGGTCTTCGTATTCAGCCAGGATTTCACCGTGTTCGGCGGCTCGCTCTCGGAGACCCATGCGGAGAAAATCTGCAAGGTGATGGACCGGGCCATGAAGGTGGGCGCGCCGGTCGTCGGCCTGAACGACTCCGGCGGCGCGCGCATCCAGGAAGGCGTCGCCTCGCTCGGCGGCTACGCCGAGGTGTTCCAGCGCAATGTGCTGGCCTCGGGCGTGGTGCCGCAGGTCTCGGTCATCATGGGGCCTTGTGCGGGCGGCGCGGTCTATTCCCCGGCGATGACCGACTTCATCTTCATGGTGGAGGACACCTCCTTCATGTATGTCACCGGCCCGGATGTGGTGCGCACCGTGACCCACGAGACGGTGAGCCATGAAGAGCTGGGCGGCGCGCGCACCCACGCGCGGCGCTCCGGCGTCGCGGACCTTGCGCTCGACAACGATATCGAGGCGCTGCTGCAGGTGCGGCGGTTCCTCGGCTTCCTGCCGTCCTCCAATCGCGAGGCGCCGCCGTTGCGGCCGACGGAAGATCCGATAGAGCGCCAGGAGCCGTCGCTCGACAGCCTGGTGCCCGACAATCCGAACAAGCCCTATGACATCAAGGAACTGATCCGCAAGACGGCGGACGAGGGCGTCTTCTTCGAGCTCCAGCCGGACTGGGCGGGCAATATCGTCATTGGTTTCGCCCGCTATGGCGGCCAGCCCGTGGGCGTCGTCGCCAACCAGCCGATGGTGCTGGCCGGCTGCCTCGACATCGACAGCGCCAGAAAAGCGGGCCGTTTCGTGCGCTTCTGCGACGCCTTCAACCTGCCGATCGTCACCTTCGTCGATGTGCCGGGATTCCTGCCCGGCACCGTCCAGGAATACGGAGGCATCATCAAGCATGGCGCCAAGCTGCTGTTCGCTTATGCCGAAGCGACGGTCCCGAAGGTGACGCTGATTACACGCAAGGCCTATGGCGGCGCCTATGACGTGATGAGCTCCAAGCATCTGCGCGGCGATGTGAACTATGCCTGGCCGCAGGCCGAAATCGCCGTGATGGGCGCGAAGGGCGCAGTCGAGATCATCTTCCGCCAAGACATTGGCGACGAGGAAAAGATCGCGGGCCGGACGGCGGAATATGCGGAGAAATTCGCCAACCCCTTCATCGCCTCTGCGCGCGGCTATATCGACGACGTGATCCGGCCGCGCAACACCCGCTTCCGCATCTGCCGGTCGCTGGAGGTGCTGCGCAACAAGCGGTTGGAAAATCCTTGGAAGAAGCACGACAATATCCCGCTCTAGGGCGCGCGGGAGGGGCGGCACCGATGCAATTCGAGACCTTCGACTGGATCGCGCACAATGCCGCGCGGCGGCCGGAAAAGACCGCGCTGGTCGATCTCGCGAGCGGTCGCGACATCGACTACGCACAGATGGACCGGCGGGTCGGGAGTCTGGCGGGCTTCCTGCGAGGCCGTCTGGGAATCGAGCCCGGCGACCGCGTGGCCCTGCTGGCGGAGAATTCGAGTGACTATCTGGAGATTCAATTCGCCTGCTTCCGCATCGGCGCGGTGTTCGTGCCGCTCAATTGGCGGCTCACCGTGCCGGAACTGTCATATATCGTGGGCGACGCCGCGCCGAAGGCGATGATCCACGACCGCGGCTTTGCGGAAGCGGCTGCGGCCGTGCAGGCGAAAGCCGGCTTCGAGCACCGGCTGGAAACCGCCGCCGACGGCAGCCCGTCGGACTATGAGGCGGCGATAGGGGATGGGCCCTACGAGGCGGAGATGGTCCGCCAGGAGATGTCGGACCTCTCGACCATCATGTACACCTCCGGTACCACCGGCCTGCCCAAGGGCGCGCGCATCACCCACGGCATGACCTTCGTGAACACGGTGAATGTCGGGCTCCCGCACCGGATTTCCGCCGATTCGGTCACGCTCACCGTGCTGCCGCTGTTCCATACCGGCGGGCTCAACGCCTATGCCAATCCCGTGCTGCACGCGGGCGGCACGGTGCTGGTCGCCCGGCGCTTCGACCCGGAGGAATGCCTCCGGTTGCTCGCCGAACCGGCGGCCGGCGTCACCAACTTCCTCGGCGTGCCGGCCAACTTCCAGTTCATGGCGCAGCTTCCGGACTTCGAGAAGGCCGATTTCAGCCATGTTTCGGTGTTCGGCGTCGGCGCCGCCCCCACGCCGCATGCGCTGATCGAGGTCTGGGCGGCAAGGGGCGGGCCGCTCGCCCAGGCCTATGGCATGACCGAGACCGCGCCGGTGGTGATGGCGCTCGACCCGGTGGATGCGACGCGCAAGATCGGCTCGGCCGGCAAGCCGGTGCTCTATACCCGCACGCGGGTGATAACCGAGGACGGCCGCCCGGCCGCGCCGGGAGAGAGGGGCGAACTCCAGGTGGCGGGGCCGAACGTGACGCCCGGCTACTGGAACAAGGCGAAGGAAACAGCGGAGTCCTTCGACGGCGAATGGCTGAAGACGGGCGACGCAGTCTGGGTCGACGACGAGGGCTACTACTACATCGTGGACCGCTGGAAGGACATGTACATCTCCGGCGGCGAGAACGTCTATCCGGCGGAGGTCGAGAATGTGCTCTACCGGCTGGACGGCATAGCGGAAGCCGCCGTGATCGGCATTCCGGACGAGCGCTGGGGCGAAGTCGGCTGCGCGGTGGTCGTCTGCCGCGAGGGTGAGGTTTTAGAGCCGCAGTCGATTCTCGACCACTGCGCCGGCCAGCTCGCCCGCTTCAAGCAGCCGCGCCGCATCCTGTTCACCGACGCGCTCCCCCGCAACGCCACCGGCAAGGTGCTCAAACACGAACTCCACCGCATGCTGGGGGAGGGGGAGTTGGGGGAATAGAAGTCGGTCATCCCTTCGGCGCCTTTTCCTGCGCTGCTGCATCCCATTTGAATTTCGACGCCCGTGCGAGCCGATCAATGTCCACCACTCCGGTAAGGCGCCGCCCGTCCACCATCCATGTCGGATATCGCCGGATGTCCTGAATGGTGCAGGCGGCCGTGAGGGGTCCGTTCGGTCCCGATGGGGCGCATTCGACATAGGGCAGGCGCTTGGCGGAGGCGGTGAACAGGGCCTTCTGCTCCTGGCAGGCCCGGCACCAGTAGGCGCCGTAGAAACGTGCCCCGCTGTCCTGCAAGTGGGTTGCAAGCGCCTCTAGATAGGGGTCCTCCGGACCGGCGGCGGGGTCGAAGAGGCCGCTGAAATGCAGATGGAGGCCGAGCACCAGGACAAGGGCGGCGCTGACCGGATACAGCAGGGTGCTGCGCCACGCTCGCGCCGGCGTTCCGGACGGGCGGCGCAGGACCGCAAGCAGGAACAGCAGGTTCATGAGCGCGAATGAGGCAAGGCAGTATTCGCAGGTCGCTCCGATCTCGAAGACGGACACCAGGGTCAGGAACCAGCTCACGCCAAAGCCGACACAGGCGACGAGAAACAACGCGCCCCATGCCGACGGCCGGGAGCGCAGGCGCCACGCCAGACCGGCCAGGAGCGCATAGGTAAGCAGCCCCCACAGTGCCATCGGCAGGCCGAACAGGGTGGACCACCTGCTCGACTGCACGATGTCGCAGTCCGAATCCACTCCGCAATAAGCCGGGTGTTCGCCGAACCAGGCAACCAGCGTCAGGTAGCCGGTGAGCAGGACACCGAGCCCCGCCAGGCCGAGGAGCCAATTGTCGAGGGAGCGGATCGGGTGCGCTGGCGCTCCGGAGCCGCCCGGGGCCCGCTTCGGGACAGGAGCGCTCTCAGCGCGGTCGCGACGGGCGCTGGAGCTCGGTCGTTTACGCTTCCTGGGCATCGTTCACGCATCCCGCCTGTCGGTTCGGCCCGCCTCTTGAGGCGACGGCGCTGTGGCACGGTATATTACGAAACCGCCTGTATTGGATCGGGGGTCAACCTTACGGATCGGCAAGGTCGTCAGCGCGCGCTGCCCGGCCCCGTTCAGCCGGTTCCGGGCGCCGGCGGCCGCCGCCTCCTTCCGCAAGCTTCCGTTCGCGCCAGTAGACGTAGATGCCGGAGCCGGCGATGAGCGTGCAGCCGAGCAGGACCCAGAGATCGGGGAGGTGGTCGAACACGAGCCAGCCGAGCGCGATGGCGGAGGGGAGCGCCACATATTCGAACGGTGCCAGCGTGGCCGCGTCGGCCAGCCTGTAGGCCTGGGTCAGCGCGTAGGCGATGAAGCCGGAGAGGCCGCCGAGCAGCACGAAGACCAGCCAGTGCTCCAGAGTCGGCCAGACCCAGGCGCGAAACAGGAAAAGCCAGCTCTTGTTCTCCACGCCCTCGGCAAAGCGCCCGTCTCCGGCGACGATGAAGAAGCCTAGGCTGACCGTGATGAACATGCCCTGGATATAGATCGCCATTGCCGAGGCCGGCGCGCTTGCCCGGAGCTTCCGCGTGAGGATCTGCATGGTGGCGTAGGCGAGCGCGGCTACCATGGGCAGCAGCAGCGTCAGCCGGTCCGGGGCGTGTTCGAGCTCCTCGGCTCCGGGACGGAGCATGACCAGCACGCCGACGAACCCGACCGCGACGGCGGTGAAGCGCCGGATGCCGACTTTCTCGCCGAGGAAGGGGATGGAAAGCAGCGTGATGAGCAGCGGGGCGACGAAAAAGAGCGCCGTTACGTCGGCCAGCGGCACCGACGCCAGCGCGCCGAAGAACGCAAGGTTCGCGACGACCATGCAAAGCCCGCGCGCGATATGGGCGGCGGGGCGCCCGGTGCGCAGCGCCCTCAGCCCGCCTTCGAATTGCAGCACGACGAGGCTGAACAGCAGCGCCACCGCCGCGCGCACGAACACGATCTCGTGCAGCGGGTAGCGGTCCGAGAACACCTTGACGATGGAGTCGTTGACGGTGATGACGACCATCCCGAGGCATATGAAGGCGATGCCCAGGCGGGGATCGTTCGCCGGTCGAAACGAACTGCTTGCCATCTGCGGGAGAGCCCTTGAAACCCCGGACGGAACGGCGCCGACCGGTTGCCGGAATCATAGGGACATCCGGCCGTCCGCGACAACGGGGAAATGCGCCGGCGCGAGAGTGGCGAACGCCTCTCGCGCCGGGAGGCCGCCGGCGTCGGGAAGCGCCGCCTGCCTCAGTGCCGCCAGTTCCCGGTTCGGGCATAGTCGAGGCCCAGATGGTCGCGGAGCGTGGGGCCGGTGTAGTCCTTGCGGTAGAGGCCGCGCTTCTGCAGTTCCGGCACGACATGCTCGATGAGGTCCTCGAAGCTGCCGTGGAAATGGGTTGCGCCGATGACGAAGCCGTCCGAACCGCGCTCGACGAAGAACTCCTCCATCTGGTCCGCAACCTCCTTCGGCCCGCCGACCCACGGGTCCTTCAGTAGCCCGCGCCCAGTCGCGGTCATGAAGTCGCGCACCGTCGGGTTGGGATTGCCGGTCACCTGCACGGCGCGGTCGCGCATGGACTGCATGCCGGTTAGGCCCTCCATCTCCTCGTCGCTGAACGGCTCGTCCATGCCCTTCTTCGCGAAGTCGTAATTGAGCGCTTCCGAGAGCAGCGAGAGCTGGTCGGTCTCGTTCGGCAGCGTGTCGTAGAGCGCGCGCTTGTCCTCAGCCTCCATCAGGCTCTCGCCGACCATCGGGTAGAACAGGCTCGCGATCTTCATGCTGTCCGGGTCCCGCCCGTGGGCCGCGCAATCGTCCTTGAGCGCCTTGTAGGCGGGCTTCGCCGCTTCGAGGCTCGGATAGGCCACGAAGATGAGCTCGCCCCAGCGCGCCGCGAATCGCCGACCGCGCCCGGACTGGCCGGCCTGGATGACCACCGGATGGCCCTGGGCCGAACGCGGAACGGTGAACGGCCCGCGGGACTTGAAGAACTCGCCCTCATGGTCGAGCCGGTGAACCTTGTCCGGATCGGCGAAGACGTTGTTCTCCCGGTCGAGCACCAGCGCGTCGTCGTCCCAGGCGTCCCAGTGGCCGTGCACCACCTCCATGAACTCGTCGGCGCGGTCGTAGCGCAGGTCGTGCGCAGTCACGCCGTCGCGCCCCATGTTGAGCGCCTCGTTCTCGTTGACCGAGGTGACGACATTCCAGGCGGCGCGGCCGTTGGACATGAGGTCGAGGGTCGAGAACATGCGCGCGACATGGAACGGGTCGTAATAGGTCGTCGAGCAGGTGGCCCCGAGGCCGAGCCGCTCGGTCGCCATGCCCATCGCCATCAGGGTGACGATGGGGTCCATCTTCACGCAGCGTATGCCGTGCTCGACGGTGTGCGCATGGTCCTTGTTGAACATGTCCGGCATGGCGAGCCGGTCGTCGAAGAAGCCGATATCGAACTTGCCGTGCTCCAGCAGCCTGGCGAGGTCGCGGTAATAATCGGCGGACATGAAGTCCAGCCGCGCGTCCGGATGGCGCCAGGCGGCGGGCAGGGTCGAACAATTCTGCGCCTGGAGAAAGGCGACCAGGCTGATCTGGCGGTCGGGTTTGCGGCTCATATTTGCGGCTTCTGTCTCCGGTTTTCGTCTTTCAGCCTGCCGCCATTCGCGAACGCCGTCCAGCCGCTTCCGCGCCGAAGAGGGCGCGACGCCAGAGGAATGCGATCAGCGCCGTGCCGGCGAGGCCCGTAAGCGCATAGCTCATCACCGTTGTCCGGTAGCCGACCGTCTCGATCAGGACGCCGCCGAGCGGCAGGCCGACGGCCATGCCATAGACCATGAGCATCCGCACCCCCATCACCATCCCCCTGAGCCGCGGATTGCTGCGACGGAGCAGGAACACGGTAAGGCCGATCATCGCCAGGCCCTGAACAACCCCCACAGCGGCCAGCACCGCCATGGCGGCCCATTTCTCCGTCATCTGCGAGAAGACCATGAGCAGCAGGTACCAGACGGCCACGCCGGCGAACACGGCGCCGACCGGGGACCGGCGCGGGCCGCCGCCGACGGCCATGGCGAGGGAGCCAACGAAGGCGCCGGCGGCGTAGCTGGCGAGAAGGTCCGAGAGGCCGACCGCATCCAGTCCGTAAACCTCCCGCGCGGCATAGGGCATCAGCCCGCTGGAGACGGGGAAGCCGCAGAAATTGACCAGGAAGGCCAGCCACATGGCCGCCATCAGCGCGGGCGTACGCCGGATATGCCGGAAGCCGACCCTGAGCTCCGCCAGCATGGACAGGCCCCTGCCGCCCGGGCGCGCGCGCCGCCCGCCAACGCCGAAGCTAAGCGCGAAGGCCGCAAGATAGAAGGCGCTGACGACCAGGTAGGCGGGGCCGATGCCGAGCGACTCGAGCAGCCTCGCCCCGATCAGCACGCCCCCGATGCGCGCCAGGTCCTGCGCCATCCGCGAGAACCCCATAGCGTTCACGAGCAGCCGGTCGGCCATCGTGTCGCCGACCAGGGCATTGCGCATCACAAGGTCGGATGGGCGGACCAGTCCGGCGAGCGCGGCGATGGCGAACACCGAAGCCGGGTCGAGCCTGTCCGCGAGGCCGAGTCCGGCGAGGCAGCCTGCCAGCAGCAGGTAGAAGGCGCGCATGGCCGCGATCATGGTGCGCCGGCCGAGCCGGTCGGCGAGCGAGCCCATCGCCGGGGCCAGCAGCGTGCCGAGGAACTGGAGCGCGGCGAACGCGGTCTGGAGCATCACCGACCCGGTCGCGACGAGCACGAACCAGTTGAGGATCAGCGTCTCCATCTCGAAGGCGAGCGAAGTGGCGAGGTCGCCCGGCCACTGGAACCGGAAGCTGCGCACGGCGAACGGCGCGAAGACGCGGCGCAGCGGGGAGGAGCGCTCAACCTGCATGTCGGAAATCGGTCTTACTCCGGCCCGGCGCGGCCCCTGGCTTTCAACTCGCGACGCCATGCTACCTTGCGTGTCCATGACAGACGAGAACGACCGCCTTGTCGATGCGATAACCGCCATCCTGCCGCCATTGCTGAATGCGCTGGACGGCCTCGAATTCGCAGCCCGCAATCTCCATCCGGAGGGACTGGAGCGGTTGTGGTCGATTCTCGCGCCGCTCGACGCCGCTCTCCGCGGCGCCCGCCGGGCATTGGAGGAAGCCGCCTGGCCCGAACGACTCGACGGCCCGAAGCAGGCGTTGTCGGGAAGTGCCGACACGGCGCTCGACGCGCTGGCGCGCATGGAGGTGGCGGGCGGCACCGGAGACATGCAGGAGGCGCTTCGGGGCACGCGCGCCCGGGCCCCGGCGCTGGAATATCTCTACCCGCTCTCGCCCATGCTGCCGCCGGTCAGCAAGTTCTTCCTGGAACCTTCGGTGCGCGGCGACGAGGAGCGTCTGGAGCGTCTCGCCCGGCCCTCCCGGCCGGAAGCGGGCGTCACGCATTTCGGCAACGGCCGCGGCGAGCGCGGCGGCTGGTCGCTGTTCGTGCCGGAGGACCTTGACCCCGATACGCCTGCGCCGCTCGCGGTGGCGCTGCACGGCGGCGGCGGGCACGGGCGGCTGTTCCTCTGGAGCTGGATTCGCGCCGCGCGCACGGCGGGCGCGATTCTGGCCGCGCCGACCTCGACCGCCCGGACCTGGGCGCTGATGGGCGACGACCCCGATACGCCCCGCCTGCAGGAGATCGTGGCGGAAATCCGTGAGCGGCATACGGTCGACCCGGCGCGGTTGCTGCTGACCGGCATGAGCGACGGCGCCACTTTCAGCTATGTCTCCGCTCTGCCGTCGGACGGCCCCTGGACGCATCTGGCGCCCTTCTCCGGCACGTTCCATCCCATGCTGCTCGAGTTCGTCAGCGCCGACCGGCTCAGCGGCCTGCCGATCTATCTGGCGCACGGAGCGCTCGACTGGATGTTCCCGGTCGGCATCGCGCGCGCCGCCCGCGATGCGTTCTCGGCGCGGGGTGCGGCCGTCGTCTACCGCGAACTCCCGGACCTGGCCCACGCCTTCCCGACCGAGGAATGCGCCGCCGTGCTCGCCTGGCTGAAGGAAACGCCGGCAGCCGGCTAAGGTGCCGGGATTGTCATGAAGTGTCATGTTTTGTCATGCGGCCCGCCGGAAATGTCATGTTTTGTCATGGTCCGCCGCGCCTTCGGTCCCGTTGCTGCCCCTCCGTATCCCGCATGCCGTTCCTCCATCGCGTTTCGTTCCACTCCGTTCCCGCCGCCGCGCCGAACGCGGCGAACATTGCATATGGCGGCGTTGACGCCGCGCCGAACGCGGCGAGCATTGCAAATGGCGGCGTTGACGCCGCCCGCTCCGAACGCGGCGAACATTGCAGATGGCGGTGTTGACGCCGCCGGCTCGCCCGCCTGGCGGGACCCTGTTTCGCGCGTATCGCGCCCCCGCGCCCGCCCGTCGGCGGGCGTTAGCGCCGGCGCGGTTCGCGCGCCTGATTGCGCCCGCGCGCGGGAGACCCCGAAATCAGGGCGCACGTCTCCCGGCCGTTTCTCGAGGGTCTTTTCGCGCCGGCGCGAACCGGGACGGAAAGCGGCTCCCGGGAGGCCGCTTCCTTCCTCCCGCCTTATATGGGCGCGGCATTTCGGGAGTCAACCTGATTTAGGAATTTTATTCGATAAAAGCGAACAAACAGGTTTGCCGACCCGATTTCACTGTCGAACCGGCAATCCGCTCGGCAATGGGATTTTCGCCCGATTGGGGTTATGTATCGGCGGGGCAGGCGCGCCGCGCTGCCTCGATGGAACGTAAGGAAGCGGGAAACCGGCATGACCGAATCAGCAAGTGCGCCGGCTTCGGACAACGCGCGCCTCGGCGTGTTCCACTACATGCAGCCCTCGGCGGCCTCGTCGCTTTACCGGAACGGCAAGGTGCTGACCCGGCGCGACCGGGACGGCAGCGACAGCGGCCGCCTCGGCGTCGATCTGGAAGAGCGGGAAATGCCGATCCTCGACGCGCGCGGGCTTGCGCCGGCCGGGCAGCCCACGCTTGCCGCCAACGGCTTCGAGCTGGAGCAGCGCCCGATGGCCGACCCCGGCCTGGACTTTCTCGACCATGACGCCGTGGTGCGGGCCTACTACCCGGAGTGCGCAGAGATCGTGCGGGCGGCGACGGGGGCGGCGACCGCCGCGGCCTTCGACCACAATATCCGCTCCGCCACCGGCAAGTCCGGACAGCAGCGCATCGCCGGCGGCCAGCAGGTGCAGGGGCCGGCCCATCTGGTGCATGGCGACTACACGCTGACCAGCGCGCCGCAGCGCCTCCGCGACCTCGCCCGCCTTCCGTCCCTGAACGACACCTACCGCACCGCGCTTCCCGAGGGCGCGACGCTGCTGGACGCCGACGCGGTGGAAGAGGCGGTGGAGAGCGGGCGCTTCGCGATCATTAATGTCTGGCGCAATATCGCCCGCGAGCCGGTGGCGACCCGGCCGCTCGCGCTCTGCGACGCCGCCAGCGTGCGCCCGGAGGAGCTGGTCGTGTTCGAAATCCATTACGGCGACCGGGTCGGCGAGAACTATTTCGCCAAGCACGACCCCCGCCACCGCTGGGTTTACTGGTCCGCCATGACCCGCGACGAGGCGCTGCTCATCAAGCAGTGGGACTCGGCGGGCGGGCTGGCACGCTCGGAAGGCGCCAGGGCCGATGCCGAGAGTGCGGACGGTCCCTGCACCTTCAGCTTCCACAGCGCCTTCGAGGACCCCGCAACCCCGCCCGACGCCCCCGACCGCTGGAGCATAGAAGTCCGCTGCGCCGTGCTTTACGGGTGACGGGGGCGGTGCGCCCGCTGGTATGTCGGGAGGATTCCCGCCGGAAGCGGCGGCATGGCGGGCCGGATGACATTGGAACGGCAATCGTCCTTCCCTCAGGCCTCCCAGAGCATCCTGACGGGCATCGCAAATAGCCGGGGGCCCGTTCGCTGAATGCGCCCGCCATCGTGCAGGACGATCCCGCAGGCGAACCTGTCGCCCACGGTCTCCCTCAGGCGTCGCAGCCCCCTGAAATCCCGGGGATGCGCTGTCGCTCCCGCTTTGACTTCGATCCCTACAACGGCGCCCGGCGAACGCTCCAGGACCAGATCGACCTCCATGCCGTCCTTGTCGCGATAGTGCGTTACGGTCGTCATTTCATCCGAGAGAGCGATGCCCTTGGCGATCTCCCCATGTACGAAATTCTCAAGAAGCGGTCCCAGCTTCTGTCGGTCCCGCAGGATATCTGCGGCTTCCGTTCGCAGGAGCGCCGCGAGCAGACCGGAATCCAGGAACTGGAGCTTCGGCGTTCTGACCAGCCGCTTCAGCCGGCTGTTGTGCCAGGCGCGAACGCGACGGATCAGGAACATGTGCTCCAGCAGCACCAGCCAGCGATCCACGGTCTTGCCGTCCACGCCGAGGCGGGCGCCAAGCCCCGACATGTTGAGCAACTGGCCAGCCGATACCGCCGCGTGGTCGATCAGGCGGGCCAATTCGTCTCGTTTCCCGACAGGCGCGATATCCGGCACATCGCGTTCGGCGAGAGCCCGCGCATAGGCGCGCAGCCATGAACGCCGGCGGGACGCGGCGGCGCGGGCGAGCGCCGCCGGATAGCCGCCGGTAACGACCCGTTCGATCAAATCGGTCGACGGTCCGGTCTCAACGACGGCTGGAAAGTCGCCGGCAAAGGCCCGGTCGAGGAAGCGCGACGGAGCGGCACCGGCGATCTCGGCTTGGGAGAACGGCAGGAGCTCGACGGTCTCGACGCGCCCGGCCAGGGAATCCGGGGAAATCGCGCCCCTGAACAGATCGACGGAGCCGGTGATCAGATACCGCCCGGGATCGGGATGCTCGTCGACTTCCTTCTTAAGCGCCAGGATCAGGTTCGGAGCGCGCTGGATTTCATCGATCGCCGCGTTTTGCAGGCCCCGGACGAAGCCGACAGGATCGTCCAGAGCGAACCGCCTGGACTGCTCGTCGTCCAGAGAGACGAAGGCGCGGCCGTCGCCATCGGCGATGCGCCGGGCAAGCGTCGTCTTGCCGGACTGGCGCGGCCCCACGATGGCGACGATGCGGGTATCCGTCAGCGCCAGGCGAACGAGCCCCTCGGCATGTCGCGCCACAAAGGTCTCGGTGGGGTTCGTCCGGTTTGGCACAGATTTCCGTCCGATTCGGAATCATGATCCGTCCAATCCGGAATATAACACCACGCGTTCCGGTAGTCACTTTCGAATCCCGCGCGTGATTATGCACCGGGCCACGGGTCCTGACGGCCTCTCGCACCTCCGGCCGATGGCCGACCCGAACCTTGACTTCCCGGACCTCAACGCAATGGTGGTGGGGGAATGCGCCGGGATTGCGCGGACGGCGATGAGAGCCGCGACCGTGGCCTCCAGAGCATAGAAGTCCGCTGCGCCGTGCTTTACGGGTGACGGGGCGCGCTTGAAATATTGGCTTGTTGACAATGTATGCACATTATACACACTTGGTGGCGCCCGTCCGGACGTCGGGCGCGCCTCTCCAATCCTGCGGAGCCGAGCGACTTCAATGCCCCAGACCACCGCTTTAGCCGCGACCACAATCAATTTCCGCGCTTCCGAAGAACAGAAGGCGCTTCTGGACCGCGCGGCCGCCTGCCTTGGAAAGACTCGCACGGCATTCATTCTCGACACGACGCGGGAAGCTGCGGAACGAGTGCTTCTCGACCGGCGCGTGTTCATCCTGAACGATGACGATTTCGCCGCTTTCGAAGCGGCCCTCTCGGCCCCTGCCGAGCCAAACGACGCGCTTCGCAGACTGATGAACACGCCGCCGCCCTGGCGGGAATGACGCCGCGGTGGAACCGCCGTCGCCTGTTTCCGAAGCCGATTCCCTTGACGGCTTTGACAGTGGCAATTCTGTCCTCGATTCATGGTTGACAAGCCGCGCGCTGCGTAATGAAGCGGACGGCGCCTCCCGCACGTATGTCGTCCGGGACGCCGGCCACGTGGTCGGCTACTACTCGCTCGCCACCGGATCGGTTCTGCGCGCACAAACGCCTGGCCGAGTGCGGCGCAACATGCCGGATCCCATTCCGGTCATGGTCCTCGGGCGCCTCGCCGTGGCCCGCTCGCATCAGGGGCGCGGTCTTGCGCATGCCCTTGTCCGAGACGCCATACTTCGGACGCTCAGAGCATCCGAGATCGCCGGTATTCGCGTTCTCCTCGTCCATGCTGTGGATGAGGAGGCGGCCGGGTTCTACGCCCACCTGCGATTCGCCCGGTCCCCGACCGATCCTCTTCTCTTCATGCTGCCCCTCGCCGATGCAAGGGAGGCCTTCGGCTCCTGCTAAGCAGCACCCCCGACAACAGGTCGGCAAGTCGGCGCGACAGGTGCGCTCCTTGGCGTCTGGGGAACGGCCGCGGCCCGCTTACCTCATTGCCCGCCCCGTTTGCCGCAGGAGCGGAAACCGCTACGCTGCTCGCCCGCGAGGAGGCTAGGGGACGATGCCGTTCGATCTGGTCGAAGAACATGTGATGCTGCGCGATCTGGTGGCGAAGTTCGTAGACAACGAGCTGATGCCGCTGGAGAAAGCCGTGATGGCGCGCGAGGCGGCCGGCGGGGAAATCCGGCTGACCGACGAGGAAGTCAGCCCCCTGCTCGACAAGTGCAGGGAGCTCGGCCTCTGGGCGCTCGACGCGCCGGAGGAGGTTGGCGGCATGAACCTGCCGGCCGTGGCGCTGGTCGGCGTCAACGAGGAGCTCGGCCGCACGATCACGCCCTTCGTCTTCCCGCCCGACTCGCCCAACCTCCACATGATGCTGGCTGTCGCCGACGAGCGCCAGAAGCGGCTCTACATGGAGCCCTATGCAAGCGGCGAGGCGCATTCCGCCATCGCGATCTCCGAGCCCGGCGCGGGCGGCGACCCGGCCGGCATGACCACCCGCGCAGTCAAGGACGGCGACCACTGGGTCATCGACGGGCGCAAGATCTGGATCAGCCGCGTGCCCTACGCCGATTTCACCATCGTCATGGCGCTGACCGACCCGGAGAAGCGCGCGCGCGGCGGCATCACCGCCTTCATCGTCGAGAAGGACACGCCCGGCTTCATCGTGGAGCGGGAAATTCCCATGCTGGGCGGCGCGCGCACCTATGAGGTCGTGTTCGAGAACTGCCGCGTGCATGAGCGCCAGGTCCTGGGGCAGGTCGGCAACGGCTTCGGCCCGATGCAGCTTCGGCTGACCGTGCGCCGGCTCCAGATGGGCTCGTGGTGCGTGGGCATGGCGCGGCGTGCGCTCAAAATGCTCTGCGAACATGCGAGCCAGCGCGTGACCTTCGGCGAGCGGCTGGCCGACCGGCAGGCGATCCAGTGGTGGATTGCCGACGGCGCGACCAAGGTTCACGCCTGCTCGCTGATGGTCATGGACGCGGCCGTGAAACAGGATCGTGGCGAGGACGTGCGCACCGAAGCGTCGATGATAAAGGTCTATGCCACCGAAATGGCGACGGAGATCGTGGACCGCGCCCAACAGGCGTTCGGCGCGATGGGCGTCACCAGGGAATTGCCGCTCCAGCTTATGGCCCAGAAAGTGCGGCTCATGCGCGTCTATGAAGGCCCGAGCGAGGTCCACCGCATGGTCATCGCGCGCCGGATGCTGCGCGCACACGGATAGAAACGGATAGGAAAGGCCCGCTCCGAAATGCCCGACAGCGCACGCTCCATTGCCGAACTGGGCCGACGCATGCCGGTCAATCCGGCAAGCCCGGCTGAAGCCCGCGCCCGCTATTTCAACACAGCCAATGCCTTCGACATGAAGCTGCCGCCCGTGCCGGACGCGGTCTTCACCGAGGAGCCGGCGCTCGCGCTCGCCCCCGACGCGCCCACGGGGTTCACCGCCTGCGACATCTCGACGGAACTGGCCTGCGCCTTCCCGGCGACCACGCCGCTGGTGCTGGCCCGCTATGCCCGCATCCGGACGGGCGAGACCCTGATCGCGGACTTCAACGCGACCGGCGTGCTGGCCTATGTCATCCGCGGCGCCGGCAGCGTTGAGAGCGGCGGGGAGGCGCTGCGCTGGGCAGCGGGCGACCTGATGCTGCTGCCGGGGGGCGAGGCGCATCCCTGGTCGGCGGAAGAGGACGCCGTGCTCTGGTTCGTCACCAACGAGCCGCAGCTGGCCTTCGACCACGCCCGCGCGCCGGCGCCGGGCATGGCGCCGACCGACCCGGTGCACTACCCCGCTGCCGAGATTGCGGAACAGGTGGAGCTGCTGATGCGCACCGGCCGGGGCGAGGAGATCCCGGGCTCCGCGCTCATCTTCTCCGCCGAGCGCCAGGAAGCGACGCGCAATGCGCTGCCGACGCTCACCTGCGCCATGAATGCGCTGGAGTCCGGCCAGAGCCAGCGCCCGCACCGCCACAACTCGGTCGCCGTCAGCCTCGTCGTTCAGGGCGAGGGCTGCTACTCGGTCGTGGACGGGCGGCGCAAGGACTGGGCGCCCTGGGCGACAACCATCACCCCGCCTGTCTCCTCGCATTCCCACCATAATGAAGGGCCGCAACGCGCCATGTTCCTGATCGTGCAGGACGGCGGCATCTTCTACCACGCACGCGCCATGGGGTTCGAGTTCACCGATGCTTGAGATACGCCCGCTTGCGCCGGAGATCGGCGCGGAAGTCACCGGCTTCGACATGGGCAAGCCGCTGACCGACAGCCTGTTTGAGGAAATCCACGCCGCCTGGATGCGCCATAAGGTGCTGGTGTTTCCCGGCCAGCCGGTTTCTGACGAGGCGCTGCTGGACTTCGGGCGGCGCTTCGGCGAGCTCGAAGTCTTCCACCAGGACATCATCCGCTCGAAGAGCCTGCCGGAGATCTTCCGCGTCTCCAATGTCGATGAGGACGGGAAGCTGATGGCGCCGGACGACCCGGTCCAGCACCAGATTTCGCTCGCCCGGCGCTGGCATACGGACAGCAGCTACCGCGAGAAGCCGTCAGTGGGCTCGCTGCTGCACGGCGTTGAGGTGACGGAGGAGGGCGGTGTGACCATGTTCGCGAACATGGCGGCCGTGCTGCGTGCGCTGCCGGACGACCTGCGCCGCGAGGTCGAGGGCCGCCGGGCGCGGCACGATTTCGAGAACCTCCACCGGCTGAAGCCGCTCAAGCCGCTGACGGACGAAGAGCGCGCGCGCATGCCGCCCGTCTGGCAGCCCCTGGTCCGCCGCCATCCGGAGACGGGCGAGGCTTCGCTCTATATCAGCCCGATCTACAACGATGCGGTGGAAGGCATGGACCCGGAAGGCGCGGCGGCGCTGGTCGAGCGGCTGGAGGCGGTCATCGACGACGAGCGCTTCATTTACCGCCACCGCTGGCGGCAGCACGATGTGCTGCTGTGGGACAACCGCTGCACGACCCACCGGGTCACGCCCTACAACCCCGCCCACCGCCGGATCATGCACCGCACCACCATAGCCGGCCGGGAGCGCGTCGAAGCGGCTTGACGAGCGCCGCTGCGAGACGCCATATCGACAGGTGCCGGGCGAGCGCAGGAGGGTGGCATCGTGGCTCCGACACGCAGGGACGTGATGAGGCTCGGCGGCGTTGCCGCTGCCGTAGCGCTGTTCCCCGCGGTCGCGGTCGCGGACTCGAACGGCATTTCGCAGGCCATCGCAGCGTTTACGAAGGGCGCAATGGCGCTGGAAGCCGGCCTGTCGCTGGAAGTGCCGGAGATTGCCGACAATGGCGGCGCGGTGCCGGTGCGGGTAGCCGCCGCGGGTGCGAGGCGCATTGCGCTGTTCACCGACGGGAACCCGTATCCCGGTGTGGTCGTCTTCGAATTCGGAAGGTTCACACCGCCCGCAGCCACGATCCGCATCCGGCTGGCCAGGAGCCAGAGCGTCATCGCAGTGGCGGAGCTGGCAGACGGCACATTTCGCAAGGCCTCCCGTGCGGTCGCGGTGACGGTCGGCGGCTGCGCGTGAGGGGCGGAACATGGCGACACCCAAGCCGCGCATAAGGCTTCCGAAATCGGTCGAGGCGGGCGTTCCCTTTACGGTCAGGACCCGGATCACCCACCCGATGCACACCGGCCTGCGCCGCGACCGCGACGGTGAGCTGATACCCCGCCGGATCGTCAACAGGTTCACGGTGCGCTACAACGGCGAGGAGGCGTTCTCCGCCGCCCTGGAACCGGCGGTTTCGACCGATCCCTATATCCAGTTCGAGCTGTCCTTACCGGAGTCGGGCGTTCTGGAATTCGAGTGGGAAGACGATGACGGCTCGATCTACAGCCTTCGCAGGGAAATCTCCGTCGTTTAGGGCCGCTGTCGGACTGCTGGCGGCCGCCTTGCTGGCGCTTCTTCCGGCTCTCGGCGCATGGGGCAGCGATGCGGAGCGCGGCAAGGCGCTCTTCAAGCAATGCAAGCGATGCCATCAGGCGGGCAGCGGCGCGGAACACCGGATCGGGCCGCACCTGAACGATGTCTTTGGACGCGCGGCCGGCTCGCTCGGGGATTTTCGCTATTCCCCGGCGATGAAGGCGGCCGGGACCGGCGGCCTGATCTGGACCGGGGCCACGCTCGACGCATTCCTGTCCGACCCGAGGGCACTGGTGCCGCGCTCGCGCATGAGTTTCGCCGGCATCGGGGAGCAAGGCGACAGGGAGGATTTGCTGGCATGGTTGCGCGGGTTTTCCGGCGCCGTGTCCGAACTCCCCCCCGCCGAGCCGACCGCCACGGCCGAGGAATACGGCCTCGACCCTCGTCTTCTCTCCATCGAAGGCGATCCCGAATACGGGGCCTATCTCGCCGGCGAATGCACGACCTGCCACCGGGAAGGCGGCTCCGGCGAGGGTATCCCTTCGATAACCGGATGGCCGTCCGACGACTTCGTGATAGCCTTGCAGGCATACAAGCGCGGAAAGCGGGTGCATCCCGCCATGCAGCTTGTTGCCGGTCGCCTGTCGGATGAGGAGATAGCGGCACTGGCTGCGCATTTCCGCGATGCGGGAGACCAACCATGAACCGAAGGGAAGGCGTTATGAACCAGCGAAACGGAAACAACGGCCTCAGCCGGCGCCGCTTCCTTGCGACCACGGTCGCGGCCTCGGCGGCGCTGTCGGCGCCGGCAGCGCTTGGCCAGGGACGGCCCCGCGTCGTGGTCGTGGGCGGCGGCGCGGGCGGCGCTACGGCGGCGCGCTATATCGCCAGGGACTCGAAAGGCGCGGTGGATGTCACGCTCGTCGAGCCGACGCGCGCCTATTACAGCTGCTTCTTCTCGAACCTCTATATCGGCGGCTTCCGGGAATACGCTTCGATCGGGCACAGCTACGGCGCGCTTGCCGCGAGCCACGGGATCAATGTCGTGCACGACTGGGCGGTCTCCATCGACCGCGACAAACGCAGCGTGGGGCTCGCGGGCGGGGGCAGCCTTTCCTACGACCGCCTCGTGCTGTCGCCGGGTATAGACTTCAAGCCGGGGTCCGTGCCGGGGTGGGACCTGTCGCAGCAGAACCGCATGCCGCACGCCTACAAGGCCGGCTCGCAAACCCAGCTTCTCAGGGCGCAGATCGAGGCCATGCCTGAGGGCGGCGTCTATTGCATGGTCGCGCCGCCCAATCCCTTCCGTTGCCCGCCGGGCCCCTATGAGCGCATCTCGATGGTGGCCCATGTCCTGAAGCAGGCCAATCCGACGGCCAAGATCCTGATCGTCGATCCGAAGGCCAAGTTCTCCAAGCAGGGGCTGTTCGAGGATGGCTGGCAACGCCACTACGCCGGCATGATCGAGCGCATCGGCCCGGATTTCGGCGGCGACAAGGTCGAAGTTCGCCCCGGGGCGATGGAGGTCGTGATCGACGGCGAGGTCACGAAGGTGGATGCCTG